>JABLTS010033622.1_pt1 | contig 184991 bp, 171 predicted proteins | sample 7160081 | NCBI WGS metagenome assembly JABLTS01 (sample SAMN14651231, study PRJNA627086) | human gut metagenome | isolation source: feces | host: Homo sapiens | reverse complement strand
TTCTTGATCTTCCGTAGAAGATCTGGAATCTTCAGGGTTGCATTTCTATTTGATTGTCACTATTTGATTGAGAATTTTCATCACATCTTTCGATGCGTCCCTGCCTGGCAGGTCTTCGTTGTTGCTTCGTGTTCCTCAGCAGCAACTCGTTTAGATTATCACTTCTCAGAAGCTTTGTCAACAAGAATTTTGAATTATTTTTCAGATTCTTGTTTGAACTCCGTCCGGCAGGCTTTTTACCAGCCTTACTTCATTCTTATGCTTCAAGTGAATCGCCTCTAAGTGAATTCCTCATCAGCGACGAATCGTATTCTATCATTGGGGTTTTTGAATTGCAAGCGGAATTTTCGTTTTTGTATAAAAAAATATCGCACCTCTATCCATGGTATATTTCCACCATTTCGCACACAAGGATTTTGGATATTTTATCCAACTCAGCGCAGCAAATACATTCGAAGAAGATATTCCCCGATATACAGAACTGCAAAGCCTTCCAGAAAGCCCAGCGCCGTTCCGAAAACCTTGTCTACCCCCACAAGAATCGGAAGCCCCGCAAGGAAACGGATCGACGTAAGTATGGCATGAATGATCTTATAGACGACTCCAAGGATGGCCAGCATCAGAACGCCGACAAAAAGGTTTGAGGTACTCCCGCTTCGATATCCATTTACAATAGAAGAAAGGAGTATCACAACTGCAATGGAAGCAATCAGAGAGATTACTTTGGAAATCAGTCTGGCAAAGCCCTGGTGTGCTCCATGAATGGTCATGCCTGCCAGAATCAGAACATCCGTCGCCAGAATCAGAACAATATATGGTGTCAATTTCAATCTCCGTGTGAAAATCAGCGCAGTGTCAGCTGCTCAATTCCGTCTTCTGCAATCAGGTACATTTTTCCTGTGCCGTCTGCCCGGGGGACAACCTCGCGCACATCGTGGTCAAAGCTTCCGTGATAGCGCTCCTTTCCCTCCACAGTATAAAGCTGCAGCTGCTGATCATTATTAATGTACACATTCTTTCCTGCAATCTGAATGTCCGTAAATTCCATTTCAAAAGAAATAGTGCTGATCTTCTCCCCCGAGGCATTATAAATCTGCAGATTATGCCGTGCGCTGCTGCTGTTATCCGGGAAGAGAAGACCGATATAGCCGTTTCCGGTATAGACTCCTTCCAGTTCATCCGTAAACATCGCATTCGCCCCGCTCTGAGGGATCTCTTTCCCGCTGAAAAAGACAATTCTGGAATCCGACACTGCCGCGCAGCTCGAATTGCTCAGAAAGGTTGTAAAAGGAAAGATCTCGTTGTCATAGTTAAAGCCGCTGACATTGTTCTCCGCAACGTTCTGCCCGACCGCGCCGAAATTATAGAAGGCGACGCTGCTGCTCGTCCCTGTGCTGCTGACCAGAAGGTGCGAAACGCAGACCAGCTCTCCTCCCGGTGAAATGCTCACACTGAGAGGATAGCCGGACTGTCCCATTGTTGTTTTGAAATAGGCAATGGTATTTCCCGAGGAATCAAACAGATATACCCACGTCACATCGGTGTCCGCAAGAACCGCCGCAACCTCGCCGCTTTCCGACACACTCATGGCACGGATCGGCATGTTCGTATTCACCGATCCTATTGTCTCCGCCGCATTCTGCAGGTAGATTGTGCTCCCATTATAGTCTGCAATTGCGAGAATATCTCCGTTACGCGACACGAGGGGCTTTTGCAGCTCGAACGAAATGCTCCAGACAAGATCGCCGGAAGGATCCAGACAGTTTGCCCCGTTCTTACTGTAATATACAATATTATTGCCAAGGCTGATGAATTCCGTATCGTTCTGGGACGTCATCTCCTTCACCTGTGACACCACTGCCCCGGAGTACACCCTTTGAGAGCTCAGAAACTGCAGCAGCCCGGCAAAGGCCAGGACCACTCCCACAACCAGCGCCCACTGCAAAAGAAGGCGCAGGATTTCTCTGCGCCTTTTCCGGGAATTCTCACTGTCCTCGATCTCCTCGTCAATGAAGCTCTGACCCTCGTCTCCGGTATCCTGCTCGTCGTAGTCTTCGTATTCACTGTCCGGAGAAAAAACACTGTTCGGATTTCTGAATTTAATTACTGCCATTCGTTCTTCTGCTTAATTCCTTTAGTTGTCCTGTCTTGTGCTGAAGCAGTAAGCCGTCACGGAATCGTACACGCGATTCTCTCCGAACACATAGTTTGGAAAATTCTCATGATGAATCGAATCCGGATAATACTGCGTTTCCAGGCAGAACGCACTGCGTCTGCCGTAAGTAGAATGCTCTTTTCCCTGTCCTGACGGGCAATCCACGAAATTACCTGCATAAAACTGCACACCAGGCAGATTGGTATAGACATCCATCTGTCGTCCGGACTGTCTGCTGAAGGCAGTTGCCGCGTGAACCATTTCCCCGTTGTCCTTCCAGCCATCGATGACAAAATTGTGATCGTAACCGCCTACAAGAAGAAGCTGCTCTTCGTCCGCGTTGATATCTCTTCCGATCGGTTTGGACTCTGTGAAGTCCAGAGCCGTTCCCTTTACACTGCGAATCTCACCCGTCGGGATAGCTCCCGGCACCACCGGCGTGAAGGCATGTGCATTGAGCTGCAGCTCCTGTCCTTCGATACTGCCGGAATTATGTCCGTTCAGGTTAAAATAGGCATGATTCGTCGGATTCAGGATCATATGGCGATCCGAGGTTACGTGATAATGAATGGTCAGTGCATTCTGATCCGTCACGGAATAGGTGACGGTAAAATTCTTGTTGCCCGGAAGGCCAAGATCACCCTCCTTCATTTCCAGCGTGAAGGTGACAAAGTTCTCCCCCGTCAGGGCATGCCACATTCTCTTGTGTGTTCCATGATCATAATCCGTATGCAGGTTGTTCGGTCCATCATTGACAGGGAGCTGCACTCTCTGTCCGTCCAGGACAAACTCCGCACCGCCAGTACGGTTTGCAATCGGTCCGATCAGCGCCCCGAAGTAATTGCCGTTGTCAAAATAGCCCTCGGCGCTGTCAAAGCCAAGGATCACGTCCTGCACGGTTCCATGCGCATCCGGTACAAAAAGATTCACCAGATTTGCTCCGAAGTCCGTCACTCGCGCGCAGATCACTCCGTTGTCAATGGAATAGAGATAAATCTCTTCCCCCTGCCCGGTACGTCCGAAAAGTTCTTTTTTTACACTCATAGTCTCCCCCTTTCTATAGCTCCTTGCGTCCCTCCAGTGCACGCAGAAGCGTCACTTCATCAATATATTCCAGATCACCGCCAACCGGAACGCCGCTGGCAATCCGCGTGACACGAATTCCTGCCGGCTTGATCAGCTTGCTGATATACATAGCCGTCGTCTCTCCCTCAAGACTGGAATTCGTCGCGATGATGACCTCTTTAACCGTGTCATCCTGCAGGCGCTCCATCAGTTCCTTCAGTCGAATGTCCTGCGGGCCGATTCCCAGCATCGGAGAAATTGCTCCGTGCAGCACATGGTAGGTTCCCTTGTACTTGCCGGTCTTCTCATATGCTGCCAGATCTCTCGGGTTCTCCACAACCATGATTGTGCTGTGATCTCTCTCCGGGTCCGCACAGATCGGGCAGACCTCCGTATCCGTCAGATTCTGACAGAATTTGCAGTAATGGACATGTTCCTTTGCTGCCACAATGGAATCCGAGAGCCTCTTCACCCGTTCCGGAGACATTCCGATAATATAAAAAGCAAGGCGCTGTGCCGACTTGTTGCCAATCCCGGGAAGCGCCGCCAGTTCATCAATCAGATGATTGATATGTCCGCTGTATAAATTCAAATCAGAAACCCATACCACCGGTCATTCCGCCGAAAAGCTTCTCGCTCTCGTCATCGACCTGCTTCATTGCCTCGTTCAAAGCTGCCATGATCATATCCTGCAGAGTCTCCACATCATCCGGATCCACTGCATCCTTATCAATGGTCAGGCTCTTCACAGCCTTTGTTCCCAGAACGGTCACCGATACGGCGCCGCCGCCTGCTGCCGCGGTAAACTCCTTCTCGTCCAGTGCCTTCTTGTTCTCCTGCATCTGGTTCTGCATTCTCTGTGCCTGTTTCAGCAGATTATTCATATTCCCGGGGATCCCCATTCCTCCCGGAAAGCCGCCTCTTTTGCTCATTTCCGATTCTTCCTTTCCGTTTTACTCATCATCCTCTTCGATTTCCATATGAATGGCCGCAGTGTTCACTGCGCCGCGAAGATCCTCATAATTGTCCGAGAATTTCCGACCCTTGTCAAGAAATTTGTACCGGACAGGGACCTGGCGCCCCGTGCGCTCAGCCAGAAAATCCGCAAAGAATCTGACATTCTCCGCGCTCTCTTTACCCATAAAATAGTCCGCCTCCAGAAAGCCCTCGAATACAACCATAAGGTTTCCGTCCTCCGTCAGCGTCGGATGTGCCTTCTGCAGACAGATTTTCATAAAATGCTCTTCCGGAGGGATCGAAGCAATCAGCTGATCCCATTTTGCAGCAAGCTCACGGAGCTCCTCCGGAATCGCGGCGGGGAGCTTCGCCCGCTGCGTCCTGACCGGAGCAGAAGCTCCTGCCTCCGATACCGGAGCGCCGGTGGCTGCTGCCAGTCCCGGATCTCCGGAGCCCACTGCCGATTCCGCAGTTGTCCGACCGGATGCTCCAGCCGCCGCAGGTGCCTGAGCAAGTCCCGCTCCTGACAAAAGAAGGTCCTCCAGAGACCGGATTCTCTCCTCAAGACCAAGCACCTTCGATTGAAGATCCTTGCTGACATCCATGGATGGCTCGCACAGGCGGATGACCGCCGCCTCCGCAAGGACTCTGCGGTTGGAGGCATACCGAATCTGCTCCGTCAGTGAGGAAAATACATTGATATAGCGGACAATTTCATTGAGCTCCGAGGCTCTTGCATCCTCCACCATTCTCTGCAGATGATCCGCCGAAACATCGAGCTCCTTCGCCGTCTCCTCCGATGCCTTGAGAAGCATGACGTTCCGCAGATATCCAATGTAATCTGTGATGAACTGCATCAGCTCACGCCCCTGCTCCAGACTCCGGTGCAGAATGTCCAGTGCTCCCCTGACATCCTTCACATGAACGCAGCGGTAGAGATCACTGAACACTCTCGCATCCACTGCTCCCAGAATTTCCAGCGTGCGCTCATAGGTGAGCTCTCCGTTTCCATAATTAAAGGCGTTGCACTGGTCCAGAATGGACAATCCGTCTCGCATGGAGCCATCTGCCGCGGACGCAATAAAATGAAGTGCCTGCTCCTCGATCTGAATATTCTCCTTTTCGCAGACCGTCTTCAGCCTTGCTGCAATGGTCGCAACCGGCATTCTTCCGAAATCATAGCGCTGACAGCGGGAAAGAATCGTCACCGGAAGCTTGTTCGGCTCCGTTGTGCAGAGAATAAAAATCGCATAGGACGGCGGTTCCTCCAATGTCTTCAGAAGCGCATTGAAGGCCGGAGCCGAGAGCATGTGCACCTCATCAATGATGAAGACGCGGTATTTTCCCTGCGTCGGAGAGTACGATACCTGCTCAATGATGCTGCGGATGTCATCGACACCGTTGTTGCTCGCCGCATCCATCTCCACCACGTTAAGATCCGCATTCTCTGCGATCGCCCGGCAGGTGCTGCATTCACCGCACGGATTTCCGTCGACCGGATGCTCGCAGTTCACCGCCTTGGCGTAAATCTTGGCGATGGTTGTTTTACCCGTTCCGCGTGTGCCGCAGAACAGGTAGCTGTGGCCGATCCGGCCGGAATTGATCTGGTTTTTCAAAGTTCTGACGATCGCATCACGACCGCAGACATCCTCAAATGTCTGCGGCCGGTATTTACGATACAGTGCCAGATAGTGTGTATCGGTCATTCTTCTTTCCTTTAATCATCAGTCTCCGAAGCAGATCCCAAGGAGCTTCGCCTCAGAAATGATATCCGATTTCGGATCCAGGGTCTTCAGCTTGCCTGCTACCTCTGCAAGCGGAACCTTTACCATCTCGCGGTTTTTGTAGCCAACCATGCAGCCAAACTCGCCCTTCAGAATCAGGCGGCCCGCCTCAGCGCCGAGACGGCTTGCAAATACACGATCATACGGACAGGGCTCTCCGCCCCTCTGCACATGTCCCGGAACTGTCACGCGAACCTCGCGGCCGGTCTTCTTCGCAATCAGATCCGCAATCTCGTAGGATACCGACGGATACTTATAGTTCTCGAGCTTCTTCTTATACTCCTTCTTGGAAAGCTTCGCATCCTCCTTGGAAATTGCGCCCTCTGCCACCACGATGATGGTAAAGCGGCTGCCGTGGGCGTCGCGTTCCTCAATCTTGTCCACAACCTTGTCGATGTCAAACGGGATCTCCGGCAGAAGAATGATATCTGCACCGCCTGCCATGCCCGCATTCAAAGGAAGCCAGCCAACCTTATGTCCCATGATTTCCACAATAAAAACACGACCGTGGGAGGAAGCGGTGGTGTGAATCTGATCAATTGCCGTGGTTGCAATGTTTACGGCGCTCTGGAAGCCAAACGTCATGTCGGTTCCCCACAGATCATTGTCGATGGTCTTCGGAAGCGTGATGACATTCAGGCCTTCCTGGGAAAGGAGGTTTGCCGTCTTGGTCGAGCCATTGCCGCCCAGCATTACCAGGCAGTCCAGCTGAAGCTTGTAATAAGTCTGCTTCATCGCAGCAACCTTGTCCAGTCCGTTCTCATCCGGCTCGTGGATGGTCTTGAACGGAACCCGGCTTGTTCCGAGAATGGTTCCGCCGCGTGTCAGGATTCCGGAGAAGTCCGCTCCGGTCAGCATACGGAAATGACCGTAAATCAGGCCCTTATATCCATCTTCAAATCCATAAATCTCATATGGCTCCTTGCAGTTGTTCTGAATAACCTTTACGACTCCGCGCATGGCCGCATTCAGTGCCTGACAGTCACCGCCGCTGGTAAGCATCCCAATTCTAAGCATTGCGTAACCTCCTTATGCTGCGTTCCTATTCTGCGATTCCCACGCCGCAGTCACATCCCCTTCCGCCGCAGGTCGCACTGTTTTTTCATAAACCGATTATACTATATGGATACTTCACGGCGCATAAGGAATCGAATCTTTTTCTGCTTGCATATTACCGGCCCCGTACCGTATAATAGGCTGTGCTGTAAAGCAATGGAGGATTACCCAAGTGGTCGAAGGGGGCGCACTCGAAATGCGTTAGGCCGGTCAAACGGTGCGAGGGTTCGAATCCCTTGTCCTCCGTAAGCGCTGATGTTTTCATCAGCGCTTTTATTGTGTATAAAGGGATTTTTCAAACACCAGCATGGGGAACGATCTATGGATGCCAAAACAATGGGGAAGTTCATAGCCGAGATGCGGAAGGAAAAGGGCATGACGCAGGCCAGTCTTGCTCAGGTATTGCATGTAACAAGTCAGGCCATCAGCAAGTGGGAACGAGGAATAGGTTTTCCCGATATCAGCACTCTGCAGCCACTCTCTGTTGCCCTCGGCATCAGTCTGGATGAGTTAATGAATGCCACAAAACGAACCCCTGAAGAAGAGAATTCTTCTGTCACAGCCATTCAAAACACGATTTCGATTGCTGTTCAGCAACTGACAGATAGAAAAAAACTTCGTTTTCTGGTTACCGAAATTATTCTCTGTATCTGTGGAACCTTTTCTTTGCTGTATTCTGCTTTATCATTTTACTCCACTTATTTTTTTCTTTATACCATGATTACCAGATACTGGAATAATTCAAACGTATCCATAACAATGAAAAGAACTCCACCGCCATTCGGGTATGCGTGCATTTTTATCGGGCTTTTCTGTTTTTCTATTGCCATCATCCTGATGCTTCTGCAATTTCATCGGTTAAGATCATTTATAAGAAAAGTGCAAAGCACATCATAATCATCCAGAAGTCAGCTTTTTTCTCAACTAAACGGAGCGTTGTTAGCTTTTTCCGCAGATCTCCTTTACTCTTGAATACGACAGCATTGTCAGTTCTATTCACAAAACATCACGTTCAGGAGGGATATCAATGGATCTTTCATGTCGTTTTCCGGAAATATCACCTGATGCATAATGGGCTTTTCTTATGAAAACATCAACGCTGAAATTTTTGGCTTACATTTCCATGTTTATTGATCATATCGCAGTCATCCTGATCCATCCGATATATGTGTCTTCACGCATGATTGGAAATGTCGATATGATGGGAGACCTGCTGCCCCCAAAGGCAGCAGGTCTCCAGATCGCATATAACGTTGGAAGGCTCATTGGGCGTTTTGCCTTTCCTTCTTTCGCTTATATGCTCGTAGAAGGTTTCCTGCATTCACATGATCTTCTGAAATATCACTTACGTCTTCTTTGCTTTGCTCTTATTTCTGAAATACCGTTTGACCTGGCATTCACTGACAGTGTTTTCGATCCGTCCCTTCAGAATGTAGGTTTCTCCTTGTTCATCGGATTAGGTATGCTCACGTTGCTATATAAATTTTCTTTTCACCCAAACGGCCAATTCATTCCCTTGAAAGCACTTATCATAATTGGCTCCGCTATGACACTTGCAATTCCCTGTGACGGGGGACCGGGTGGTATTTTAATGATTGCAACCCTTTATCTGTTCCAGAAGAGGAATTTGTTCTGGTGGCTTGGCATTTCTTTTTCTGCCGCATTGCTTTTCATACAAAGCGGCGCAGCCTGGGGCGGCATGTGGGATGTCTGGTTAATTGTTCCATTACTTTTCTTTTTGAATCCGCAGTATCTTCCAGGTCATAGAAGTCATAAATGGTATTATGTCATTTATCCGCTTCACTTTCTGGTTCTATACTGCCTGAAAAAGCTTCTCCTGCCTTTCCCCTGACTTGTCCCCTTACCGTTTTCGTGCTTTTCTGCCGGATATCCGCATGACCATGCAGGGCTGTCAGTGAATATCCAGCTCCGGTGGCTCATCCAGATGCTGCGAGACATATTTGCCGTCCTTCTTGCGCTGCTTCACACACTCCGTAAGCAGATATTCAATCTGCCCGTTCACGGAGCGAAAGTCGTCCTCCGCCCACGCTGCAATCGCATCATACAGTTTCTCATTGAGCCGCAGTGGCACCTGCTTCTTTGCCATTCCAGATTCCTTTGCCGCAGTTTCTCTGCGTCTTTCTTACTTGCATTCCGAATTTTCCTGCATCCAGCCTTCTCAATACAGGCTTCCGGAATTCACAACAGGCTGTGCATCATGATTGCCGCAGAGAACAACCAGGAGGTTGGACACCATGGCCGCCTTCCGTTCCTCATCCAGGTCAATGGTTCCGTTCTCCTTCAGTCGTTCCAGTGCCATTTCCACCATGCCGACCGCACCGTCAACAATCATCTTTCTTGCATCGATCACTGCAGATGCCTGCTGTCTCTGAAGCATCACCGCTGCAATCTCCGGTGCATAGGCCAGATAGGTGATTCTGGCTTCGATGATCTCAAGTCCCGCTTCCTGTACCTTCTCCTGAATCATATCACGAATCCGACCGGCAACAACGGTTGTGGAGCCGCGAAGGCTTCCGTCGTCCGCATGTCCGTCTCCCGTGGTATCCACCCCCGGAGCTACATCGTAAGGATAGATCTTTACGATATCGCGCACCGCAGAGTCACACTGAAGGGACAGATATTCCTTATAATTGTCGACATTGAAAACCGCAGCCGCCGTATCCTTCACCCTCCAGATGACAGCAACGCCGATCTCCACCGGATTTCCCAGCACATCATTGACCTTCTGCCTTGCATTGCTGAGAGTCATCGCCTTCATGGAAATCTTCTTGCTCACGGTTTCATTCTGCTGATTGGCAGCTCCTGCCGCAATGAGAATCCGTCTCGATGTGTCTCCCCCATCAACGTCGCCGCTCTGTCCAAGTCTTGTCTTCGCTGCCGGATTGACCGCCACGCAGAACGGATTAACGAAATAAAAGCCGGGCTCGCGAATGGTTCCGATGTACTCGCCGAACAGGGTGAGCACCAGTGCCTCCTGAGGCTTCAGAACCTTGAAGCCAAGGAACAGGATCCAGCTGACACACAGCAGTATCAGTGCCGGAATGAACAAGGGCAGAAAGGGATGCTCAGCGGTTCCCCAGATGGTACAGGACAAAATCACCAGTGCAAAATCTGCCGCAATTGCCGCGATGACAAGGAGCAAAACTGCCATTCCGTTTTTCTTTGTTTTCAAAAGCTTCTCTTCCATGGAATACCTCCTTCGAGAACTGCCGGACCTTCTCCGGACGCCTTCAAATCTGCGGGTCTTTCATTGAACCGGCTCATATCTGATATCACAGTGATATCACTTTGAAATTGTTCTGTCAAGGTGGTGCGACAGCAGCTGCCAAATCTTTGCTGCCAGATTTTTAAGCACTTGCTCTTGATAGGGGAAGGTGCATCCTTGTTGGGCAGAATTTTCAGCCCGGGATTATTTTCATCAATAGAGATCATCTCTATTCGCAAAAACTTCCTGCCAGAGATTATTTTCATCGTGAGAAATCATCTCTATCCGCAATAATTTCCTGTCAGGGATTATTTTCATCGGGAGAAATCATCTCTGTTCGCAATAATTTCCTGTCAGAGATTATTTTCATCGATAGAAATCATCTCTATCCGCAAAAATTTCCTGCCAGAGATTATTCTCATCGGCAAAAATCATCTCTATCCGCAAGAATTTCCTGTCAGGGATTATTTTCATCGGCAGAAATCATCTCTATTCGCAGGAATGTTCTGTCAGGGATTATTTCCATCAATAGGGATCATTTCTATTCGTAATACATGACTTTCGGTCAATATTTCTCCGTTTTGCTCTTGTTCTGCCACTCTCCAAACGGCTATAATCATAAATACAGATCGGATACAGACCAGATCTGTTACAAAACAGAAAGCCAGAAAGGATTTCGGATGAATACCACACGGAAGGATATATGGAATATGAACGTGCCGCCAGAGGGAAAGGCCAGCCAGAATAAGCGCAGGAAGCGTGAATCACTTCTGAACAATGCCTTTGAGCTCTTTACGCAGAAGGGCATCACCGATACCACCATCTCCGACATCGTGGAAAAAGCAGGAGTTGCTAAGGGTACCTTTTATCTGTATTTCAAGGACAAATACGACCTGCGTGACCGTCTGGTTCGCCACAAGGCCGAACTGATTCTGGAGAACGCCTATGAAGCTCTTTCCGAGGCGGCCCGCACCGGTTCTGCCAGACTCGATACGCTGGAGGACAAGGTTGTCTTTTTCTCTGATAGTATTCTGACTCAGCTCTCCGAGGACCGGGTTCTCCTGAAATTCATCACGAAGAATCTCAGCTGGGCATTTCTGAAGCGTGACGTCTCCACACTGGATGCTCCGGACTGCAGGAACACAAGTTTTGCAGACCGCCTGCAGGCTTATTTTTCCGAATCCGCCGTCAAGTACCGGAACCCCGAGGTTCTTCTCTACATGATCGTCGAATTCATCGGCTCCACCTGCTACAGCGCCGTCATCGATGGAGAGCCGATGCCGTTCGATAAGATCAAGCCGGAGATTCTCACCGCTGTACGCGCCATCATGCGCTCGCAGGAGAAGCCCGCGTCCTGATCAACATCCTGACTCGTGGCCTGATCCACAGCCTGATTAACGGCTCGCCTCGCATCTGATCTTCAAAACGCAAAACGCCCGGAACGTCTTGCTCAAGTCAAAACGTTCCGGGCTTATTTTTCGCACTGTTCTAAATATCGTGCCGCGCTGTTCTTAATATCATACTGCTCTCCGCATCGTTCTGTGTTCAGAACAGTCCGTCAATCACACCATCTGCATTCACATCAATGTTCTCCGCTGCAGGAACTCTGGGAAGTCCGGGCATCTGGATGATTTCACCGGTCAGCACAACCACAAATCCTGCACCGGCGCTGACATAGGCATCACGAACCGTGATCGTGAAGTTCTCGGGGCGCCCGAGTTTATGCTGATCATCGGAAAGCGAATACTGCGTCTTCGCAACGCAGATGGGGAGATTTCCGAAGCCAAGCTTTTCAAGATTGGTCAGTGCCTTTCGGGCTGCAGGAGCATACTCCACTCCGTCCGCACCGTAGATTTCTCTCGCAACGGTCTCAATTTTACCCGTAAGGGACTGCTCCAGCTCATACAGCGGATGATACTGAGTGGGCTTCTTCTCTATGGTCGCAAGAACCTTTTCCGCAAGTGCCTGTCCGCCGGCTCCGCCGTCTGCCCAGACCGTTGCCAGGGCAAACTCACAGTCATGCTCCTTGCAGAAGTTCTCGATCATCTGATGCTCTGCTTCGGTGTCCGAAACAAAGGCGTTGATCGCAACCACTGCGGGTACGCCGAACTTCTGCAGGTTTTCGATGTGCTTGCCAAGATTGACAAGTCCCTTCCGCAGTGCCTCCAGATTCTCCGCCTTGAGCTCTGCCTTCGGCACACCGCCGTTGTATTTCAGTGCCTGTACCGTTGCGACAATGACTGCGGCATCCGGTGTAAGACCTGCTGCCCTGCACTTGATATCCAGGAATTTCTCTGCTCCGAGATCAGCGCCAAAGCCTGCCTCCGTCACAACAACGTCACCAAGCTTCAGAGCTGCTCTGGTTGCGCGAACCGAGTTGCAGCCATGCGCAATGTTTGCAAAGGGACCACCGTGAACCAGAACCGGCGTATGCTCCAGAGTCTGCATCAGATTCGGCTGCATCGCGTCCTTTAACAGTGCCAGCATGGAACCCACAACCTTCAGCTCTCCTGCCGTCACCGGCTCATTGTCATAGTTGTAGGCAACCACCATTCTCGAAAGCCGCTCACGCAGATCCTCCATGTCGGAAGCAAGACAGAGGACCGCCATGATCTCCGATGCTGCGGTAATGACGAAATGATCCTCGCGGACCGGTCCGTTGAGCTTGCCGCCAAGGCCGATCGTGATATTCCGAAGAGACCGGTCATTCATATCCATGCAGCGCTTCCAGACGATTCTCGTCGGATCCATGCGGAGTGCATTTCCGAAATGAAGATGATTGTCGATCGCTGCCGCAAGCAGGTTGTTGGCAGAGGTGATCGCATGGAAATCCCCGGTAAAATGCAGATTCAGGTCCTCCATTGGAATGACCTGGGCATATCCGCCGCCGGCTGCTCCGCCCTTTACACCGAAGCACGGTCCGAGTGAGGGCTCGCGGAGAGCCGCCACTGTCTTCTTTCCAAGGCGGGAGAGCGCATCTGCAAGACCAATGGAAATGGTCGTCTTTCCCTCTCCAGCCGGGGTCGGATTGATCGCAGTGACAAGAACCAGCTTTCCATCGGGACGATCCTGAATTTTCTGCAGATACTCTTCGGAGATCTTTGCTTTATATTTTCCATAGAGCTCCAGATCATCCTCGTCCATTCCAAGTGCCTTTGCGATTTCCCGGATGGGCCGGATTTCCGCGTTTCTTGCAATTTCAATGTCTGTCATAGTTTCTCCTCCTCTTGCTGTTCTGCTCACTGCAGCGTTTTCCCATAACGGATTCTGCGATACATCCACAGCATCCGGTAGTACACATAGAACCGGATTGGGCTTTCCATCTGAAGCCTCATCAGCTTCTTCTCTTCCTCGTTTGTTCTCTCAAGATAATACGGGTTGCTCTGAAAATCCGGGAAGGTACGCCTCATTTCCTCCGCGATCCCGGTCACAAAGGAGTATACTCCCTTTTCCTTCATTCCCTGAAGCGCCGAAAAGAGTGTGTTTTTGTAGAAAAGAACGGTGAAGGAGTACTCGATTTCCGGACGGAACTTCTCCAGAAAGCCGTAGCGTTCTGCTTCCGAAATCATCATGCGGCCCGCCGTCAGGCGATCCTCCAGCCGCCTTTTCGTCACCGTATGAACCGTAGAGTCTTCATGCTGGTAATAGTAGTATAGCGGCCCGGGAACATACTCGAAATGCTTCATTCGCATAATCCAGGTGTTCGCCAATGCGTTGTCCTCGTAGAAGATGTCCTCCGGAAAACGGGACGGACAGTCCGCAACAATTTCTCTTCGGTAAATCTTCACACACAGGGAGCCGGAATCCAGAATCAGGAGACGCCTCTTTTCGTCATCCAGAACGCCGGTTTGTTCCATACTGCTGTTCGCAACCACCGGCCCCGGTGTCATCGTATGCCCGTGAACAATGCAGTAATCCGTTCCAACGCAGTCCGCTCCGGTCTCCTCCGCCTTTTTCAGAAGCCGGTCAAAATAATCGGGCACCACCCAGTCATCCGCGTCAATAAATGCAATCCATTCGCCCTTTGCTCTGGCAATACCAAGGTTCTTGGCTCCTCCCTGATGGCGATTCCGGTCGCTCGCAATCACGCGGACCCTGTCCGGATGCTGTTTCTCCAGCTCCCGCAAAATCTCCAGTGAAGAATCTGTGCTGCAGTCATCCACGGCAAGAATTTCATAATCCGAAATCGTCTGCTGCAGAAGGCTGCCCATGCAGAAGGACAGCCGTTCCTCCGAAGCCATGTTAAAGACGGGAACAATCACGGACAGCCTGCAGCGGCCTGCTGCTGACTTCTCATTCATCACCGCATCCGTCCGCTTTACAGGCACTTTTCCATCCACCTTTGCGGGCGTCATCCCGGGCGAATCGGTACAGAAAGCCGGTCGGGAGGATTCCCCCGGCCGGCTCTTTTCTTTTTCATGATATGCAGCTGTATTCTCAATTCCTGCCATCTCCATGCTGCAGCCTCACTCAGACTCTGTAATACTCGGCAATCCTTGTCACTGCCGTAATCACATCCTCCACATCCTGATCGCTCATCGCATAATAGAGCGGAATGGTCAGCATGCGCGAGTACAAAAGCTCTGCCTTCGGACAAAGGCCCTTCGGATATCCGAGCTTTTCATAATAGGGGAAGGTATAAACCGGAATGTAATGCACGTTGCAGATGATATTCTCTGCAGTCATTGCATCGAAGAACCTCCGGCGGTCAATGGAAATATGCTCCGGATTCAGCTGAAGCAGGTACAGGTGACGAACCGTATCCGAGCCTTCCGTCTCTTTCTGAAGAATCAGTCCCGGGAGCTTTGCGAACGCTTCGTCATAGCGGCGGACAATTTCCTTCTTGCGTGCGGCAAACTCCGGGAGCTTGTCCAGCTGACTGCTGATAATGGCCGCCTGCATATCCGTGATGCGGTAGTTCGGCGCAAGCGCAATCTGCTCGTAGTACCACGGTCCGTCCGGTGTGTGCTCCATAAGTGCAGGGTCCCGCGTGATGCCGTGCGTGCGGTACAGGAGGAGCTTCTCATAATACTCCCTGCTGTTCGTCACAACCGCTCCGCCTTCTCCTCCGGTGATCGTCTTGACCGCATGGAAGGACAGTGTTGTCATATCGGCAATGCTGCCGTTCGGCCGTCCCTTGTAGGTGGTCCCGATGACATGCGCTCCGTCTTCAATATAGACAAAGCCGTATTTCTCCTTCAGTGCCAGAAAAGCGTCCTCATCCACCGACTGACCGCCGAAATCGACTGCCACCACCGCCTTGGTATTCGGCGTAATGTGCTCCTCCACCGATGCAGGATCCAGATTGTAGGTATCCGGAAGAATATCTGCAAAAACAGGCCTTGCCCCGACATAGAGTGCGCAGTTTGCCGATGCTGCAAAGGTAATCGGCGTGGTGATCAGCTCGTCTCCGGCGCCAAGTCCTGCTGCCATGCACGCGATATGAAGTGCCGCCGTTCCGTTTGAACAGAGGACGGCATATTTTGCCCCCGTGACACGGCAGAGCTTTTCTTCACATTCTTCAATGTGCGGTCCCGTCGTAAGGTAGTCACTCTTTAATACTGCAACTGCAGCATCAATGTCCGCCTGATCAATGTACTGATGGGAATAATATAATTTTGTCTGGCGGACCGGCTGGCCGCCTTCGATTGCCGGAATATTCGTATGGTCCATTGTCATCCTGAACGATCAGTGCTCCTCTACCGTTTTCAGCAGAGCACGAATCTGCTCCACCGTAAGCCATTCCTTGTTGTTTCCGGAGGAATAGACAAAGCCGTCTTCCACAGCTTTTCCCTTGGGGTCACGAATCTGACGGTCATTGTAGGTGATCTGCGGATAAATGATATAGTTCTTGTCAAACTCAAGCGTATTCGGAGCGTCCTCTGCCGTCACCATCACCTCGTGAAGCTTTTCGCCGGGGCGAATGCCGACCTCCACGGTCTTGCAGCCGGGGAGAAGCGCCTCCGCCAGATCCTTCACATAGAAGGACGGAATCTTGGAGATAAAGGTTTCTCCGCCCTTTGCCTCCTCCAGCGCCTTGATCACGAGCTCTACACCCTGGTCCAGACTGATCCAGAAGCGGCTCATCCGATAGTCCGTAATCGGCATTGTGGTTTCTCCGCGCGCAATCAGGTCGCGGAAGAACGGAATGACAGACCCGCGGCTTCCTGCCACGTTTCCGTAACGGACAACCGAGAAGGATACATCCTTATTGCCGGCATATGCATTTGCCGCAATAAAGAGCTTGTCGCTCACAAGCTTCGTGCCGCCATACAGATTGACCGGGTTCACAGCCTTGTCCGTAGACAGTGCAACCACCTTCTTCACGCCCTGATCAAGTGCCGCGTCAATGATGTTCATGGCACCGTGCACATTGGTCTTGATGGCCTCCGAGGGATTGTATTCGCAGGCAGGAACCTGCTTGAGCGCAGCCGCATGAATGACGTAATCCACGCCTTCCATTGCACGCTCCAGTCTCTCCTTGTCGCGGACATCTCCGATAAAGAAGCGCATAATCTGCGCGTTCTCCTTATAGGGAGATTCATTCGACATCAGAAACTGCTTGAACTCATCTCTCGAATAAATAATCAGCTTTTTCGGATGATAGTGCTCCAGAACATATTTGGTGAAGCAATGTCCAAAAGATCCGGTGCCTCCTGTGATCAGGATTGTTTTATCATCCAGTAAATGCTTCTCTGCCATAGGTATTTCAGTTTCCTTTCTTCATCTGCTTTTCATAATAATCGTTCAGCTTTTCGAACGTATCATCATCAATCACATGCTCGATCCGGCAAGCCTCATCGGCAGCCGTTTTCTCACTGACACCGATGGCGATCAGAACCTTGCGGAGAAGCTTGTGTCTGGAATAAATCCTCTCTGCAATGGCCCGTCCTTCCGGACGGAATGTAATGTAGCCGTTCACGTCCATCTCGATGTAGCCGTTCTCGCGCAGCTTTTTCATTGCAATGCTGACGCTCGGCTTGGAAAACCCCATCTCGTTGACGATGTCAATGCTGCGGACACAGGGATTCCGTTCTCCCAGAATCAGAATTGTTTCCAGATAGTCTTCTGCAGACTCGTGAATTTCCATAGTGCTCACTCCCGGTCATATCAAAACTCTATCACAAGACCGCCATATGCCGGCATATCAAACGTAATATACTGCGGCTTGTAATCGCAGTCTCCCTTGATCGCCTTCAGAACCTTCGGCACCTCAGAGCCGGCTCCGCCAAATTCCGGATCCGTGCTGTTCAGAAGGACCTTATAGCTTCCCTTCTCCGGAACACCGAGCCGATAATCCTTGTACTCCACCGGCGTCATGTTCAGAATAAACAGAAGGCGCTTTTTATCGGAATCACACTTACGGAAGAAGCTGTAAATGCTGCGGTCCTTATCATCTGCATTGATCCACTCAAAACCGTCCCAGCTGTCATCAATCTCATACATGCACGGATACTTGCGGTAGATCTTCAGAAGCTCCGCAAAATACCTCTGCATGCCTGCATTCAGGTCATTCTGCAGAAGGAACCAGTCGAGCTCTCTCGCCTCGCTCCACTCTCTCTCCTGCCCGAATTCCTGTCCCATGAACAGGAGCTTCTTGCCGGAATGGCCCATCATGAAGGTATAGCCAAGGCGAAGGTTTGCATACTTGTCCACCTGGTAGCCCGGCATCTTCTCCACCATCGAGCACTTCAGGTGCACAACCTCATCGTGCGAAAGCGGAAGGATATACTTCTCCGAGCTGTTATAGCTCATGGCAAAGGTCATATTGTAATGAGAGCCGCTCCGCATAATGGGATCCAGCTTCATGTACTCGCAGAAATCATGCATCCAGCCCATGTTCCATTTGAACGTAAAGCCCAGGCCTTCGGTGCCGATTTCGCTGGTCACCTTCGGCCATGCCGTGGACTCCTCGGCGATGGTTACAAAGCCGGGATAAGAGCCGCGCACAACAGAGTTCATATGCTGGAAAAATACAACGGCATCCAGATTCTTGTTGCCGCCGTACTGATTCGGCAGCCATTCGCCATCCTTCTTGCCGTAATCCAGATACAGCATGGACGCAACAGCATCCACACGAATACCGTCCACATGAAACTCACGGATCCAGTACAGCACGTTGGCAATCAGGAAGTTCTTCACCTCCGGCTTGCCGAGGTTGAAGATCTTAGTTCCCCATTCCGGGTGCTCGCCTCTTCTCGGATCCGGATCCTCGAAGATGCATTTTCCGTCGAAGCAGGCAAGGCCGTGCTCATCCGGGCAGAAGTGCGCCGGAACCCAGTCCAGAATCACGCCGATGCCGTTCTTGTGCATCGTATCCACCAGATACATGAAGTCCTTCGGGCTTCCATAGCGGGAGGTGGGTGCGTAGTAGCCGGTTACCTGATAGCCCCAGGAGCCATCAAACGGATGCTCCAGAATGCCCATCAACTCAATGTGTGTGAACTTCAGCTCCTTCAGATAGTCGACCAGCCGGTCCGCAAATTCGCGGTAGTTGTAAAAGCCGTCGCCCCCGTCCGGATGCTTCATCCAGGAACCGACATGACATTCATAAATTGCCATCGGCTCCTTGAAAACATCCTTCTCTTCACGGGCCTCCATCCACCTGCCATCGCCCCACTTATATCCGGAGAGATTGGCGGTGCGGGAAGCGGTTCCGGGACGAAGCTCTGCAGAATTGGCGAAGGGATCTGCCTTGTAAAGCTTTCTTCCTTCCGGTGTATAGATCAGGTACTTATAGAGCTCATTCTCGCCGACTCCCGGAATGAAGCAGGTCCAGATGCCGATCTCCCCGATCTTCTGCATGGCATACTGATCTTCATTCCAGCCGTTGAAGGAGCCAATGACATGAACGGCTGCCGCATTCGGCGCCCATACCGCAAAGAACATTCCTTCTCTTCCATCTTCCACGGAAGGATGTGCGCCCAGCTTTTTATAGATATCGTAATGCGTCCCCTGCCCGAAGAGGTAGCAGTCGGCATCGGAAATAAATACCTTCTGCTCTTCCTTCGGCTTTTCCTGCTGCGATCTCTGAGCCTTTGCGCTCTGCGCCTTCGCAGCCGGTGCCTTTGCGGAGGTCTTTCCCCTGCCGGTTCCGGATACGGTATTGGCCATACGTGCGGCCGCCTTTGTAATTCCGTTTTTCTTGCCTTTTGCTGCCATTTGTAACTCCTCCTGCCCCAAGAAAAGTACCTTGTCCCCATTTATTTACATGATTTGTTTACATGTTATGCATGAAATCCTTTTCATGAATGATGATGCGGTCATTCTCATCATAACGCCGCTTGGAAATCACCTCAATGAGAGTATGCGGAGTTTTCTTCTCGGCATATCCGATCGCCTCATCCACCAGATCGCGGACCTCTTTCAGCGTCACCTGGTGCGTCGATGTCTGCATCGCTGCAATGCGCTGCGCCAGCGCAAGCTGTCCGAACTCATCGATGGAGAAATCCTGCGACATGGCGTAATCCTTCGCATAAGCCACCAGCGCCTTGTCATCCAGAGGACGGACAGAAATCACTGCCGTGAAGCTGCCGAGATATTTCTCATTCTCGTGGCGGAACTGCTCCATCTTCTTGTTGCCGTCAATCAGAATCAGGATAATACCATGCTCACGGCCTTCCAGCTCATGATACAGACGTTCCATGGTCTTCGGTGCAAGATCCGATGCCTTATTGATAATAAGCGCACCACTCTCCAGCTTCGTGAAGGTCTTCTGAATTCCCTCAGGCTTGAGCTTGTTCAGGGACTCTCCGGAGACTCTGGCCACCTTTCCGGTGAAATTCGAATCCGTCTGACGGGTAATTTCCAGAATTCCGCGTGCCACGCGGTCTGCCGTTGCCTCGTTGCCGAGAATCAGAAGATTTCCGGTGGAGGAAGCAAGACTGATCTGATCCAGCGCTTCCGTCAGCTGTTCCACATTCTCTCTCATGCGGCAGAACGGTCCGAACAGGCGGCGTTCTTCCTTGGTAAGCTCCCGCTTTCCGCCCGAAGACGGCTTTTTCGGAGCCTTCCCGGCCTTTGCAGGCGCAGGCTTTCTTCCTGCGTCCTTCTCGGCAGTTTTTCTTTCCGGGGCAGGTTCTTCCTGCGGCTGCTCCTCTGCAGGCTCTTCTTCCGGAGCCTCTTCTGTGGACTCCTCGTACGGTTCTTCCTCTGCAGGGACCTCTTCCGCAGGCTCTCCTTCGTACTCTTCTTCGGGCTCTTTCTCTGCAGTTTCCTCGTATTCTTCTGCAGGAGCCTCTTCTTCAGGCTCCTCGTACGGCTCTTCCTCTGCAGTTTCCTCGTATTCCTCTGCAGGAGCCTCTTCTTCAGGCTCCTCGTACAGTGCTTCCTCTGCAGGAGTCTCTTCTGCGGGCTCCTCGTACGGCTCTTCCTCTGCAGGAGCCTCTTCTTCAGGCTCCTCATACAGTGCTTCCTCTGCAGGAGCCTCTTCTGCGGGCTCCTCGTACGGCTCTTCCTCTGCAGGAGCCACCTTCGAAGCTGCTTCCGGTTCTGCAGGCTGCTCTTCCTTCATCGGAGAAGCCTGTTCTGCTGTCTCTGTGGGTGCAGGACTCTGCGTTTCTTCCTGCTCGTCCAGATAATTCTCCGCCTGCGGCTTCTCATCCTCCGGCTCTTCATATCCTGCTGCCCGCAGCTCTTCCTCGCGTGCAAGCTGCTCCTGGCGAGCCATTGCCCGGCGGATCTCTTCGGAATTCCATCGTCTCGTCGCGATGTCATCCATATCGTCTCTTCCGCGGCGTCTGTATACTCTGGTATCCTCGTCCTGCTCGGAAGCAGGGGCAATTTCTCTTGCCGCTCTCTGCGGAATTTCATCCTCGCAGGGTCTTGCCGGCTTCTGCGCAGTCCCATCCTCACGGGATCCTACCGGCCTCTGCGGTGCATCCTCCTCGCGGTATGCCCGGCGCACCGGCTCTCTCCGCCGGTCCGGATCCCCGTAGGGTTGTCTTGCCGGCACTCCATCCGACACACGATACATGCCGCTGCGCACCTGTCTGCGCTGTCTTGCAACGCCCTTCTCAATGTCCTCCAGAAGGCCGTGCCTTGCTGTCTCATCAAAATCCTGCATCAGAGAACCTGTGTCCTCCAGAATTCTCTGTGCACGCTTCTCATCATTTGCTCTGCGGATATCGGAGCGAATCTTCTCCCACTCCGCCATCACTTCACTGATGGAAAGCTGTCCTTCCACCTGCGGCTCAGGCTCCTGCGGCTCATCCATCACCATGGAATACTGTCCGTTTGTCTCCTGCTCCAGCTTCTCATCGTAAGGGCGGGCGAAAATATCCTCCATTCCCTTCGCGACATTATTCTGAATACTGTCTACGCTGTGCTGCTCCTCCGGCGTACGAATCCGGAAATCCGCCTGAGGCTCCTGTGAAGCCGCTTCAGGCTCCTTTGCAGGTACCGTCTCTGTCTCTGCGATACGGCTCTCCTTCCCCTCTTCTGCGTACGAATTCTCCCTGGCTTCTGCTGCCTTCTCTTCCGCAGCCCTTTGCTCCAGCTCCCGTGCAGTGCGCTCTGCCTGTGCCTTCTCCTCGGCATCCGCTGCGCTTTCGGCAGGAGCCTCCGCCGGATCCTCTCTCTCTGCCGGCGCCTGCTTCACGGACTGCACTGCAGGAAACAGCGCTGCTGTCTTCTCTGCAAACTTGCTTCCTGCATAGTTCTGCTGAATGGAACAATTGAGGGAGGACGCCTTGTCCTTTTCTCCCGCATTCATATAAAGCTGCGCCAGCTCGAAGTCCCACCTTGCCGTCGCCTTTTCTGCGTGAAGCTGTTCCAGGATTGCAATCTTCTCCTGATCCGATACCGGGGATACGCAGTACATCTTGTACTGCAGAATGAGACGCTTCGGATTCTGCGGCTCCAGAGCCTGATATTCCTTCATCAGCTGAAGGGCTGACGTCAGGTCACTCTGAAGGCCATCCCTGCCGTACAGGAAAATCGTAAGCTCGCAAAGCGCATAGACGATAACAGGGTTGTCTGTCTCTCTCTCATGCGCAATTGCCATAATGTCACGGCTTCTGTCGTAATCTCCGACTGCCTTGTAGACCTCGCTGATCCTGCACAGCGTCTCTGCGCTCTTTACGTGGTTCCAGTCGATCCCGTCCGCGATGTTGGCAGCTTCCTCAAAGCGCCTCTCGCCAATCAGGGCATTGATCTCGTTCAGACTGATCTTGAATTCATACTTATCCACTGTTCTATCCTCGTACTTCCAGACGTGCGGAACATATTTTCGCGCATAGTTTTCCCAATGTAAATAACATTAAAAGTTTAGCATACGCCTAAAAGCATGTCAAAAAACGAGCCCCCGCAAGGACCGGCTCTTCGTCCGTATTTTCCGTCATTTCTTCAGCAGCCTTGCAAGCTCTGCAAACTGCTCCAGAGACAGCTTCTCGCCGCGGATCGTTTCGGAAAGGCCCATTTTCACAAGAGCCTCCTGCACCTCCTCGCGGGCAACGCCCCCCTCCTTTTCCGCAAGGCCGTGTGAAAGAGCATTGGCCAGCGTCTTCCTTCTCTGGTTAAAAGCCGCACGGATCAGCGCAAACAGGAAGGTTTCATCTGCATCCACGACCGGCTCATGACGGATGGAGAGCTTCAGTACTGCAGAGTCGACACCCGGCTTCGGAATGAAATTTCCCGGCGGCACAATACAAACCAGCTCCGGTTCGGAATAATAACGAACCGCCAGCGACAATGCGCCGTATTCCTTGTCCTTTTCGGTGGCAAGAATTCTGTCCGCCACCTCCTTCTGAACCATCACTGTGATGCTCTCGAAGCAGTCAGACTCCTGAAAGAGCTGAAGGAGAATCGGCGTTGTGATATAGTAGGGGAGATTTGCCACGCACTTGAGCGGGCGCCCCTCATTGAACTCCGCCGCGACCGCTTTCAGATTTGTTTTCAGAATGTCCTGGAATAAAATGGTCACATTGCCGCAATCTTCCAGCGTGTGATCCAGTACCTTTTCCAGGCTCCGGTCAATTTCCACTGCCGTCACATGTCCCGCAGCCTCCGAGAGAAGCTGCGTCATCGTTCCGATTCCCGGTCCGATTTCGAGTACGCAGTCCTCCTTCGAGATCTCTGCCGCATCGACAATCTGATCCACGATCCCCCGATTGATCAGAAAGTTCTGCCCGTACTTCTTCTTCGCCCGAAGTCCGAACTCATTCAGCACGGACATGGTTCCATGGGGGGTTGCCAGTAATTCACTCATATTTTCCTCCTGCCGCGTTCTGTGCGCAGCCATTTTCGTCAAGCCGATAAAGCCTGCATGCGTTTTTCCAGGTTTCTTCGATGACTGTTTCCGGTGAAAGTCCCTTGATCTCCGCGATCTGCCGGACCACATACCGGAGAAAAAGCGACGAGTTTCTCTCTCCGCGATGCGGCTCCGGTGCCATATACGGAGAGTCCGTCTCCAGCACAATCCGGTCCAGCGGCGTCTCCCGGACGGTCTCCTTAAGTTTTTTCCCGTTCCGGAAGGTCACAACGCCGCCGATTCCGAGGAAGAATCCCAGCTTCAGAAATTCCGATGCAAGCTCCGCACTGTAGGAATAGCAGTGGATGACACCGCCTGCCTCTCCGGCACCGCATTCCTTCAGGATGGATAAGGTATCAGCCGCCGCGTCCCTTGAATGAATGATCACCGGCATGTTCTCCTCTCCTGCCAGCTCCAGCTGTCTGCGGAACCAGTGCCTCTGCAGCTCTCTCTCCGGCGTATCCCAGTGGTAGTCCAGACCGATTTCTCCGACCGCAACCATCTTCGGCAGGTGAAGTCCTCTCCGGATTTCTTCCAGATCCTCTTCCGTCATCTCTCCGCATTCGGAAGGATGGATTCCAAGCGCTCCGTATATTCTCTTATGTCTTTCCGTCAGCTCAATAATCTTCGCAATGCTCTCCTTTGTAGATCCGGGATCCGTCACCGCTCCGATTCCAAGCTCCTCGAAACGTCCGATGAGCACCTCTCTGTCCTCATCAAATGCTTCATCATCATAATGTGCATGTGTGTCAAATATCATTCTTGTTTCTCCAGCTTTCCATTTTCTTTTTCTTCATCCGGCCATCAGCCTCTCTTTTGATTACCACAGAAAGTGCTGTATTTACACTGTTTTTCAGCCTTTTTTCATGGTTTAAAATTTTTTTTAAAAAAGTACTTGCCAAGCAACAAGTGCCATACTATAATAGCACTTGTTCGCGAGGAAGTAACAAAAATCTGAACAGAAACAAACAGAACGGATACTTCTTCCGAAGTTCATAAATATGCGCTTTTAGCTCAGTTGGTAGAGCACCTGACTCTTAATCAGGGTGTCCAGGGTTCGAGTCCCTGAAGGCGCACGCGGAGCACTGTTTTTGTGGGGTCAGCCCATGGGGACGGTGTTTCTTTTTGTTTTCTTTTATGATTTCCGGAACAAAGTTCCGATAATTCCTCTTCCGAGGCTTGCGCCTACGTTTCCGCCAAGTGTCTTTCCGAATTTGCCGAACATGGAGCCGCCGACGTTCTTTCCAACCTCCCGGCCGATGGTTCCGGCAACGGAATTTCCGACGGATTTGGCCGCACTGCGGGCAGATCTCTCCCGCGCCTTACGGGCCTTTTCCTTCTCCTTTTCCTCTGCAGCCTGCTGTCTGGCTGCTTCCGCAAGAGCCTTTTCCTCTTCTTCCTGCTTCTGCGCAGCCGCAGCCTCCTGCGAGGCCTTCCGCTGCAGAAACTCATAGGCAGAATCCGGATCCACAGCCTCTGCATATTTTACCGCAAGGAGACTCTCCTGAATTTCCTTTCTGCGGATTTCCTCTGTGATCGCGCCCATCTGCGATACCGGCGGTGCAATGATAACCTTCTGTGCCACACCAGGAACGCCGTCTTCCTCCAGGAAGGAGCAGACCGCTTCGCCGACGCCAAGCTCCAGGATCGTCTGATACGTATCCATCTCCGGATTGATGCGGAAGGACTGGGCCGCTGCCTTCACCGCCTTCTGATCCTTCGGTGTATAGGCATGAAGCGCGTGCTGAATCCGGTTCCCCAGCTGTGCCAGAACATCATCCGGTATGTCTGAGGGAGCCTGTGTGCAGAAGTAAATGCCAACCCCCTTGGAACGAATCAGCTTCACCACCTGCGAAATCTTATCCAGAAGTGCCTGCGAGGTTCCGCGGAACAGAAGATGCGCCTCGTCAAAGAAAAAGACCATGCGCGGCTTCTCCAGGTCTCCGACCTCCGGAAGCTGCTCAAACAGCTCCGAAAGAAGCCACAGAAGAAAAGCAGAATACAGCTTTCCGTTCTGAATCAGCGTTTCCGAATCCAGAATATGAATCATTCCCTTTCCGTCGGTTCCGGTGGTAAACCAGTCACGGATATTCAGAGCGGTTTCCCCGAAGAAGAGATCCCCTCCCTCTCCCTCCAGTGCCGCAAGAGACCGGATGATGACCGCAATCGATGCCGGGCTGATTTTTCCGTAATCCGCCTGGAAGGAAGCCCGGTTCTCATCGATATCATTCAGAAGCGCCTTCAGGTCCTTAATGTCCACAAGAAGAAGCTCCTGCTCATCCGCAATCCGGAAGGCTACGGAAAGGAGATCAGACTGAAGCTCGTTCAGCCCGAGAACCCGGGACAGAATGAGCGGTCCCATCTCCGAAATGGTCGTCCGAAGCTGGATTCCGCGCTCTCCGTAAAGGTCCCAGAAGGTCACAGGATACTTCGTAAAAATATCCTCCTCCCCGCTCATACCGATGCGCTGCATCCTCTTCCTGATATTCTCATTTGCTTCTCCGGGCCGGCACATTCCCGCAAGATCACCTTTCACGTCCGCAAGAAACACCGGGACGCCCAGTGCACTGAAGGATTCCGCAAGTCCCTTTAAGGTCGCCGTCTTGCCGCTTCCTGTTGCACCGGCAATCAGCCCGTGGCGGTTTGCCATCTTCGGAAGAAGAAAGGCCTGTCCTCCATCCTCTGTACAGCCAACCCAGATTTTCCCATCTCTGATCATGGTCCCCCCTTGCCGCAGCCTGCAGCCGTAAGAAGAGAAACCGCCTTTTTTTTGCTTCTGCAGTTTCCCCGATATGATTGTGACATTGAAATCATTATAGCAAATCGGCACAGATTTATGCGTTATGCGACACTATGCCGTTTTTGGGACATTTCTTTCCTTTTCATGCATGCTATACTCGATTCTGACCTGCCTGAACTTCGCAAATCCGTTCCGGCAGGAGGGATGGAAAGGAGTCCGCTTCATGAATACCTATCTGATGAAAAAAGCCATGATTGAGACCGCCGTGGATCGCGGGATCAAGGAGATGGAGGACGACCCGAAGCGGAGCATCCGCCGGCTGACAGATCTTGGCAAGCAGTTTTCCAGAAATCGTTTCCAGGAGACTGTTTTTTCGGTGATGCAGGAGCTGCTCAACAATGAGAACAGCGCCTACTATGATATGATGCACAATCTGATTAAGAATTCCGAGAAGGAATCTCTGAAGAAGTTCGGTGTGAATTTCGGCTATATGAGCTGGTCCTACGGGGCTGCAAGAGTACGCGAGAAGGAAACGAAGGAGGGAGTTCTGATTCCCTGGACCATCATGCTGCGCTACGACGCAAAGGCCGAAGACGGCCTGACCATGGATCGTCTTTCTTCTTTGATGGAGCAGGGACAGGATCTTGGGATCTATGCCTATTTTATCCGGGAATGTGCAGATGACGAAGACTCCTATGAGCTTCTCGAGCTTCTCGAGCGCTATAAGGAATGCGCCTACGTCTGGTTTAAGAGCAACGGCCGGCTGACGGCTGCGCAGATCCAGATGCTTCGGGTATGCCGGAATGCTCTTGTCTGCCTTCCGCTCTCTGATCCGGAGACCTCACTGACTGCAGCACTTCTTCGCGATCAGAAGATCCCGTTTGCTCTCTATCTGGAATACGGAAGGGACTCTATCCTTCCGGGACTGACGGACGTATACAAAGAAAGCGTTCTCGCAAGCGAGACCGCCATGCTCTTCCTCATCTCTGCAGACGGCGCCGACTGCGCCGCAGCAGATCTTGCTTACCGCTCCAGACTGGAGCAGAAATATCCTTTTGTGATCATGGATTATTACGGGGACGGACAGTCCATCAGCCGCGTTCTGTGTGAGCACACAAATCTGCTGGAGATTGGTTCGGATGGCCGCATGATTCGCCCTGACGGTCAGAAGGGCGAGCCCTTCCCCTTTGAGCTTCCGCTCATTGATGCTCTGCGGCAGGTTATGCCACCGAAGAAGCCATTTTCAGAATCACATCCCGAAGCTTAAGGATGTAAGCATCGGCGTCCATGGACTGCCGGTACTCTCCGGACAGCCAGCGGATAAGTGAGGCAAGAAGTGCATCAAGAATAAAAGTGATATAGAAGTCATCATCCTGGTTGTCGGGCAGAGTATTCCGAAGGAAGAATTCCGCAACCGGGGTCATGGTTTCCACAAGATAATCCCGAAACGAATTCTGTCCTTCAATCTGCAGGGCAGCATAATAGAACTCCCTTTCGGAATAGAAATAATGCAGGATGTCCGAAAGCAAGTCCCATACGTTCTCGTAGTTCACCACGTCCATTCCGCCGACAAAGCCCACATAAAAGATCCAGTTCACCAGATCATACTTGTCGCGGAAATGATAATAAAAGCTTTTCCGGTTAATTCCACAGTCATTGCAGATATCCGATACGCTGATTTTCTCAAATGGCCGCTGGCGCATCAACTTCTTCATCGATGCCGCCAGTGCATTTTTCGTTGCATTGGAATCTGACACGTTTTATACCTCGCTGAGGCAAAAGCCGCAAAGGCGGTTTTGCCGAATGCCCCTCAGACAGACGCAGGCTCGCAGGAGCCGCAGGAGTCGCTTCCGCTCCCCTGTGCCGCCGCATCGGTTATGCCGTCCTTCTGCAGCTTCTCAATCACTTCCTTCATTGTGCGCCAGCCAAGCGTCGCACACTTCACCCGGGCAGGCATATGTGCCACATCCTCCAGAGAAGCCGCTTCGTCCAACTCCTCCTTCTCTTCTTCCGTGGCGGTTCCCTTGATCATCCCCATGAAAACAGAAGCAAGATGCAGTGCCTCCTCCTCCGTCCGCCCGATGACCAGGTCGCACATCATATCCGCACTCGCCTGAGAAACGGCGCAGCCGCTTCCGTTGAATGCTGCATCCTCGATCACACCGTTCTGAACCGTAAGCTGCAGATTGATATCGTCTCCGCAGCTCGGGTTCACGCCGTTCAGCACGATCGTCGGATTCTTCAGATCGTGCTTGTGCGTCGGATGAAGATTATGTTCATTTACAATTTCACGATATAACGATTTAATATCCAAGCCAGCTTCTCACTTTCGAGACCGCCTTCACAAAGCGGTCAACTTCTTCTTCCGTATTATAGAAATACAGACTTGCGCGTACGGTAGCATTGGCCCCCAGGAATTTCATCAGAGGCTGTGCGCAATGATGTCCTGCGCGCACCGCAATGTGCTCGGTATCCAGAACCGATGCCACATCATGCGGGTGACAGCCCTCGATGTTGAAGGTGACAATTCCATTGTGCTTCGAAGGCTCTGCCGCGCCGTACATCGTCACTCCGGGAATCTCCGAAAGACCTGCCATCAGCTTCGCTGTCAGCGCTTCTTCCGTCTTTCCTATTGTATCAAATCCAACCTGCTGCAGGTAGTCAATTGCTGCTCCCAGCCCGACTGCTCCGGACGCATTGACGGTTCCCGCCTCGAACTTCTCCGGTACCTCTGCATAGGTTGCACTCTGACGATCCACATACTCGATCATCTCTCCGCCGGTCAGGAAGGGAGGCATCTCGTTCAGAAGCTCCATTCTGCCGTACAGGCAGCCGATTCCCATGGGAGCCATCAGCTTATGTCCGGAGAATGCATAAAAATCACAGCCGATTTCCTGAACATTGACCGGAATGTGCGGTGTGGACTGCGCTCCATCTACCACGCAGACGGCGCCGTGACGGTGTGCTTCCTCTGCAATCCTCTTCACCGGATTGGTGACGCCGAGAACGTTGCTGATATAACCGATGGAGACAATCTTTGTGCGGTCTGTAATCTTCGAGCAGATCTCCTCTTCCGACAGTGTTCCGTCAAGTGCAGGCTCCATGTAGATCAGCTTCGCGCCCTTCTGCCGGCACACCATCTGCCAGGGAAGAATGTTGGAGTGATGCTCCATAACGGAAATGACAATCTCATCGTCCTTCCCGACATGGCTGAGGCCATAGCTGTAAGCCACAAGGTTCAGCGACTCTGTAGTATTCCGGGTAAAAATCACCTCACCGTCTTCTCCGGCCCCGATCAGCGCCGCAGCCTTGTGCCGCGCCTTTTCGTACTCCTCCGTCGCCTCAATGCTCCATCCGTAAAGTCCCCGAAGCGGATTTGCATTGCAGGTATCATTAAAGCGCTCCATCGCTTCCATGACACACTGCGGGCGCTGCGTGGTTGCAGCGTTGTCAAAATACACAACTTCGCTGTTTCTCAGAATGGGAAAGTCCTTCCGATACGGATTTCCCAGGCCATTCCCTGTACTCATTTCGCAAAAGCCTCCTCGATCTTATTCATCAGCTCTGCGCGAAGCGGAAGATCCGGAATCTCTCTGACAACTGCTCCGAGTCTTGCGCGAACCATAATCTGCTCTGCCTCTTTCCGGTCAATTCCACGGGACGCCATATAAAAGAGAATATCATCATCAAGCTGTCCGATGGAAGCTCCATGACGGCCTTCTACATCCTCTTCCTCGCATAAAATGATCGGGAGAGTCTTATTCACAACATCATCCGAAAGGAGCAGGACGTTCTCCTGTTCATCTCCCTTTGAGCCCTTCGAGCCCTTCCGGAAGTCGATGGTCCCCCGGAATGCCTTCTCAGAGCGATCCTTCAGAACACCGTCAAAGCTCATCTTCACGTCGGTTCTTCGTCCGCGCTGAATCGCATTGTAGTTGACGTCAATTGCCTTTCGATCGTTCCCGAGGTAGCCTGCATGCGCCTCAAAGGAAGACCGGTCCCCGATCAGCTCCGGCTGCGTCCCAATGTACACCCTGCCGCCGCCAAGCTCAATCTGAACCATCTTCATGGAAGCGCCTTCCGCCAGCGCCGCTCCCGTATCATCCAGAAATGTGTAGCCTTCTCCCAGAATCTGTGCCTTTACAAGAAAGAGGCTTGCTCCCTTTTCCAGTATGATTTTCGTAGAAAATGCGGCCGTTCCCTTCTCCTTGCTTCCGGATGCTGCACGCAGAAGAAGCGTCAGGTGGCTGTTCTCACCCACACGGATCAGCTGTCCCTGTGAAGCCTCATTTCCGTCATAGAAGTCCACGCTCCATACGACAGGCTCCTCGCAGCGGGTATCCGGTGCCACCTCAAGCATTTCATAAACCGTTCCGGACTTCTCCAGAAACGCGTCGTACTCGGCGCCAAGACCCGTTCCAAAGCGCTGCGGATGATAAATCGGCACCTTTCCCGCAACGATTGCCTCCGCCTTCTCCTCCGGAGCATATTTCTCAAGCCATTTCGCAGCTTCCTTTCCTGACATTCTGCGACGGGTTACACCCTCCGGCAGCTTTTCAAACCGCGTCTCCACATCCAGCGAAGCCGCCAGTCCCGCAGGCGCAGTTCCTTCGTTTGCTTCCAGCCGGTTCCAGGTAAGAGAGGGGATATGGCCGACCTTCATTGCTGTCTTCTCCATCTTACATTCCCTCCATTTCCAGGCGAATCAGGTTGTTCATCTCCGCCGCATATTCCAAAGGAAGCTCCTTGCTGACCGGATCCGCGAAGCCGGAAACAATCATCGCCCTTGCCTCCGTCTCGCTGATGCCTCGGGACATCAGGTAGAAGACCGCCTCATCGCTGATGCGGCCGATTTTCGCTTCATGTCCCACATCCGCATCCGCGGTGCGCACATCCATTGCGGGAATCGTATCCGAACGGGAAATGTCATCGAGCATCAGAGACGCACAATCCACCGATGCCTTTGCTCCCTTCGCACTCTTTTTGATTTCAATGCTGCTGCGATAGGTGCTGATTCCTCCGTCCTTGGAGATGGACTTGGTGTTGATATAAGAAGAGGTATCCTCACCGATGTGTACCATCTTGGCTCCGGTATCCAGATTCTGTCCGCCGCCCGCAAAGGTAATGCCGGTGAATTCGCAGTGGGAATGATCACCCTTCAGAATGGTTGTCGGATACAGATAGGAAACATGGGAGCCGAAAGAGCCGGAAACCCATTCCATCCGTCCGCCCTCCTCCACCAGTGCGCGCTTGGTGTTGAGGTTGTACATGTTCTTCGACCAGTTCTCAATCGTGGAATAGCGAAGTCTTGCATTCTTCTTGACATACAGCTCCACACAGCCCGCATGAAGATTGGCAATATTGTATTTCGGTGCCGAGCAGCCTTCAATGAAATGAAGATCCGCCCCTTCATCTACGATAATCAGCGTATGCTCAAACTGTCCTGCTCCCTTTGCGTTCAGTCGGAAATAGGACTGAAGCGGAATCTCCACCTTCACGCCCTTCGGCACATAAACAAAGGATCCGCCGGACCACACCGCTCCATGCAGTGCTGCGAATTTGTGATCGGTCGGCGGTACCAGATGCATGAAGTACTCTTTCACCATGTCCTGATACTCACCGGTCACTGCCTCTTCAAAGCCCGTATAAACTACGCCCCGCTTCGCCACATCATCCTGCAGATTATGATATACCAGTTCCGAGTCATACTGCGCGCCGACGCCCGCAAGAGACTCACGCTCAGCCTGCGGAATTCCGAGCTTCTCAAAAGTATTCTTGATCTCGTCCGGGACCTCACTCCAGTCGCCCTTCATATCCGAATGAGACCGGACATACGAAGAAATCCGGTCCATGTCCAGTCCCTCAATGGACGGACCCCAGTTCGGAACCTCCAGCTCATTGTACAGGTCAAGACACTTCAGCCTGAACTCCCGCATCCATTCCGGGTCATGCTTCTCTTCGGAGATTCTCTCCACAATATCCGCAGTCAGGCCTTCCTGCATACGATAGAAACCTTCCGATTCATCATCCTTAAAATCGTACAGGCTTCGATCGATCTCTTTGAATTGTTGTTCTGCCATAGTTGCCTCTCTATGCCGCAGTCCGTCTGCGGCATTGGTACTGTCGTCCTTTACTGCGCTCCTGCAAATCTCTCGAATCCGCGCTCATTGATCTCGTCCACCAGCTCCGCTCCGCCGGTATGCACCAGATTCCCTTTTACCAGTACGTGCGTATAATCCACCTTCAGACACTCCAGAATTCTCGTGGAGTGGGTGATGATAAGCAATGCACCGTTTCTCTTCTTCTGGTATTCCTCGATGCCCCGGGAAACAACGCGTACCGCATCCACGTCCAGACCGGAATCCGTCTCATCCAGAATGGCAAGCTTCGGGTTCAGCATAAGAAGCTGCAGAATCTCCGCCTTTTTCTTCTCGCCGCCGGAAAAGCCCACATTCAGGTCACGCTCTGCATAGGATTCATCCATACCAAGCAGCTCCATCGTTGCCTCCAGCTCTTTTTTAAACTGAAAAATCTTGAGCGGCTTGCCCGTCTTCTGACGAATGGCATTGCGAAGGAACGCCTCGAGGGACAGACCGGGTACCTCAAGCGGATTCTGGAAGGAGAGGAACATTCCCTTCTGCGCGCGCTTGTCAGCTGACAGAGCTGTGATGTCCTCACCGTCAAAAACAATCTTTCCGCCTGTCACCTTGTAGTTGGGATTTCCCATCAGCGTATAGCCAAGAGTCGATTTGCCGGCTCCATTCGGTCCCATCAGAACATGTGTCTCACCGGCACCGATCTCCAGATTAATATGATGAAGCAGCTCACCTTCCTCGATGGCTGTCGACAGGTCCGTCACCTGCAATAATGTATCTGCCATAGCTTCCTCCATTTGCTCCGCTCGGAAAATAATTCTGATTATTCACTCAGGATGGATATTTTGCCACAGTGAACTTCACTTTGTCTGTTGCCATAACAACAATTGCTATATGACAAAGTCATTCCCTGCAAGCGCCTCCGACTGATCCTTCAGATCCTGAAGCGTCACGCTGTCCACATATTCATTAATCACCTTTGCAAAGCCCTTCCAGAACGGAAGCACGGTGCAGTCCTCACAACGCACGCACGGGTTGCTGTCTCCCTCCAGACACGGAACCGGATTCAGCGGCCCCTCCATGACGCGGAGAATGTCGCCTACCGTGTAGTCCTCCGGTCGTTTTGCCAGCCGATACCCCCCGTTATTGCCTCGCTGTGAGCGAAGATATCCGGATCTGGTCAGTGCTGTAACGATCTGCTCCAGATATTTCACCGTAATATCCTGTCTCTCTGAAATATCCTTCAATGAAATGTACTCACCGGTATCATGAACCGCAAGGTCCAGCATCATACGCAGTGCATATCTGCCTTTTGTTGAAATTTTCATAGTATTCTTTCCGCCCTCTTCCGGTTGTTCCTGTTCTGTTTCTGCACTATACTCTTTAGTAACCGCGGCCCCATTCTCTAATTTCAGTATTCCTATTGGGCTCTAGGTATTTGACATTGTTATCATATATGCAAGACTGTTTTTTCGCAAGTAAGGAATCTCCATGCTGACCACAGATGAGAAATACATGAAGCAGGCACTCACGCAGGCCAGAAAAGCCATGGCAATCGGCGAGGTGCCCATCGGATGTGTCATCGTCCATGACGGAACCGTAATCGGTCGCGGCTACAATCGCCGCAACACCGATCACTCCACGCTCTCGCACGCAGAAATCACCGCGATCCGCAAGGCCAGCCGCAGGCTTGGCGACTGGAGACTCGAGGGCTGTACCCTGTACTGCACTCTGGAGCCCTGTCCCATGTGTGCCGGTGCCATTGAGCAGGCCCGCATTGACCGCGTCGTCATTGGCGCAGCGAGCGACAAATCCGGCTGCGCAGGCTCACTTCTGAACATCGTCGCCAATGAGAAGCTGATGCATCAGTCTGAGATCACGCGCGATGTTCTCGCAGACGAATGCCGCTGCCTTCTGCAGCAGTTTTTCCGTGACCTTCGCATCCGCAACCGCATGCTTCGGAAGGACGCCGCTGCAGAAATCGCAGAAGGAACCTCGGAAGGATAAGTGTGGCATAACCTGCCGGGAAAGCTCTTGCCCGCAATCGGCTTATTTGCTATACTAATGAAATCCTGCCGCTGGCAGGGCTCGGGCAGCCGCCCGGGTGCATCGTATTGAAGTTTGGGTCTCACGCAATGAATCCTGCGAACCGTGTCAGATCGGGAACGAAGCAGCACTAAGCAGATCCTTTCATGTGCCGTGAGGAAGCCTGGCGGAGCGATGTATCCGGTACCGTGCCCGGGTCCTGTCGGCGGCAGGATTTTTTGATTTTGCTTCGGAGATTTTCAGGAATTTTCCGGGCCTTTTTTTGAGGATGTTTATGATGAATTTTATGGATCTTACAAGCTGCCGCCTTTGCCCGCGAAACTGCGGCGTAAACCGCAAGGCCGGAGAGCTTGGCTTCTGCGGTCTTCCGGAGACCATCCGCGCTGCCCGCGCCGCACTGCTATACTGTGAGGAGCCCTGCATTTCAGGAGCAAACGGCTCCGGAGCCATCTTCTTTACCGGCTGCAATCTCGGCTGCCGCTTCTGTCAGAATGTCGACATCTCCGGCGGGATGCGAAAGACCGCAGCTTCCTCTTATGCAGGCGAAACGCTGACTGCGGATAAGCTTTCTGATATTATGCAAAAGCTTCAGGAGCAGGGTGCCTCCAATATCAACCTGGTTACGCCTTCCCACATTCTGCACGTTCTGATTCCCGCCCTTGAAAAAGCCAGACAGCGTGGACTTCACATTCCTGTTGTATATAACACGGCATCCTATGAGAAGGCGGAAGTGCTTCGTGCTCTGGAGGGACTCGTGGATATCTATCTTCCGGATCTGAAATATCATGATTCTCAGATCTCCGCCTCCTATTCCAATGCTCCGGACTACTGGCAGTCTGCCACTGCTGCCATTGCAGAGATGGTCCGCCAGTGCCCGGAGCCGCTGTTCGCCGACGGTTCCTCTTCTCTGAACGAAGAGGATGACCGCAACGATCCCCTGATGACAAGGGGTGTCATCGTCCGCCACATGGTCATGCCCGGGCACACCCGGGATTCCATGGAAATACTGCGCTATCTCTACGAGACCTACGGAAATCGGATTTTCATCAGCATCATGAATCAGTACACGCCCATGCCGCGCTGTGCAGATGACCCTCTTTTGTCTCGTCCTGTCACAAAAAAAGAATATGACGAAGTCGTTGACTTCGCCATATCCCTTGGAATTGAAAACGGTTTTCTGCAGGAGGGCGGCACCATCTCCAAAAGCTTTATTCCCGCCTGGGACGGCACCGGTATCCGTTGAAGCTCTCTCTTTTTGTCCGCCTGCGTCAAATGCCCGGATCAATACTCCTTTGCATTCAGATATTTCAGATAGTTAATCACCATCAGAGAAATCTTGAACCGGAGAGCATCGTCGAAATTGCGGATGTCCAGACCGGTCTGCTTCTGCAGCTTCTCGATCCGGTAAACCAGCGTATTGCGGTGAATGAAGAGCTGCCTGGACGTCTCGGATACGTTCAGATTGTTCTCAAAGAAGCAGTTGATGGTCGAAAGTGTCTCCGCATCCAGATTATCCGGAACTTCCTCTCCGAACACTTCGTGAATAAATACATTGCACAGATTGGAGGGAAGCTGATAGATCAGCCGTCCGATCCCGAGCTGATTGTAGGAATTCACCATCTTCTCCGCATTGAAAATCTTACCGACATCCATTGCCATTCTCGCCTCTTTGTAGGAGCGTGAAATGTTCTTCAGATCTGTCACAATGGATCCGTAGGAAGCGCGAACCTTCAGCATGGCCTCCGTGTTCAGCATATCTACGGCAACGGTTGCCGCCTGCTCCAGCTGATCATAAGACTCTGCTGTCTCCACAGCCTTGATGATAATCACGCTGGTCTCGTCAACCTCTGTCAGATAGTCCCCATTATGTGCCGTGAAAATACTGCTCAGGAGTTCGCTTGCCGAAGTCTCTCCGTCCGATTCCAGCTCCACCAGAATGATGGCGCGGGGAACCTGATAATTAATGTGCAGTTTTCTTGCACGGTTGTGAATGTCCACAAGAAGAAGGTTGTCCAGGAGAAGATTCTGGAAGAAATTGTTCCGGTCATACTTCTCACGGTAAGCGACCATCAGATTCTGTATCTCGCTGACAGCAATTCGTGCGATCATCAGTGTGTGATCTCCATCCCCGATGGCGGTCAGAATATATGCCGTGTCTTCTTCGTCACGGATTTTCAGCAGATAATGATTGCCGACAATCTGACTGTCTACGGAGGATTTCGCAAATCCGGAAACGATATCTGCAACCGGAATCTCTGCTCCCTGCGTCATGGCAAACAAGCCACCATTCACGTCCTGCACGCAGAACTCCACCTTCGAAATGGAGGTAAGCTCCTCCAGGCAACTCTTAACAATCTGTGATGAAAGCATGTATCTTCCCTTCTCCCTGCAGGAATTCATCCATTTTCCATGAGAACAAGTCCTTCTCTCTGTCTGCATCTTCCCGCAAGGCTGTTTTTGCGCAGACAAAATCCGTCAAAATCAAGCTTTTTCGTCTATTATGATTACCTGTTGTAATATTCTACACGCCGTTTTTGTTAAAAACAATACAATTCTTTACAAAAAAAGGGATGCGCCGATGCGCATCCCTCTCATTTTCATAAACTATGCAGCAACCGGATTAGTTGCAGATGGTCTTCTCAGTTTCCTTGTCGAATACATGAACCTTATCGGTATCGATTGCAAACTCAACCTCAGATCCCGGGCGAGCGGTGGTCTTAGGATCAACGCGGGCAGTAATCGGAGTCTCGTTTACATCGAAGTACAGGAATACTTCTGCACCAAGAAGCTCGTATACGTTAACCTTTGCCTTGAAGATTGCGTTGGACTTTGCAAGATCATCCGGATGATCGGAAAGGTTCTCAGGACGGATACCCATAACAACGGTCTTTCCGTCATAGCCGCCATCGATCAGAGCCTTGGACTTCTCAGCATTCAGCGGAACAGTCACTGCATCGCCGATCTGCAGAGATGCCTGAGCGCCGTTCACCTTAACGGTTGCATCCAGGAAGTTCATCTGCGGAGATCCCATGAAGCCTGCTACGAACAGATTGCAAGGAAGATCATACAGGTGCTGAGGAGTATCAACCTGCTGAACAACGCCATCCTTCATAACAACGATTCTGGTACCAAGAGTCATAGCCTCGGTCTGGTCATGTGTTACGTAGATGATGGTGGTGCCCAGTCTCTGGTGCAGCTTAGCGATCTCAGATCTCATCTGAACACGAAGCTTAGCATCCAGGTTGGAAAGAGGCTCATCCATCAGGAAAACCTTAGGATTACGTACGATAGCACGTCCCATGGCAACACGCTGTCTCTGTCCACCGGAAAGAGCCTTCGGCTTACGATCAAGAAGGTTGGTCAGATCAAGGATCTTTGCTGCGTTGCGAACCATCTTGTCGATCTCGTCCTTCGGAGCCTTGCGAAGCTTCAGTCCGAATGCCATGTTATCATATACTGTCATGTGCGGATACAGAGCGTAGTTCTGGAATACCATTGCGATATCGCGGTCCTTCGGCTCTACATCGTTCATAACCTTTCCGTCGATCTTAAGAGTTCCGGAGGAAATATCTTCCAGACCTGCGATCATACGAAGAGTGGTAGACTTTCCGCATCCGGAAGGTCCTACGAAGATGATGAACTCCTTATCTTCGATATCAAGATTGAAATCCTTAACAGCCTCAAAGCCATTCGGGTACTTCTTATAAATATGCTCCAAATTAAGACTTGCCATTTTATATCCTCCTGTTGTTGCGGAAGATCCCCCTCCGCGTTTGCGACTGTACTAAGTATATGAAAAACCCCCTCTTCTTACCACCACCTAATTCCACAAAAATAGCCGGAATTCTCTTGGCAATAATACAGAAGAAGGGGGACTCCATTCTCGCCTTTGTTGATTTTGTTTAAGTATTTTCGTTTTGAATAGGCACATTACCCAAAACACATTTTCTCATTCGACATATTGTACCGGATGCAGTGCCTATCTGCTCTCGTTCAGAATACGAAAGGCTTCTTCCTTCTCTTCTTCGCTTTCCTCCTCGGTAGGCTCGATCTTCTCCGGCTCAAACTTTGAGAACGGCTTGCTGACAAGGAGACAGGTTACGTAACCGGGAACGCTGAGTCCGAACAGAACCACAAACGGGAAAATCTGAGGGAGTGCAAGAACTGACAGCACCGCAAGGCCTGCGGATACCAGCCAGATTCCTCCGATCCCGAGCGTTCTCGGGAAGTTAGCGATCGCCATCAGTGCAGAATTCTTAAAGGTCGTCTTCACGGTATTGACGAAATGGCTCTGAAGGGGGAAAACCCACTGCAGAAGAAGGAACAGAACGATGGACAGTGCGATCACCAGATACCGCAGCACCTTCGGAAATGCATCCGGTGCCTGACGGAACATGAACAGATCCAGTGCCAGAACAGCAACGATTACCAGCATAATCAGCCACTCGCCGGTTGCCTGCTTAAAGTTATCCTTAAACTGCTGAAAGAACGGCCGAACCGTGTATCCTTCTTCCTTTCTTGCCCACTTCAGCTCCACATAGTACATGGCAGTCAGCGCAGAACCGGCTGTAAAAACCGGAAGGCACAGAAGTAAGGTCAGCAAATTCAGAATCATCATGTCTGCAAGACGTGACAACCCTCTCATGACCGGATTTTCAAGATCAAATAATTTTCCCAATGTTTTCCCTTTCTGCCGTAATTACGACCCGCCTTTATCAAACAGATGCTCCAGGAAGTCCCGGATCTGTTCCTTCAAAAGCTCAAGAAGATTCTTCTTCACCTTCTCCGCTTCTGCCCTTGCCGCATCCGAGACCGCCTGTACCGCCGCATCTCCTGCCTCGCTTACCTTTTCCGTTACGGCATCGGTTACCGTATCCGACACTTCGCCGACTGCATCCAGCACTCTCTGATCCTTTGTAATTTCCGACCAGATCAGAATCGGGGAAAGCCCCATCTCCTGCAACTCATCCAGGGCCTCCAGAAGATACTGTTTCTCCTGCTCCAGAGCAAAATTCGAAGACTTCTCCGCTGCTTCCGCAGGCAATGGTGCACTCATAGTCATACATGCAGCTGCCAGAAGCGCACAGAGGCAGCTTATTGTTTTAGCAGATCTCCGCACCATCCGCAATGTCCTTCTCCGCCTCCGGTGTCATCAGCGCAAGCTTTCCATCCGCATCCTCTGCGCACAGAATCATGCCCTCCGACAACGTTCCGGCAAGCTTGACCGGCTTCAGATTGCAGACAACCGCAACCTTCTTTCCGACCATTTCCTCCGGCTCATAGAATTTATGAATTCCGGAGACAATCTGCCGCATCTCCGAGCCGATGCGGACCTGTGAACACAGAAGCTTCTTCGAGCCCTTTACAGCCTCACACTTCATGATCTGTCCGATCCGAAGCTCCAGCCTGTCAAAGTCCTCAATGGAAATGGGCTCCTTATGCTCCAGAGCTATTTCCGGCTCCTCTGCAGTTCCTTCCTTCTTGCTGTCTCCCTTTTCCCCGCGGGCAGCTGCAGCAGCCGCCTCCGCCTTCTGCTTCTCGACGATGACCGCTACCTTCTCCAGGATTTCCTTTTCATCAAGTCTTGCAAAAAGGATCTCCGGATTCTCAGCCACCTTGTTTCCGGAAGGATACTCGCCGAAGTGCTCCAGCGTGTCAAACTCCCGCAGACTGGTATTCAGCTGCGCTGCAATCCTGTCTGCAGTCTCCGGCATAAACGGAGCAAGAAGAGAGGTTCCCATGACGATCCCCTCTGTCAGGTTGTACATCACGGTTGCAAGGCGGTCCTTCTTTGCCTCGTCCTTTGCCAGAACCCACGGCTCCGTCTCATCGATATACTTGTTCAGTCTCTTGAATACAGCAAAAATCTCCTTCAGCGCATCGGCCACCCGAAGCTCTGCCATATCCTCTTCCACCTTGGCGTAAGCGCCCGTCACCACTGCCTTCAGCTCCTGATCGACCGGCTCATCTGCGCCGCGGTTCTCCACAATGCCGTCAAAGTACTTGTTGCTCATGGAGATGGTTCTCTTTACAAGATTTCCAAGTGTATTGGCAAGATCCGAATTGATGCGCTCCACGCACAGCTCCCAGGTAATGACGCCATCGTTCTCATACGGCATCTCGTGGAGAACAAAATAACGGACCGCATCCACACCGAACAGATCCGCCATGTCATCCGCATAAATGACATTTCCCTTCGACTTGGACATCTTCTCTCCGCCCTGGAGAAGCCATGGATGTCCAAAGACCTGTTTCGGCAGGGGCTCCCCCAGTGCCATCAGGAAAATCGGCCAGTAAATCGTGTGGAAACGGATGATATCCTTTCCGATCAGATGAAGATCCGCCGGCCAGTACTTCTTATACAGGTCAGAGGAGTTGCCGTCAGCATCGTAACCGATCCCTGTGATATAGTTGCTCAGTGCATCCAGCCACACGTAAACGACATGCTCCGGATCAAAATCCACCGGAATGCCCCATTTGAAGCTGGTGCGGGAAACGCACAGATCCTGAAGACCCGGAAGAAGGAAGTTGTTCATCATTTCGTTCTTGCGGGACTCCGGCTGAATAAACTCCGGATGCGTATTGATATGATCGATCAGGCGCTGTGCATACTTCTGCATACGGAAGAAGTATGCATTCTCATTCTCCTCATGCACGGTTCCGCCGCAGACCGGGCACTTGTTGCCGTCCACAATCTGAGAGGCGGTGTAAAATGCCTCGCACTCGGTGCAGTACATCCCCTTGTACGAGCCCAGATAAATATCTCCCTGATCATAAAGCTTCTTGAAAATCTTCTGAACCTGTCTCTCATGATCCTCATCCGTCGTGCGGATGAAGCGGTCATAGGAGGTATTCATCTGATCCCAGATTCTCTTGATTTCTCCTGCCGTTTCATCAACAAACTGCTTCGGTGTCTTGCCGGCCTGTGCTGCTCTTTCCTCAATTTTCTGACCATGCTCATCCGAACCGGTCTGGAAATAAACATCATAACCGTCTGCACGCTTATAGCGGGCAATGCTGTCCGCCATGATAATCTCATAGGTATTGCCGATATGAGGCTTGCCCGAGGTATAAGCGATGGCAGTTGTAATATAATAAGGTCCCTTGTTCTGCATTGCGTTCTCCTTGCTTATCTGATTTCTACCAGGTCAGAATGTCACATCCATCCTCTGTGACCAGCACCTGTACTTCTCTCTGCGCCGAAGGCTTCCCGTCTGCCGTATAAATCGACCAGCCGTTCCCTTCATCCTGAAAAATTTCATCCGTTCCCATATTCACCATCGGCTCAATGGTGAAGCACATGCCGGGAACCATCAGCATTTCCGTTCCGGGAAGCGATACGTAGCTGACATACGGATCCTCATGGAATTCCAGGCCGCAGCCGTGCCCTCCGATTTCCTTTACAACAGAATAACCGTTTTTCAGAGCATGCTGATGCACCGCATTTCCCATATCTCCGAGGAACGTCCACGGCTTGACATTCTGAATACCGATTTCCACGCATTCGTTTGTCACCTGCACGAGCTTCTTCCAGTCCTCACGGACGTTGCCGATCATGAACATTCTCGAGGAATCGGAATAATAGCCGTTCAATATCGTCGAGCAATCCACATTGACAATATCGCCGTCCTTCAGGACCACGTCCTTGCTCGGGATTCCGTGGCAGACCTGATCGTTTACCGAGGTGCAGACGCTCTTCGGATATCCTTCATAATGAAGATCCGCCGGAATTCCACCCATCTTCACGGTAGTGTTGTACACAATATCATCAATTTCCTGCGTTGTCATTCCCTCGTGGATTTTCTCTGCGATTTCATCCAGAACCGCGATGTTGATTTTCGCACTCGCACGAATTCCTTCCACGTCCTTCGGTGTCTTGATCAGGCTCCTGTCCGGAACAATGCACCCGCGAAGCTCATATTCACGGATTTTGTCGTCAAAATCCATGTGACAGGTTTTATATTTCTTTCCGCTTCCGCACCAGCAGGGAGCATTCCGATCCATCTTTGTCATATGCTGCAGCATCTTATCCTTCCTTTTCCAGTTCCTTGCACCCTTCCGGACGCTGCCGGAAGTGATTCATAAAATATTCTGTATTCTCTTCTATCTCTCCGCGATAAATGGCAGATCCCGCCACAATGACATTTGCGCCTGCATTCAGAACGACATCCACGTTCTCACGGACGATTCCTCCGTCCACCTCGATGTCGGTATCCAGGTTCAGGCTGTTCAGCATCGCCCGTGCTTCCCGGATTTTCCTCGTGCTGGTCTCGATATATTTCTGTCCGCCAAAGCCAGGCTCCACCGTCATAACAAGGAGCATATCGATTCGTTCCAGATACGGAAGGGCCTCCTGCACCTTGGTGGATGGCTTAATTGCCATTCCGACGCGTTTCCCCTGCTCCCGGATGGCCGCAATCACAGCCCCCGGATCCGGTGCAGACTCCAGATGGAAGGTAATTCCATCCGCACCGCAGTCCGCAAAATTCTTGATGTATCGCTCCGGGTCCTTCACCATCAGATGCACATCGAAAAACTGGTCGGTACGTTTGCGGATGCTCTTGATCACCGGCATGCCAAATGAAATCGATGGAACAAAAGCACCGTCCATGACATCAATATGAACCCACGGAGCGCCGGCTTTTCTGGTCGCTGCGATTTCCTGTCCGAGACAGTTGAAATCCGCAGCAAGAATGGAAGGAGACAGCGTTATCATTTTCGATCACCTGCTGGCACGTCTTTGTGCCTGTACTGCCCGTTTTCGGGCATCTGTTATCGCTCAAATGCCCGGGGCTCCTGTGACAGAGTCCCGGGCTGTCATTTATTTACCGATATTATTCTCAGCCTTTTACAAATGCCAGTGTCTTCGCTGCAATTCCTGCCCCGTCAAGGCCATACTTTGCAACAAGCTCACCCGCCGTTCCGGATTCACCGAAGCGATCCTGTACGCCGATGCGGCACAGCTTCGTGGGAAGCTTCTCCGAAAGGACTTCGGCAACGGCTCCGCCGAGACCGCCGATGACACTGTGTTCCTCGGCCGTAACAACCTTTCCGGTCTTTCCTGCAGATGCCAGAAGGAGCTCTTCGTCAATGGGCTTGATGGTGCAGATGTTGATCACCTCTGCATCAATGCCTTCTCCCTTGAGAATCTCTGCTGCATCCAGCGCTGCAGCCACACAGATGCCGGTTGCCACAATAGTGACATCCTTGCCTTCCTTCAGGAGCTTGCCCTTTCCGATCTCAAAATGATAGTCGGGATCATTGAAGACCGGGACTGCATAGCGTCCGAATCTCATATAAACCGGTCCGACATAATCAGCGGCAGCCTTAACTGCGGCTCTTGCCTCGATATCATCGGAAGGGCTCATAACAACCATTCCGGGGATCGTGCGCATCAGCGCCAGATCTTCGTTGCACTGATGGCTCGCTCCATCCTCACCTACCGTGATTCCGGCATGCGTTGCGCCGATCTTGACATTGAGGTGCGGATAACCGATCGAATTTCTGACCTGCTCATAAGCACGCCCTGCTGCAAACATTGCAAAGGTGGACGCAAACGGGGTCTTGCCTGCTGCCGCAAGTCCTGCCGCAATCGTCATCATATTGCCCTCTGCGATTCCGCAGTCATAAAAACGCTCCGGATATTTTTTTGCAAAATAAGAGGTTCTGGTGGAGGCCTTCAGGTCAGCATCCAGAACAACGATTTCCGGATGATCCGCACCGAGCTCCTCCAGTGCATGTCCGTAGCTCTCACGGGTTGCGATCTTCTTAACGTCTGCCATTACTGCTCGCCCTCCTTCTCCAGTTCTGCGTCGATTGCCTCAAGTTCTTTCATTGCCTCAGCGTACTGCTCATCATTCGGTGCAGTGCCGTGCCAGGATGCCTGATTCTCCATGTAGGAAACGCCCTTGCCCTTAACCGTCTTTGCGATGATTGCGGTGGGCATGCCCTTTACGGTGCGTGCTTCCTCAAAAGCCTTACGGATGTCGTCAAAATCATGTCCGTTAATGGTGATTACATGGAAATTGAAGGCTTCAAACTTCTTGTCGATCGGATACGGGTTGTTGACCTCAGAGATGTCGCCGTCAATCTGAAGATTGTTGTTGTCTACGATGACGCAGAGGTTGTCCAGCTTCTTCGCGCCGGCGAACATAGCGGCTTCCCATACCTGTCCTTCCTCCAGCTCACCATCGCCGAGGAGAGTGTAAACACGGTAATCCTTCTTGTCCACCTTTCCTGCCAGAGCCATACCGCACGCTGCGGAAATTCCCTGTCCCAGAGATCCGGAAGACATGTCAAGACCAGGCAGATACTGCATGCTCGGATGTCCCTGCAGTCTGGTGCCAAGCTTGCGGAAGGTCTTCAGCTCCTCCACCGGGAAAAATCCCTTCAGCGCCATCGCCGCATACAGACCGGGGCAGGTATGTCCCTTGGACAGTACGAACCGGTCACGATCCGGATTGCCGATCATATCGGGACCCACATTCATCTCTTCAAAATACAGGTACGTATACAAATCTGCCGCAGAAAGAGATCCGCCCGGATGTCCGGCTTTTGCGGAATGAACAGCCGTCACAATCCCCTTGCGGACTTCGTTGGCCATCTTTTTCAGTTCAAGATTCTTCAACTTTCGTTCCTCCTTTTGTCTGTCAGAGGCCTCTGCAGCCTCCGGCACGCGTTTGCCATATCGTGAGCTGCCGCAGCCTGGATGCCGGCGCGGCAGAATCCTCCGAATTTCTCTCAGTGCTTGCCCTGCCCGTAATATGCATTCGCACCGTGCTTGCGGTAATAATGCTTGTCCTGCAGGATCTGCGGTGCAGGCGCCACCTTTGGATTGATGAGTTCTGTGCGGTATGCCATCTTGGCGACCTCTTCCAGAACCACTGCGCTGTGAACTGCGTCCACCGGATTCTTTCCCCATGCAAACGGGCCATGATTCTTGCAGAGGCAGGCGGGAACCGCCTCATAATCCTTCTGCAGCCGTGCAAATTCATCGACGATCAGAACACCGGTATTCTTCTCATACGCATCGTCAATTTCTTCTTTCGTGAGCGTACGGAAGCAGGGAATCTCACCGTAGTAGTAATCCGCATGTGTGGTCCCGTAGCAGGGAATGCTGCGCCCTGCCTGTGCCCAGCTCGTTGCGTAGGAGGAATGTGTATGTACCACGCCTCCGATGTTCTCCCAGTGCTTATACAGATAAGCATGTGTAGGAGTGTCCGAGGAGGGATTCATCTCGCCCTCCACCTTGTTGCCATCGAAATCCACGACAACCATGTCCTCCGGGCGAAGCTCCTCATACGGAACGCCGCTCGGCTTGATAACAAAAACGCCGTCCTTCCTGCTGACTCCGGAAACATTGCCCCAGGTAAACGTCACAAGATTATATTTCGGAAGCAGCATATTGGCTTCATATACTTCCTTCTTCAGTTCTTCCAGCATTGCCTTGCTCCTCTCTTTCCTTACAGGTTCTGTACGGCAGCCGCCTCAATCGGAAGTCCCTTTGTGTAGCGCTCCAGATATTCATCGAAGCCCTTTACATCCTCCGGATCCGGCAGAATGGTCTCACCCTGCGCATCCGCAAACACCTTCTCGTTCAGCCACTGATCGAGAGGCTTCTCTTCGCCGCGGACGCTGTAGGCTGCGAGCAGCGCAATACCCCAGGCACCACCCTCGCCTGCCGTTGTCATACAGGTTACCGGTGTATTCAGCGCAGCTGCAAGAATGCTCTGTCCGACGCCCTTGGTCTTAAACAGGCCGCCATGGCCCATCATATTATCGACCTTCACGCCTTCCTTCTTAAGAAGCAGATCCATGCCTGCCTTCAGAACGGACAGGGATGCATACAGATGAACGCGCATGAAGTTTGCCAGTGTGAAGCTGGAATTCGGGGTGCGGGCAAAAAGAGGACGTCCCTCGTCCATCTTCGTGATCGGCTCACCCGAAAAATAATTGTAATCCAGTAAACCGCCGCAGTCCTTATCTCCCTCCAGCGCCTTGTTGTACAGAACGGAAAACAGCTTGTTCTTGTCTGCCCGCACGCCCATGGCTTCGCAGAACTCGTCAAAGATCCCGACCCATGCGTTCAGATCCGAAGTGCAGTTGTTACAGTGTGCCATTGCGACCAGATCACCCGAAGGAGTTGTGACAAGATCAATCTCCGGATACACATTCTTCAGATCCTCCTCCAGAACAATCATGCCAAAGCACGAGGTTCCGGCTGATACGTTTCCGGTCCTTCTGGCAACAGCATTGGTTGCCACCATACCGGTTCCAGCATCGCCCTCGGGAGGGCAGAGAGGAATTCCTGCCTCCAGATTTCCGGAAACATCCAGGAGCTTCGCACCCTTCCCGGTCAGAACGCCGGCGTTCTCTCCCGCCTTCAGATTCTTCGGGAAAATATCCGGGAGCTTCCAGCCATAGCCCTTATCTGCAATCAGAGCATTGAATTTCTCCACCATCTCCGGATCAAAATCCCCGGTTTTGGTGCTGATCGGGAACATACCGGAACCATCGCCTACACCGATCACCTTCTCGCCGGTCAGCTGCCAGTGTACATAGGCAGCAAGCGTTGCAACATAGTGAATATCTTTTACATGCTCTTCTCCGTTCAGAATTGCCTGATACAGATGCGCAATGCTCCATCTCTGCGGAATATTGTAGTGGAACAGCTCCGTCAACTTCTCCGCAGCTTCCCCTGTAATCGTATTGCGCCAGGTACGAAAAGGAACGAGCAGCTCATCCTTATCATTAAACGCAAGATAGCCATGCATCATTGCGCTGATGCCGATTGCGGAAAGACGATGAATTTCCGTATTGTATTTCTTCTTCACATCCTCAAGAAGATCCGCATAGCATCCCTGCAGTCCCTTCCAGATATCCTCCAGAGAATAGGTCCAAACTCCATTTTCCAGCCGGTTTTCCCATTCCCATGCACCCTCGGCAACCGGAATGTTGTCTGCTGCGATGAGTTCCGCCTTGATGCGGGTCGATCCGAATTCGATTCCGACAACCGCTCTGCCTTCCTCAATTTCTCTCCTGATCTGTTCCTGTTCCATTGTTTCCATCCCCTTTTTATATGCTCTTTGTCATTTCAGAACAACAAATATATTTTATCATACTTGCAGTTCGCATACATCTGTGATTCTTCTATTGGCAGCCGGTAGCATCCATCATTTTTTCGAGATGCTCCCGATCCCACAAAAGGACCTTCAGTCTTTGCGCACAAACCCTGGCCGGATCCGTAAAGGACCGGTTTGTCATCACCGCCGCCACCATCTGCCCGTAGAAATCCTTCCCCGCATAAGCCTCCTGCACCGCGTGCACACCGACGATGCTCTCGTAGCACTTGCACTGCACCGCATAGGTTACTCCATCCTTTTCACATAGAATATCGGCCCCAAAATCTCCGCTCCCGCGCGTCACCTCCACATCCTCAAAGCCGGCTTCACGCAGAAGATCCGCACAGAAGAACTCAAAATCATGTCCCTCCATTTCATCCATCGCGTTCCCGGAAGCTCTGCTTCTGCGGTTCACCCACCGAAGAAACAGAAGCAGACTTACTGTAAGAGCTGCCGCTGCAAGAAGACAGAGAAAGATCTGTTCATTTGTCATAGTTATGTCTGTCACTCATCCATTTCCAGCCGCTTTGTCACCCGCTGCTGTGCCCAGTCAGCGAATTTTCTCACAGGGCCCATTCCCGGCTCCGGAAAATCAAACTCCGGCGCCTGCATTTCGGGCGGCTCTTTCTCCTGTACTTCAATTTCCGGCGGAGTCCATCCGGGAACACTCTCGCCCAGCATCAGCTCGCCGACCGGTCCTCTCGGTCGTCCTACATAAAATTCTTCATCGGTCTCCAGACAATACGCTGCCAGCTGTGCGCGTTCCGCCGCATGCATCACATGGCTGTTCTCTCCGTACCAGGAAAGACACTTTCCCCCGCAGTCGATATCCACAAACCGCTCCGCCCGGTAAATCCGATTCCGGTTTCCCGGAAGGGAGCTCAGGATGTTACCTCCGGCCTCACGGTTCATCTGCTGATAATAAAAATCTGTAATGGTATGTCCGCAAACCAGGAGACTGTAGTTTTTCTTCCCCTGGTATCCCTCAAATGGGTTTTCCCGAAGAAGCAGTCTTCTCCAGACTGCATCCATCTTGCGACGCTGTCTCTCCGTCTGCGTGTATTCCATATCATAGAAATAGGGAAAGGCGTGCGCCGCCATGATAAGTCTTCCATCCAGCAAAATGTCACAGGAAAACGGAAGATTTTTCAGCCATTCATAAAGACCGTTCTGCTCTTCCTCCGGCAAATCCAGAAAAGCCTCCCAGGTCACTCTGCCGTGATTGGCTTCCAGCCAGTTTTCCGCAGAATCGCTGACCTTCTCCTCCGTAATTCCATATTCCATGGCGGCAAGGAACATCAGCTCATGATTTCCCATGAGACAATGGACGAAATCATACTCCTCATCCATCTGTTTGACCGCAAGAATGGTTTCCATGGATTTCTCACCCCAGTCCCCATAATCTCCGAGAAGGTACAGAGAATCCGATCCGTCATACTGAAAACGGATCTTATCCAGAAGTCTTTGAAATTCATCGTATGCGCCATGTATGTCGCTGATTGCATAGGTAGCCATGCGCAACATTATAGCATGTGCAGCAAAAAAAGCGCAGGTCCTTACGGGTCTGCGCCTTTTCGTTTATGTGCTTTTCAGTAGCCGTGTGACTGCATCCGGCAGTCCTTTGTTCTCTGTCTTCTGCTGAATCAGAGCTTCGGGCCTGCAGCAACCAGAGCCTTGCCGGCCTCGTTGCCTTCATACTTTGCAAAGTTCTTGATGAATCTCTGTGCAAGATCCTGTGCCTTTGCATCCCACTCGGAAGCATCCTTGTAGGTGTCGCGAGGATCCAGAATTCCGGTATCTACGCCAGGAAGCTCGGTCGGAACTTCGAAATTGAAGTAAGGGATCTTCTTGGTGGGAGCCTTCAGAACATCACCGGAAAGGATTGCATCGATGATTCCGCGGGTATCCTTAATGGAGATACGCTTGCCGGTTCCGTTCCAACCGGTGTTAACAAGGTAAGCCTTTGCTCCACTCTGCTCCATTCTCTTAACAAGCTCCTCTGCATACTTGGTCGGATGCAGCTCCAGGAATGCCTGGCCGAAGCAAGCGGAGAAAGTAGGAGTAGGCTCGGTAATTCCGCGCTCGGTTCCTGCAAGCTTTGCAGTGAAGCCGGACAGGAAGTAGTACTTGGTCTGCTCAGGTGTCAGGATGGATACCGGAGGAAGTACGCCGAATGCATCTGCAGACAGGAAGATTACGTTGTCCGCAGCCGGGCCGTGAGAGATCGGCTTAACGATCTTCTCAATGTGATTGATCGGATAAGATACACGGGTGTTCTCGGTAACGCTCTTGTCTGCGAAATCGATCTTGCCGTTCTCATCAACAGTAACGTTCTCAAGAAGAGCATCTCTTCTGATTGCACCGTAGATGTCAGGCTCAGCTTCCTTGTCGAGGTTGATAACCTTTGCATAGCAGCCGCCCTCGAAGTTGAACACGCCGTTGTCGTCCCAGCCGTGCTCGTCGTCGCCGATCAGCAGGCGCTTCGGGTCGGTGGACAGGGTGGTCTTGCCGGTGCCGGACAGACCGAAGAAGATGGCGGTGTTCTCGCCGTTCTTGTCGGTGTTGGCGGAGCAGTGCATGGAAGCCATGCCCTTCAGCGGCAGGAAGTAGTTCATCATGGAGAACATACCCTTCTTCATCTCGCCGCCGTACCAGGTGTTCAGGATAACCTGCTCTCTGGAGGTGATATTGAAGACAACTGCGGTCTCAGAGTTAAGGCCGAGTTCCTTATAGTTCTCTACCTTTGCCTTGGAAGCATTGTAAACAACGAAATCAGGCTCGAAGTTCTCTTCCTCTTCTGCAGTAGGCTTAATGAACATGTTGCGGACAAAGTGTGCCTGCCATGCAACTTCCATAATGAAACGAACTGCCATGCGGGTATCCTTGTTAGCACCGCAGAAGCCATCTACCACATAAAGCTTCTTATTGGAGAGCTCCTTCTTGGCAATTTCCTTTACGGCAGCCCATGCTTCCTCAGAAGCCGGATGGTTGTCGTTCTTGTACTCATCGGTGGTCCACCATACGGTGTCCTTGGAATTCTCATCCATTACGATGAACTTATCCTTGGGGGAACGTCCGGTATATACTCCGGTGAAAACATCAACTGCGCCGAGCTCAGTCTCCTTACCAACCTCAAAGCCTTCCAGATCAGCCTTGGTCTCTTCCTCGAACAGCTGCTCATAGGAAGGATTGTAGACGATCTCAGGTGTTCCGGTAATGCCATACTTGCTTAAATCGACTTTTGCCATAGTATCTTGAACCTCCATTAAGAATGTTTAACTGTTAATAAATTAACACTGCTACGGTTATACCACAAAAGATTTTGGGGAACAACGGGAATCCTGCAAATTTCATTTGTTTTTTATGCTTTTTCCCGGCTTCTGTCAGGCTTTAATCAGGGCCCGGTATATTTCCCGTTTCGGAACGCCGCGATCCTTTGCAACCAGCTTCATGGCCTCCTTGTGATCCGTCCCCTGTGATTCGTAATAAGCCATGTGTTCCTCGATGCTCATCTGCTTCCAGACGGTCTCTTCTTTCTTTTTCTTCTCCTCCGGGTCTGCACCTGCAAGCACCAGAACGTATTCCCCTCTCGGCTCATGATCCGCATAATACTCCGCAGCCTCCGAAAGCGTGAACGGCCTTGCCTCCTCGAATTTCTTGGTGAGCTCGCGGCAGAAAACAATCTTCCGGTCACCAAGAGCCTCAAGCAGCTCCCGGATGGTTCCCTTCAGATGATGAGGCGCTTCATACAGGATGGTCGTTCTCTCTTCCTCCCGAAGCTGCTCCAGCACGCGGCTTCGCTCCTTTTTATCTGTCGGAAGGAACCCCTCGAAGCAAAATCTTCTGGCGGGCATTCCGGACATGGTAAGCCCCGTAATCAGGGCACACGCGCCGGGAAGGGAGGCTACACGAATTCCCTGCTCCATGCATTTTGCCGCAAGGACCTCGCCCGGATCCGAAATCGCCGGCGTTCCGGCATCCGTCACCACCGCGATATTTTCACCTCTCAGAAGACGTGCAATCAGCTCATCCGCCTTCTCGAACTTGTTATGCTCATGGTAGCTTGTCATCGGCTTGTGAATGTCAAAATGATTCAGGAGCTTCAGCGTGTTGCGTGTATCCTCCGCCGCAATCAGATCAACATCCTTCAATGTCTGCAGCACCCGAAGCGTAATATCCTCCAGATTCCCGATCGGCGTCGCACAAAGGTACAGCGTCCCCTGGCCTGTATTCTTATCGTTCTCATTCATCATAGCTCATCCCCCACATCCTTTGCCGACGGTGTTCAGGATCTTTCCGTCAGTATCCGTAAATATCGTAGATCTCATCCATATACTTTCCTGGCTCCCGGTATACAATGAGAGGCTTTTCCACCGTGATTCTGGGCTTTCCTCCGCGCACACAGTCCAAGAGGACCATGTTCGGCTCACGGTCAACATATGGATACACCAGCCGCATTCTCTTCGGCTCCAGGTGATGGCTTTGCAGAGACGTCATGATTTCAGCCAGGCGGAACGGACGATGCACCATATAAAAATGTCCGCCGGGACGAAGCATCTTCTCTGCAGCAGACAGGAGATCCTCCAGACTGCAGCAGATTTCATGTCTTGCAATCGCCTTTGCATCCCCTGGATTTACCAGGCCGTGGCTGTTCGTCATATAGGGCGGATTGGATGTGACCACGTCAAAAGAAGCAGCCGCAAATAAAGCGCCTGCTTCTCTGATGTCTCCTGTTACAATTTCGATCCGCTGCTCCAGACCATTCAGACAGACACTTCTCCTCGCCATGTCCGCACTTTCCGGCTGGATCTCCAATGCCGTAAAATGGGCCGCTTTTGTCTTCGCACTCATCAGAATCGGGATGATGCCCGTTCCGGTTCCAAGATCCAGAACCAGATCTCCCGGAGCAGCCTTCGCAAAGCCGGATAACAGAACCGCATCCATTCCAAAAGAAAATCGCTGCGGATTCTGAATGATCTCCAGATGATTTCTCTGGAGATCATCAATTCGTTCATTCGGTTTCAGAAGGCTTCTCTTCTCTTCGTCTGTCATTGCCGCCATTTCTTCTTCTGTTCCTGTGGCGTCTCCGGTTTCCGCCGCCCGCAGTTGTTCCCTGTACTGCGCCGGTCTCCTGTGCAGGTGCCGGTTCTCTTCTCCCTCTGCTGCGCCCGGAGCCCGGATTCTCCTCGCGGCGCTGCGCATTTGATCCCTCTGTGCCGCGCTCCTGTGTCGGACGGTTGTCCCGTCTTCTTCTCTCGTTTCCGGAAGCCGGCTGCGCTCCGTTTTCCTTCTGCTCCTGATTTCTGGCAGGGCGCTGTTCCTTCTGCTCCTGATCCCGGGCGGGGCGCTGCTCCTTCTGCTCCTGATCCCGAGCGGGGCGCTGCTCCTTTCTGGGTCTTCCGGAGCCGCCGTTCTTCAGCTCATTACGGTTGATTTTCGGCTTCGCCTGCCCGCGTTTTCTGCGGCGCAGAATGGTAATATTGTCTGCTGCGCATTCGTGCAGCTCCTTCTCGTCATCCACCTCAACAAGAATCCGCACCGTCTGCTTCAGGATATTCACACCGGCCACCTCTCCGGTCAGTCCATCCGAAGTCTGTACTTCGTCTCCGAGCCTTGGCAGGTTCTTGTTCAGTGCCTCGTACGTTTCCTCTTCGTTTTTCAGGCAGCACATCAGTCTTCCGCAGGAACCCGAAATCTTCGTCGGATTCAGCGACAGATTCTGCTCCTTCGCCATTTTGATCGACACCGGGACAAAATCCGACAGATAGGTGTGGCAGCAAAGAGGCCGTCCACAGATTCCGTAGCCTCCGAGAATCTTCGTCTCATCCCGCACGCCGATCTGACGCAGCTCAATTCTTGTACGGAAAACACTTGCAAGATCCTTTACCAGATCGCGGAAATCCACTCTGCCGTCTGAAGTGAAATAGAACAGAATCTTGTTATTGTCAAATGTGTACTCCGCGTCAATCAGCTTCATATCCAGATTGTGACGGCGGATTTTCTCAAAGCAGACACGATAAGCTTCCCGCTCCTTTTCGCGCAGCTCGCGCATCCGGCTGTCATCTGCCGCCGTTGCGATCCGGACAATCTTCTTCAGGGGTGCCTTGAACTGCTTCTGATGAATCTTCAGCGGATCACAGACACTCGTGCCATATTCCAGCCCGCGTGCCGTTTCGACAATCACATGCGTTCCCCGCTTCACAGGAAGGGCTCCGATTGCAAAATAATACGCTTTCCCTGCCGTCCGGAAGCGGACTCCGACTACCTCCGTCAGATCCCTGTCATCTGCATCCGGATCTGCTGTTTCCGGAAGAACCGTATTCTCTTCTTCCTCTTCAGCCTGACTCTGATCCGCTTCCAGATCTTCGTCCGCGAGATCCTCTTCCTCCAGAGCTCTCGCTGCCTCTTCCTCCGGATCCTCCGTGGAAAAATCCTGCTCTTCCAAAGCAGCCGAGTTCTCCGGAGAAATTTCCAGTTCTTCTGTTTTCCTATATTCTTCCATGAAAACCGCTTTCTGTATTCCTGTCTCCGCGCAGAATTCTCCGCAGCTTCAGCATCAGAAGCTCCGCGATCTGCGTATCATTTTCCTTACTGCTCCGGCGTCTTCCCGCATCGTCAAATGCCGCCTGAATGTTCTCCAGATCTTCAAAGGAAAGTCTCGCCGCAGCGCTTATAATATACTGTATCTGATCCCGGTAAATCAAGTTTTCCGGATCCTGCGTGCTTTTCTGCACCAGAACATCCCGGTACCAGCTTCTGCCAAGATCCAGAAAATCTTCCATATGAGAAGGGGCATCTCCTTTGCCGCCTCCCGAAAGCTTCTCCGCATACTGCAGAATTCTGTGGCTGTCCGTCTCTGCAAGCTTCTCCAGAAATAAGACCTGCTCCTCCCGGAACTGCCGAAGCTCTTCTTCTGCAAGCTCCATGCATCTTCCCGGATTCCCGTGTGAAAGTCTCGCTGCAATTCTTGCTTCGTTTTCCGGAACGCCTGCTGCCGTAAGTGCTGCCACAAGATCCTTCTCCGGTGCAGGATGCAGAGCAATGCTGGCACATCTGGAGAGTACCGTCGGAAGAAAAACCGAAGTATTCTGCGCCAGCAGAAGAAAAACCGCATACGCCGGCGGCTCCTCCAGAGTCTTCAGCAGGGCGTTCTGTGCCTGCTGGTTCAGGTTCTCTGCATTCGGAATGATGTAGATCTTATAAGGTCCGTAATAGGGCTTGACTGACACATCTGCCTGAACAAAACGTGCAAGTGCAACGCCAAGCGTTCCCGTTTTCGTAGCTGCTCCCACCCGCTCATTGGTCAGAAGAACGACATCCGGATGACTTCCCGCCTGAATCTGCACGCAGGAATGGCATTCTCCGCAGGGCTCCGGTCCGCCGTTTTCCTGCTTCGGCTGTGCGCACAGGAGTGCAGCCGCAAAAGCAAGCGCCAGCTTCATTTTCCCGGCGCCCTTCTCTCCGCTGATCAGATAAGCCTGTGAAACCCGTCCGGTCCGAACCGCATTCTGCAGATGAGATACCGCAAGCCTCTGTCCGATTACCTGTTCAAATCCAATCTTCGGCATAACTCCTTCCATACTTCTTCCGCGCAGCGATCTGCGTCCTCGTTCACATAGCGGCGGGTGATTCCGGCCTCCCGCAGCTTCTCCTCCGAAAAATCCTGTTCATCCGCAAGAAATCTTCGGCAAAGCTCCGCATACCTTGGATGCTCCTGCTGCTTCTCCCTGTCCAATGCACGCTGAAGCCGCACTCCGTCCTCCAGCTCAATGTAGAAAGGAACAACCTTCTCCGGTCCGAAATAACGCACAAAGGAACAATAGGACTCAAGCGTGCCGATCACAAGGCTGCTTCCCTCCTCCAGGCGGATCTGCCCGTCATCCTTCGTATAGTAGTGCCAGATTCCGTGCACCGTGTTGTAATCGCGGGACTCAATCACCCTTCCCGCCTTCCGGGCGTCCTCAAATTCCTGATCGGTTTCAAAGAAATACGTGACACCATTCTGTTCGCCCGTTCGGATCGGCCTCGTTGTGTAGGGCACCACCTCACGAAGGAGCAATGCCGTGCCGTCCTTTTCCGCCCTCTCCCTGATTTTCCGATAAAGAGTGTCCTTTCCGGATGCGCTCTTCCCGATCAGGCAGAAGACCTTGTGCTGCTGTTCCATTTACCACACCTCAATCACGCGGATCATATTGGTTTTTCCGGACACTCCGAGCGGAATTCCGGCTGTCAGAATAACCTTGTCTCCCGGCTTTACATAGCCTGCAAGCTTCGCGGTGTTGATTGCCTCCTCAAACAGGAGATCTGCCGTAGGCTCCTGACGAATGATCACCGGCTCAACGCCGAACAGAAGATTCATCTGGCAGGCAGTTTCCTTGCTTGTCGTGCAGGCAATGATCGGGCAGACCGGCTTATGTGCCGCAAGTCTCCGCGCCGTAAAGCCGGAAAGTGTGACAGTAATGATCGCATCCGCCTTAATATCCTCTGCAACCGTACAGGATGCATGTGAAATTGCAGTGGTAATATCGCCCCGGTCAACCACGCTGCGGGAATTCATGCGGGATGCATAATCAATATCTGCCTCTGCCCGGATTGCAATGGCTGCCATTGTCCGGACGGACTCCTCCGGATAGGCGCCGTTTGCGCTCTCGCCGGAAAGCATGATTGCAGTCGTGCCATCATAGATGGCATTGGCTACATCTGTGGTCTCTGCCCTGGTCGGACGAGGATTGTGCATCATGGAATCCAGCATCTGTGTCGCAGTCACGCAGATTTTTCCCATCTGCTCCGCCCGGCGGATCATCCGCTTCTGAAGCACCGGAACGTCTTCCAGCGGAACCTCTACGCCCAGATCGCCTCTTGCGACCATGATGCCATCCGCTTCCTCCAGAATGCTGTCCAGATTCCGGACGCCCTGCACGCTTTCAATCTTGGCAATAATTTTGATGTCACTCTTATACTGCGCGAGAATCCGGCGAATCTCACGGATATCCTCTGCCGTTCTGGTAAAGGAAGCCGCAATATAGTCAAATCCAAGCACGCATCCGAATTCAATGTCGCTTCGATCCTGCTCGCTGATAAACGGCATGGACAGATCACACCCGGGCACATTGACACCCTTATGATTGGAAACGGGCCCGCCGTTTACCACCGTGCACTCAATGTCCGTTTTGCTTACCTTGTCGACCTTCAGTTCAATCAGGCCGTCATCGATCAGAATACTTCTGCCTGCTTCCACATCCTTCGGCAGGTTCTGATAGGTCACGGAAGCACGCTCCCTGTCTCCGTCAATTTCCTTCGTGGTCAGTGTGAATTTCTGTCCGGCTTCGAGCACAACCTTACCTTCCTTAAAATCGCGAAGGCGGATTTCCGGTCCTCTTGTATCCAGAAGCGTCGCCACAGGAAGATTCTTCTCGATTCTGACCTTCTTCAGCTTTTCGAATTTCCTTGCCTGTTCTTCATGTGTCCCGTGGGAAAAATTAAATCTCGCCACATTCATACCGGCATCAATCAGACGCCCGATCATTTCCTCATTCTCACTTGCAGGTCCCAGTGTGCAGATGATTTTTGTTTTTCTCATGTTCGAATGCTCCTTATCGTCTTCTTTTACAACACTATCAGTATAGCAAACCCATCCCCTTTACACGGAAGAATTTTTTCCGTATCCGAAACCTCTTCCGGAATCTATGCGTTTTTTTGACGTTTTTTCCTTTTTTCGCCTGTTATCTCTTTGGAAATACAGGCGTGCTGAGCTACAATATGAGAAGTCCATATCATGAAAGGAGTTCTTACAATGAAAAACACCAAACTTGTTGCCAAAGATACCGTCTGGATCGGCGGAAGCGATCGCCGTCTTGCTTTGTTCGAGAATCTTTTCCCTCTGCCGAACGGCGTTTCCTATAACAGCTATGTTGTTCTTGATGAGAAGATCACGCTCTTCGACACTGCGGATGTCAGCGTTGCAGATCAGTATCTGGAAAATCTTCATTCGGTTCTCGGAGAGAAGAAGCCGGACTATCTTGTGGTTCTGCACATGGAGCCGGATCACTGCTCTTTGCTGCAGACGGTACTGAACCAGTATCCGGAAACCACCGTTGTGTCCAGCATGCAGACCTTCAAGTTCATCTCCCAGTTCTTCCCGGAGCTGAAGATCGAAAACCAGCAGATCGTCAAGGAGGGGGACACCCTTTGCACCGGTGCTCATACCTTCCATTTCGTTGCCGCTCCCATGGTACACTGGCCGGAGGTTCTGCTGGCATATGATGATGCCGACAAGGCTTTGTTCTCCGCAGATGCTTTCGGAACCTTCGGAGCACTGGAGGGTGGAATTTTCGCGGATCAGTATGATTTCGAGACTCATTACCTTGATGACGCCCGCCGCTATTATGCAAACATCGTCGGCAAGTACGGCGCGCAGGTACAGGCGGTTCTGAAAAAGGCAGCAGGGCTTGAGATTGAGGAAATTCTTCCTCTGCACGGCCCCGTCTGGAGAGAGAATCTTGGCTGGTTCCTTGAGAAATATCAGACCTGGAGCAGCTATGCGCCGGAGACGGATGACATTCTGGTAGTCTACGGTTCCCTGTACGGTCACACTGCAAGTGCCGCAGAGAGCTTTGCTTCTGTTCTGGAAGAGAAATCCGGCAGGCACGTGGTTGTCTACGATGCCTCCAAGACCGATGTCTCCTATCTGATCGCCGAAGTATGGCGCTGCAGCAAAGTTGTTCTGTTCTGCCCCACCTACAACGGCGGCATGTATCCTTCCATTTCCCGTTTCATTGAGGATATGAAGGCGCTGGCTGTTCAGAACCGTACCTTTGCTCTTGCAGAGAACGGCACCTGGGCTCCCGTCACAGCCAGGCTTATGCGCAAGGAGCTGGAGACCCTGAAGAACTGCAGCATTCTCGATACCACTCTGACCATCCGCAGTGCTCTTTCAGCTGCCGATGAAGCGGCTCTGAATGACTTTGCAGATGCCGTTGCAAACGCATAAAACGATATTTTCACATCAAAACAGAGAGTGCCGGAGCTTTCCGAAAGCCCCGGCACTCTTTTTACTTCTTCAGCATGACAAATGCACCGATATTTCCACGTTTTCCTCCGCTTGCCCGGTGACTGAACAAGAGCTCCGGATTGCAGGCCGTACAGATATCCGTCACCGAAATATTCTGCTCCTTTACTCCTGCCTCCATCAGCGTAATCCGGCAGGCCTCCCACAAATCCAGCTGACAATGTCCGGGGTTCCCGCGATATTCCAGAAGCTGTTCTTCTTTCCCGGGAAAAGCCAGGCGGAACTCCTCCGCCACATCTTCGCTGACCTCATAATGGTCCCTGCAGATGGACGGTCCGATTCCAACCAGAAGATCCGCAGGATCCGTCCCAAATTCCTTCTGCATCGTGCGCACCGTCTCCGCACCGATTTTTCCAACCGTTCCTCTCCAGCCGGAATGACTGGCTCCGACCGCGTGCCGAACCGGATCCACGAATAAAAGCGGCACACAGTCCGCGTAGAAGGTGGAGAGAACAAGCCCTGGCTCATTTGTCACAACACCATCCGCGCTCTCCCACACCATGGGACGGAGAAGTCCCATGCCCGCATCCTCTTTTCCGACACGCCGTACCTTTGTCTCATGCACCTGGTGGGAACAGATGCAGTGCGCAGGATCTGTTCCGAATGCCGCTGCAATCCGCGAGAAATTCTCCAGCACATTTTCCTTGCTGTCTCCGCGTCCTGTTGTCAGATTGAGGGAACGGAACTGCCCCTCCGAAACTCCACCCAGCCTGGTAGAGATCAGATTCATGGCAATTCCATCCCGTTCCAGCGCAGGAAAATACAAGGACGGAAGCAAGCTTCCGTCCTTGTTTGTGAAGTCCCGTTCCAGCAAAATTTCTTTTGTTCCTTTTCGGGTAATCTTCATTGCAATAACCTTTCCCATCACAGGCCGCAGGCGGCTCCGTGATGGTCGTAATCATGAGATCTGTTGAATCTGCCGGACTGCTCAGTCTGCAAGTCTTGCAAGCAGCTCCTCCGTCTGATCCTCGAAGCCGGGCTTTCCAAGAAGCGCAAACATATTGTGCTTGTAAGACTCAACGCCGGGCTGATTGAACGGATTTACGCCGAGCAGATATCCGGATACGCCGCAGGCAAACTCAAAGAAATAGAACAGCTCGCCAAGATAGAACTCCGTCTGTTCCGGGATCTTAACCATCAGGTTCGGAACATTACCATCGGTATGTGCCAGAATGGTTCCGTTCATTGCTGCCTGGTTTGCGAAATTCATCGTCTTGCCAGCCAGGAAATTCAGACCATCCAGGTTCTCCGGGTCAGTCCCGATCGTCACATCTGCCTTCGGCTTCTCAACGTTCAGAACGGTTTCAAACATAATACGCGCACCGTCCTGAATGAACTGGCCCATGGAATGAAGATCGGTCGTAAGATCTACGCTCGCCGGGAAAAGTCCTCTCTGGTCCTTACCCTCAGACTCACCATAAAGCTGCTTCCACCACTCGGAGGTATAATGCAGAGACGGCTCATAGTTTGCAAGGATCTCAACAGACTTGCCCTTGCGAAGGAAAATATTGCGGAGTGCCGCATACTTCAGGGCATCGTTCTCTTCATAGGGAGCTTCCATTGCAAGCTTTCTTCCTTCTGCCGCACCTGCCATCAGCTGCGCAATGTCCGCACCGGAAACCGCAATCGGAAGAAGACCTACTGCCGTCAGAACCGAGAAACGTCCGCCGACATTGTCCGGAATCACGAAGCTCTCATAGCCTTCCGCATCTGCCAGTGTCTTCAGTGCTCCGCGCGCCTTATCAGTCGTCGCATAAATTCTCTTTGCCGCGCCTTCCTTTCCGTATTTCTTCTCAGCAAGCTCACGGAAAAGACGGAACGCGATTGAAGTCTCGGTTGTTGTGCCGGACTTGGAGATTACATTGATCGAGAAGTCGCGGTCACCGATCACATCCACCAGATTGGCAAGATAGGTTCCGCTGATCGAATTTCCTGCAAAATAAATCTCAGGAGTCTTGCGAATTTCCTTCGAAACGGTATTGTAGAAATTGTGACGCAGGAAATTGATGGCTGCACGTGCTCCCAGATACGAGCCGCCGATGCCAAGAACGAGCAGAACATCCGAATCACTCTGGATCTTAGCAGCTGCCTTCTGAATTCTCGCAAACTCCTCCTTGTCATAGTCGACAGGAAGATTTACCCATCCAAGAAAATCGTTTCCGGCACCCGTTCCGGAAACCAGAAGCTCCTTCGCCGCAAGTACCTGACTTTCAATATTCTTAACTTCTTCTTCCTTTACAAAACTCTTTGCCTTGGAATAATCAAATGTAACCTTTGCCATTGGACGATACCTCCTTGCACCCGGCTCACACCCATTTTCCTCCTGTGCCGTGCACAGTCCTCGTCTCATGAATCTGTTCGGATGACCGGGTCTTTCCGGAACACAGACAAGACGATTTACCGTCCCTAAGTTTATCAGTCTGAAATAATGAATGCAAGACGCCCCGTATAACCACCGCACAGGTAGGAAAAAGAAAAATAGTGTCGTATAATATCAATTTAGTAGCAAATTTCAATCACAGAAAACAAAAAAGGAAGAGTACACACTATGATCTATAAAACATCCGGAACCTGTTCCACCCAGATTGAACTGGAAATTGATCCCGAGCATATCATTCGCAAGGTTGCCTTTACCGGCGGCTGCAACGGTAATCTGAAGGGAATTACCCGCCTCGTAGAGGGGAAAAAGGCAGAAGAAATCGCTGATCTTCTGGAAGGAACCACCTGCGGCTTCAAGAGCACCTCATGTCCTGATCAGCTTTCCCGCGCGATCCGCGCCGCTCTCTCTGAGCTGAACTAAGCAGCGCACCGATCTGCAGCACAAATTCTTTATGAGGTGAATTTATCCATGAGCAAGAAAATCGTACTGACCGGAGGCGGAACCGCCGGCCATTGTACTCCCAATCTGGCCTTGATCCCTTATCTGCGTGATGCCGGATATGAAATTGCCTACATCGGATCCATCAGCGGCATTGAGAAAAAACTGGTTGCCGACTACGATATTCCCTATATCCCCATTGAAACCGGAAAGCTTCGCCGATATTTTGACCCGAAGAACTTTTCCGATCCTTTCCGGGTCATCCGCGGCTATCAGGAGGCCCACAAATTTTTGAAGGAGTTTGCACCAAATATCGTCTTTTCGAAGGGCGGCTATGTCGGTGTTCCGGTTGTTCATGCTGCGCACTCCCTTCATATTCCCTGCATCATTCATGAATCAGATATGACCCCCGGACTTGCGAACAAGCTGTGCGTTCCATTTTCCACCAAGGTCTGCTGCAACTTCCCTGAAACGATGAATGGGCTTCCGGATTCCAAGGCGGTTCTTACCGGAACGCCAATCCGTGATGAGCTTTTTCATGGTAATCGGAAGCGTGGTCTTGAGCTGTGCGGCTTCGATGAAAGCAAGCCGGTTCTGATGGTCATCGGAGGCTCCCTCGGTGCCTCCTCCGTGAACAAAACAGTTCGTGATAATCTGGATGCGCTCCTGCAGAAATTTCAGATTGTTCACCTTTGCGGCAAGGACAAGATGGACAACCTCCTTCTTACGCGTCCCGGCTATCGCCAGTTCGAATATGTCAAGGAGGATCTGAAGGATCTCTACGCTATGGCAGACATCGTTCTGTCCCGTGCCGGAGCCAATGCCATCTGTGAGCTTCTCGCTCTCAAGAAGCCAAATCTCCTGGTTCCGCTCCCCACGGGGCGCGGCGATCAGAAACTGAATGCCGCCTCCTTTGAGGCACAGGGCTACAGCATTGTTGTTCAGGATGATGATCTTCCGGATGTTATTCTGGAGAAAATTTCCGAGCTTTATGAGCATCGCGATCAGTATATTTCCGCAATGGAGAAAAGCTCTCAGACCGATTCCAACCATCTCGTGCTCAGCCTGATTGAGCAGGAGGCGAAATAATTCCGGACTTACACAGTTCCGAGGCACCCATCAAAAAAAGATCTGCAGCGTGAAGCTGCAGATCTTTTTTGATTTTATGAATATCCATTCTGTAAGATGGCTCAGATCTTGTTGTCAGAACCAAGAACGTTCTTGATCTTGTGCTCAACGATAGCCTTAACATTTGCGCGGCCGTCGCCAAGATACTGACGAGGATCAAAATGATCCGGATGCTCTACAAAATGCTGACGGATGCCTGCAGTCATACCCAGACGAAGGTCGGAGTCAATGTTGATCTTGCAGACAGCGCGCTTTGCAGCCTCGCGAAGCTGATCTTCCGGAACGCCGATTGCGTCAACCAGCTTGCCGCCGTGCTCATTGATGATCTTGACATATTCCTGAGGAACAGAAGAAGATCCGTGAAGAACGATCGGGAATCCGGGAAGTCTTCTGGAAACCTCTTCCAGAATATCCAGACGAAGCTTCGGCTCGGTGCCGGGCTTGAACTTGTAAGCGCCGTGAGAGGTTCCGATTGCGATAGCCAGAGAATCAACGCCGGTCTTCTCCACAAACTCTTCAACCTCTTCCGGATGCGTATAGAATGCCTTATCCGCCTCTACAGAAACAGCGTCTTCCTGTCCTGCCAGAGTTCCAAGCTCAGCCTCTACAACAACGCCGCGCTCATGAGCATATTCAGCAACCTTTCTGGAAACCTCAATGTTCTCCTGGAACGGATGGCCGGAGTAGTCGATCATAACGGAAGTAAATCCGTTGTCGATGCAATCCTTGCAGGTCTCAAAATCTGCACCGTGATCCAGATGAAGAACGATCGGAAGCTCCGGGTGAAGCTCTGCTGCTGCCTCAACAAGCTTGACAAGGTATACGGAATTCGCATACTTTCTTGCGCCCTGGGAAGCCTGAAGAATAACGGGGCTCTTCAGCTCTGCTGCTGCGTCCGTGATTCCCTGAACGATTTCCATGTTGTTGATGTTGAAAGCTCCGATTGCGTAGCCGCCGTCATAAGCCTTCTTAAACAGTTCTGTACTAGTAACGATAGGCATATCAAATACCACCTTTCCCTGAAATAGAAACCTTGATTGATAAAAAATCAACAATGTTACCGATTGCAATTATAACGCACCTACAGGGAAATTGGAACAGAAAATGTCTGAAAAGACTTATAGACAAGCAAAAACGACGGTGCTTGGGGGGGCCGTCGTTTTTGAGAAGGTAAAACTTCTAATGGGGTATAGCAAAAACTTATAATGTATTGGGGGGTTACAAGTAGTATAGTAGCAGTTCCCCTCTTTTCGGGCAATTCACCGATTGCATGAAATTTACAAATTCATTCCGCCGTTTTTGTGCATGTTTACAGTTGAGTCTGACATCTTCCCTCATTATCAGCCTTCACGCCGGATGCAAACAAGGCGTCGAACTCTTCGCCGGTGATCTTTTCCTTTTCCATCAGGAGCTTCGCACTGGCATGCAGCACATCCTCATGTGCCATGATAATCGTTTTCGCATCCTCATAGCACCGGTCGATGATCGCCTTGACTTCTTTGTCAATTTCGCCCGCCATGTACTCGCTGTTGCGGGAGCTGTGTCCGAGATCATAGCCAAGGAATACGTCTTCCTCTTCCTGCTGATAGTTGATGGCGCCGATGCTGGCACTCATCCCATACTTTGTCACCATGCTTCTGGCCGTTGCGGTCGCCTTCTGAATATCATTGGAAGCTCCGGTTGTAATGTCATCCAGAATCAGTTCCTCTGCAATCCGTCCGCCGAAATCGACCATAATTTCATGCAGCATCTGACCTCTTGTTGCAAACATCTCGTCACGTGACGGAAGCGGCATGGTATAACCGGCTGCCCCGACTCCGGTGGGAATGATGGAAACGCTGTAGACCGGCCCGACATCCTCCAGCTCATGGAACAAAATCGCATGTCCGCTCTCATGATAGGCTGTAATTCTCTTCTCCTTGTCGGAGATCACACGACTCTTCTTCTCCGCTCCGATTCCCACCTTGATGAAGGCTGCCCGGATATCCGTCTGATTGATGTAAGACCGGTTCTCTCTGGCTGCACGGATCGCCGCTTCATTCAGAAGATTTTCCAGATCCGCTCCGGAAAATCCTGCTGTTGTCTGTGCAATCTCCGTCAGATTGACATCATCCCCCAGCGGCTTCTTTCTTGCATGAACGGCGAGAATTTCTTCACGTCCCTTTACGTCCGGACGAGCCACTGTGATCTTCCGGTCAAAGCGGCCCGGCCGCAGAATCGCAGGATCCAGAATATCCGCACGGTTGGTCGCTGCCATCACAATAATTCCTTCGTTGACGCCGAAGCCATCCATCTCCACAAGAAGCTGATTCAGTGTCTGCTCTCTTTCATCATGTCCGCCGCCGACACCGGTTCCACGCCGCCTTGCCACCGCATCGATCTCGTCAATAAAGACAATGCAGGGGCTGTTCTTCTTGGCTTCCTCAAACATGTCACGCACACGGCTTGCACCGACGCCGACAAACATTTCCACAAAATCCGATCCGGAAATGGAATAAAACGGAACCCCCGCTTCACCCGCTACTGCCTTTGCAAGCAGCGTTTTTCCGGTTCCGGGAGCGCCTTCCAGAAGGACGCCCTTCGGAATCCTTGCCCCCAGAGAGGTGTACTTCGCGGGATCCTTCAGGAAATCCACGATTTCTTCCAGATCCGACTTCTCCTCCTCCAGGCCCGCTACATCCTGAAATGTGACACGGTCCTTCTCATTGGCTAGCTGCGCGCGGCTTTTGCCGAAATTCATCATCTTTGCGTTGGCACCGCCGCCCCCCATCTGCTGCGCACTCATCATATAGAAAAAGAGCAGGCAGACCACAGCAACAAGAAGCATCGGCAGGACGCTTGTCATGAACCAGCTTTCTCTCGGAACATCATCCACCACAGGTTCAATCCCGTTCTCTCTGGTCAGCTCCTCGATCTTTGTGATGTCCGTCGCATACAGGGTCCGTACCGCTCCGCCCGAAAGAGTAACCACTGCAGAGCCGGTTGGTGTTTCCTGATTCGGGACAATTTCCACGGAAACCACCTGGCTGTTCTGAAGATCCTTCTCATACGCTTCCTGCGTATAATAGTTCTGCGGCTGTCCGTAGGTTCCCCTCACAAACTGGATCAGAATAAAAATCATCATGATCGCGACAACGCCGACCACCATGCGGTTTCCTGTATTTCTGTTATCGTTCGTATCCAACTCAAACCTTTCTTACCGCAGTCACCGCTGCGGCCTTGTCCACCCTGAATTCTGAATGTTCTCTTCCTTCAAGTCACCGCTTCAGAGCTCGACCACGCCGATGTAAGGAAGATTCCGGTATTCCTGATCATAATCCATGCCGTATCCGACCACGAACTGATCGGGAATCTCAAATCCCGCATAATCTGCCTTCAAATCCACAACACGGCGCTCCGGCTTATCCAGAAGCGTGCAGTAACGGATGCTCTTTGCTCCCTTGCTCTTCAGGAAATCTCCGAGGAATGCAAGTGTCCGTCCGGAATCTACAATGTCTTCCACGATGATCACGTCCAGTCCTTCAATGGACTCATCCAGATCCTTGCGGATCCGGACAGTTCCGGTGGACTCTGTTGCTCCGCCATAGCTGGATACCTGCATGAAGTCAATGGAAACCGGAACGGTAATGCGCTTTGCCAGCTCGCACATGAAGAAGCTTGCACCCTTCAGGATACCGACCATACGGATCTTCCTTCCTTCATAATCTTTGGAAATCTGAGCCGCCAGCTCGCGGACTCTTCTGTCAATTTCTTCCTCGGTGATCAGTACTGTAATCTTCTCAGCCATTTTGCCCTCTTTCCTCATTGTTCTTTCAATGATAGCTCCAGAATTTTCTTTGTCTCACTGCAGATTCGGAAATCCGCTCCGATCGGCCCTCCGGGGACCCAGAGGATCCGGTCTCCGTCCGTCGGAAGAACCATTCGGTCCCGCCACGCCGCCGGAATCTTCTGATCAATCATAACCCTTGTCAGCTTCTTCCGGCAAAGCTTCTGCTCCTCGCGTCCCGGAATTGTCTCCGCAGTATCAGTATTCCGCCTGCGAAATCCGATTGCGATGCTGTCGCCTTCTCTTCTTGTCCGAAACGTCAGAAACGAAGATATTCTATCATAGTCGAACCATTTCGTATATGGATCTGCCGGGATGTCAGCCGGATTTCCGCTGTATGGAAACACTCTGACAAGATATGCCTCCTCGTTCTCCGGACACAGTCTGTTCTTTGTCCGTTCTGCTCTGTCTGCTGCGGCTTTTCCACCCGTTCCGGTCAGTTCCGTCTTCCCCTCGCTGTGCCGAATCAGTCTGAGCTCATCATAACTTTTTTCAGCCCGGATGCCTCCCGGAAAATCCACACTGTGACTTCCTTCTGTTCCAAGCAACTTCTCCAGAAGTGCGACATGCTCCGACGTAAGATCCTTCTGTCCGCAGCTTTCAGACAAAAGAAGATAGAGCGTCCGCTTTCTGAGATAAGGCGGAAGCCCCAGAAGCTTTGATGTGAGGTAGCATTCCTTTCCATCCGGATTTCTGCATTCCTTCCTGCTCTTTGCGGTCAGCTCCTCAAGAAAAGCATCCGCAGCCGCAAGGTCCTCCGCCGTCCTGCAGATGTGCTCCGAAGCTCTTGCATTCACTCCTTCGCACAGTTCCGGAAGAATACGATTTCTGATAAGGTTCCTTGTATAGGCAAGATCCTCATTGCTTTCATCCGTGCACCAGCTCTGTCCCCGGCGTCTCAGCTCCTCCTCTATACCGGCACGCGAGCAGCGGATGAGTGGCCGGATGATATCACCATTGACAGGCCGGATCCCGGACAATCCCTTCAGTGACGTTCCTCTGCAGAGATTCATCAATACGGTTTCCGCGCTGTCCTCGCAGTGATGTGCCACCGCAATTTTCCAGCAAAACGACCCTGCCCCGCTCCCCGTCTCTTCTTGTTCCCACTCCCTGCAGGCTCTGCCGAACAGCTCATAACGGAGCTCCCGACCAGCTTCCTCTACACCGATCCGCCTCCTTTTCGCTTCCTCTGCGGCATCAATCCGATAAATTCGCAGCGGAATCTCAAGCCGACTGCAGAGTTCTTCTGTAAACCACTCATCTCTTCCCGCCGTTTTTCGCAGTCCATGGTTCACATGAACTGCGTAGATCCGTACAGACAGTTCTTTTGCAAGCTCCTGCATAAGAAGCAGAAGACAAACCGAGTCCGCACCGCCGGACACTCCGGCAACGATACGGTCCCCCCTGCTTACCATATGAAATTCACGGAGAGTATTCCGAACTTCTTCCTTCAGATCCTGATGGTTCATTTCTTTTCGTTCACGACTTTCATTCTTTCTGGGTTCTTTTGTTGTTGTCGGAAAAGGACCGGACAGTCTTTCTGTCCGGTCCCTGCTGTTCTGTTTCCCGGAATCTCCGGGATTCCGCCTCATCTGTCGTCCGGCAAAGACTGCCGGTTCCTAATTTCCGGAGGCTTTGCCCGTATTCTTAAAAATGATCTCTCCCTGCTTCACCAGTCCAAGCTTATCACGGGCAACTTCTTCCACGTATTCATCCGTCTTTGTGTACTTGGAATACTCCTCGATGTCCTTGGTCCGCTGCTCCTCTTCCGCAATCTGCTGCTCCAGCTCCGCCTTCTTCTCCTGATAGCCGGTGAGCTCCCTCTGGAGCTGCAGTCCGCGCACCGATACCGCAGCGAGTATGACAAGCATCACGGTGATTGCAAGCACCATACTGAAGCGGTTCTGTGATTTTTTCCGATATACAAGTCTTCGTCTGGCCTTTGCCATTTCCTGTCTGCCTCACGTTTTGATACAAGAATGCAAACCTTCTGCCGTGCATTTTATGATCTTATGATTATTCTATCACAATTTGCAGCAGCCTACAGATAACGGAAAAGATCACCCGCCGCATCCTTCCGGACCGTCTCCTGCACGGCAAGCACCTCGGCACGGACTTCCTTGTCTCCAAAGGAAATCCCGATGACATCGCCAGGCTTTACTTCCGCACTGGCGCGTGCCGTCTTCCCATTGAGCGTTACCCGCCCGTTGTCGCACGCCTCATTGGCCACCGTACGGCGTTTGATCAGTCTGGACACCTTAAGATATTTATCTAAACGCATGAAAATAATCCTTCTTGAAAATAACGGATTCCAAAAGCTTCCTGAAGAGCCTTCAGAAATCCCCTCCTAATCGAAAAAGAATGTCCGGGGATGATCCCCGGACATTCCGACTGTCACACTGAAAAACCGCTTCTGCTCTGCGGGCAATTATGCGTTGACAGCATCCTTCAGAGCCTTACCAGCCTTGAACTTGGGAGCCTTGGAAGCCTCAATCTTCATGGTCTCACCGGTATGAGGGTTACGTCCCTCTCTTGCTGCTCTCTCGGAAACCTCGAAAGTACCAAATCCAACGATCTGAACCTTATTGCCATTCTTAAGCTCTTCAGCGATGGTATCTGCAAAAGCCTTCACTGCATTCTCAGCGTCCTTCTTGGAAAGTCCCGCCTTCTCAGCGATTGCAGCTACCAGTTCGGTCTTATTCATTATGTCTATCCTCCTGAATCAAAAATGGGCCAATGCCCTTTTACGTACTAGACTATATATACGAGGTTTCCTTTGCTTTGTCAAGAAAAAGCGCTTGTTTTCAACGTTTTCCGACTGTTTACAGCTGCTGATTCTGCCACTTTTCAAGCAGGTATTCCCTCGTATTATGTGCAGGCTCCCGGAGTACTTCCTCCAGCATTTCATGAAGAATTCTGCCGATTTCCTTCCCGGGTGCTGCCCCTGCCGCAATCAGGTCTTTTCCGGATACCGCCAGATTCTTCAGCGAAAGGCAGTCACCGGCACGCCGGATTTCTTCAAAGGCATTTCTCCAGTACTCGATCTTTCCGAGCTTCTCTTCTCTGTGATAATCGGACTGCGCCTCCACATCTGAGGTCTTGACCTCCAGCAGGGGAAGAAACCATTCTTCTCCCAGCTCTGAGATGTTCTTACGGATTTCCGGCAACGTATCTCCCAGATTCCGGTCGTGCCACGCAATCAGTCTGACTGCCGCCTCCCTGGTCTGGTTGTCATATTTCAGATCCCGCAGAATCCGGTCTGCAAGAGCAGCGCTTCTGGCAGCGTGTCCGTGAAAATGATCGATACCGTTCCCATCCGTCGTTTTTACCTGCGGCTTGGCAATGTCATGCAAAAGAAGCGCCAGCCTCAGCACCTTATCCCGGCGTGCGGCTTTCACGGCACGCAGAATGTGATCTCCCACAGATAAGCAGTGATGCGGATTGTTCTGTCCGCATTCCATACATTCCGAAAGCTCCGGCAGAAACTGCCGAAGGAGTCCCAGCTCATATGCCTCCTTCAGCTCCTCCGGATGTTCGGAGAGGAGAAGCTTCTCCATCTCTACACGAATTCGCTCTGCACTGACCTTCTGAAGATTCGGGGCCAGAAGACGGATTCCTTCTCTGGTATCCTCGTCAATCCGATAGTCCAGCTGTGCGGAAAACCGGATCGCACGCATCATTCGAAGCGCATCCTCTGTAAAACGCTGCACCGGATCGCCCACGGCGCGTATGACCCGCCGCTTGATATCTCCGATACCGTCGAATTCATCGACCAGACCTTCTGCAGGACAATACGCCATTGCATTGATCGTAAAATCCCGCCGCTTCAGGTCCTCCAGGAGACTTGCGGTAAACGTGACATGTTCCGGGTGACGCCCATCCGCATATTCTCCATCAATCCGGTAGGTTGTCACCTCATAGCCCGTTCGGTCCACCATCACTGTTACCGTGCCATGCTGAATTCCGGTATCCACCGTCCTGCGGAATATCCGCTTGGTGTCCTCAGGCTTTGCCGATGTTGTAATATCCCAGTCATCCGGCATCCGGTGAAGGAGGCTGTCGCGCACACAGCCCCCGACCACATATGCCTCATATCCCGCAGCCAGAAGCTGCTTCAGAACCCATGCTGCTCCCTGCGGAATTTCTATTTCCAATGGTATTGTTCTATGCATGCATTTCCCATGCCTGTCCGGCTGTATGTGTCCCTGGCTTTAATATGCCTTGCCCCAGTAGACCATCTTCTTCGCAGGCTTGCCGCAGCAGACGCAGGTTCCTGCGATCTGCTCCTGTTCAAACGGAATGCACCGGCTGGTGACACCGTATTTCTCCTTAATGGCATCCTCACACGCACGGTCTCCGCACCACATTGCCTTCACAAAGCCGGTCTTCTGCTCGAAAATATCGCCGAATTCCTTCTCATCATGTGCCGTATAGGTCTTTCTGTCCATCAGAGCCTTCGCACGGTCGTACATATCCTTCTGCATCTGTGCAAGGAGCTCTGCGATCTTTCCATCCAGCTCATCAATGCGGACCTCCATCTTCTCCGAGGTATCTCTGCGAACCACAACACACACGCCGTTCTCAATATCTCTCGGTCCGATTTCCACGCGAAGCGGAATGCCTCTCATCTCCTGCTCCGAGAACTTATAGCCCGGACTCTTGTCCGAATCGTCCACCTTTACGCGGAAATTGGAGAGCATATCCCGGATTTCATATGCCTTGTCCAGGACGCCTTCCTTACGCTGCTGAATCGGAACAACGCAAACCTGAACCGGTGCAATTCTCGGAGGAATCACGAGGCCTCGATTGTCGCCGTGTACCATGATCATCGCTCCGATCAGACGGGTTGTCACCCCCCAGGAGGTCTGCCATACATACTTCAGCTTGTTGTCCTTGTCCGTAAACGTGATGTCATAGGCTTCCGCAAACTTCTGTCCGAAGAAATGGCTGGTTCCGGACTGAAGAGCACGTCCGTCATGCATCAGTGCCTCAATGGTATAGGTTGCTACCGCACCGGCAAACTTCTCCTTGTCCGTCTTCTGTCCCTTGATTGTCGGGATTGCCATATCCTCTGCCAGGAAATCTGCATACACATTCAGCATCTGCTGCGTTCTTTCCTCGGCCTCTTCCGCCGTTGCATGAATGGTGTGTCCCTCCTGCCACAGGAACTCTCTGGAGCGAAGGAACGGCCGGGTCTCCTTCTCCCAGCGGACGACGGAGCACCACTGGTTGTACACACGAGGCAGATCACGATAGGAATGTACATCATCCTTGTAAAAGTCAGAAAAGACCGTCTCAGAGGTCGGGCGTACGCAGAGACGCTCTGTCAAAGGCTCCGTTCCTCCTGCCGTGACCCATGCCACCTCCGGAGCAAAGCCGTTTACCAGTTCTCCTTCCTTCGCAAGAAGGCTTTCCGGAATGAGCAGCGGCATGTACACGTTCTGAACGCCGGTTTCCTTGAATCTCTTGTCCAGATGGGCCTGAATCGCCTCCCACAGTGCATACCCCGCAGGCTTGAAAATCGTAAAGCCCTTGATGTGGGAATAACCGATCAGCTCCGCCTTGGTGCACACATCGGTATACCACTGGGTGAAGTCCTCGTCCATTGAGGTAATTTCAGCAACCAGTTTCTTTTGATCTGCCATGTTGTTCTCCTCTTTTTCCTCTATGTTTCCGCTGCGTCGCCGCACACCATGTGCGGTCCCTTGCAGTAGATTACGATTTCACATTGCTTTCTTCCGCATCCAGACAGAACATTGTCACCGTTCCCCGGGCCAGAAGCCGTTCTTCCTCATCCGTCACATTGACATCCACGACCGTAACGGTTCTGCCCCTTCTTACGGTGTGGCTCGTCGCTGTAATCCGCCCCTTCCGGGCACTTTGAAGGTAATGAATGGAGGCATCCATTGTCACGTATTTTCTTCCATCCGCCCGCGCAGTCACGCCGCCGGCCGTGTCCACCAGCGTGAACAGAAGGCCGCCGTGTGCCATTCCGTACGGGTTCTCCAGCTCATGCCGCATATCAACATACAGAACAGATTCCTCCATGCCGATCCGGTCGATGACAATCCCGTTAAACTGTATATACGGAATATTCTGCAGCATATTTTTCTGCTTCTCCTGATCCATCTGCGGTCCTTTCCTGACGGAATTCCTTCACCATCTCCGTGCGGTTCAGAAATTCGCAAAGCTCTCTTTGGTTCCAAGCCCCAGACGATTCATCGCAGAAAAAATCGCACGTACCGAAGCACGGGTGATATTCGAGCTGACGCCGACTCCGTACGTGATCTTACCGCTGTCGGAATCCATCAGATGAATGTATGCTGCTGCCTGGGAATCCGATCCCGAATTCAGCGCATGCTCCTCGTAGTCCAGAATTTTAATATTGTAATCGAATTTCTCGTGCATGCCGCGGCGCACCGCATCCAGAGGTCCGTTTCCAACCGCCGTAAAGCTCTTCTCCTGACCGCAATCTGTGAATGTCACCGTGACCTGTGTATCGAATACGGTCTCCTTCTCTCCGCTGAGCTCGACTACCTGGAGCTTCCGAAAATGAAGCGGCTCCTTGCGATCCAGATATTCCTCACGGAACATCTCCATGATCTCTTCCGGAGGAACTTCTCCCTCCTTCTCACTTCTCGACTGTACGACATCCGCAAACTCACGCTGCATCGCCTTCGGAAGCTTGAAGCCAAAATATGCGTCCATGACAAAGGCGACGCCGCCCTTCCCGGACTGCGAATTGATTCGGACAATCGGTTCGTATCTGCGGCCGATGTCCGCAGGATCGATGGTCAGATACGGCACCTGCCAGATGCTGGAATTTCTCTCCCTCATCGCCGTAATGCCCTTGTTGATTGCATCCTGGTGTGAGCCGGAGAACGCCGTAAACACAAGCTTTCCTGCATATGGATGACGGGGATCCACCTTCATTTTGGTCACACGCTCGCAGATCCCGATGATCTCATTCACGTCTTCCAGATTCAGCTCCGGATCAATCCCCTGTGAGAACATATTGTAGGCAACATTCAGCACATCCACATTGCCCGTCCGCTCACCGTTGCCAAGAAGCGTTCCTTCAACGCGCTGCGCACCTGCAAGAAGCGCAAGCTCTGTTGCTGCCACGCCTTCTCCGCGGTCATTGTGCGGATGAACACTCAGTATAATACTGTCGCGATCCTTGAAATGCTTGCTGCAGTACTCGATCTGATCTGCATAAACATTCGGTGTCGTCATCTCAACCGTAGACGGAAGGTTCACAATCATCGGATCTTCCTTCGTCGGCTGCCACACCTCCTGCACCGCCGTACAGATCTCTACTGCATAATCCATCTCCGTTCCGGTAAAGCTCTCCGGGGAATATTCCAGAATAATCTTTCCGGGGAAATCTTCTGCCAGCTCTTTCACCCACTTCGTTCCCTGAACGGCAATCTCCTTGATTTCCTCGCGATTCTTATTGAACACAACGTCTCTTTGCAGCGTAGAGGTGGAGTTGTAAATATGAACAATGGCCTGCTTGCAGCCCTTAATGCACTCGAAGGTGCGCTCAATCTGCTCCTTGCGGCACTGGGAAAGCACCTGAATGCGAACATCATCCGGGATCCGGTCTTCTTCAATCAGCTTACGGATAAAATCAAATTCAATCTGACTCGCCGCCGGGAATCCAACCTCAACCTCCTTGAAGCCAAGCTTCATGAGAAGATTCCACATCTCAAGCTTCTCTGAAACCACCATCGGATCCACAAGCGCCTGATTGCCGTCCCGAAGATCCACACTCACCCAGACCGGCGCCTTCTGAATCTCTTTGTCAGGCCATTCACGCTCCGGATAAGGAAGTACCGGTACTCTTTGATATCTCTCCACTTTTTTCATAAAACACCTCCACTGGATTTGTTTATGTAATAAATTACAGGAAAAGCTCCTGTAAACGAACAGAAAACCTGCCCGGATACAACACCGGGCAGGTCCATCATTTGTATTGCCGATTATTCTCCTAATCCGCTCTCAATGGCAGCTACCAAAGAGGCCAGAGCCTCATTCTCATCCGGACCGTCGCAGAACAGTTCAATTTCATCACCGGATTTCACACACGCACCGAGCACGGACAGAACACTCTTCGCATTCGCCGTTGTATCTTTAAACTGAAATGTAATTAAAGATTTAAACTCCATCGCGTCCTTGCATAGGATGCCGGCCGGGCGCAGGTGCAGGCCTGTTGGATTTTTAATCGTAACCTTCTGACTAACCATAATCTCTACTTACCTTACACTGCCATCACTTCTGAGGCGTATGATAGCAGATCCTCCCTTGAGTCGCAAGCCATCCTTTGATCAGGCCATTGTCTTCTCAATAAAATTGGCGAGCTCTTCCGCCTTCTTCTGGATCACATCCTGATCCTCTCCTTCAATCATAACACGAACCAGAGGTTCTGTGCCGGACGGACGAATCAGAACTCTTCCCTTTCCGTCAAACTCTTTTTCCAGCGCATCGATTCTCTCCACGATCTCCGGGAAATCACGATAGTGTTCCTTTTTCGAATTGTCCACCTTCGCATTGATCAGCGACTGCGGATACTTCTTCATGATCTTCGCAAGCTCCGACAGCGGCTTCCCCGTTTCCTTCATAACCTGCAGAAGATGCAGACACGAGAGCAATCCGTCTCCGGTTGTATTCTCTCCGAGGAAAATAATGTGTCCGGACTGTTCTCCGCCAAGGCTTGCATGAATTTCCTTCATTCTCTCCAGGACGTAACGATCACCGACCTTGGTTCTCTCCACATCAATTCCATTCTCACGCCCCATGATAAAGAAGCCGAGATTGCTCATAACCGTGACAACGATCGTATTCCCGTTCAGCTTTCCCTCCTGCTTCAGGGCGTTTCCGATGATGGCCATGATTTTGTCGCCATCCACAATCTCCCCGCGTTCATCTACCGCAAGGAAACGATCCGCATCTCCGTCGAAGGCAAGTCCGATGGCAGCGCCCTCTTCCAGGACCTTCTGCCGGAGCTCCTCCATGTGTGTGGATCCGCACTTACGATTGATGTTCACACCGTCCGGATCATTGTGAATCGGCACAACCTCTGCGCCCAGCTTGCGAAGAGCCTCGACATTGGAACGATAGGAGGCCCCCTCTGCGGTATCTGCAACGACCTTCATTCCGGTCAGATCAACGGGAACGGTTTCAACCGAATGATCCACATATTCATGCCATGCATCCATGCGATATTCAATATGCCCGACACCTGCCCCGGTCGGGAATTCGATGTGCTCCATATTGCTTCGGATCTCCGCTTCAATTTCATCCTCGGTTGCATCCGGAAGCTTAAAGCCATACCCATCAAAAAACTTAATCCCGTTAAACTCCATCGGATTATGCGATGCCGAAATAACAACTCCTGCATCAGCATGATGCGTCTTCGCAAGGTAGGCAACTGCCGGGGTCGGCAGAACACCAAGGTAAATGACATTCGCCCCCACCGAGCACGCTCCTGCCATCAGCGCATTGGCAAGCATATCTCCGGAGAGTCTGGTATCACAGCCCACCATAATGACCGGTCTTTTTCCCCCGTTATCCTTCGACAGAACATAAGCTCCCGCCTGTCCAAGCTGCATTGCCATTTCCGCCGTCAGTTCCTTGTTGGCAACCCCGCGTACTCCATCTGTGCCAAACATTCTGCTCATGTATACCTCCTTATACCGCTGCCATCTTTCTGCAGCAGAATTCCGATTGTCTTCGTTTCGTTACTGACTGTCAGATCTGCTCTCCGTGGACGATACCACAATCGCCGCCGTGATCGCATGGTTCATTTCTACGCCATCCGGCTTCGTGATGGAAATCTCAGCAGTATATACTCCCTCTGCGGTATCGGCCCTGCTGGTGCTAATCACCTTACCCACATCAACAGAAGGAGCCAGATCCGAAAGCCGGATTGCATCCAGTGCCGAGGAAAGGCCGGTCAGGCTGATGTCAAAGGAGGGCGTATCCGAGGAGGATGACGTTACCTTCCTGCCATCATTGACCGAAGTGACCTCCGCCTTATATCCTGCCGGGACATTTTCCAGGGAGATGTCCGAGATACTTACGGTAAACTGCGTGGTCTCTGCAGACTCGATTCCGACCGTCAGATCCACCATTCCATCAAAGGAGGAATCCGCAAAGCTGATCCCATCCGGAAGATATTTCTTCAGATCCAGCGTAGTCTGATAGCTCGATGTACAGCCTGTAATATCCACATCCGAAGCAGGGACGGAAATCTTATCCACATTTGCCAGAAGAGAGGACTTGCCGGCAAGCTTTACCGTATCCGGATCAATCGTCACAACACCGTTTCGAAGATAACCATCCGCAGGTGTTCCGCCGACACTCACCTCAATCGGGACAGTCTTAAGCGGTAAAATAACCACACTCACCTTAACCGAGTTGATATTCATGGTGAGGTTGGAGGTATCAATAATGTCTCCATTCGAATTATAGAGCTTCACATCCGAATACGTACTGATACTTCCGGTTGCACCGGAAACATCCACGGTTGCCTTCGCCGATGCAATGGTTGAAACCACAGATTCCGGTCCCGACACCCGAATCTGATTCTGGTCCGGAATGATGCTGTCCAGCTCATACCCGCTCGCAACCTCTCCGCTTGTACCGGTCTGCAGTGCAAACGAATCCGTCATCTTCGGTTCAATCGCGAGCATGACATTGTCTACGCTCCCGTCAATGTCTTCAATTTCGTTGTTGTATTTGGTGGAATAATACTTGATCTCTACCGTATTCAGGCTCGTCAGATTCTCCACATCCGCCGTTGCAACGATATCATCCCTGCTCAGATCTTCGATGATGGATCTCCTTGCCTTCACGGTGACAACGGGAACAACATCACTGTTATCCTGTATGGTATAGACTTCTCCCTGATCTGTGATCATGGAGGTATGAAGAAGCTTTACCTGAACATTGGTAATCCGCATGTATTTCACAGGATCATTGACGTTGTTGATCAGAACCCATACGACGAGAGCGATCAGCAATGCGGTGACTTTCAGTCCGAGATTATCCAGGATATGCGGTCTGTTCTTGTTATCCTTCATCCTGATCCTTTCCCTTCCGGGACTGCAGAATCCCCTTATGATCGCCCATGTCCTTGTCCTGAAGCTTCACAAGTCTTGCCCGAAGCTCATCCGGATTGACATCGCGATCCAGAACACCGCGGTATGCAATGCTGATCTTTCCCGTTTCTTCCGATACAATGATCGTCAGAGAATCTGTCACTTCCGAAATGCCGACGCCGGCCCGGTGACGTGTCCCGAGATTTTTATCCAGTTTATTATCGGAAAGCGGGAGGTAACAGGTAGCAGCAACCACGCGGTCTCCGGAAACAATCACCGCCCCGTCATGGAGGGGAGTATTCTTCTCAAAAATATTGATCAGAAGCTGACTGGAAACCACAGCATCCAGATCAATACCGGTTCTCTCCCACTCACGAAGGGGTGTATTCTGCCGGATCACAATCAGCGCTCCGGTCTTAACCCTTGCCATGGCGACGCAGGCACGCACGATCTCAGAAATAGTCTTGTCCGAAAACAATCCGTCTCCACCTCTGGAGCCTTCCCGGAACAGAGCCGCAAAAATATTCTTCTGTCCAAGTTCCTCCATTGCAGTACGAAGCTCCGGCTGCAAAATGACAATCAGTGCGATCACCGCAATGCTCGTCACATTCTGAACGATCCACAGGATGGTTGTCATATTGAACAGCGCTGCCAGAACCACAAAAGCGATGATAAACAGAAATCCCTTCAGCAGCGAATATGCTCTTGTATTCTTAACCCACAGGATCGTGTAATATACCAGAACAGCAATGATCAGAATCTCAACAATATCGGTCCATCCGACTGCCGGGATATGCAGTACATCTGTGTAATTGGTAAGCATTCTCTGTAGTGTCTGCATTGGCTCTCAATCCTGCGTCATCGTATCAGAAATCTTCCCGGAAATCATCCGGATATCCGTCCTGTCCACCGGCATATCCGTCCTCTGACGGCTCCTGTTCCCCGGCATATTCATATCCGTCATCTTCATAATGCTGCGTCACGGATGCATCGCCTCCAGCCGACTCATACTCGTTTTCCGGCATCTCCTCCGAGTCGTTTCCGTACGGCAGCGGTGCATAGCCGTCCTCACTTCCAGGATAATAGCTGTCCGCCGTTTCCCGTCCGCCCCCGGAGTAATTCTGCGTGCCGCGCCTGGTATTGATGGTTTTCACTGTGCGTTTCGGGCGCGCGTAAATGTTCTTCGGAATGGCCTTTACATAATAATAGTAGTCATCGTCTTCAAACTGCGTATTCTCAATCCGCGTATAATCCAAATTAAACATGAAGAACGAGATGACAACACCAACTCCGAAGCCGACAATGCTGCCCAGAAGGACACCGACTACACGGATGTCCGTATCATAAGCCATTGCGCCAATCAGCAGAATCAGAATCTGGCAGAGTGCCCCTGCGCCGGATGCGATCATCCAGGAATACTGAATCGGAAGTCTTCGAATCAGATAGACCACCGCAGCTGCCGCAACAACTGCAATCGCCCGGATCATCATCCCGTGATTCTGAACAATTCCATCAAGAAGAAACTGCAGGCGGCTTACGATCTCATTGGTATCTGACCCCGATGCGCTGCTGATGACGGTCTCATTCTGATGGATAAAACGAATGAAGCTGTCTGCAATCACACCAACCGCTACAGCAGCACCGCTTGCAGGAGAATACAAAAGCCCTCCGGCGATCGGAAGTGCGTATGGAATACCAATCGTCCGACAGATTGGAAACAGAAGCAGCAGCATCGAATCTCTTGGGGCAAAACGATAATAGACCAGAAGAGCAACCAAAAGGAGAATTGCTCCGACTACAGCCGCTTCCAGTGCAAGAGAATACAGGTGCGCCAGAATCACCACTCCGAAAACCGCCACGATCAGATTCGGTGAGAGCAGCGTGCAGATCAATGCAAGCAAAAACGTCGGAAGTGTACCTGCAAGCGTTTCCTGATATCCGATCTGCCCGTTGATGCAAACCAATCCGGACAGAACAATCAGAAACTTCGCCCCCATATTGATGTAATTCTCATACTGGGAGTAGATGGAAATCACTCTCTCCCGCAGTTCCAGTAATGTAGTCATTTCCCGTTAGTCTTCCTTCTCTTTCCGATAACTGACGGACAGCCTGTGCAGGTCCTGATAATATGCATTGAGGTGCCGTCTGGCCCTCTTATAACGCGATGTGTACACCAGAACGGTGATGAGAATCATTCCTCCGACAAACGCAGCATAGGCAAGCAGAACAACTGCCAGCATTTCCTGCAGGTTCATACTGTAAATCTGCACAATCAGGTTTTCAAAATTATAAATTCCATAGCCCGCAAACAGAATTACAAACGCTATGGTTGCGCAGATAAAGGTAATCAGGATCTGTTTCGTAATATAGTCTCCGCGAAAATATGCGTTGATCTTCTCGTCCCTGACACCGTCCTCCTGCTCATAGGCTGCCATTCTTGCCATTCGCCGGACACGTCCTTCATTAATCATGTCATCCCCCTATGCCGCTTTTCTGATTCAGCTCTCCGCTTCCTGTCCTCATTCGGATGCAGATCCGATGCATCTGCCCTTTCAGGACCGGTCATCTCCGGCTGCCGCTGTCAGAACCAGTACCTCCGCTGCCCCGGCGCGAAGAAGCGTCTGCGCACAGGCATCTGCGGTAGCACCGGTCGTGAAGATATCATCAACCAGCATAATCACTACTGATTCTACATCAATGTCAGGTACAATAAAAGCACTTTTCAGATTGCGGCGGCGCTCGGAGGCACTCAGATTCCGCATGGCTCCGGTACTTCCCGTCCGAAGCAGAAGATCCTCACGCAGCGGAATTCCGGTCTTTCCGGAGATCACTCTTCCCAGAAGAGCCGCCTGATTATAGCCCCTTTTGCGCATCCGATCTCCGGAGGATGGAACGGGGACAAGCAGGTCAATTGCCTTCGGGTCAAACTCAGATTGAAGCCTTTCCGCCATTTTTCCCCCGATATAATCGGCGTATTCCGCCCTGCCCTCATATTTAAGCCGGTACAGCATTCCGGAAACGTCATGATAACGGTACACCGTGCAGCCCTTCCGAAAAGCTCTCGCCTGCTTCTCGCAATCGTGGCACAGCTCCCTCTCCTTCTCCAGGAGAGGTTTTCCGCAGCGGCAGCAAAGAGCATCCCGTTCCGGAGACAGTTCTTTGCCGTCAAGCTCCCTTTCGCACTCTCCGCAGATCAGTTCGCCAAAGGGCCGCACCGGCTGATCACACCAGGGACACCTTCTTGGAAAAATAAGATCCAGTGCCAGTTTTCCTGTCCTTTGGAGTCTTGCTGCATGCCCTTTCATTCTGATTGAAGTATTATCCTTCGAAGAAATCGCCCTCTTCCTGCTTCATTTCCAGGATCCGGTCCTTCAGTCCGGAATACCTGGTGTACTGACTGATGTTCTGTTCCATCTGCGCAATGATTTCCCGTTCTCCCAGAATCACCACACACTTTCTTGCTCTTGTAATCGCTGTATACAGAAGATTCCGGTTAAACAGACCGGAAGGTCCTGAAAGAAGCGGCAGAATCACCGCAGGATATTCCGATCCCTGCGACTTATGCACCGTGATCGCATAAGCCAGCTCCAGATCCTCCAGCTGTGTGAACGGATAATGCACCACCTTATCTTCATCAAATCGCACGATGAGCTCCGCAAGCTCCGTATCTACTTCCGCGATCACTCCGAAATCACCGTTAAACACACCGGTTCCTTTTTCAATCGGCATCCCGAAATTTCCCGGAATTTCCCACTCCATCTGATAATTATTGCGAGTCTGCATCACCTTATCTCCCACCCGGAAAACCTGATCGTGGGCACGAGTTTCTTTTTTCCCCGGTGCTTCGGGATTCAGCACACTCTGCAGAACCTCATTCAGCCGGATACATCCAAGTGCACCCTTTCTCATCGGTGTCAGTACCTGGATATCATCCCGTGTTCCCTGCACATATTTCGGCAGCATCTGCTCCATAAGCAGAACAATGTGCTTATAAATCACCTTCGGGTCCCTTCTCTCCAGAAAAAAGAAATCACGGGAATGATTTTCCAGATCCAGCTGCTGTCCCTGCAGAATCCGGTGTGCATTCATGACGATGTCGCTCTGCTTGGCCTGACGAAAGATTTTCTGCAGCGTAATGGAGCAGAATGCTCCCGATTCCATCAAATCTCTCAGAACACGTCCCGGACCGACACTCGGAAGCTGATGAATATCTCCCACCATGATCAGCCTGGTTCCCGGTCGGATCGCGCGAAGCAGCGCATGAAACAGAAACAAATCGACCATGGACATTTCATCAATGATCACTGTATCCGCTTCCAGAGGATTGTCCGGATCCCTCTCAAATCTCCAGAATTCTTCCTCCGTCCCTCTGTTTTCCTGTTCGTCCTCCTCTCCCATTGCCTTATAGCCCAGGAGCCGGTGAATCGTTGCCGCCTCGTAGCCGGTGGCCTCCGTCATTCGCTTGGCCGCACGCCCCGTCGGCGCCGCCAGGAGCACAGATTTCACATCTGCAAGGAAAAAACGGATGATGGCATTGATGGTCGTTGTTTTTCCGGTTCCGGGACCTCCGCTGATTAAAAGAACACCGCGGGATACCGCCAGTTCTACCGCCTTTCTCTGAAGGTCATCCAGATGAAGATTTTCCTTCTCCTCAATGTGCCGGATGCGCAGCTGAATTTCATCTGTTGTAAAGCTCTTTACCTCAACACTGTCCAGTTCTGTCAGGCGCCTTGCAATGTTCTGTTCCAGACGATACGCATAGGAAGAAAAAATCTGCGGTTCGCCCGGCGCGTGTTCCGGATCTTCCGTTTCCGGAACACGAATCCGGATTTTCCGGTCAAGAGCAAGATTCTGAAGCTGAATCGCAATCACTTCCCGCGGAACATGTAAAAGCTCCTCCGCCTTCTGAAGAAGAACCCTCTCCGGGAGATAACTGCTCCCCTCCTGCAGTGTGCCTGACAGAACGTACTGAATTCCGCTGCGGATTCGATAATCCGAATCCGCCCGGATACCATTCTTCCCTGCAATCTCATCCGCCGTTGAAAATCCGATCCCCGAGATTTCTTCTGCAAGGCGATACGGATTTTCCTTCAGAACGGCGTACATGTTCTCTCCGTAGGCTTCCCAGATCTTCAGGGCCTTTCTTCCGCCGATCCCATACTTCTGCAGGCAGATCATGGCATCGCGGATATCTCTTTTCTCCGCGAGCTGCACAGCAACCTCACGGGCCATCCGGTCACTGATTCCCTTTACCTCGGAAAGCCGTTCCGGTTCTTCGTCGAGAATATGCATGGTATCCTCACCGAATTTGCGCACAATGCGGCCGGCAAGAGATTCCCCGATGCCCTTGATCGCTCCGGACGCCAGATAGCGATACACCGCCTGTGTACCCTCCGGCTGCACAACCCGGTACTCGCTCACCTTGAACTGCTCTCCGTACACGGGATGCGTAATCATTTCCCCTTCCAGCTCTACGCTTTCCCCCTCCGAAACAGCCGGAGGAAAGCCTGTGCAGGTGATCAGCTCTCCCTCATCACAGATTTCAAAAACCGTATACAAATTGTCCTTATTTCGGTAAATCACCGACGAGATATAACCTTTTATCATTTCACCGGAAATCCATTGGAAAGAGCATCCTGTGTCAGGCTGCATCAGAAGAACAGAGAAAAGAAGCCGGGCGGATCACTCCGCCCGGCAGCGTTTGCAGGTTACGATTCGATGGTGCTCTCTCCTGCGATAAATTCTACATACTTGCCGGTACCGATTGCTACTGCAGTCATCGGGTCCTCTGCGGTAACTGCACTGATTCCGGTCTTGCTGGTAATCAGATCCTCCAGACCATTGAGAAGGGATCCGCCACCTGTCAGAACAATTCCGCGATCAGCGATATCCGCCGCAAGCTCCGGGGGCGTCTTCTCCAGAACACTGTGAATTGCCTCCACAATCTGATTGGTGGACTCCTTCAGAGCCTCCTCCGTCTCTCCGGAGGATACCTTGATGGTCCTCGGAAGGCCGGTCACAAGATTTCGTCCGCGAACCTCGATGTAATCCTCCTCCGCAGACGGGAAGCAGCTGCCGATCTTGATCTTGATATCCTCTGCCGTACGCTCGCCTACCAGAAGATTGTATTTCTTGCGCATGTAGCGAACCAGGGCATCGTCAAAATCATCTCCCGCAATCTTGATGGACGTACTGACAACAGTTCCCCCGAGGGAAATCACCGCAATATCCGTTGTTCCGCCGCCGATATCCACAACCATGTTTCCACAAGGCTTGGAGATATCAATTCCTGCACCGATCGCCGCCGCAATCGGCTCCTCAATGATGTATACCTCACGGGCTCCCGCCTGGAAGGTTGCATCCTCTACTGCCTTTTTCTCGACCTCTGTCACCTGGCTTGGTACACAGACCGCGATTCTCGGCTTTCGGAAGGTCCGCTTTCCGACGGCCTTCTGGATGAAATACTTCATCATCTTCTCCGTGACGGTATAGTCCGAAATAACTCCCTGGCGGAGCGGGCGGACTGCCACAATGTTGCCGGGCGTACGTCCCAGCATCAGGCGTGCATCTTCGCCAATTGCCTTGATTTTATTTGTGTCGCGGTCGAATGCCACAACCGAAGGCTCCTTCAGAACAACGCCGCGTCCCCGAATGTACACCAGAACGCTCGCGGTGCCCAGATCAATTCCAATATCTGAATGCTGCAGTGCCATGCAATAAACCTCTGTCTGTTTCTTTCCTGTAATCTGTATTATCTCGAAGCTATCGTCCAGCTTCGTCTGTTGTCTTGTCCTGTGCCTTTCTGTCCCGGTCAGTGTGAACCCCTGGGTACAACAAAGGAAGTGCTGTCCGCCAGCACTTCCTAAGTATAGACTACGAACATGCAGTTTTCAAAGCCCTTGTGTGTGTTTTTTCACTTCGAAGCTTCGTTTTCTCCTGTCTCTGCCCTTTTCCCCTGTTCCAGCATCTTGTTGACATAATAGCCGGTATAGGACCAGTGTGCTTTTGCAATTTCCTCTGGAGTCCCGCAGGCAACGACAGTTCCTCCGCCGTCTCCTCCTTCCGGTCCCATATCAATGATATAATCCGCCGTCTTTATAACATCCAGATTATGTTCGATGACCACAACGCTGTTGCCCCCCTCTACCAGCTTCTGAAGGATCTGCGTCAGCTTGCGGACATCCTCAAAATGCAGACCGGTTGTGGGCTCATCCAGGATGTAAATAGTCTTTCCCGTGGATCTTCGGGAAAGCTCCGCCGCCAGCTTGATTCGCTGTGCCTCTCCCCCTGAAAGCTCGGTACTCGGCTGGCCAAGCTTCACGTAACCAAGTCCCACATCGTACAGAGTCTGGATTTTGTCTCTGACAGCAGGCACATTTGCAAAAAATCCCACTGCCTCCTCAATGGTCATGTCCAGCACATCGTAAATGCTCTTTCCTTTGTACTTCACATCCAGTGTCTCGCGGTTGTATCGCTTTCCGCCGCAAACCTCACATGGAACATAGACATCCGGGAGGAAATGCATCTCAATCTTAATGATTCCGTCGCCGGAGCAGGCTTCGCATCGGCCGCCCTTTACATTGAAGGAAAACCTTCCCTTGGAATAACCCTTTGCCTTTGCATCCGGCGTTCCGGCAAAGAGATCCCGGATGATATCAAAAACGCCGGTATAGGTTGCCGGATTCGACCTGGGCGTTCTTCCGATCGGAGACTGGTCGATGTTGATCACCTTGTCCAGCTGTTCCTCACCATCAATGCCATCATGAGGTCCCGCAATGGTTCTCGCCCGGTTCAGATCTCTTGCCAGCTGATTGTAAAGAATCTCATTGACCAGCGAGCTCTTTCCGGAGCCGGAAACGCCGGTCACAAGGCACAGAACGCCCAGCGGAATCTTCACATCAATGTGCTTCAGATTGTTCATGGCTGCTCCGCGCACCGTAAGCCATCCGGAAGGCTTACGTCTCACCGCAGGGACCGGAATATACCGTTTTCCAGCCAGATACTGGCCGGTAAGGGAATCCGGATTGCTCATGATCTCTTCCGCAGTTCCGCAAGCGACCACCTCACCTCCGTGTGATCCCGCCCCCGGACCGATATCCACGATATAATCGGCTGCCCGCATGGTATCCTCATCATGCTCCACGACAATGACGGTATTCCACATATCTCTCAGACTCTTGAGCGTTCTCAGAAGCTTGTCGTTGTCGCGCTGATGAAGTCCGATCGACGGCTCATCCAGAATATAGCAGACTCCGACCAGTCCGGACCCGATTTGCGTGGCCAGACGGATTCTCTGCGCTTCTCCTCCGGACAAGGTTGCCGTTGCCCGGGAAAGAGACAGGTAATCCAGACCTACATTGCTCAGGAATGAAACTCTGCTTCGGATTTCCTTCAGAATCTGCTCTCCGATCATCTGCTGCTGCGGCGTAAGCTCAAGATCCTTCACAAAGCTCAGAAGATCCCGCACGGACAGACAGGTCACATCGTAAATATTCCGTCCCCCCACCGTCACAGCCAGAGATTCCTTCTTCAGCCGCTTTCCGCCGCAGACCTTACAGGGGCTGATGCGCATAAACTGCTCATATTCCTGACGCATCCGCTCACCTGTCTCCTTATAACGGCGGTAAGTATTCTCCATCAGTCCCTCAAAGGTGATGCGGTACGCCACCTTGCTGACACTGGACTGGCTCTTATACTGAATTTCAAACTCCTCCGGGGAACCGTTCAGCAGGATGTCTTTTGCCTTTTCCGGGAGATCCTTCCACGGAGTGTCCAGGCTGAAACCAAACTTCTTAGCAAGGCCCACCAGTGTCGCGTTGGTCCAGCTTCCGTCTTTCATACAGCTCTGCCACCCAAGCACCGCAATGGCTCCGTCATTGATTGACTTGCTTTTATCCGGAATCATCAGCTCCGGATCGAATTCCATCTTGTATCCGATTCCGGCACAGCTCGGACAGGCGCCAAACGGATTATTGAAAGAAAAGCTTCTCGGTTCAATCTCCGGAATACTGATGCCGCAGTCCGGGCATGCAAAATTCTGAGAGAACTGTATCAGTTCTCCTCCCACCACCTGAATCTGTGCCAGCCCTTCCGCAAGCTCCAGCGCATTCTCCAGCGAGTCCGCAAGACGTCGGTCCATCCCTTCCCGGACCACAAGACGATCTACGATAATCTCAATGCTGTGCTTGATATTCTTATCAAGCTCAATTTCCTCCTCGGTGAGGTCATACGGATTCCCGTCCACACGAACGCGTACATAACCTGCTCTTCTTGCTCTTTCCAGGACCTTTTCATGACGTCCCTTCTTCCCCCGCACCACCGGGGAGAGCACCAGAATCTTCGTCCCTTCCGGAAGAAGCCGGACACGGTCCACCATCTGATCTACCGTCTGCTTCTCAATCACCCGGCCGCACTCCGGACAATGAGGGATGCCGATTCTCGCATACAGAAGACGAAAATAATCATAGATCTCCGTCACCGTTCCCACGGTTGATCGGGGGTTCCGGTTTGTCGATTTCTGATCAATGGAAATTGCCGGTGAGAGTCCCTCAATCTGATCCACATCCGGCTTCTCCATCTGTCCGAGGAACTGCCTTGCATAAGAAGACAGAGACTCCATATAGCGTCTCTGCCCCTCGGCATAAATGGTATCAAAGGCAAGACTGGACTTTCCGGATCCGGAAAGTCCGGTCAGAACCACCAGCTCGTTTCTCGGAATGGTGACATCGATGTTCTTCAGATTATGCTCCCTGGCCCCCATAATCCGGATGCAGTCTTCCTTATGAATCAGGCTTCGCCGCTTCTCATCCCGCTTCTTCTGTCCCTGCGCAAGAACCTCTGCCTCCTTCAGGGCAGGCCAGTAGTCAGGTTTCTTCATCTTTACTGCCATAGGTCTTATATGTCCTTCCTTATTTACCACCTGTCAGCTCAAGCAAATGTTTCTTAAGCTCTGTCATCTGATCACGGAGCGCTGCAGCTGCCTCAAAGTTCAGATCCGCAGCTGCCTTTCTCATCTGTTTCTCCGTCTTGCGGATCAGCTCCTCCAGCTCCGATGCTGACATCGATTCCGGATCCTTCTGGAATCTCACTTCGTCCTGTGTCACTTCCTTCGAGATCGCAATCAGATCGCGGACCGCTTTTCGGATGGTCTGCGGTGTAATCCCATGCTCCTTGTTGTAGGCCTCCTGAATTGCCCGCCTTCGTTTCGTCTCGTCGATCGCCTTCTTCATGGAATCTGTGATGGTATCCGCGTACATCACAACATGTCCGTCCGCATTTCTGGCCGCGCGGCCAATCGTCTGAACCAGCGAGGTTTCCGATCGGAGAAAACCCTCCTTATCCGCATCCAGAATGGCAACCAAAGAGATTTCCGGAATATCCAGACCCTCGCGCAGCAGGTTGATTCCTACCAGAACATCAAACACATCCAGTCTCATATCCCGGATGATCTCCGAGCGTTCCAGTGTGTCGATATCAGAATGCAGATACCTCACCCGGATTCCGGCTTCTGCCAGATAATCCGTCAGGTCCTCGGCCATCTTCTTGGTCAGGGTGGTCACCAGCACCTTATTCTTCTTCTCGACCTCCCTGCGGATTTCTCCGATCAGATCGTCAATCTGGCCCTCCACCGGCCGCACATCAATCTCCGGATCCAAAAGACCGGTCGGCCGGATCACCTGCTCTGTGCGAAGGAGCTCATGCTCCTCCTCGTATTTCCCCGGCGTCGCCGAGCAGAACAGCATCTGATCAATTTTCTGCTCAAATTCCTCAAAATTCAACGGCCGGTTATCCAGTGCCGATGGGAGCCGGAACCCGTAATCCACAAGGGTCGTCTTCCGGCTTCGGTCCCCGTGATACATGGCACCGATCTGAGGAATCGTCATATGCGACTCATCCACAATAATCAGATAGTCCTCCGGGAAGAAGTCCATCAGCGTCAGCGGCTCCGCTCCCGGCGGCATGAAATTCAAATGTCTGGAATAGTTCTCAATACCGGAACAGAAGCCGGTCTCCCGCATCATCTCGATGTCGAAATTCGTCCGCTCGGAGATACGCTGCGCCTCAATCAGCTTGTCCTCTCCCTTGAAATAACGAACCCGTTCCTCCAGTTCCTTCTCAATGTTCTCACAGGCAAGATTGATCTTCTCCTGCGGAACGACATAGTGCGAAGCCGGATAGATCATGACGTGCTCCAGACTCGCGTGTACACGCCCGTTTACGAGCTCTACCTCACAGATCCGGTCAATTTCGTCACCGAAAAACTCCACCCGAATCAAATACTCACTTCCCTGCGCCGGATAGATCTCAATGGTATCTCCCCGCACACGGAAATTACATCGCTCCAGACTCTGATCATTTCGCTTATACTGGATGGCAATCAGATCACGAATCACATCGTCCCGGTCCTTCTGCATGCCCGGTCGAAGCGAAATCGACATTCCTTTAAATTCATCCGGAGAACCCAGGCCGTAAATGCAGGATACGCTGGCAACCACAATAACATCCCGCCGTTCTGAAAGAGAGGCCGTCGCCGAGAGACGCAGCTTGTCAATTTCGTCATTGATGGCAGAATCCTTCGCGATATAGGTATCTGTCTGCGGCACATACGCCTCCGGCTGATAGTAATCATAGTAGGAAACAAAATATTCCACGGCATTTTCCGGGAAAAACTCCTTCATTTCTCCATAGAGCTGTCCTGCCAGAGTCTTATTGTGCGAAATGATCAGGGTGGGCTTATTCAGCGCCTGGATCACATTGGCCATGGTAAAGGTCTTGCCGGATCCCGTAACGCCAAGGAGCGTCTCGAACTGGTTTCCCTCGCGGAATCCCTTCACAAGATCCTGAATCGCCTGCGGCTGATCTCCCATCGGCTGAAATTCTGAATGAAGAACAAAATGATCCATACTACTCCTTCCTTCCAGACCTCCATTCGTTCCCTGCAGGCAGAACGCCGCAGCGAAGCCGCAGCGCACCAAAAAAACTGCGGTACCATCACTGTACCGCAGTTTCCCGATTTCGTCCACTTTTTTCGAAAGTATGTTCGGTTCCGGTGTGTTTCCTCTGTTGCCGGACCAGACTCATTTCTTTCCTCCGGAAGCCTTCCCGGGCTCCTCACGCTTCACCGGCGTTCTGGTCTCCACCGTGCGGATATAATCATCCTGCCGCACACGGATTTCCGATTGATCCTGCTTCAGATACTGCGCCGCCCGTGTTGCCTGTGCAACCGGCTTCATCTGGCTGTACATAACGCCAAGCGTAATTGCGCCGGCAACCAGTGCCATCACCAGAGAAACCGCCAAGGATCCCGTCGGATTCTCAGAATCCACAAACAGCATCATTACCGCCGCCAGAAAAGCAAAAACCGCTGCACTCACCCCGGCAAACCAGGCCACCGCCTTTCCTGGCGCAATCGGAAGGTTTCCCGTCATCTTCTGTGTCTGTCCATTCATGGCGAACAGAAAATCCTGATCGTTCCATTTCGTATAAAGAAGCCATACCGGCATCAGCGCATAGTCCGTCTTTCCACGACGGATTTTGGCACTTCTCCCCTGCTCTGTCACGCTGTCATAGCCGGAGATACTGTCACGAAGTTCATCACAGGCCGTTGCAACCGCCCGCTCATCCGCCTTCTTCTGCAGCGTCTTCTGCTCCACGTCATATTTGTTCGCAAGATATCCGGGAAGATATTCCAGTTCAAATTTGCGAAGACTGTCGTAATGATACGGCTCAACCGAATCCATCAGATCATCCGGCATGCTGGTCGAAGCGTCGCACGGGATCTTCTCGAATTTCATGGTTCCGGCCCTGCGAACCCGATACAGCTTCGTTCTTGTGACGTCAAAATCCCCCTCACGGGTTGTGGTACTCTTCCCGCACTCAAAGGTCATATCCGCGTCCACGCTTCCGTTGAACAGCCAGTACGGGACATAGACGCCCTTGATCTCCTCCAGATGATTCCCGGAGGTAAAAGATTTCGGCAGAAGCTTCTTTCCCTTATAGTAGGACTGAAGCTTCTCCATCGCCTGCTCCTTCTCACAGGCGAATGGAATCACATAATCCGGCTTCCTCCCGGCAGAAAACTGGCCGGGAATAATGGTCGGATTGCCGCAGTACGGGCAAGTGGTCGCCGCGGTGGTTTCATCGGTAATCAGCTGAGCGCCGCAATTTCCGCAGTTGTACACCTTAAGCTTCGACGCGTCGCTTCCCCAGTCCTCTCCGGCCGCCGTCTCCACATTCGGCGCTTCGATCCCGAGCTCTTCTGCCCCGAGTCCTGCCGTACCGCCGGCCGCTTCCTTTGCCGCCTCTCTGGCCTTCTGATTCTTCTCTTCGTAGGATTTCTTGACTTCTTCGATGGTGAAGGTACTGTCACAGTAATCGCACTTTACCTTGCCGGTTGCCGCGTCAAAATGCATCGGTCCTCCGCAATTCGGGCAAATGTAATTTGTTACCTGCTGTGCCATAGTCATTCCCTCCCAGGTCTCTTCTCAGGCTCTTGGCTGTCCGCAGTTGCTGCAGAACTTTCCGGTGTTTCCGGCCTGTCCGCAGGAAGGGCAGGTCCAGGGGCCGTTTGCCGCCGGCTTCGCACTTCCGCAGTTGCCGCAGAACTTTCCGGTATTTCCGGCCTGTCCGCAGGAAGGGCAGGTCCATCCTGCAGAAGCTGCCTGCATCTGAGGAGCCTGCTGCGGCTGCTGCGCCCCCATCTGATAGAGCTGTCCTGCATTGATGCCGCCGCTCTGCTGTGCCATGTTCATTCCGGCAAAGCCCATCATTGCGCCGTTCGCATTCTTTGCCGCATCCTGCATCGCCTGTGCCTGTGCCGCCGTAAGCGTTGCCGCTGCCATGTTCGGATTCCGGTAAACCGCGTTCCGCTGCAGCTCCTTGATCATCTTTTCGTCTTCTTCGCTTGCCTTGATGCTGGAAACGCCGAAGGTTGAGATGGTAATTCCGTATGTCTTAACCCAGGAATCTGACAGAACATGATTCAGTGCCTTTCCAAGGTCATCCGCATGTGCAGGAACAGAGCTGTACCGGATTCCCTGCTCGGAAATCTCCGCAAAAGCAGGTTGAAGTGCTGTCAGAAGCTCCGACTTCAGCTGGGAATCGATCTTGTCTCTTGTATAAGCTCCGTCGATATTTCCGCAGATATTCTTATAGAACAGAATCGGATCCTGAATCCGATATGCATATTCACCGAAGCAGGTGATTGAAATGTCGACATCCAGACCAATATTCGCATCGACCACGCGGAACGGTACCGGATTGGCCGTTCCATACTTGTTTCCGATGATTTCCTTTGTGTTGAAGTAATAGATTCTCTGATCCACAGCGGTGTCTCCGCCGAAGCTCACACGCTTACCAAAGGTCTGGAAGGAATTCTGAATTCCCTCCCAAAGTCCGCCGGTAAACAGAGAGGGCGAGGTCTTGCTGTCAAACACAAACTCACCGGGCTCCGCGCAGACTTCTACAATCTTCCCCTGCTCCACAATGATCATGCACTGTCCGTCATTGACCGCTATGATGGAACCATCGGTAATGACATTGTCACTTCCGTTGTTGCGGGAGCGCGCCTGCTTGCGCTTCTCGCCCTTTACAACGAGTGTCTTCTCATTCAGAGAAGTGCAGTAGAAGTACTCTCTCCACTGATCCGAAAGTACCGACGATGCCGCACCGATTCCTACCTGTAAAAGTCCCATTTGTACCCCCTTTTCTGCGGCTGTGCCGCTGGTTCTGTTTGAACGCCGGAATTCTGTCATTCTCCGCACGCAGGTTCTGTTTTCCCCGAAAATCCATCTGGTGCAAAGCCTATAAAGATTATTTCATAAACGCCGGGATCCCGCAACGAATTTACACGCTGCGGGATCCCGGCAAGAGTCAGAGGATGTCTTTATGAATTCTGCCGGAGCTTGTCCGGCATCACAAAGTGTTGTCAGGGAAGCGCACTTCCGATCCGGTCGCCAATTATTCCTTGACGCCGCCCATCATGACGCCTCCGACGATGTTCTTCGACAGGAACAGATAAACCAGGATAACCGGGAAAATGGAAAACGCGATCATCGCATAAACCTGGCCCATGTCGAACTTCAGCCAGTCCGCTGCACGAAGCTGTGCAATCAGGATCGGAAGAGTCTTCATCTTGTCCTTGTGCAGAATCAGGGCCGGTGTGAAGTAATTGTTCCAGCTCGAAACAAAGGAGAAGATCGCCTGGACCGCCACCGCCGGCTTCATCAGCGGGAGCACAATCGAATTGAACGTATGAAGCTCACCGGAGCCATCGATTCTTGCCGCCTCAATCAAGGACTTCGACAGCACCGAATCCATGTACTGCTTCATATAGAAGAATACTGCCGGAGAAGCCATTGCCGGTACAATCAGCGGGATGAAGTTATCCATCAGATTCATCTTCGTCATCAGCTGAATGAAGCCAAGCGCGGTCACCTGTGTCGGAATCATCATAACCGCCAGGATAAAAGTGAACGCCGCTTTGCGGAGCTTGAAATCATACGCATGAATGGCATATGCCGTCATTGTCGAGAAATAAGTTGCAAGCAATGCCGTAAAGGACGCCACCACCAGGGAATTGCACAGGCCGGAGATAACCGGAAGCGTTCCGGTGAACAGGTTATGCAGATTCGTCCCAAGGCACGTGCTCGGCAGAGCCGTAAAGCCTCTTGCCAACTGAGAGTTGCTTCTTGTTGCGTTGATAAAAAGCACGTAAAACCAGAACAGGCAGATAAAGGAAATCAGGACAAGGAACACATAGCAGCCGGCTCTTCTTGCCTTCAGGGAAGCGCCCGCCGGCTCTTCCTGCTCAGCTGTAATATTCTTCATATTCTTAGCCATCGTCATCTCCCCCTTACTTCACTTCCTTGGCATTGGTGAGCCGGAAAACAATCAGACTCAGGATGCCGGTAATGATAAACATCATGACAGAAAGTGCACCGGCCATACCGTAGTTCTTGCTGTACAGATGCTTGTTCAGATACATAATCAAGGTCATGGAGGAACGCATCGGATCTCCGCTTCCGTTGGTCAGGATCTGCGGAACATCGAACAGCTGCAGTCCGCCGATCAGCGAGGTAATCATCACATAAACCAGAATCGGACGAAGCAGCGGAAGCGTAATCTTAAAGAAAATCTGGTTGGATGTGGCTCCGTCCACCTCTGCGGCTTCGAACAGGCTCTGATCAATTCCCATCATTCCCGCCATCAGAAGGATGGTGGTATTGCCAAACCACATCAGGAAGTTCATGAAGGCTACCAGCGTCCGCACGCTCCAGACATGTGACATGAAGCTGTAAGCTTCCTTCAGAATTCCGGCCTGAACCAGGATTGAGTTTACCGGGCCGGAATCTGCAAACAAGGTGAAGAACAGCATGGCGAAAGCAGATGCCATGATCAGATTCGGAAGATAAATTACGGTTTTAAAAAATCTCTGCCCCTTCAGGCGAAGCTGCGGATTTGTAAACCATGCGCCCAGAAGAAGGGAAACAATAATCTGCGGAACAAAGCACATCACCCACATGATCAGTGTGTTGGCCGTATAGGTTCCGAGGTCTCCTGTTTCAAACAGACTGATGTAATTCTGCAGCCCCACAAAATTCGGTCCCACCTTTTTCAGTCCGGACATATAGTTTTCAAAGAAGCTGTTATAAATCGTAGATACCAGCGGAATCAGCTGGAAAATAACAAAGATTACGAAGAACGGGATCAGGAAAAAATATCCCCACCGGTTTACCTTTGTCACATTGTTGGATTTCAGAACCACTGTTTTGTTCTCTTTCTGTTCCATCTCTGCCCTCCCTTTCGATTTCAGTACCTGCTCTGTGCTCCTGTCTCCTTGGCACGAGCACAGAGAAGGAACTGAAATTCAGGAAAAACAGCGCCTGCCCGGCCATACCGGACAGGCGCCATGTCGTCGATCTGATTCGTTCTGACTAAATTCTTCCGAATGTTTCCGTTTCCGGATCAGTCTACTGTCAGCTCAGGATACTTCTCTACGATTGCCTTCTTGAACTGAGCAAGAGCCTCGTCATAGGAAGCGTTGCCATCGAAGAAGTTCTTCATAGCCTGCTGATAAGACTCGTTGCAGCCCTGATCGTAGATGGAGATGTTGCTCATATCAACGTTCTCTGCACCTGCTGCAAGCATTTCGTAAGGATTCTGTCCGCCAAGGACTGCGCTTCCGAAGGAATCATCGCTTGCAAGGTCTGCCAGGACGTCCTTGTTGTTGACACAGTCGGAATCCTTCACTGCAATGTCCTTCATAACAGCGTCGTCCGTTGTCATGGTCAGGATAATATCCTTCACCAGAGTCGGGTTATCGGTTCCGGTTGCTGCGCAGATCCATGTGCCGCCCCAGTAGAAGCCCTGAGGTCCCTCTACCAGTCCCCAGCCGCCTTCGTTTGCGATGGAGCCTTCCTCATCAGCGTGCATGGAGAAGTTGATCAGCCATGCAGGTCCAAAGTAAGCAAATACCGGAGAATCTGTGAAGAAGCCCTTGCTCCAGTCATCGCTCCACAGCTCAGCTGTGCTGGTTTCCTTCTTGTCTACGAGTGCCTTGGAATCATCTGCCCATTTCTTGATGTTATCGTCGATCTGAACCTTTCCGTCCTCAACCCACTTCTTGGATACATTGTTGGAATATACACGGTAGGTATCATTTACGGTTGCGGTGATGTTGTAGCCGGCCTTCTTCAGAGTGTCTGCCGTTGCGTTGAAGGTATCCCAATCCTTCACAGCAGCCTGAACGTCAGCTGGATCATCGGATCCGAGAACTTCCTTGGCAATTGCACGATCATAGATCAGTCCTGCAGAGCAAGCCTGCCAGGAAGCACCGCGAAGATCTCCGTTTGCATCGGTAACAACGTCCTTGGTGTACTGATACTGCTTGGAAAGATCTGCATCTGTGATGCCAAGATCAGAAAGCTTCATGGCTACGTCTGCATCTGCATCGGTATACTTGAGTGCGTAGTCAGCTTCGATCAGGAAAAGATCCGTCTTGTCATCTGCTGCTGCATCTGCATTGCCGGGAAGAATGCTGTCCAGATTGTTCTGATATGCATTGTCATCCGAAGGAGTGATGTGGAACTTTACCGTTACATCGCCGATCTTACCGGTGGTGTCATCTACCTTCTCATATCCCGGATAGTGATCCTCAAGGCGACTCTTGAACTCCTCGTTCCAGCACTGGATGTTCAGGACCTTTCCTTCATCTGCTGCCGCTTCGGTCTCCTCTGCTGCATCTGCAGTCTCTGCCTCCGCTACATCATCCGTAGCTTCCGTCTCAGCAGCCGCCTCGGTTGCTGCTTCTGTTGCTGCCGTCTCGGTGCTCGAAGAAGAGCTTCCGCAGCCTGCTACCATGCCTGCTACCATTGTGGAAGCGAGTAATACGCTGACAAACCTTTTTTTCATAACGTTCTTTCCCTCCGTTAGTGGTTTCTAAGGAACCGCATGTCCCTTAAACGTTTTCGTAATTATGTTATAGATCTTTTTACACATGATTTCAAGTGGCATTTTCGTTTTTTTGTGCATTGAATACATCTTTGTGCGGTCTGTCCAGAATATGCGTCTTTGTTTTGTCTATTTTTCCCACCACCCTCGTTCATTTTCTGCACGAAACAGTGCTGTTAACATAAATCGTTTACGTTAAATAGTATTCGGTGCATTCCATTTACCTCAGGCAGGAACCGCCTTCCTGTTTTTTCTCCACGCATGGGAAAGCCGGCAAGATGCACTGGATACAGCGCATCTTGCCGGCTTTCCCATCTCCTGTTTTCAGAGGAATATGCTTCTTTATTTAATTGTTTTTGTTTAAATTTAGTCCAATTTTATCCGAAATCGTTTTAATTGCAGTTTCCAACTGATTATCCGTACCCGAGTCCCTGTATTCCCCGGAATCAAACTCCACCTCCTGGTCCGGTGTTACGCCGATCTGATGGATCTCGTTCCCGTTTCTCGTGAAATACTCACAGATCGTCAGCTTCACTTCCGTGCCATCCTGCAGCGAATAGACCGTCTGCACCACACCCTTCCCATAGGTCTGGGTTCCGATGACAGTTCCTGCTCCGGAGTCCTGAATTGCACTGGAGAGAATTTCCGAGGCGCTAGCCGAATTTCCGTTGACGAGGACCGCGATCGGAAGATCAATATACTCCGTGCCCTCTGCCTTGTATTCCTTCCTGCTGCCATCCGGATACTGCATATAGAACACCAGCCCCTCCGGAATCAGATGCTGCGCAATGGAGGTCACCGCTTCCACCGTTCCGCCCGGATTGTTTCGAAGATCCACGATCAGTCCCTTCATTCCCTGATCCTGCAGCTTCTCAAGCTCCTCGTTAAACTGCTCCGGGGTCACATCGTCAAACTCCGCAATCTGTAGATAGCCGATCTGATTCTCAAGCATTTTCCCGGCAACCGTCTCCGAATGCACTTCCTCTCTGGTCACATCAAATTCCATTTCCTTGCCGTCGCGAATGACAGTAAGGTGGACCACCGTTCCTTTTTCTCCCTTGATCCGACTGACCGCCATATCAAGCTCCAGATCCTGAAGAAGCTCTCCATCCGCCTTCCACAGAATATCGTCTGCCTGAAGACCCGCTTTTTCTGCCGGGGCCCCCGCGATGACCCCTGCTATTTTCGGACAGCCCGTTGAGGAATCTCTGGACACGTAGGCGCCAATCCCCGTATAGGTTCCGCTGATGGTTTCATTCAGCTTCTCCACCTCTTCGGTCGTGTAGTATACCGAGTACGGGTCATCCAGAGCTTCCAGCATGCCCTTGTAGATTCCTTCCTCCAGTTGCTCATCCGTCACTTCGTCTGCTTTATAATAGTGCTCTTCAATAAGCTGCTTCAGAACCCCCGCCTTCTGTGCGGTCTGCGCAGAAAGAATTCCTTTGGAAAACAGAACATTCCCACTCCAGGCATTCAAACCGGCTGCCATAAGAAGCGCTCCCGCCAATGCTCCCGCTGAAAAAACAGCAAGCCCCCTCCGTTTCTTCTTTCCCGCTTTCTTTTCTGCGGAAGCTGCATATTCAGGCTGTTCTGCTTTTCTTTCTTCTTCGCTCAATGCTTGTTTCTCCCGATCCGATTCGATTTATCCGCTCCGATTCGTCCGTTCCGATCTGCTTGTTTACTGTCCCAGATAGTTCCACGGGCTTACGTATGATCCATTCAGACGCACCGAGAAATGCAGGTGCGGTCCTGTCGAATTTCCGGTGCTTCCGACTGCCGCAATCTGATCCCCTGCACTGACCTCCTGCCCGCTGGATACATAAAGTGCACTTGCATGCATGTAAATTGTGTACAGGCCGTCCCCGTGATTGATCATTACATAATTGCCCATGGAGGATTCATAGGTGGCTGCAACTACCACGCCGTCCGCAGCAGCAAGAATCGGAGACCCGCCCGGTGCTGCCATATCCAGTCCGCTGTGGAAAATCGTTCTCCCGTAAATCGGGTGCACGCGATAGCCGAACTCTGAAGAGATGTACGTATAAGACGGAGCCGGCCACACAAAAGCACCTCCGCTGTATTTTCTCTGGCCGGCAAGTGCCCGCTTGTCCGCCGCAACTGCTGCCTCCAGTGCCGCAATTGCCGATGTCTGCTGATTCAGCTGAGACTCATATTCCTCGATGGTAGAAGCAGACTCTGCAATCTCAGATTCTGTGCTTGCAATCTGATTCCTTTTCTCCGCAATCAGAGCCGTCATGTTGGACTCTTCCGCCTCCACGGCCTTCTTCTCGTCATCCAAAGTCTGCTTCTCTTCCTCCAGAGCCTCCTTGGTCGCAGCAACAAGCTTTGTCTGCTCCCGGTAACGCTTCAGAAGATTCTGATCATAATTGGAAAGCTGCTCGATGTAATAAGCCTTATTCAGAAAATCACCGAAATTCGCGGACTGCAGAAGGACCTCCAGCATATACGTGTTCCCCTTCTCATAGATGAACTTGCAGCGCTTTTTCATATTCTCATACTGCGCCTGCTGCGTATCCTCCGCCTTCTGGAGCTCCGTCTCCGTTCGCGTAATGTCCGCTTCCTTGTTCTCAATCTGCTGCTTCAGGCTGTCGATATTCCCCTGAATTTCCGTCAGCTGCGCATCCAGCTGTGTCACATAGGTATTCAGATCCGCCTTCTTGTTCTCCAGATTCGCCTTCATGGTCTTCAGATTACTGATGCTGCTCTGAACCTGCTTGCGTTCCTGCTTTGCAGCCTCAATCTGATTTTCTTTTTCCTTAATGGATTCTTCGGTGACCTCATCCGCCAGTACGGTAAAAGCAAGCGGCTCCGCCATCACCATAAAGCCAAAAAGCAGTGCGCAGAAAGCTGCGCACCGCCAGAAGTATTTTCCTGATAATCCGCCGCAAAGACGGCACTTTCCTCTGTGATTTCTATCAGACATGCAAGTGTTTCCTTACCGTAATGATACTCCCGAAAAAGCCGATTCCGACACCCAGAACAAGGGAAACCGGAAGCAGATAGTGGAAAACAGCGTCAACCGACCGGAACTGAAGGAAATTCATGAGAACAGAAAATTTCCCGGTAATCACTTCCACTGCTTTATTATACAGCCAGTAAACCAGAATCAAAGGAATCACTGTGCCGACCAGGCCGATCATCACACCCTCGATCACATACGGAGCCCGGACGAACAAATCCGTTGCACCGATATATTTCATAATGGAAATCTCTTCCCAGTGTGTGGTAATTCCCATCGCAATGGTATTGCTGATCAGGAAAACCGATACCACCAGAAGCATGGCAATGATTGCAATCGAAGCATACATAATCAGCGTGTTTGCTCCGGAAAGCGTATCCGCCGTCATCTCGGACCGGTTAACCTCGCGAACCTGATTCAGTCCCTCCAGATAATTTACCAGATCCGCCTGCTTGGACACATCCGACAGATAAATTTCAAGATTTGCGGAATTCGCCAGCGGGTTTTCCGTGAAGCCGTCCGCATAGCCCTGCAGGTAATCCTGGGAAAAGCTCTCCCAGGCCTGCTCTGCTGAAACGTATTCTACTCTGGAAACCTCCGGCCGTTCCTCTACAGCTACCTTCAGCTGAAGAATTTCATCCTCTGTCGTCCCTTCCTGAAAGAACACCGTTACCGAAACGCCCTGTTCTGCCGTATCCATGATCGAACGTATATTGAACAGCACGGAGAAAAACAGGCCGAACATAAACAGGCACGCGGAAATGGTTGCAATGGACGCACAGGTATATCCCTTATTCTTCCCCATGTTACGGAAGCTCTGTCCAATGGCATAAAAAATATTACTAATCCTCATAATAATCGTACCCGTCCGAATCTACATCCTGATACTCATACAGCTCTTCCTCGTAATCGGAATATGCTTCCTGTGCCGTATCACTGATGATTTCACCGCGCTTCATCTCAATCACGCGCTTATGCATGCGGTCCACCACCCCGCGGTCATGTGTTACAACAAGCACCGTGGTTCCTGTTTCACGGTTCGCCCGGTCAATCAGCTGCATGATCTCCCACGCAGTATCCTGATCCAGATTACCGGTCGGCTCGTCAGCCAGAAGAAGAAGCGGCTTGTTCACGAGCGCACGGGCAAGCGCAACACGCTGCTGCTCTCCTCCGGAAAGCTGTGTAACCTGTCTTTTATACTTGTCTGCCATGCCAACCATCTGAAGAACGCTGGTTACATTGTGCTTCATCTGATTCTTCGGCACCATGAGAATACGCTGTGCAAACGCAACGTTTTCATACACATCGCGGTCCTTCAAAAGCCGGAAGTCCTGAAATACAATACCGATGTTGCGGCGAAACTTTGATATTTTGCTGTGGCGGATGCGATTCAGGTCATAGCCGAGAACCTCTATGGAGCCCTCTGTCGCCCGCAGCTGCCGCATAATCATCTTCAGAAGTGTGGATTTGCCCGAGCCGGTTTCTCCGGTAATAAAAACAAATTCACCCTCATGAATTTCCAGATTGGCATCGATAACACCAGGTGCGTCTTTGGAATACTGTTTGCTCACATGGCGAAGGGAAATCACCACATCGTCTGCGGGCTTGTACGAATTTCTTCTCATGAATTACTGATTCTCCTGATCCATATACTTCATATACTTCACGACCATCAGCGCAATCTTGAAGGTAATGGCGTCTTCAAAGATGCGCAGATCCAGTCCCGTGCTCTTCAGCAGCTTATCCAGTCGGTACACCAGCGTATTCCGATGAATGAACAGCTGTCTTGAAGTCTCCGAGACATTCAGATTGTTCTCAAAGAATTTATTGATGGTGGTCAGCGTTTCCTCATCAAATTCATCCGGCCGCTTGTCCTTGAAGATTTCACGGATGAACATCCGGCACAGAGGAAGAGGAAGCTGATAAATCAGACGTCCGATTCCCAGCTGATCGTAGGCAATGACGTCCTTCTCTTCAAAGAAGATCCGGGAAACATCCAGGGCCATTCTTGCTTCCTTGTAGGAATGGCTGATCTCCTTCAGCTCTCCGACCACAGTTCCGTAAGCAACCCGTGCATCCTGAATGCCATCTTCCTGCAGGTAATTCAGGACTCCATCTGCATATCTTGCGACTGCCTCATCCGCGTGATCGCTTTCTGTGGCATGAATGATGACAACGCTGTTCTCATCCACCTGTGTCACAAAATCGCCTGATCCGGGCCCGATCATCCCCTGCAGAATCACCAGTGCATCGCGGTCACGATCGCGGCTTCTCCCGTACTGTGTCTCCACCAGCATGACAACACGCGGCGCATTTGCCTGAATGTGCAGCTTCTTCGCCCGCTCATAAATATCGATCAGCAGAAGATTATCAAGCAGCAGATTCTTCATGAAGCTGTCCTTGTCATAATGCTCCTTGAACGCTCCGACAAGACTCTGAATCTGATATGCCGCCATCCGGCCTACAAGCAGGGAATTATCTGTGATACCATTGATCACCAGAATATATTCCAGCTGGTTCTCATCAAACACCTTGAAAAACTGGAACGGTCCGGCCGCCTGCGAATCCGCCGGAGACGCTGCAAAATCCGGAATGGCTGCAGCCGCTTCTCCAAACACCGCCTGCGTCGCTGCCACCTCGTGCCCATCCGCATCCATCACGCAAAGATCAAGATGCGAAATTTCCTTCACTCCATCAATTGTATTCTGTAAAACCTGATTTGAAATCATGCCCCCACACTCTTTCCCGGATCTACGTTTGCCGGCATAAAATCCGGCAAAGAACAATCTGCATTACCCCATATAAAGTTTATTTTAAAGCACCATTACAAAAAAATCCATAAAGATCATGTAACCGGCTGAAATCACCACTCCGATCCATCCCCATGCTGAGAACCTTCTTTTTCCCGCCGCGTTTCCATCCTTCCTCTGCACCGTTCCTATCCGGCACTCCATCTCCGGCACTTTTTTCCGGGAGGAGGACCGCATCCACCGCAGAATTACAAAAAACAATGCCACTCCTGCTGCCGCCAGAATCGCAGCCGGAATCAGCTCTGCCGCCTGAGGAAGTACCGTTCCCACCGAAGATTCCGAAAGGGACGCAGCATCTGACCCTGCCGTTTCAAGCACCTCCGGTTCCATTCGGTACATCGCCGTAACCTCTGCCGTATTGAACATCTGGTGCATGAGTACCGAAATCCAAAGGCTTCCCCCCGCCTCATCGGCAAGCGCAAGGAAGATTCCCATCGCCGCCGCATACACGAACTGATTGAAGTTCATATGAAACAGTCCGAACAGAATTCCCGAAAAAACAGCGGCGCCGATCGCACCATTCCCCTTCTTCAGATTCTGAAAGAAAAAGCCCCGGAAAATAATCTCCTCGCAGAAAGGACCTGCAATCCCAATCAGAAGAATCATTTCCCACATGGGTCTGTCGACAATTGCGCCGCTCATCTGTTCCACCGCATTCTCCGTAAAATACAGCGACAGTCCATTCAAAAAGGTGCACACCGGATACACGGCCGCCGTCAGCAGCAGCGCCTGCAGAATCTGAATCGGCCGGATCCGGCAGAGCGGAAACAGTGTTCCCGCCGCCACACCGGAGCAGGCCGCAAAAACCAGCATCGGCACCAGCGCGAGTCCCTCGCTGAAAACAGTAGATATCGTAATCCCATACAGCTGCGGAAAAAACAGTCCTGCAATCCCATAGGAAAGACTCCCCACAATCTGGACTACCGTCATGGCAAAGAACAAATTGCCAGCCCGCTGGGATGACAGTACACCCTTTTCTGTCTTCATTCCTGCTCTGACCTCTTACTGTAACCGGATATCATTCTCTCCGATGGTAATTTTTCCTGTCTTAAGAAGGTGACCGACGGCACGCTTGAACTGTGCCTTGCTCATCTGCATCTCCATGCGAATCCGTTCCGGATCCGCCTTGTCCGTAAACGGAAGCAATCCGCCATTTTCCGCCATTTTCTTCAGGATAATTTCCGCATCCTTGTTCATCTGATCTGCCACAGGCTCCCGCAGCGTAAGATCCAGCTTTCCGTCCGGCCGTACCTGGCGGACCCTCGCCTTAATCTTATCCCCGACCTTCAGATCACGCACCAGCTCCTTCTTCGGGATCAGTGCAGAATACCGGTCATCCACAGCAACGAAGCGGCCGAAATTCTCACTGGTTTCATAGACCGTTCCCGTCACCTCATCTCCCTTGTGATACGGGCTGTCCTGAGAAAGCCACGGATAGACATTCATGGTTGCGGCAAGCCGTCCGCTTTTATCCAGATAGACCGCGCAGAGAATGCTCTGTCCCTTCTGCACGCGCTGATCTCTCGGCTGCTCATGAAAAGGAAGCAGCAGATCCTTATCCAGACCCCAGTCAAGGAAAGCGCCGATTCTTCCAACCTCCTTCACGGTGAGGTACCCCACCTCATGCAGCGTCAGCTTCGGTTCCTTCCGCGTCGCGATCAGACGGTCTTCCGAATCCTTATAAAGGAACACCGTGACCTCGTCGCCTGCTGCCGCACCCTCCGGCACCTGCGTACGGGGAAGCAGGACATGCTCCGCATCCTTCCCTTCGCTTTCTTCCTTCTCTTCTGTTTCCGGAGTCTTCTCCTTCAGATAGACGCCCATTGGCACCATTTTCTCTACAACCAGCGTCTGCTTCTCTCCAATTCTGAACATGTCATTTCCGTCCTTTCGTTATTTCTGCCACCGCACAGGTTTCCCCGTCGGCATGATTCAGCGCGATCATAATGGTCTCTTCGTCCATCCGGAATACTTCCGGAACAATCACATCCCCCAGATACGCCTGCTTCTTATACTCAACGCGGAGTCGTGCAATCTGCGCGTCCTCCGGTCCGTATTCCATTGCCATCCGCACATATTGTCCGTTGTTCACATGATGGTTGCTGTCAAGAAACTGCTCCGTGATCCGAATCGGCTCCATTTTCTCTCCGCCTTCTTCCGGCACACGGATCTTACGGGGCAGATATTCCATATCAAATTTCGGAAGCAGCTCATACGCGCTGCAGATTTCCTCACCTGCCCGGACCGGGACGCCCCGCTCAAGATCAATCAGCGACCAGACTGAATTCGCATTCACAAGCCGCTCCCCATCCGCACTCTCCAGCATGAAATTGCGCATGCCCATAAAGCCATGGATATCATACGGCGATGTTCCCGCAACAATGGGATCCCCAAGACGCGGAAGCCTCCGGATATCAATCTGCCAGTAATTTACCACCCAGGCAAGATGTCTCTTCTTCAGATAGTCCATCCCAACCCCAAGGTCTTCCGACTGAAAGGTGGAGCAATCCTGAAAATAATCAATCAGCGATTCCATCCGGAGAATTCCATCCGGATCCGTCTCGCTGAATCTCACTCTTCCCGAAAAAGTATACACAAGGCCTCCCATCTCAATCCATTTTCACCTTCCCTTTCTTTCCGAAAGGATGTACCCATTATAACAGAGTTCTGCAAGCCTCCTTATACGCAGAAAAATCCCCCGGAAAATCCGAGGGACTTTATCCGTGTCTCTTTTAAAAAGCCGGACCAAAGCTCCGTTTTCCGGGGGACATTTTTATTTGATCAGACCCATCAGTGACGGAATGCCCAGAGACAGTGCCGGCACATAGGTTACCAGAAGCAGCAGTGCAAACAGAACCGCAAAGTACGGAATCAGCTTCGGCGTTACCTTTTCAATCGAGACACCGCCAATGCCGCAGCCGACAAACAGAACCGATCCTACCGGAGGAGTGATGTTTCCGAGGCACATGTTGAAAATCAGCATGACGCCGAACTGAATATCACTCATGCCAAGGCTCTGTGCGATCGGCAGGAAAATCGGAGTGAAAATCAGGATTGCCGGTGTAATGTCCATAAACATGCCGACCACCATCAGAATGATGTTCATCAGCAGGAAAATGACATATTTATTATCGGAGATCGCCATCAGTGCATTGCTGATCGCAGACGGAATTCCCGCATATGCCATGACAAAGCTCATCGCAGAGGATGCAGAAATCAGAAACAGAATGATACCGGAGGTCTTCGCAGAATCCAGCAGAATCTTCACAAAGCCCTTCAGCGTCAGATTCCTGTAAATAACAGAGAGAATCAGGCAGTACAGAACCGCCACGCCCGCGCCTTCCGTTGCAGTAAAGATACCGGAAACAATACCGCCGATGACAATGAGAATCAGAAGAAGCGACGGAATGGCATCCCATACAATCTTTCCGATGCTCTTGCTCTTATCGCGTCCGGTTGCCTTCATACCAGCTCTCCTGGCCATAACAAAGGCGACCGCCATGCAGCCGATGCCCATCAGAATTCCGGGCACATACCCCGCCATGAACAGGGTGGAAATGGATACGCCACCCGCCACGGTAGAATATACAATGAAGGCCGAGGTCGGCGGAATCAGAAGTCCCGTCGGAGCCGACGCAATGTTTGCCGCCGCACTGAAGGCAGGATCATAGCCCTGCTCCTTCTCGGAAGGGCTGATGCAACCTCCCATTGCGGAAGCTGCCGCAACGGATGAACCGGAGAGCGCTCCGAACAGCATGTTGCCGAGAATATTTGCCTGTGCAAGGTTTCCCGGAATTCTTCCCACGAACAGCTGGGCAAATGCGATCAGCCTCTTGGCAATGCCGCCGTTATTCATGATATTACCCGCAAGGATGAACAGCGGAATGGCCAGGAGCGAAAAGCTCTCCACGCCGGAATTCATCTTCTGCATCGTGATGAACGTGATCTGGTCCCAGGAAAGTGTGGACATTACCGTCACAATGGAAGAGACAATAATGCTGACAGAGATCGGAACTCCCAGAAACAGCAGTACGCCGAATACAATAAACAGCAGAGCTGTTGTAACTCCAATACTCATCTGTTGTTGCCTCCTTTTTCTTCTTTCTTCTCTGCATCAACCTTCTCTCCGGTAATGTCTTCAAAAAGATTGATCAGCTGTGCAAAAATAATAAATATTCCGGACACCGGTGCACAGGAATAAACAAGACTTCTCGGAATTCCAAGAAGCGCTGAGAACTCCATTTTCGCGGAAATCGCAAGCTTGAATCCACCGATGGTAATCACCATGACAGCCAGTGCAAGAATGAGAACATCAATCGCAATCATCAGGATCTTATGAGGAACGCCGGTCAGCTTGTCACGTACAATCGTCAGTGACATGTGCTCTCTTGTAGAGAATGCGTACGCCGCACCGATGAAGCCGGTCCAGATCAGCGAATACTTTACCAGCTCCTCCGTGAAGGCCGCCGGATGGTTCAGGATGTAGCGGGTAAATACCTGCCACAGGACCAGAAACGTCATGAAGGAAAGAAGAATTGCGCAGGCAGCGGAAAGAATCCGGTCCATCCAGATCTTCACTATGCCGAGTACTTTTTTTACCTGTGCCTTATTCATTGCCGGCCTCCTTTTCATGTACTTCTTCGATGATGCCAAGGAGATGATCTACTCCCGGGTACTCATTTCTGTATTTTGCAACCATATCCGCCGTTGCATCGCGGAAGGCCTGCTTGTCAATGTCGTTCACAAAGGTCACGCCCATCTCATCCTGCGCTTCCTGAATGGCCGCCTGAATGGCATCATCCCACATCACCTTGTGTGCATCCGTGGAATCATAGGCAGCCTGCAGAATGATCTGCTGATCCTCCGGGGAAATGCGATCCCAGACCTTGGAGCTCATCACCAGAACATCCGGAATCATCGCGTGCTGGTCAGAGGAATATACCTTGCAGACTTCTCCGTGCTTTCCCGTCGTCAGTGCCGTTTCATTGTTCTCCGTTCCATCAATAATACCGGTCTGAAGCGCAGTATAGACATCGCCGTAGGACATGGCAACCGGAGTCCCGCCAAGTGCCGAAATCAGATCCGTCTGCGTCTTCATATCCTGTACGCGAATCTTCAGTCCCTTCAGATCCGAGGGCTCGCGGATGGCCTTGTTCTTTGTATAGAAGGAACGCGCTCCCGAAGTGTAATAGGTCAGGACCGTAAAGCCATCCTCCTTTGTGGAAAGGAAGAAATCTCTCATCTCCTGAGAATCCATTACCTGATAGAAATCCTGCTCGTCATCAAACAGATACGGAAGACCGAATGCATTGTATGCCTCGTTATAGGTCGCAAGGCCAGGTGCGGAAACCTTGGTCATGGCGATGACTCCCGCCTGAAGCTGCTCCAGATTCTCCGTCTCCGAGCCAAGCTGCCCGTTCGGGAAAATATTGATGATGATTCGTCCGCCAGTTTTCTCCTTCACCTCATCCGCAAACTGTGTCATTGCAATGTGCACCGTGTGTGTTTCCGACAGACCGTGTGCCAGCGTCAGCACCATCGGATTCTCAGCCGTTGCCTGATCACTTGTCACCGCGCTGCTCTGAGCAGAGCTGCATCCGGTCAGTGCGGTGATCGCAAGAATTCCCGCCGCAGCAAGTGCTGCAAGTTTTTTGATCATACTTTTTCTCCTCATATTTTCATTTCTCATGATCACATTCCAATCAAATCAAACTGTTCGAAGGAAATCAGGACCTTGTGATCCTTCTTCGGGTTTGTATAGCGAATCTGAACCGATTTCAGTCTCTGGCTGTAATACCAGCCCTCCGCCGCCTCTTCGTATTTCCTGCGGTGAAGGAAATGAGGCAGTTCTTTTCCATCCACTTGAACATAGAACGGAGCCTTCTCGCGATGAATCACATCCAGAGAGATGGTCTCAACAGCGGTCTCGTAGTTTCCTTCATTTGTGAAGGAGATCTCTGTTCTGGTTCCTGCCGTTGCCGCAATCGTTGTTTTCAGGTACGCGCCTTCCCGATAATCATTGCTGACTCCGTCATCCTCATACAGAACGAACTCGGAATCCACATCCGGTGCCATCAGGATTTCCAGATCCGTTGTTTTTTCTGTCATCAGATTCATCAGATGATTTCCGGACATCGGTACAATCGCTCCGGATTTTACGAACATCGGGATGGACGCAAGATCCACGGGAATCTCGATCTCTTCCCCTGCCGGATACGGCATTCTTGTCCGGAAATCATAGAACTGCTCGTTCTTATTCTCCGCCTTGGGCAGATATACCTTCCGGGTCTTTGCCCCCTTCTCCACAACATTTGCGATCAGAAGGCTGTCTCCCCACATGAAGCTGATCCCTTCGTTCCAGGTCTTCTCATCCTGCTGGAAGGCCATGAACAGGGGCTCCATGAGCGGCAGGCCAGTCACATGTGCGCGATACATCAGGGAGTACAGGTACGGGCTCATCTTGTAGCGGAGATCAATGGCATCCTTGATGTACTGCTTCTTGTCACCGTACATCCAAGGCTCCGTCACAGTATTGTCCGTGTTTGTGGAATGGATGGAGAAGCGCGGCATGAAAATTCCGTTCTGCACCCACCTCACAAACAGCTCCGGCTCCGGAGATACTCCGTAGAAGCCTCCAACATCGCATCCGGTATTGGCCATACCGGAAAGTCCGGAACCAAGAATGGTAGCAATGTTGTACTTCAGCGATTCCCAGCAGGTCAGGTTGTCGCCCGCCCAGACCTGTGCATACCGCTGAATGCCGGCGTGACCGGAACGGCAGACCGAGAAAGGCCGGACCTTCGGATTGTATTCCGTGATTGCCTCATTGGAGAGCTGGCACATCAGGTTGCTCATCACCGGCTTCATGGTTCCGATGGTGCTTCCCTTGCCCTCGAAATACACGCGGCAGTCCTTATCCACCATGGAATCATACTCACAGTTATCGTTCCAGATGGATTCACATCCGTACTTCAGCAGGTTCTCTGTGATGTATTCCTTCCAGTGCTTTCTCGTCGATTCCTTTGTGTAATCGACAAAATAGCCTTTTCCGCCCCACCAGGTTCCGATTCCCGGTTTTTCCTCCGTGCTGTCCTTCACGAACATGTCCTTGTCCTCCATCTCCTGAAGGAGAGGATGAACAAGAAGCATGCCAGGCTTAATGTTGGGAGAGACCACAATGCCTCTCTTTTTCATCTGTGCAAACCAGCCTGCCGGATCCTTGAACCGGTCATAATTCCAGGTAAAGCTGCATCTCTTGATGCCCTCCTCGGTTTCCACAGCGCAGTAACCGGAGGAAAGCTGAAAGCCGTCTGCCGGAATTCCTTCTTCCCGGGTGGTATCAATGAAGTCCAGAACCGCATCATCCGAATCCTTCGGAAGCTCCGGATAATACATCGAGGAGCCAAGATAGCCAAGTGCTCCCTTGGGAAGCATCACCGCCTTTCCGGTCAGATCCGTATAGCGCTCTACCACCTCGCGAATCGACGGCCCCGCGATCAGGAACAGATCCAGATCTCCTGCATCCGCGCAGAAGGTGGAATAGCGATGCCAGTAGTTCCGCTTCTCCCGTCCCATGTTAAAGGTGCATTCTGCCGTTGTGTGATAGAAATATCCAACCGCCTTCTTCTCTGCCCCCTGCAGCTTGATATAAAACGGGACATGCTTATAAAGCGAATCGGTTTCTGCCGGATTGTAGCCCATGGCATCACCGGGTGCCATGTTCATAAACTTTTCCGCCTTATTGATTTCTCCGGATTTCTCTCCGAAGCCATAGAAGCAGTCCTGCGCTTCTATCTGACTGGAGTGAAGTCTTCTTTTATTGGAATCCTCCCGATAGGCAAGATCCGGAATATCCGCATGAATCTGCGTTCCCTCAGCATCATAAACGCAGATACGGAAGGGATCCTTTTCCACCTCAACGCGGAGCTTTTCTCCCTGGATCACCGCTTTGTCTGCGCCGTCCGTCAGCTGCGCCTTTGCGGTTTCCACTCTCCTGCGATAATCCTTCATCAGCTCGTCCGTCCGAGAATCCCAGGCTGTCATTACCAGACTGTAGGATGCCTCATCCCAATCTCCGTCAAACCCCGCGCGGATTCGAAGGATTTCATCCGTCAAAAACCACAGGCGAATCTCCACAGCGTCCGCCGCAATGGAATAGTAATTCTCTTTTGCCGTCACTGCTCCGGCTTTGTAGCATACCTTCATGTGCTCCTCCTGGATCTTTCTCTTAAAAAGTCGTTACATTTTCCAAACTTGCACTAAGATTTTAGAAAAAACAGATTTCAGAATCCACACATATTTTGCCCTGGATTGGTTGATTTTTTACATATCTTGCCCTATATTGAGATCGTCATTCCACAGGCAGTTTCCTGCTGCGGCACATCCCGCAGCAATGAAATTCATAACATCGGAGAAAAAGCATGATCGACAAGGCACAAGCCTCTATGGACGCCGGTGCTCCCATCGCCCTGGAGCTGATCAGCACCGTCAACGACAACATGTCCAGCTCACATTTTCACGAATTCTATGAGCTGTATTTTCTCGATTCGGGAAACCGTTATCACGCCATTGATGACAAGATCTTTCTGACAACTCCCGGCGACTTTATTTTCTTTCCGCCGCTTACCATGCACCATTCCTTCAGCAATCTCGGCGTTCCTTTTTCCCGTATCGTCATTTATTTCCGGCCGGACATGATCGCCTCGGAGGAAATACGCGCGGCACTGTCGGATCCCTTCCGCATCTATCGTCCTGCAAAGGAAGTGCTCCGTGAGCTTCGGCGACTTGTTTATGGAATGCTCGATGAACAGGATCACCCCGGAGATTATCATTGGGAGCAGATGAATTCGATTCTGAACATGGTTCTGGTTCTGGTACTCCGACAGACACAGGTCCGCAAATATTCCGGCGGGAATCGCATCAACGAGGTGATCAGTTACATCCACGAAAACTATGCATCCGAAATCACCATTCCGGATCTTGCGGAACGCTTCGGAATGAGCGAGTACTATCTTTGCCGGCAATTCCGCAAATATTCCCGCAGGACCATCATCGAATATCTGCAGCGAACCCGGATCATGAATGCAAAGCGCCTTTTCATGGAAACAGACCACAATGTCACACAGGTCGCCGCACTCACCGGATTCTCCAATCTTACGCATTTCAATCGCGTATTCCGTACCATTTCCGGGCAAACGCCCTCGGAATACCGGAAGCAATGTCGGCTGATGGACAAACAGACAAAAAAAGCGCCCCCTTATGGACCAATGCCATAAAGGAGCGCTCCTTATTCTCTGTTTTGTTTTTCTTTTCGCTTTTGTAATAAGCTCCACCGCCTGCGTTATCCCTTGACCGCGCCGGTGACCATGCCTTCGATGATCTTCTTAGAGAAAGCGAAGTAGAGGACAACGATCGGCAGCATGGTGATCAGCATACCGGACATAATCTTCGGGTAGTCCGATGCAAACTGGCCCTTGAAGTTCGTCATTGCAAGCGGTACCGTCTGCAGCGCCTGATTTCTGGAGCAGAGCACCAGCGCAAACGAGAACTCGTTCCAGCAGCTGAAGGACTGGATGATGGCAACCGTGGTCAGAATCGGCTTCGTGACCGGAAGAATGATCTTAACCAGCGTGTTCAGGAAGGAGCTTCCGTCAATCGCGGCCGCTTCCTCCAGCTCCACAGGAACGGATTTTATAAAGCTCTCGATCAGGAACACCGCGATCGGGATGCCGAATGCAACGTACGGAATGATCAGGGTGTACCACTGGTTTGCAAAACCAACCTTATTAAAGACAACGTAGATCGGTACCAGAAGGGAATGTACCGGAATCAGAAGGCCCATCAGGAAAATGGCATACAGTGGACGATTCATCTTGAAATCAATTCTTGCCAGGATATATCCGATGACAAAACCGAAAATCAGAATCAGAACCACCGACAGAACCGTCGTGCGGACGCTGTTCAGCATGGAGCTTCCAAGGTGATAGTCCTTGTTCGTCAGCACCTTGATATAGTTTTCAAACGACGGATTGTGGGGAAGTCCGATGATGTCAGCATTGAACTCTCTCTTCTTCTTCAGGGAAGAGTAGAACATCCACACCAGAGGGAAAATGCAGGACAGAGAGAAAAGCCACAGCACTGCATTGATGACAACCGCCAGAACTCCGGTACCGAACTTCTGCGCAGGTGTTCTGGCACTTTTGACCTTTGTCATTTCAAATTCTTTCTGCTTTGCCATTTTATTCCACCCCCTTATCCTTCATTGCCAGATTCACAAGGGCACGGCTTCCCTGAATAACAACCAGACTGATCACAAAGATTCCGACAGAAATCGCGGATCCATAGCCCATATTCGACTGTTCGAAGGAAACCTTATATCCGTACAGCGCCATAACCATGGAGGAGGTTCCGGGGCCGCCGGCCGTCATTGTATAAATATGATCGAATACCTTCATGTTGCCGGAAATGCAGAGCGTCAGGCAGACCATGATCATATTCTTAATGAGAGGAAGCACGATGTAAATTGCCCGCTGGAACGCGTTGGCACCGTCCAGCTCCGCCACTTCAAAGATCTCCTTATCCACCGCAGCAATTGCCGCAAACAGGATGACCATGTAGTAGCCGATGTACTGCCACACCAACGGAATGCTGACACAGCCAAGAACCAGAGTCGGCTCATTCAGCCACACCCGCGCGGCGTCGGCATGTCCTGTGGTCTCAAGGAACCAGTTCAGAATTCCTCTTTTGTAATCGAAAATCATTGTCCAGATCAGACCGATATAGACCGCAGAAATGGTGCTCGGGAAAAAGCCGAAGGTTCGGTGAACTCCCTTTAATTTCGCAAGTCTCGACTGGACCATCAGGACCAGAATAAAGGCGATGCCGACCTGTCCGATGATACATACCAGCACAATCAGAAGATTATGCCATACAGCCTGCCAGAACGTGCTGTCGCTGACCAGTCTGCTGTAATTGGCAAGTCCGTTAAAGGTCTTGTTCGGACCGCCCTTCCATTCGAAGAAGCTGTAAAACAGTGCAGTAACCAGTGGTACAAATACAGAAAACACGTACCATACAACCGGGATAAACAGCAATGCGACGACGGTGCGCATTTTGGGTTTGATAGCCTTCAGCATAGACGAACCCCTCCCTGACTCTTTTTGTGAAGCCCTTTCGTTTTGAAGCTCTTTAATATATGAAACTCTTTCGTTTCGAAGTTCTGTGTTAGAAAAAGGGCCCCGAGGGGTAATCCGCGAGGCCCTTCTGATACGCTTTTGGAAAAGCGAATTCTTTTCAATTCCGATTCAGAAATTACTTGAGATAGTTCTCCTCATATGCCTTCTGAATGTCTGCAGCCAGATCCTTTGCAGTTCCCTTGCCGTTCATGAGCTCCTGAAGTCCGGTGTTGCATACCGACCATACAGCGGGGTCTACATAAGAGTCATAGATTTCGCAGGGAGTGGTATCTACATAAGAGTAGTTGTAGAAATCCTGAACAACCTGATCGAAGCCGGAGAGGTCAACGTCATCAACCTTGGTCAGTCCGCCGAGTGCATAGTTCTCAGCCACATAAGAAGCGAACTCCGGTCCGGTTACGTACTCGCAGAAATCGATGCATGCTGCAAGCTTGTCCGGATCATCTGCAACCTTGGAGTTGATTGCCATGGCATAGCCAAGTCCGATGTTCTGAGAGTTCGGATCCTCGGTAGCATCTGCCGGCTGAGGAAGAACTGCGAATCCAAGATTGTTGTAAGCATCCTCATCATCTGCCTGCAGAGTAGCAGCGATGTAAGACTCATCCCAGTTGCCGCCGATGAATGCCGGATAATCGCCAGCGATGAAGTACTCACGAGCATCCTCGTTGGTTACGCTGTTGAAGTCGCTGTTGAAGATTCCGCTCTGGAAGATGTCCTGTGTGAACTGCAGTGCAGCTACAAAGGTGTCATCCGTGAAAGCAGCCTCGCCGTCGCCATCGATGATGTGCTGGAACCATTCCTTGCCGGTGTAGCGATCACCAAGCGTACTCAGGAAATCGGAGTTTGCCTGCCACTGACCGCCGTTGCCAAATGCGATGGTTCCGTCAAAGCCGTTTGCCTTGAAATACTCGTCTGCCTTCTTGACATCGTCCCAATTGTCCGGGAAAGAATCAAAGCCGGCATCCTTCCATGCCGCCTTGTCATAAACAACAACGGTGCAGGTACCGCCGGTCAGAACCGGAAGTCCGTAAACCTTATCGCCATCCTTGAAGGGTGTGAAATAGTCCTGATTGTAATCATCGTAATAAGGAGAATCCTTGATGATATCGGTCATATCCAGAACCAGCCCCTGTGCTGCCCAGGACTTGGTGTTCATGCCCTGAAGAAGGAATACGTCCGGAAGATCGTCTGCAGCTGCCATTGTCGCGATCTGCGTCTTGTACTCCGCGTTAGCCAGAACATTCTGATTCAAAGTGATGTCCGGATGAGCCTCTTCCCAGTTTGCAATCATGGTACGGAATCCATCTGAACCGCCGTTTCCTTCGGACTCCTCGGAGGTGCTGTAATGCATCAGGTTGATCTCGCCCGCGTATGCAAGAGCCTCGCCGTCAGTCTCTTCAGTCTCTTCAGCCTCTTCGGTCTCTGCTGCAGTTTCCTCTTCTGCTGCAGTCTCCTCAGCAGCTGCTTCTGTGGAAGCGTCCGCTGCGGGAGCATCCGTCGAACCGGAAGATCCGCATCCTGCGAGAATGCCTGCCATCATGGTCGAAACAAGTAATACGCTTAATACCTTTTTCTTCATCTTTACCCTCCTGTGCATTTGCACTACATGGTCGAGACATTTCGTCTCGTTTAAGTATCTTTTAGTCATATGTTATGTCCGTTTGCATAAAGAATCAATCACTTTTTGCTTTTTATTGGCGTAGATTGCGTTTTTAGAAGTTTAGTTCAATTTTAAATGTACGTATTTGTGTAATTTTTATTGTTTCGTTCCTGTTTTCTAAATCGTTTACGCGTAATTAAGACTTAATTTTAGTTAAATAAAGCCTGTGTTCCATAGTATTCCCCTGTTTGTATGTTTTTCTTTCGTCCGTTCCGGTCAAAAAGGCATCAAAAAAGGATGGAATTTTGAAAAACTCCATCCAAAAACGTTTCAAAATATGTGACCGCTTCGCCAGTCAGTCTATTCTTCTGCCGGTGCAATGTCATACACGCTGCGCACGCGAAGCTTTCCCTCCGGCTTCTTTCCAATGATCGTCAGAACTCTCTCGCCCTTCTCCATGTCGAAAAAGTTGTCCGAAAGGCGAAGATTTCCGTCTTCCGATTCGACGCAGACCCCCTTAGCATAGCCTTCCGAGGTCACAATAACCGTCTCGCCCTCCACTCTTACAGAAAGCTTCGGATCGGCAAAATGGTAGTGCTTCGGTGCAACAAACATTGCCGAACCGGAAGAAACAATCTTTCCATCCTGCACAAATTCATAATACAAATGCATCTCTCTCTCGTCTGCAAGTCCATTGTAGATTTCCTTATCCAGCCAGGTCCCGCTGTAGGGCGCAATCTCAATGTCCTTTTCCTTCTCCCGGATCACGGAGGAATCCGGACGGCGCAGCTGCCAGCGCACGGTTCCCCTTACGGTCTCTCCGGTCTCATTTGCCACATGAAGAGCTGCCGAATATTCCACCGGAATCGGAAGCGAATTCACAAACGGCTTCTGATCCAGTCTTCCATGCTCTTCACAGGTGATGGAAACCGGCGCAAAGAAGCGCTTCTCACCGTAGTGAAGTGCCTTCCACCTTCCGTAATAATCAATCGATGCCCAGGAAGCAACCGGCCAGATGTCATTCAGCTGCCAGACAACCGTTCCCATGCAGGTTCCGCGAATTCTGCGGAAATATTCCACACCGTAGCGAATTGCATCCAGCTGCAGCATCTGTGAGCAGTAAAGGAGCTCATCGAAGTTCTTCGGATACCGGTAGGTTGCCGACAGATAATTCATAATCTTTCCGTTTGCCGCCGTATTTCTCTGGTGCATCTCCATCACCTCAGAGAAAACATTCCGGTCCTCCGGCTCCGTAAACGAACGGACCGTCTCCATACAGGGGAAGGACTGAAAACCGAACTCCGAGAGGAAGCGGAAGTGATGCTTCCTGTAATCCGAGAACTGATCTCCGCCATGCCATACGCCCCAGTAATGCGCATCTCCGATATTCTCCTCGTAGATGTCCTCGTAATTGCCGCCCGAAGAAGGAGAAGACGGCCAGTAAAAGGCTTCCGGTGCCTCTTTCTTCATGATCTTCGGCAGGATGTATTCATACAGCTTGATGTAATCGTAATACTGCTTGTTGGAAGCATGATGAACCGGACGAATTCCGCCCATTCCGGGAATCAGCTCGTTGAATTCACCGTTCCAGTGATCCTCCAGAACCTGTGCCTCCATCTCATTATTGCCGCACCAGACGCTCATGGATGCGTGATGACGAAGTCTGCGAACAACCTCTGTGAACTCTGCCTTCAGATTCTCTTCGAAATCCTCGGTCAGCTCATAGCTTGCACACGCAAACATGAAGTCCTGCCACAGGAGAAGCCCGTACTCATCGCACAGATCGTAGAAAAAGTCATCCAGATAGTAGCCGCCGCCCCAGATACGGATGCAGTTGTAATGTGCCTCTGCCGCATCCCGAATCAGAATTTCCGTTCGGTCACGGGTTACTCTCTGAAGGATATTGTCCTCCGGAATATAGTCACCGCCCATGGCGAAAATACGAAGGCCATTCACAACAAAGTCAAAATGTCTGCCTTCCTTCCGGTCCTCTCTCACCTGCGGGCCGATGTGAGGATCTCTCTCCTCTTCCGGGAACGGAGAGGTGTCCACAGTTACCGTGCGAAGTCCGATTCTCTTCTGTGTCTGATCCAGCTCTTCTCCGGTCGCATCATCCATAAGACGTACGGTCACGGTGTACAGGTCCTGTCCGCCGTATCCGTTCGGCCACCAGAGCTTCGGATTCTCTACGGTGAGCTTGCCGCCAAGGCACTTCTCGTCGTTCTCATCCGCTGCAAAGCAGGTCGTTCTCCCCTCCGGATCCGTCAGCGTAATCTCCGTGTGAACGCCTTCTGCACAAACCGGATCCGTGACTGCCGTTACAGCAAGCTTCACCTTCTTCACGACATTTCCGTGAACCCCGGTCTCTTCAATCTCATGCTCCTGCATCACTCGAATATCATCCGAAAGTCTTGCCTTCTTCACTCCAAGCAGTCGGATCGGGCGATAGAAGCCTGCATCAGGAAGGCGCGGGCCCCAGTCCCAGCCGAACATGCAGTGTGCCTTCCGAAGCTGCGGATAGCCGGGCACCGCATCCGTGCTCTCCATATTCTTAATCTTCTCGTGGGAAGCGGCACAGAATTTCAGCGGTGAGAAGAATTTTACAACCAGCTCATTCTCCCCTTCCTTCAGGAGCTCCTTCACATCAAACTCAAAGCTTCTGTGCATATTCTCGGTATGTCCGAGGAAGGTCCCATTCAGAGTAATGTCGGCGATCGTATCAATGCCGTCAAATTTCAGAATCACCCGGTCGGAAGAAAGGACCTCCTTCTCCGGAACGAAATGCTCTGTGAACAGAAAATCATTTTCCATGAGCTTCAATGCATCCAGCTCATTGTCCCGCCAGTACGGATCCGGCATCAGACTATTCTCCAACAGGCAGGAGTACACACTGCCCGGGATGGTTGCCGGAATCGGATCCGGTCCGATGTGATAGACATTGTCTTCCGGAATGGTCAGCATCCATCCGGATGATAGAATCTGCTGTTTCATCTTGTCCCTCCAAACCTTAAACCTATCGTATTAAACACCTCTCATCCGAAGCCCCCGCTTCGGATCACTTCTCTCTTCATCCTAACGCGAACCACATGGTCTGTCGACAAGATTTCGCAATTATTTTTGCAATAATTAATATTTATTAGTATCAGTATTTAATTAACTTAATTTTGTTTTGCCGGCTTGCAAAAAGAGCTCCCCGGAAAGATCCGGGAAGCTCCGAAGCACAACACGTTCCATATAAAGCACTATAGCTGCGCGCACACAAGGTCGTAAACAGCCCGCTTGAATCCCTCTCCATCGCGGCACTCCGAGACAACGGAAACCACTGCATTTTTATCCGGAAGAACCATCGAAATCTGGCAGTATTTTCCATCCGCACGGTATGAATTATACTCACCGCGCCAGAAAAGATATCCGTATTCCGGGCTGTCCGCCGCCTTTGTACTCTCTTCAATCCACCGTTCGGACAGGAGCTGTCTGCCGTTCCACTTGCCCTTGTTCCGGTAAAACAAGCCGAATTTATGGAGCTCGGAAAGCGTCAGAAACAGGCCGCCCGCACCAAAGCTCCTGCCGAGAGGATCGGTCTCCCACATCGGCCGCTTGATTTCCAGATGATCAAAAAGCCGCGGTGTCAGATAAGATACCAGATCGCAGCCGGATCGTCTCTGCACCAGAATTCCCGCCAGATACGGGCCGACATTGTTATAGACAAAATGTGTGCCGGGCTTGAATTTAAACGGGATCGCAAGCGACATTTTCACCCAGTCATCCTCCTGATAAAACGGCCGCTGCTCCCCCATCAGGTGAGCCTCCTCCTGTCCAAGGCACATCGTAAGGAGATCCCGCACCGTTGCCTGCTGCAGATTCTCATCCACCACATCCGGCAGATCCTCCCGGAAAGCATCTGTCAGCTTCTCATCCAGAGACAGCAGCCCTTCCTGAACCGCAAAGCCAACCGCGCACGAGGTAAAGCTCTTTGTCGCAGAATATACATTCCGACGGCATTCCGGCTCATAGTACCATTCCCCGATGAGCTCATCATCCTTTGTGACCTTGATTCCAAGAACATGAAGCCTTTCCGCAGCTTCTGCAAAACGAGTTAAGTCCATGTGTTTTCCCTCCATGTTTTTTATAAATTGATAACTTCCTTTATTCTCTCAATCAGAAAAGCATCTGCCGGCAGCCACGGGACAGTTTCTAAGTTTTCCCTGGTGAGCCACCTGGCAGCCTCCGCTTCCTTCAGCACCAGCCTGCCGGCCACGACATCTGCCCAGAAGCAGTCCATGCTGAGATGGAACATCGGATAATCGTATTCGATCGTATCGATCAACTCCCCAACACGAATCTCCGTGTCTAACTCCTCACGTATTTCTCGTGTTAAAGCCTGCTGGGGCGTTTCGCCGGCTTCGATCTTTCCACCAGGAAATTCCCACCAGCCTTTGTATTCACCATAACCGCGGGCCGTAGCGAAAATTTTATCACCGTCACGGATCACCGCAGCCACCACTCGAATCGTCTTCATCTACGATATCTCCTTAAAAATACCATGGTCAGCTGACAATCAGCTTGCTGGTCTGCTTCAGATACTTCGCCAGAATCTCGTCCTCCAGTCTCCAGGTGATGCTCATCGGTTTGGAGCCGGTGTGACGAACATATTTCACAAATCCCAGTATGTTATAAGAGGCCGCATTGCCCCAGGCATCCTTCTTCGAGTCCCTCACACACAGAAGGATCCTGCTTCCCTGCTCCCGGTGATGGATATAGCGCTGGCCCGTTGCAGAATGATCGCCTGTTGTACTCTGACTTTGCCAGTGGAAGAGCGTCTTATTGATGGAATAATCCTCGTACATGGTAGTTGGCGAATAATCCTTATCGGATTTGTTCAAGGTTACGAACAGCACATCCAGCTTCTTCTCCGGGAGCCACTTCACACCCTCACGTACGGTCGACGGCTTCATGAAATCAAGTGCCACCAGAAGCTGATCTCTGGAATAAGTACAATGAAGGTCGATCGGACACGCAAAGCCAAAATCCAGGGCTTTATCCAGTATATCAATGTGGTCGTAGCGATACTGCATCAGCTCCAGCATCTCACTGCACAAGACCTTGCTCTGTGCCAGGACGTGAAGATTCCGGTAAGCCGGTTCCGGATGCGCAAAATCAATCACATCCATCCAGACCGTCACATAGAACATCTGTAACATTCGCTTTTCAAGCGCATCCATATCGTCAAAATTCAGCTGATCCAGCTTAGGAAGCAGTCGGATGATAAATTGCAGGAGTCGTCTGGAGTCGATGGCAGCCAGCCTCGAAAATGCCTTGGTAAGATCCTTCTCTTCCTTTCCGCTCATTTCCGCAAAATCAGCCTTTACACCCGCGCATACGCAGAGTCTCGAAAAATTATCCTTCTTGTAGATGGCACGAGGGTCCATGCGATAACTGCTCAGAAAATTCGACAGGGTCAGCTTTTTCCCGGTATCCTCTTCAAAGGAGGCCAGCTTGCTGATGATGCCGTTTCTCGTCTCGATTGAGCTCCGAATGTTCTGCAGAACGTATTCACTCGCCTTCTTTTCCAGACTGATGTAGCACCCCCTCGGTACCGAAACAAACCCCTTCTTCAGTTCCTGTTCCACACTATGCTTCGTATTTGAAAGAAGCGCTGCAAATTTCTCTATAATGGTTCCGTAAAATCAGACACCTTTTGAGACGATTTTTAATGAATCTGATATGCTTAGAACAACAACACGGAGGATTCAAAAACATGTTTCGTACAAGAAGAAACTTTAGTGCCAAGTTCAAATCCGATCTCGTCCTCGAAGTTCTGAAGGGAGAAAAGGAACTGAATGTCATTGCTACTGAAAATAACATTCAGCCTAATCTCCTCCGGAACTGGAAGAAGTAATTCCTTGAGAAAGCTTCTGTGGTCTTTAACGACACCCGGGAGGAGAACCTGAAAGAAAAGCTCCCCGAGGAGCGCAAAGAGAAAGCTGCTTACGCAAAGAAGGTCGGCCAGCTCACCATGCAGGTGGACTGGTTGAAAAAATCTGAGGAGATGCTTAGACCTGACTACGAGAGTAAATTTAGTCCGAAGCCTCCATTCGACGACTGAGAAACCGGAAATTCCGGTCAGCATAGCCGCCGACCTCTGCGGTATCAACAGATCCAGCATTTACTACAGTAGAAAACCTGTTTCAGATACAGAACTGGAATGCAAGGAGATCATCGATCACCTGCACACCGACCATCCGACCTGGGGTGCCAGGCAGATGGCGGCTCAGTTGAAGAAGCATGGCCCATCGACATCACCTACATCCCGATGAAGCACGGATTCCTGTATCTGACAGCTATCATTGACTGGCACAGCCGTTGTATCGTCGGGTGGGAGCTGGATGATACACTGGACACCAGAGCCTGCATAGAGGCCTGCAAGAAGGCGTTCCGCGTGGCCAGGCCAGAGATTCTGAACTCGGATCAAGGCTGTCAATTCACAAGTCAGGAATACAAAGAGTTCCTCAAGGAGAACCATGTACGCCAGAGCATGGATGGCAAGAGCCGTTGGGCTGACAATATCAAGATCGAGCGCTGGTTTCGGTCCTTCAAGTATGAGGAAGCCTACCGACGGAGCGGCACAACATCAAGGAAGCCAGGACCGCCATTAGAAGCTACATCCACAACTACAACTTTGAGCGATGCCATTCAGCAATCGGAGATGTAACACCTACTTCTGTATACTATCCGACAATGCTCTATGAGGCAGCCAGAGATGCAGCATGATCACCAGTAACACGGGAGTTATCCATACTCCCATAATCATGGATATCAGTTCATTATAAAAATCTTAAATTTTTGTCTTGAAAACTGACCCATTATACGATGGCCACCCGGTCGAGATTTTACAGTAACCAGCTATCGTCCGGTGCAGTGAAAAACATCTTTTGATATCCGTTACAATCTGTATATTTCGCACAACACTGTTCTGCAGCAGCGAATAATAGTCCTGAATACCGGCATCTGAACCAAGGCTGTCGGCAACTCTTGTAAAACGTGGACGAATCAGATGATCAATTTCCTGGGCTTCCGCTCTTTCCCTGGCCGTATATGTCATGCGGGATGGTCTCAGCAGCATATTATTGATACGCTCCAGATGGTCGCCTCGAGCAGGCGTTGCAGAAACGCCATATACAAATTTACTGGACACCGCCATCAATACCTTCTACGCACCTGCAGAAGCTCCATTATGACATTCGTCAGAGTATGTCAACATAGGTCTAAAAGTTTTTTGTGTCATTTTTTCGGATGGCGAATTATTAACATCTCGACCCAAACACATCTTTTGATGAAATCCGTATTACCCAATATTCGCTTTAGTTTTTGCTCTATTCTTCAAATCATCCACATACCTCTTATAAATTGGAATGATCCCGTTTTCTGTAGTTGCCATCACATAATTATAATCATCCCATCTATCTGGTACGTTATGCTGGTCTAGTAAAGAACCCAGAAAACTTGTGTTCTGTAATACCATATGCTCAATTTGCCGTAAAGACACGATTTTTATATGACTATGGATATAGTTTTTCTCGTCATTAGTCAGTTTATCATTTTGGAAAACATATTCATAGACGGATCGTCTTGATATATATGAGTCTTCCAAAACAACTGCTACTCCAAAGATGTTCTCTCTATCATATGGTTTGTCCAACGAGAAGCAATTATCACAGTAGTTTTGTATCTGATTATATATTTCCAATATAGCTTCCGCATACATCTTCACATTTTTATCTATTTCCTGGCGTTCAAACTTTCTAATCCTCAGACTTGGAGAAAGTGCCTTCGTATCATAGAATACACAATAATCGTTTTCACATACGATTACATCCGATGTCAGATACTCATTTCTTCCAATATCATATTTCAGTTCTTTACTGATCCATGTAACTGTAGATACCTCTGAATAAATATCATAAAGATAGCTCTCCAGAACCTTCTTGCCAAGAATTCCTCGAAGTTTTGTATTTCCATCTGTTAACCTATTAAGCATTGATTCAGTTACTGCATTAATCACTAAATAAGGAACCGGAATATAGTTGAACTGCTCTCCACCGATGATAGGCCAAAGATATTGAAGTTTTAGTCCATAAAAATAATCCTCTTTTGAATTCTTATACAATTCATCCAGTTTCGATTTGAAGTCATTTTTATCAAGCTGAATTATTTTCATAAAATCAGCATCTGAAAACACCTTTTCTAATATTCTTGATTTTGTGATTGCCTCTAACCCTTCATCTTTGCAGCACACCAGATAGAGCAAGAATGCGTCCACATCAAACCGAGAATAATTACAACCAAACTTATTCTCAAATGCAAGATTAAAATTATCTTCTTTATCTTTGAAACCAAAAAAGTATGCATATCGAAATAGTTTCTGTAAAATTAATCCTTGAACCGAAAATTGCTGCAGTCCGCTTATCATAATGAATGTTTCAGCATATGTCCCATTATTTTCGGCCATAGTCAGTTCTGGATGCCAATAATTCCTTATCTTCGTTATTATCTCAGCGAAAGCCCCTCCGGATATTTCCTCTGTCGCATCGTCCAAATCATAAACTATCGAAAATAGAGCGAACGTTTCTAACTCCCAAGGCATTATATTCTCTATATATGCATTCTTCATACTCACTTCTGAACAATCCATTAGTCTGCAAGAATACATCTGACATGTAAGCATTTTACTCTCAAATGTATATTTTTTCAGATCTTCAAGAAAAGCAAGATTACTATGTGTTAGGCTTTTTGTATATGTTCCACTCATATGTGAAATCCCCAACTATATCATACTATAATTCCCTGGGCAAAACCCAGGGCATTGAGATCTCTCCGCTTTTACTATCTTTTCCTTGAGAGTTCATCGTTAATTTCGTTAAGTCGTTTCTGATGCTGTTTTATTTCTCCTTCAAAAGACGCAGATGCACTCTCTTTAGCTCTAGTTGCATCTGATAGTCTAGTCCTCAATAAGTCAATCTGTTCTTGAATAGCTTTCTTCTTTTTGCCTTTAAAAAGCCCCAAAGCATTCTTTTCTTTTTCCTTACCTGCAATCTGACTTTCTATATCCGCTACAGCTACTACTTCCGGAAGTCCCTCAATTTGTTTCCTCAAATTAGAAATTTTGCTTTCCAATGTACTCTTTTCTGAATCGAGCGCCGCTTTCTCTTCTGGATGCTCCTTCCAGTATTTTCTTGCTGCCCTATTTGGAGCATCCTCAACCATATTCTTAAATGCAGAAGATGGGCTAACACCATTTCCGTAGCCACTCGACCCATTTCCTAAAACGCCATATCCATCCGAGGATTTCGCATTTATATCTGCGCCATAATCAATCAGAAGTTCTCCAATCTTTACTGCATTAGGTTTTCCTCTTCCACTTTCAACACCGGCGAAAAACAATGCTCCTGATTCTCTTCCCTGAGCAGTTTTAAGATTAGGATCCGCACCATTTTCCAAAAGGAATTTAGTTACCTCATAATTATCATTGACTACAGCTGAAATTAGAATAGGTATTCCTCCATTGCTTCTAACTGTATCAACGCTACGATAATTGAGTATCTGCTTAATAAACTCTTTTTCTTCATCAGTTGCACTATCAAATAAAGACATAGCCTTTTCAGCATAATACATAATCTTTTTGTCACTAACCTGTCTTGTATTTTCTACACTTGCCATTCCTAAATATGCCAAAAAATTATCATTATCATCTTCCAAAATAGTTTCATATAATTTTTCAGCATTATCAATATCTCCAAGTTCCAATTGTTCAAATGCTCTTCTCGCTTTTGTGATGTTTTCGGCAACACCTGAAACCTTAACTGTCCCTGCAACCTCAACAGTTCCTTCTACCATCATTTTTTTCGCTTCTTCGACAGTGTACTTGCATCCGCAAGTCTGGCAGATAAATACGCCACCATCTTTGACCAGATCTGTGCCACCGCACATTTCACATGTGAGTTGCTTCATCTACTTTTCCTCCTTGATAAGTTTACTGCCTACTGACGTATTTATAATTCTGTATAGTGGTTTTTCAGTCTGGAATCAATTCTCTGTGCATGGTCTCTTGCTAGCCCAAGCATTAGAATAAGAATCCATATAAGAATGCACACCACAAAGTTCACAATCAATGAAGCTTTGAAACTTATTGATTTTCCTGCAAAGCCCATAATGACGCAAATAACAAATTGTACAGCTATATATATCATGGACAATGTCATTGCCGGTGTTCTATAAAAAGTTCCCTGTGCATCAACCTTTCCCTTGAAAAGAGTAAGCCACAATATTAGCTGAGAGATAAATGCAATAATATCAAACACTAATGTTACCCAAATAGATGAAGAATAACTATCAGGAATAATCATCAGCAAAAAAACTGATAATGCAAATCCTAAAAACCAAATAATAGCACCAATAATCTTCTTTGACATAAACTAATCCTCTCTTCGCTGACCACATTTTGGGCAGAACTTTCCGGGTCTCTCAAATACATATCCACATTTACTACAACTATTTGCCTTTGGTACCGGATGCCCACATTCATCGCAGAAAGCCATTCCTGGGATTAATTTTGCACCACATTCTTCACAGAACTGATCAGCCGTACTCGTTTGAGGTGTTGCTGGATTCTGCATACCAGAAAAAGCATCATTGAGCATACCCCCGACTGTAGAACCGACAGCGCCGCCTACTCCGGACATCATACCTAAACCAATACCTGCTGCGCTAAAATTACCGGCGCCTTCATTTTGTGCCAGATATTCTGCCACATCAAAGCCTCGTTCCTGCTGGTATGTGTATCCTTCAATTTGACGCTTTTGAGCAATTCCCTGAGACTCTATTACCATTTTTTGAGCTTCAGTCTGCTGATCTATCACTCCGACTTGCTGACGAATCTGAGCTTCTTTTATATCTGCATACTGTCTGAAATGAAGATTCTTAAATTTCTCGTATTGAGCATCGCCATCAGGTTTTACTATGCGCGTAACAAAGAATCGTTCAAGAGCAATACCATATTCAGAAAAATCAGGAATCAATTTTTCTCTTAAGGCATCTGAAAACTCATTAAGATGTTCATCTACTTCAAAGATGTTTATATTACTGGTCTTGAAAGTCTGAGCAATATACGTCTTTACTCTGGCCATCAAAAATGCCCGGAAGTAAGAAACCAACTTGTCTCTGCTTAAAAAGCTTTCTGTCCCAACGAGTTTTATCAGCAGTTTTTTGGAATCTTCAACTCGAAGACTCATTTCTCCACCAGCGCCGATTGAAATAGGAAAACCATATGTAGGCTCCATATATTGAACCTTGCTATCAGTTCCCCACGCAATAGCCATCTGCTCTACTTTATTGATGAAATAAACTTCACAATGAAATGCAGATACGCCTCCTGTTGAGATATTGATAATATGCCGCAATAAAGGAATGTTCTGCGTCTCCAGTGTACACTTACCGGAACCAAACAAATCCATTGGCTGTCCATTCAAGAAGAAGACCGCTTCCTGTGACTCATGCACAATAAGCTGAGAATTGGTATTAAAATCCTCATCCGGATGCTTCCAGACAAATGTACTGTTATCACCTTCATATTTAATGACTTGTGCTATCGGCATATCAATCTTCCTTTCTATCTCTCCAGTTCTTGTAACCGCCTGTCGTTATTCTTCTGTCTTTCGGACGCTCTGCGTCTTTAGGAATAGCCCATGCACGTCCAAGTTTGGCAGCCCCTTGTATTTTCCCCTCCGCACACATTGACCTGACACTTCGTGGTTTTAAGCCCCACTTTTTAGCTGTCTCTTCTATCGATAAATAACCTTTTATCATTATGGTTCAAACCTTATATAAAAAGTTGCGAGTATCTAAGGAACCGCTGATTAATGGGCCATATTCCTTTCGCCGCTGAATTTCAAAGTCCTTTTTAAGACATTCAGTTTCTATAGTGGCCAGAAATCATGAAAATTTCCGGGATATGGCCTTTCATGCGGCTCTTTGTTTTCTTTTTTCGCTCCCCGTTTCGGGGGAATGGGCACAGTTATCTCATAGAGAATTCTGCGCTCCTGCCAGCTCTGGCGCACATGACCATATTGGCGCTGGCAAATAGAACATTGAATCGATTAAAGTTTTTGGCAAGTCCACGATACGCGACCTTCGCATATCCAAATTGCCGCTTCACTATAAGGAATGGCTATTCCACCTTGCAGCGAACTGATGATTTACGGTTTTCCATATGTTTTTCCTAGTTGATGCTGTTGTAGTCGGAAGAAGTCTTCATACTGCTTGGACGCATACACGTGCGATATTCAATTTTCGTCAGATGCTCATCCGATTTGAACACAGGACGTTTACTCATTCCTGAATAACCAGAGTCTCCGTAAACAACCTCATCATCCTGGCGGATTAGTTTAGAGGACTCGTCGATATCATGGACATTTGCCGAGGTCACAGTGATGGTATGGACATACCCTGTCCCGGCATCAACACCGGAATGAATTTTCATGCCGTGATACCACTGATTGCCCTTCTTCGTTTGGTGCATTTCAAGATCTCGCTTGCCGGTTTTGTTTTTAGTCGAGCTGGGGGCATTGATTATCGTGGCATCAACAATTGTGCCGCCATGCATGATAAGACCCGCCTTTTCCAGACGTGCACTTACATCAGCGAAGATCTTTTCGCCGATGTGGTGCTCTTCAAGAAGATGTCGGAACTTCAACAGAGTAGTGGCATCCGGAACCTGCTCCTTATAGAAATCAATATGAAGGAAGGATCTCATTGCATAACTGTCGTAGATAGCATCCTCCAGACCAGCGTCAGAGATGTTAAACCAGTTCTGCATGAGATACATTCTCAGCATAGTTTCAATTCCTAGCGGCGAGTTTTCTTCTTCCGCAGGTTGTATTCAACATCAGTGAGAGTCAGTTGCTGCATAGGGTCACCACCTTTTCTTGATACTTATATTTTACTGGAATTGTGCGTGACTATCACTCGGAAACAACGATTAAATCAGTGTTTCCTTAAATCATGTTTTTGGTGTAACCACAGCTCATTTACATTCTGCTTTAATCAAATCATAAAGCGAAGCTTCACCATTTTTCTGTTTATGAACGCGATGATATTCCTTGATGCTGTTGATAAGAAAACCGGCATCACCAAAATATTCCTTAATGAAAGCAGGTGATTTCACCCTCTTAATTCCCAACGCATTTCTGCAATAATCACTCGGTTTCCTGATTCCCGATCTGCAATATTCGTCGTACATCTTCTTACTGGCTATAATAAGCATTTCAATTTCAGGAGCTGTAATTACATTAATCACGTCCACCTGGCATCTGTACGCCTTACTCAAATTAAATCTTTCTTCTCGAGAATCAATGACTCTTAGAATGAGAATCTTTTGATCATATGCCATTCTCAAGTAACGTTGCTCGAATTCCTTAACCGATGTTCTAGGAAGAACGCTTTCTTCAATCATTTGTTCTCGAGTAAAAATCAACAAATTATTATCAAGTAAGATATCCATGATTGCAGTTTCAGCACCACCTTCACAGATACATGCAATTAAGCTTGTGCTTGGAATATTAACCGTCACTTACACCTCCAAGCTTTTTATGATACTTTTCTGCAATGCTACTAGCGATTTATATTTTGGTGCTGTTCCCCCAAGAAAATTGCTCTGATATACCTCACTCTTCTTCATATCATTTCTTTTCAAAAGAGAATTGAGATTGTCAACCGTCAATCCTTGATCGCTTCTTGTAATGAAGACAGCATCATTTCTCTCAAGCTCATCCAGAAGCTCTGTATAATGAGTTGAAAATACAATTACCGCGCCTTTAGGATTTGTTTTTTTATTCATGAACAGCCGGAGTAGAGACGCAACTAACTCTCGGTTAAAGTGATTTTCTATTTCATCAACTATTAAATAACCACCATTTTTCAGAACACGTATAGCATCAGAAAAGACTCGTACGCCTTTTACTGTACCAGAAGACAGATACGCATTCAGTTCTACAGGATCAAGAAGAACCATTTCCTTCTGCTTATAAAATTTCAATCTGGTAATAACCTTATCATTTACATTTTCTACGATAATATACTCTATTGTTGGATCAAGCAAAGAAATAATCTCTGTAGGCACGGATCCACCATCTGAAAGGAACAAATTAAAGTTAGTAAATAATGCAAGATCAACAAACATATTTTTGTCCTGAAGCTGTTTGTTTACTGCAATCATAATGCTGACATCTTCCTGCAAATACTCATCCGTATTATCGCGAACTCTAACCGGAACGAGGCCACCAAAATCCAGGAGATTTGTCTTATTTACTTTGCTAGTAACCGATTTCACCCATAAATTCTCAGTGAGAATTTTGACTCTATTAGTGCCATTCTCCTGCTTTGTTCTTACAACCTCACTTGTAAGGTGGAAAATTTTGCCATCAGCAAAAAAATCAACATCAATAACTGTATTGGTATTCTCTCCTAAAATTTGAGGAACAAAATCTGCAGACAGCGGAGCTGCTTCAAGCAACATATTTATAAATGTGACCACCTTCAAAGCAGTTGTTTTTCCCGAAGCATTTATTCCCACGAAAGCCTCTACTGTATTCACGTAGATGTTCCCAAACAGATTGAATACTGAATTCAGATGATTACTCTGAACTCTTTGTACCGCGCAAAAGGAAATATCAAACGGATTCTTATACAATGGAAGCCCGTTTATCCTAATTCGTAAAATTTTCATCACAAGCTCCTCCATAAAAAACGATTCTTTCGTCGATAATAGACCTTATTGGCATAATATCATTATAGAATTGCGATTGCAACGCATTCTTCGTTTTTATCATTCTTTCAAGTTATTGGTTGTCTCCTCGCATCTTATTTACCCAAAAGAAAAGATGGGTCCAAAAAGCCTTATTTTACGCGATCAGAGATACCACAAGGGCCCCGGTTTTCTCCGGGGCCCTTGCCAGTTACCGTTTATAAAGATGCTGTCCTCATGCACTCTTCTTCCAGGTGGACGGCAGGAAGAAAACCAGGAGCGGGAACAGCTCCAGGCGCCCTGCCAGCATGTCGAACATCAGGACATACTTGGACAGAAGCGTGAGCGAGTTGAAATTTGCCGCCGGGCCGACCATCTCAAGTCCGGGGCCGATGTTATTAAAGGTTGCCGCAACTGCCGTGAAATCTGTCGCAAAGCTCTGCGTCGGGTCAAGTGAAAGAATCAGCACCGATACTGCAAAGAGAAAGGCATACGCCGCCAGATAGACCAGCACACCACGGAATATCGATTTGTCGATGGCCTTTCCGTCCATTTTCATGGTAGTCACCGCGCGGGGATGCATGTAGTGCCGGATCTCCGTACGGACCGCCTTGAGCAGAATCAGAATACGGGACACCTTGATGCCGCCGCCGGTAGAGCCTGCGCACGCTCCGCAGAACATCAACAGTATCAGAATCATTTTGCTGAACATCGGCCACAGGTCGAAGTCTTCAGTACTGTACCCCGTTGTTGTGATAATCGATGCAACCTGAAAGGCTGCATGATGGAAGCTCTCCGGCAGAGAGTGGAACAGCCCCCGGATGTTGATCGTAATCAGCAGAATGCTCACCGCGACAATCAGGAAATAACCGCGCACCTCCTCCATCCGGAAGGCCTGCTTCTTGTCCTTCCCGAGAAGAAAATAGTACGCATTGAAGTTCACGCCGAACGCCAGCATGAAGATCGTAATGATCCCCTGCTGCAGCGTTGTATAGCCCCCGCAGCTGTTGTTCCAGATACCGAAGCCGCCGGTTCCCGCTGTTCCGAAGGTGATGCAAACCGCATCGAAGCCCTTCATTCCGGTCAGAAGAAGCAGCACCAGCTGGATGCCGGTCAGACTGACATAAATAAGATACAGAATCTTCGCGCTTTCCTTCACGCGAGGCACCAGCTTCCCGACCGAAGGTCCCGGGCTCTCTGCCTTCATCAGCTGCATGTTGTAGCCGCTCGCCATCGGAATAATGGCCAGCATGAAGACGATGACTCCCATGCCTCCGACCCAGTGCGAAAAGCTTCGCCAGATCAGGCTTGCATGCGACAGGACCTCCACATCCTCCAGAATGCTGGCTCCCGTCGTCGTAAAGCCGGAAATAATTTCAAACAATGCATTGGAAAAGGACGGAATATCTCCGCACAGAACAAAGGGCAGCGCACCGAACAAAGACAGCACAATCCACGCAAGCGCCACACTGACCATTCCTTCTCTGGCATAGAGAACAAATTTCTTCGGACGGCGCAGCGTCAGCAGAAGTCCGATTGCCTCGCAGATCAAGGCAATCAGCAGATAGGCTGCTGCCGCCGGTTCCCGGTACAGCAGCCCAGTCAGCGCAGGAACCAGAAGAAGAGCTCCTTCTATTTTCAGAATCTGGCCCTGAACATAACAAACAATGGGATAATGCATGTCCTCAGTTCTCCTCCAGAATATCCGTAATGTCTCCGAAGCCCTTGCCTGTTGTGAAAATAACCACGCTGTCGCCCACCTCGATCGTGGAGGTACCGTTCGGCATAATAATATTTCCGCGGCGGATGATACTCGCAACAAGGACATTTTTCTTCGTCTTCAGCTCCGCCAGCGGAATGCCGACCACAGGAGATTTCTCCCGGATGACAAATTCCAGTGCCTCGACCTTGTCCTCGATGACGTTGTACATCGTCTCTACATTGCTGCCAATCGAGTTCTGCATCGCACGAACATAGCTGACAATCGTCTCGGAGGTAATATCCTTCGGATGAATCTGACTGTCCAGCTCAAGCTTATCCAGAATGTAATTCATGTTGATGCGATTCGTCTTCGTGACGATCTTCGCCTTCGGATTCACCTGCTTGGCAAACAGCGACATGAAGATATTCTGCTCATCGATTCCCGTCAGAGAGACAAAGGATTCGCAGCTGTCAATGCCCTCCTCACGAAGGACATCCTGATCCGAGCCGTCGCCGTAAATAATCAGAGCGCCCGGAATGGCATCCGAAAGCTCCTGGCAGCGCCGCTTGTCATTTTCAAGAATTTTGACACGGATTCCGGAGGTCAGAAGCATCTTCGCCAGGTAAAACGCAATTTTACCCCCTCCGACAATCATGGCATTGTTGACGCGATGGATATCGACGCCAAGCTTCAGGAAGAATTTCTTGGCATCGCGGGGTGCCGACACAAGGCTCAGCGTATCTCCCGCCTTCAGGACAAAGGAGCCATCCGGAATGATGGCATCTCCGCCACGCTCCACTGCACCGACCAGAATCTTGGCATCCAGCTTCCCGGGCAGATCCTTCAGAGGGGTATTGTCCAGAATGGAACCGGAAGGAATGACAAACTGCAGCAGCTCAGCCCTTCCGCCCGCAAAGGTTTCAATCTTGATGGCAGAGGGGAAGCGCAGAAGCCGTGCTACTTCTTCCGCCGCCGCATATTCCGGGTTTACCGTCATGGAGAGCCCCAGCTCTTCCTTGATGTATCCGATCTCTTCGCTGTAGACCGGATTCCGAACCCGGGCAATCGTATTGCAGTTGCCGACTTTTCTGGCAAACAGGCAGCACAGAAGATTCTGTTCATCCGAATCCGTGACGGCGATCAGAAGATCCGCATCCTCTACGCCCGCCTCCCGCAGAACGGAATAGCTGGCGCCGTTGCCGACCACGCCGAGCACATCGAACTGCTCGGACATGTCCTCCACAACCCCGGGGTCCACATCAATCACGGCAATGTCATGGGATTCACTGGAGAGACACTTGACAATCGTCTCTCCAACCTTTCCGCATCCAACCACGATAATACGCATTGTCTGCTCAGCTCCTCTTTATCTCCATTAAAATTCAAACATCAGATCTCAAACATCAGATCTTCATACGTCGGGAACGGCCATGCATCCTTGTTGACGATGCACTCCAGGCGGTCACACGGTGCACGAAGCTCGGACATGGCAGGCACCACAACATCCTTGTAGAAAAATGCACGTTCTTTTCCATCCGGAAGCGCCGATGCCTTGGTCTCCAGCTCGCGCAGATGGTCCAGTGCCTGCTGCGCCAGATCAATTTCATCCGCGATCTTCTGAAGCTTCTCCGTCTCCGCGTTAAAGACAGCTCCCGCCTTCTGAACCGCGATGATCGTATCGGCCAGATCCTTCTCATACTTCATGCAGGCAGGAATGATCTGGCGGGATGCCATATCGATCATGGTCAGTGCTTCGATGTTGATCGTCTTGGCATAGGTCTCATACGTGATTTCCTGTCTGGATTCCAGCTCCGTCCGGGTAAAAATACGGAACCGTTCAAACAACTCAACCGACTTTCTCGTGGTCAGAACCTCCGCTGCCTCAATCGTGCTCGGAATGTTCGGAAGGCCGCGCTTTTTCGCTTCTTCTACCCAGTTCTGTGAATAACCGTCTCCGTCGAAGAGAATTCTCTTGTGCTCGGTCATATTCTTCTTGATGAGATCATGAACCGCAAGCTCAAAGTGATCCGATTTCTCCAGAAGATCCGCTGCCTCGCAGAAGGCTTCCGCTACAATCGCATTCAGGATCGTCGTGGAGCCTGCAACAGAATCGGCAGATCCCACCATACGGAATTCGAACTTGTTTCCCGTAAAGGCAAACGGTGAGGTGCGGTTGCGGTCCGTCGCATCCTTCGCAATATCGGGAAGTGTGGATACACCGGTGCGCAGATAGCCGCCCTCAATATGATTCTCTGCAGAGCCGGTTTCCACAAGCTGGCGGACAACATCCTCAAGCTGCTGACCGAGGAAAATGGAAACGATGGCCGGCGGTGCCTCATTCGCACCAAGTCTCAGATCGTTTCCGACATCCGATGCACTCTGGCGAAGCAGATCGGCGTGCTTGTCGACTGCCTTCATGATGCAGGAGAGCACCAGAAGGAAGCGGATGTTGCGTTCCGGGGAATCCCCCGGATCAATCAGATTCACTCCGGTGTCGGTGGTCAGAGACCAGTTGTTGTGCTTTCCGGAGCCGTTGACCCCGTCAAACGGCTTCTCATGAAGCAGGCAGCGAAGGCCGTGATGATCCGCCACGCGCTTCATCGCCTCCATGATCAGCTGGTTATGGTCCGCTGCAAGGTTTGCCGTCTCATAAATCGGAGCCAGCTCATGCTGCGCAGGTGCAACCTCATTGTGCTGTGTCTTCGCAGGAACGCCGAGCTTCCAGAGCTCCTCGTTCAGATCCTTCATGTATTCGCCGACGCGTTCGCGAATGACTCCGAAATAGTGGTCCTCCATCTCCTGTCCCTTCGGCGCCGATGCCCCGAACAGGGTGCGTCCTGTGAAAATAAGATCCGGCCGCTGCAGGTATTTCTTCTTGTCAACCAGGAAGTACTCCTGCTCCGCTCCTGTGGATGCCGTCACCTTGGTTGCCGTGGTATCTCCGAACAGACGGACAATCCGGAGCGCTTCGCGGTTAATTGCCTCCATGGAACGAAGGAGCGGCGTCTTCTTGTCGAGTGCCTCTCCCGTATAGGAACAGAAAACCGTCGGAATGCAGAGCGTCACGCCGGTTCCGGACTCCTTCAGGAACGCAGGGCTTGTCACATCCCATGCGGTATAGCCTCTTGCTTCAAACGTAGAGCGAAGGCCTCCGGAAGGGAAGGAGGATGCGTCCGGTTCCCCCTTGATCAGGTCCTTTCCGGAAAATGCTGTAACCATACGGCCTTCGTCATCCGGAGTGGAAATGAAAGAATCGTGCTTCTCCGCCGTAATTCCGGTCAGCGGCTGAAACCAGTGTGTATAGTGCGTCGCACCGTTTTCCATTGCCCAGTCCTTCATGGCCTTGGCTACAACGTCTGCATCGGCGCGGGAGAGCTCACCGCCGCCTTCAATGACACTCTTTACATTTCGGAAAACGCTTTTGGGAAGGCACTCCCGCATTTTACTGATCGTAAAGACATTCTTGCCGTACAGCTGCTCCAGTCTTGTTCTTTCTGCTTCCATTCGACCTGTTCTCCTATTCTTCTCTCTGGTGGTATCTGCTCTTTTGTATCACCTTGTTCCGTTCATCCGCAGAAGATCTCCCTTTTCCGCCGGAGCGGAAAGTTCCGCGTACAGGATCTGCTGCGGGTGAGGGGCACTGGTAACCCGTTCTCCGTCCTCTGTGATAAGTCCGAGGACTTTGGCCGGAACATCCCGGCCATCCGGCTTCATGATTTCAATGGAATCACCGACATTGAACTTGTTGCGCTGCATAAAGCGCACGCGCCCGTCCCGGATCTCTTCCGCAATGCCAAGCCAGATGGATTCACTGACATACGTGTTACTATCATACACCATCGAATCCTCATCCGGCCGTCCGTAATAGAATCCGGTTGTAAAGCGTCGATAGGTGCACTTTCGGATTTCCTCCCGGTACCAGTCCATCCTCGAGAGATATTTTTCCTCACTCTCATAGAAATCGTCAATGGCTTTTCGATAAGTTCGCGCCACCGTCGCCACATACAGGGCTGTTTTCATCCGTCCTTCGATTTTCAGCGAACTGATTCCCGCGCGGCAGAGGTCCGGAATATGCTCAATCATGCACAGATCTCTCGAGTTGAAAATAAACGTGCCGCGCTCATTCTCCTCAATGGGAAGATACTCTCCGGGTCTGGACTCCTCCATGACCGCGTATTTCCACCGGCAGGGATGCGTGCAGGCTCCATGATTGGCATCCCGCCCTGTAAAGTAGTTGGACAGCAGGCATCGCCCCGAATAGGAAATGCACATCGCGCCGTGTACAAAGGCCTCAATCTCCAGATCCTGCGGGGTTTCCTCCCGGATCTGACGTATTTCCGCAAGACTCAGCTCTCTTGCACAGACCACACGCCTGGCCCCCATTCTGTACCAGAAGCGAAAGGTTCCGGCGTTGGTGTTATTCGCCTGTGTAGAGATGTGGATCTCCAGATCCGGGCAGTTCTCCTTCGCAAGATCGAACATTCCGGGATCTGCAATCAGAACCGCATCCGGACGCAGCTCCTCGAGCTCACGGAAGTACGCCGCTGCACCTGCAAGATCTGCATTATGCGCCAGAATATTCGCTGTGACATGCACCCGCGAGCCATGTGCATGCGCATATTGAATTCCCTCTGCCATTTCCTCCGCAGAGAAATTTCTTGCCTTTGCCCTGAGGCCATAGGCCTCTCCGCCGATGTAGACGGCATCCGCACCGAAATCCACTGCGGTTTTCAAAACTTCAAGATCCTTGGCTGGACACAAAAGCTCCGGCTTTTCCCGGGTCAGGTTCTTTTCCATAAACGTTATCCTCTGATATGATCTCTCTGCCGCGGCTCTGTCGCTGCGGCGGTACTGCTTAGGCTGTAAACGGGTTATTTCCGAATACACAGCGCTGCTCCGTCACCCTCCTCCAGAAGAAGCGTCTGAAGCTCCGGATTGTCCGAAAGCGCCTGCAGATATTCGCGCATTCTTTTATGAATGGTCCGGTCTCTGCGTTTTACCGCAAAACGCGACTCCAGAATCTCCCCTTCCTTGAAGACATTGTCCGACACAAGAAGGCCGCCCTTTTGCATCAGTCTCAGAATCTCCGGAAGGAAGTGAATGTACTGTCCCTTGGCCGCATCCATGAAAATAAAATCATACGGTCCTTTCAGTCCCTTCAGGATCTCCGCGGCGTCGCCCTCCAGAAGTGTAATCTGTGCCGAGTGCCGCCCTGGCATTGCAGCCGGATCTTTATCGATCATTGCAAAGTGTCTTCTGGCCTTTTCGATCCGTTCCGGATCACGCTCTATCGTCGTCAGCTCTGTCCCTTCCGGTGCATAATTCAGCATCAGGCAGGCAGAAAATCCGGTTGCGGTTCCGACCTCCAGAATTCTCGCCGGTTTCGTAAGCTCCAGAAGAAAACGAAGGAGGCTCTGGGTCTGCGTCCTGATAATCGGGACCGCCTCGCCCAGCGCCTCTTTCTCCAATGAATTCAGAAATGCTGTATTTCCTGCTGCCAGAGACTCCATAAAAGTCAGAATCCGTTCTTCTTTTTCTGAATCGATGTCTCTCATTCGGCATCATCCTCCGCAGGCGCATTCTCCGCCAGCTTCTTGATCATTTCACTCGGTGTCATCTCCGTGGAAAGTGTATAGGTTCCCGGATTTATTTTCCCATGGTAGGAAGAAAACCGTTCCTGATAGCTGAATACTTCCGCGTCCTTGATCAGCCCGTCCTCCTGCAGAAGCTTTCCGACCTGCGCCGCAGTCATTCCGTCGGTCACCGTCACCTCAACCGTCCTGCCGCTTCCCTTCTCGTCCACAGCCTCCTCATAGAAAATGCTGTAGCCGATCTCGTAGGCGCGGTGCGACATGGTCACACAGAACATAATCACGACAATGATCAGCACCACCTTGACCACATCGCCAATCCAGTCCAAGGTTCCCTGCCCGTCCTTCAGGCGCGGCATCGGACGTCTTTGCGGCCTCCTGTATCCACGATCAGAAGATTTCATAGCTTTCTTACCTCACCCGCCTGCTCCGGCTTTCCCGGAACAGGCGGATCCCTCTTAAATCGATACCATCATCGGAAGAATCATCGGACGACGCTTTGTTTTTTTCCAGAAGAAATCACTCAGTGCCGAACGAACGCTGTTCTTGAGCTTCGCCGGATCATCCTGTCCATGCTCCAGGCAATCCGCCAGAGCCTCCTGAACGACCAGATTGGCCTCATTCATCAGCGTTTCCGCTTCCTTCATATAGACAAATCCGCGGCTTTCAATTTCCGGTCCCGCCGCAAGATAGTCCGTTCCGCGTTCCATGGCAAACGTCACGATGACAATGCCGTCCTCTGCCAGATGCTGACGATCACGCAGAACCGTATTGCCGACATCTCCGACGCCAAGTCCATCCACAAGGATCGCTCCCACCGGAACTGTGCCGGTTACCTCTGCCGCATTCTGATTCAGCTCCAGAACATTTCCGGAATGCAGAATGAAAATATCTTCCTTCGGGATGCCAAGAGCCGCCGCTACCTTGGACTGTGCGATCAGGTGACGGTACTCACCGTGCACCGGAATGGCATACTTCGGCTGAACCAGTGAATAAATCAGCTTCAGCTCTTCCTGACAGGGATGTCCGGAAACATGAACGTCCTGGAAAATAACATCTGCCCCCTTCAGAAGAAGCTTGTTGATGACATTGGTCACCGATTTCTCATTGCCCGGAATCGGGTGCGAAGAGAAAATAATGGTGTCGCCGGGGCCGATCTTCACCTTCCTATGCTGATCTTCCGCCATCCTGGTCAATGCGGCCATGCTCTCACCCTGAGAGCCGGTCGTAATGATCGTTGTTTTCTCCGGAGGATAATTTCGAAGCTCTTCCTCCTCGATCAGTGTGTTCTTCGGTACGTTCAGGCATCCGATCGCACTGGCCGCCGCGATGATGTTCACCATGCTGCGTCCCTCGACGGCAACCTTGCGTCCGTACTTGTAGGAGGAATTGATGATCTGCTGCACACGGTCGACATTGGACGCAAAAGTCGCAATGATAATCCTCGTATCCTTATGCTCGGCAAAAATCCGGTCGATGGTCACGCCGACGGTTTTCTCTGACTGTGTATAACCCGGGCGCTCTGCGTTGGTGGAGTCACACATCAGTGCCAGAACTCCGTTCTTTCCAAGCTCCGCGAAACGCTGCAGATCAATGGCATCTCCGTAAACCGGAGTGTAATCCACCTTAAAATCTCCGGTATGTACCACGACTCCCACCGGGGAATAGATGGCAAGTGCAGCGGCATCCACAATGCTGTGATTGGTTTTGATAAATTCCACGCGGAAGCGTCCGAGGTTTACCGTCTGCCCGAAGGAAACGACAACCCGCTTCGTGGTATCCATCATTTTGTGCTCGGTCAGCTTGTTCTCAATCAGTGCAATGGTCAGTCTGGTTCCGTATACCGGGACATTTACCTTCTGCAGAATGTACGGAAGTGCTCCGATGTGATCCTCATGTCCATGCGTGATGACAAAGCCCTTGACCTTGTCGATGTTGTCCTGCAGATAAGAGACATCCGGTATCACGCTGTCAATACCGAACATATCGTCCTCAGGGAATGCCAGACCGCAGTCTACCACAATAATACTGTCTTCGTATTCGAAGGCAGTGATGTTCATTCCGATCTGCTCCAGGCCGCCGAGCGGAATAATCTTCAGTCTCGGACCGGTGAGCTTTGCTTTTTTCTTATTCGTTTTTGCTGTTTTTGCTGCTTTCGATGTTTTCGTTGTATTCTTCTTTTCCGCCAATTTGTACCAGTTCTTTCCTATGGTTCTCCATATATTCCTGAAGAATCACACTGGCTGCGATCTGATCCAGATACTGCTTGCGGTGCTGTGGCGGGATCTCCATTCTGGAGAGCATTTCATCCGCTTCCACCGTAGTCAGTCTCTCATCGGACATCACAACAGGCACAGAAGTCCGCCGTTCCAGACGCTCCTTGAAATCAAGTGCGGCTTCTGCGCGTTCTCCTATGCTGTCATCCATATTCAGCGGCAGTCCGAGGACAATCAGTCTGACGTCATATTCGAGGATCAGCTCCTCAATGCGGACCAGTGTTTTCCGGATTTTTCCTTCACGGTCCCGCCAGATGGTCTCCTTCGGCTGCGCTGTCATCAGAAGTTCATCAGACAGTGCGACTCCTACTGTTTTCGAGCCGTAATCAAGGCCCATCACTCTCATGCCATCTTCTCCTGCCGAAGCTCAGACCTCTTCATTCCAGTGATTGTTCCGGATGTACGACTCAAGAATCTCTTCTACCAGCTCATCACGCTCCACCTTCATGATCAGGCTTCTCGCTCCCATATAGTTGGTAATATAAGTGGGGTCTCCCGACATAATGTAGCCGACGATCTGATTGACCGGATCATACCCCTTCTTCGTCAGTGCCTCGTACACGATCGACAGAACCTTTCTGGTTCCGCTTTCCTGATCGGGCTTGACCTTAAAATACTGTGTGCTGCTTAAATCTTCTTCACTGTATCTCTTCATTCTATCCTTTCCTGCCGCATCCTGTGCGGACTTATACGGGGACTGCGTCATTTCGTTTTCCCCGAATGCTTCAACTGTATTGTTCTTTCCGTTTTATCTTCTCGCGAATCCTTCGCGCAGCAACTGAAATCATTCTCTGCAGAGCTCTCCTGCAGAGCTTCCCATAAAGAGATCTGATATATCATCATACCTCATTTTACGGTTCACGGCAATTTTGTTCCGGAATCAGGCCAATATCAGCCGCGTTTCGTCGTCAGAAAGCCCTGTGACGATTCCGGCGACAAGCTCTCCCTGATGATGACCTTCTGCAGGCACCAGGCCTTCCACATAGCGCATCGTATGTCCGGTATAGAAGGAGCTTCCGTTTACCGTAACCTTTTCTTCCAGGATCAGCTCCTCCTGCTCTCCCACAAAGCTTTCCCGGTACTGCCTTGCCTGCCTCTGTGTCAGAGCAAGGAGCACATCACTCCGTTCGGCCTTCTGCGCGGCCGTGCAGGGATTCGGAAGCTTCTCTGCCGCTGTCCCCTTCCGCACAGAGTATTTGAAAACATGGATCTCATAAAAACGGATCTCATCTGCAAAAGCACGGCTTTTTTCGAATTCCTCCTCAGTTTCTCCCTGAAAGCCGACAATAATATCCGTCGTGATGGCCGGCCGGTCATAGTATTTCCGGAGGATCTCAACACCCTCGCGGTATTCCGCCGCCGTATAATGGCGGTTCATCCTCCGAAGCGTCTCATCGCAGCCGCTCTGGAGTGAGAGATGAAAATGCGGGCAGACCTTGGAAAGACGGCTGATTCCTCTTGCAAAGGATTCCGTAATGATTCTCGGCTCCAGAGAGCCCAGGCGGATCCGTTCAATTCCTGCCGTCAGCTGTATCCTGGTCAGAAGATTCAAAAGCTCTGTTCCCGGCTCCAATCCTTTTTCCCGTCCATACGAGGAGAGATGAATTCCGGTAATAACCACTTCCTTTACGCCATCTGCGGCAAGGCGCCGGATTTCTTCCATGACCTCTTCCTGGTCTCTGGAGCGGATTCGTCCTCTTGCATACGGGATGATGCAGTAGGTGCAGAACTGATTGCAGCCGTCCTGTATCTTGATGTCTGCGCGGGTTCGTCCGGGAGCCTCCAGCTGCATGGATTCAAATACCGGATGATCCGTCAGATTTGCACAGGTTTCTTTCTCCTCCATCCTGCCTTCCAGATAGCTCTTCACGATCTCCGCAATGCCGGCCTTCCGGTTGTTCCCGATGCACAGATCCACCAGAGGGTCCTCCTCCAGACGCTTTCTGTCGGTTTCCACATAGCAGCCGACGGCAATCACCAGTGCCTCCGGATTGAGATGCTTCGCCCGGTGCAGCATCTGCCGACTCTTCCGGTCCGCAATACTGGTCACACTGCAGGTGTTGACCAGATACAGGTCGGCCTTTTCCTCAAAGGGAACCATCTGATATCCTGCATGACACAGCTCCTGTACCATGACATCCAGCTCATAGCTGTTTACCTTGCAGCCAAGATTGTGAACTGCTGCCTTTTTCATCATACCTTAACCTCGTTATGATTGACTTTTGTTCATTCAGTCATTACTATAAAACTGTATATGGCGATTTGTCGCCCGCTAATTATCACTCCAAACCAAAGAGAATAAAGGGGGTCATTTTTTTGAAAACTGTTAAGATTTCTCTGAATTCCATTGACAAGGTGAAGTCCTTTGTAAACGACATTACCAAGTTCGATTATGATTTCGATCTGGTGTCCGGAAGATATGTCATCGATGCAAAGTCCATCATGGGCATCTTCTCTCTGGATCTGTCTAAGCCGATTGACCTGAACATTCATGCCGAAGACAACGTTGATCAGATTATGACGGTTCTGAAGCCGTATCTGATTCAGTAATCTGTTTTCTTCGAAGAAGTTTTCTCTGAAGAAGCCAGACTTGAACTTTCCTGTCAGGACAGACGGCCGGTCATCTTGTATGACCGGCCGTCTTTTTTCATGTCACACACGCTCGGGCAGTATCACATGCCCTCCTGCAGCGGATCCTCCCGCTCTTTCAGTCTGCGGACGCCGTCCTGCCCGACAATCAGAATTTCATCCGTATCCAGAGCTCTCTGAATCATTTCTTCAATCTTCTCATCCAGATTGTGCTCATGCTGCTCAATTACGCCAAGGAGCGGCTTCGTCACGGGATGCTTGGCAACAAAAATGGTGCAGCAGTCCTCGTAAGGCTGAATGGAGGTCTCATAGGTTTCGATTTTCTTGGAGATCGTGACGATATCTTCCTTGTCAAACGCAATTAACGGCCGGAAAACCGGCAGCGTGCAGACTGCGTTCGTGACACCAAGGCTCCGCGTCGTCTGCGAAGCAACCTGTCCGATGCTCTCTCCTGTGATCAGAGCGTCGCATTCCGTTCTCTTTGCGATCAGCTCCGCAATCCGCATCATATAGCGCCGCATAATGATCGTCAGCTCGTCATGCGGGCATTTCTCATAGATGTACAGCTGAATCTCCGTGAAGTTGATATTATGCAGGTAAATGGGGCCTGTATATCTGGCAACGATGGACGCCAGATCAATGACCTTCTGCAGCGCACGCTCACTCGTATAGGGCGGCGCATTGAAATAGGTGGCATCCAGCTTTAATCCGCGCTTTGCACACATCCACCCGGCAACGGGAGAATCAATGCCTCCGGACAAAAGGAGCATTCCCTTTCCGCTGCAGCCGATCGGGAGTCCTCCCGGCCCAGGAAGAATATGAGAATACAGATAAATTCTCTCCCGGATTTCCACATTCAGAAGAACCTCAGGTGTGTGAACATCCACACGGGATTCCGGATAGCGGGTCAGAATCTCTTCGCCGATTTCCGCATTCAGCTCCATGGATTCCATGGGATAGCTCTTTGCGAGGCGTCTCGTGTGCACCTTGAAGGACACGGCACGATTCTCGTATTCCACGCCGAAGAAATCTCCTGCTGCCTTCCGAAGCTCCTCGACCGGAACGACCGGCATGATGACCGTCGGGCAGATCCCTGCAATGCCAAAAACATGGCTCAGGTTCTCCACGACTTCATCATAGTCGTATTCGCTCAGACAGTTGACAAAAATCCGGCCGCTCGTCCGGTCAATCGTAAAATGCCCTTCGCAGCGCTTTAAGGCAATCCGGATCTGGTTAATCAGCTGCTCCTCAAAGATGCCGCGGTTCTTTCCTTTGATTCCGATCTCTGCGTATTTAATCAAAAATGCGTGGTATTTCATATTCACCTCCGGGTGTATTTCCTCAGAAAAGGCAGAAGCTGGGCCAGAGCATCCGCTGCCTCTTTTAATTCTTCCGGTGTATTCATCACCGACAGGCTGAAGCGCAGTGTGGAGTCGAGATACTCCTGCGGTGTTCCGATTGCCAGCAGTGTGTCCGAAATATGCGGATGATTGGATGCGCAGGCGCTTCCGGATGACACATAGATTCCCTTCTCCTCCAGCGCATGCAGAAGGACCTCGGCCCTGACACCGTCGACGGAAATGCTGATGACGTGCGGCGCACTGTCCCGTCCTGTCAGGCCATTCACAGTAACACCCTCAATTGCAGTCACGTCCTTCACGAACTGCTCCTTCATGGCATACAGACGATCCATTTCCGCATCCAGGTCCTGATACAGCATGCGGGCAGCAAGTGCCATGCCGGCAATCCCCGCCACATTCTCGGTGCCGCTGCGCATTCCCTTCTGCTGACCTCCGCCGTACATGATGTTATGAATCTTCACATGATCTCCAATGTACAGAAGACCGATTCCCTTCGGTGCATGAATCTTATGACCGCTTGCGGAGAGAAGATCGATATGCATCTTCTTCGGGTGGATGATCGCCTTGCCAAAGCCCTGCACCGCGTCCACATGAAACAGTGTATTCGGATTTTTCTCTTTGATTCTGCGGCCGATTTCCGCAATGGGCTCCAATGCACCAATCTCATTATTCGTGTGCATTACGGAAACCAGAGTCGTGTCCTCCCGGACCGCATCATAAACTGCCTCCGGATCCACCCTGCCGTTGTGATCCACAGGGAGAATGGTCACCTCGAAGCCTTCCGATTCCAGGTATTTCATGGTCTCCAGAATTGCCGGGTGCTCAATGGACGTTGTAATCAGATGCTTCCCGCTTCTCAGATTGGCCCTCGCCGCACCGATCAGGGAGATGTTGTCGGATTCCGTTCCGCAGGAGGTAAAATAAATGTTCTGCGGCGTGCATTTCAGAATATCCGCAAATGTCTTCTTCGCTTCGCGGATATGCCGCTCCGCCTCCACGCCCTTGTGATGCATGCTCGACGGATTGCCGTATTCGTCCAGATAGATGGTATCCATCAGCCGGACCACTTCCGGAAATACTCTGGTCGTTGCCGAATTATCCAGATAAATTTCTCTTTTTTCCATTTCTGCCTTCTTCTGTCTTACTCCTCGTCCCAGGCAAGCAGACCTCTCCGCCGCCCTTTACTGTATTTCCAGAATGTAAATCAGCCAGGACAAAATCGCAAGTCCCGCCGTCTCCGTCCGAAGAATCCTCCGACCAAGAGAAATCGGCCGGATCCCCGCTTCCTTCGCAAGCTCCACCTCGCCGGGCGCAAAGCCGCCCTCCGGTCCGATGAAAATACTGACGGACTGTCCTTCCTTCAGACTCTCCAGATACTGCTTCACGGAGCCATCATCCTCCTGAAGCTCATAGGGAATGACACGGACCTCCGTCTGCTCTTTTGCATATTCTACGGCTTCTTTCATGCTCATCGGCGCAAGAACCCTGGGGATAATGCTCCGTCTTGACTGAGACGCCGCAGATTCCGCGATGGTCTGCCATCTCGCTGTCTTTTTGGCGGCCTTTCCGGCATCCAGCTTCACAACGCAGCGCTCCATGCTCACCGGAATAATTTCCGCTGCGCCGAGCTCCACGGCCTTCTGCACAATCAGATCCATTTTATCCGCCTTGGGAAGCCCCTGAAACAGCAGGACCTTCACCGGAAGCTCCACCTCTTTGTCCTTCACGAAGCGCAGCCTGCACAGAACCGAATCCTCTGTATAGCTTTCGATGCCATATCGATATTCCTTACCGTCTCCGCCGATGCTGACGCTGATTTCCTCGCCTGGCTTTAAGCGCATCACATTTCGAATGTGATTCACCTCCGGCCCCGTAATGGTCAGAAGCTCATCCTGTACATCAGATGGATCTGCGAATAGATGCAGCATAATTCTCCCTCAGACTTTCCGTCCTGTCACACAGCGCCACTCGCCCTGCGCGGTAATCTCCTCAATCTGAAGCCCTTCCTTTTTCATGGCTTCCGCAACCGACTCCTCTTTTCCCTCCAGAATGCCGCTCGTAATAAAAACGCCGCCCGGCTTTACCGCACGAACCGCCGCAGGCGTAAGCGGGATCAGTACATTGGGAAGAATGTTGGCAACCACGATATCATAGCGATCATAGCCAACCTCATCCTGTACCTTCGGATCATCAATCAGATTGCCGAGGATGACTTCAAAGCGTTCTGCATCCACTCCGTTCGCCTCCAGATTTTCCGCAATGGCAGGGGCGGCACAGGGATCCAGATCCGTTCCCACGGCCGATTTTGCTCCCAGCATCAGAGACAGAATGGACAGGATTCCGCTTCCGGTTCCGACATCCAGGATTTCCGTATTCTCTGACAGATATTTGCGAATCTCACGAATGCAGAGCTGTGTGGTCTCATGTGCACCGGTTCCAAAGGCCGTACCGGGATCAATGTGAAAAGTCAGGGCCGGCTTTCGATCCGTTTCCACCGGCTTTTCCCACGAAGGGATAACCAGAACGTCATCAATCCAGAACTGGTGGAAAAACTGCTTCCAGTTATTCACCCAGTCGATGTCCTCGGTTTCTTCAATGGTAACGGTCCCATCTCCGATGGCATCCGAATACTCACGGAGCTCACGGATCACATTCTCCATTTCGCCGCAAACTTCCTCCGGCGTCTTCTCTCCGTCCTCCAAGAGAAGCTTCCCGTCTTCGGTCTCCTCCACATAAAAGCTCAGAACAGCACTCCCGTCATCGGCAGGCTCTTCTGGCATAATATCCACAAACATCTGCTCCTTTTCCGCTGCCGTCAGCGGAACATGATCCTCGATCTGGGCACCGCACAGACCGATGTCCTGCATTGAGCTGATCAGAATGTCCTCCGCATCCGCTGTTGTACGAACCCGAAAACGCATCCACTTCATAAGCACACCTCACATAACGACAAATGCCGCATTCCGGAACCGAGGAGAAAACCATGATCAGGCTTTCTCCTCCGGCTCCGGGATGCGGACCGTTTTATTTCCAGAATTTCTTACGCTTTCCCTTCACGGTTTCCTTCGGACCGTCTCCGTTATCCCGGACACGTTCCGCCTCGTGAAGGCTGTCACCTGTTGCCTCATCAAACTTCTCCAGAAGCTCACGTGCTTCTCTGGAGAGCTTGGTCGGTGTCTCCACCGTCAGTGTAATATACTGATCGCCGCGGACGTTCTTGTTCTGAAGGCTCGGAACTCCCTTGCCCTTCAGCCGCACGCGGGTCCCCGTCTGGGTCCCCTCCTTGACATCGTACAGAACCTTGCCATCCACCGTGTCGATCACAATGCTGCCACCCAGCGCTGCCACCGCATAGGAAATCGTGACATTGCTGTACAGGTCATTGTCCTGACGATAGTAGTTCGAATCCTCCTCAACAAGAACCTCCACCATCAGATCACCGCGAGGGCCGCCGTTGATTCCAGGCTCACCCTTCTCGGAAATCCGGACACTCATTCCGCTCCGGATTCCCGCCGGAATCGTCACCTCAATCTGCTTCCGGCTGCTGGTGTATCCGCTTCCTCCGCAGGTTGTGCATTTCTCCTCGATGATCTTGCCGCTTCCGCTGCAGTTCGGGCAGGTCTGAACATTACGGACGGTTCCGAAGAAGGACTGCTGTGTATAGACCACCTGTCCCTTGCCTCCGCACTTCGGACACATCTTGGGGCTGGTTCCCGGCTTTGCTCCGGTTCCGTTGCAGGTGGGGCACGGATCCTTCAGACTCAGCGTCAGCGTCTTTGTTGTTCCGAATACCGACTCCATAAAGCTGATCCGGACACTCGTGCGAATGCTGGCTCCCTTCATCGGTCCGTTCGGGTTGGTTCTTGCTCTTCCGCCGCCGAACAGATCCCCGAAGATGTCACCGAACATATCTCCGAAGTCCGCGCCATTGAAGTCAAAGCCACCGCCGCCATAGCCGCCGGTTCCGTCAAACGCCGCATGTCCGAACTGATCATACTGCTGACGCTTCTTCGGGTCACTCAGCACCGCATAGGCCTCCGATGCCTCCTTGAAAAGAGCTGCAGCCTCTTCACTCGGATTTACATCAGGATGATATTTCTTCGCCAGCTGCCGATATGCCTTCTTGATCTCATCTTCCGAGGCATTCTTGTCTACACCCAGCACTTCATAATAATCGCGTTTCTGCTCTGCCATAAGTCTTCCAAATCCTTAGCATTCCCTTAGTCAATGATATGGCCCGGAACGGATTTCCCGCCCCGGGCTATACCATATTATTTCATTGTCTGCGGCTTTTCAAGCTTCGTGATCAGACTTCCCTGTAATCACCATCTACCACATCATCGGCGCCGCCGTTCTGCTGGCCGCCCATATCCGGGTTCGGTCCTGCCTGCTGGCCGCCGGCCTGCTGATTCTGCTGCATGTTCTGATACATTGCATTGAAGAGCTGCTGAGAATCATTCATCAGCTTCTCCTTGCCGGACTTCAGAGCATCCACATCGGCATCGCTCATATCAGGCTGATCCTTTGTGCGATCCAGAACTGCCTTCAGCTCTGCAAGATCCGACTCAACCGTAGCCTTGTTTCCGGCATCCACCTTGTCGCCTGCTTCCTTCAGTGCCTTCTCAATCTGGAAGACTGCAGAGTCAGCATCGTTTCTTGCATCGACCGCTTCTTTCCTCTTCTTATCCTGTGCCTCGTACTCCTTGGCATCCTTGATTGCCTTCTCAATATCGTCATCCGACATGCTGGAGCCGCCGGTGATGGTGATGTGCTGTTCCTTGCCGGTTCCAAGATCCTTTGCAGATACGGTAACAATGCCGTTTGCATCAATATCGAAGGTAACCTCGATCTGCGGAACACCTCTCATTGCCGGCGGAATTCCATCCAGACGGAACTGACCGAGAGACTTGTTGTCTCTTGCAAACTTACGCTCACCCTGCAGAACATTGATATCCACTGCAGTCTGGTTATCTGCTGCTGTTGAGAAGATCTGGCTCTTCTTGGTCGGGATCGTGGTATTTCTCTCGATCAGAGGAGTTGCAATGCCTCCCATTGTCTCAATCGACAGCGTCAGAGGAGTGACATCCAGAAGAAGGACATCCCCGGCACCTGCATCACCTGCAAGCTTGCCGCCCTGAATCGCAGCACCGATTGCCACACACTCATCCGGGTTCAGGCTCTTGGAGGGCTCCTGACCGGTCAGCTGGCGAACCTTTTCCTGTACGCAGGGAACTCTGGTAGAACCACCAACCAGAAGAACCTTTCCAAGGTCTGCATTGGTCAGTCCCGCGTCCTTCATTGCATTCTGTACCGGAATTGCCGTCTTCTCAACCAGATCACGAATCAGATCCTCGAACTTTGCTCTGGACAGATCCATGTCGAAGTGCTTCGGGCCCTCTGCGGTTGCCGTAATGAACGGAAGGTTGATGTTTGTAGTGGTTGCGGAGGAAAGCTCCTTCTTCGCCTTCTCTGCGGCTTCCTTCAGTCTCTGCATTGCCATCTTATCGCCGGACAGATCCACGCCTTCCTTTGCCTTGAATTCGCTGACCATCCATTCCATGATGCGCTCATCAAAATCATCACCGCCAAGGCGTGTATCACCATTGGTGGAAAGAACCTCGATGACACCGTCGCCGATCTCGATGATGGAAACATCGAAAGTACCGCCGCCAAGGTCATAAACCATGATCTTCTGTTCCTTCTCGTTGTCCAAACCATATGCCAGTGCAGCTGCCGTAGGCTCGTTGATGATACGCTTTACATCCAGTCCTGCGATCTTTCCTGCATCCTTGGTTGCCTGACGCTGTGCATCGTTGAAGTATGCCGGAACCGTAATGACTGCCTCGCTGACCTTCTCGCCCAGATAGCTCTCTGCATCGTCCTTCAGCTTCTGAAGAATCATTGCGGAAATCTGCTGCGGGCTGTATTTCTTGCCATTGAGTGTACGTCCGTTGTCCGTACCCATGTCTCTCTTAATAGAAGAAACGGTGTTCTCCGCATTGGTAACAGCCTGACGCTTCGCCGGCTCACCGACCAGACGGTCTCCGTTCTTCGTGAAAGCTACTACGGAAGGAGTCGTTCTCGCACCTTCCTTGTTTGCAATAACGGTAGGCTGACCACCTTCCATGACTGCAACGCAGCTATTGGTTGTTCCTAAATCGATACCAATAATCTTACTCATAATCTTCTCCGTTTCCGTGCCCTGCGGCACTCTGATCTATTTCAATACTGTCACGTTTCCTGTTTCATCTATACGATCAACCCCTTGCGGGGACTGATTTTCCAAATGTTCTCTCCGGCTTCCGGCTCACTGTACAACGGCCACCATGCTGTGGCGAAGCACCTGATCATGATACATGTAGCCCTTCAGAAGCTCCTGTGCCACAATCCCGCTTTCGTACTCCTGACTCTCCACCTGCATCACCGCGTTGTGCATATTCGGATCAAATTCCTTGCCTACTGCCTCGATCGGCTTTACCCCAAGTGCTTCGAGCTGCTTGGTCAGCTGTGTATAAATCTTCTGCATACCGATCACGAACGCATCATCCTTATCCGACTCGTCCACGGTATCAAAGCCTCTCTCGAAGTTATCCACAATCGGTAGAATCTTCTCAATGACGCTCCGCTCGCCCATGGAGAACATCTGCTCCTTCTCCTTATCGGTTCGCTTGCGGTAATTATCAAACTCCGCCATCTGCCGACGTACGCGATCCTCCAGAGAATCGATCTTCTCCTGCATTCCGGCCTTCTCCTTGTCCGCCTTCTTGTTCTTGGAGAAGAAGCCCTTCTTGTCTGTGGTTCCCGCTTTGGCATCCGCCTCCGCATTTCCGGCTGTCTGTTCCGTATCTTCGGAATCAGAATTTCCACAGTCTTCTGCCTGAATCTCTTCTTCCGCCTTCTGATCCTCAACCGGGATCTGCGCGGTATCCTTCATTTCTTCCTGTCCGGTATCCGGATTCTTATATTCTTCTGCCATAGCTTCCTCCATCATTTCTTATACAGAGTATCCAGCTGCTTCATAATTTCCTGCATGACTCCGATCACTCTGTCGTAATCCATACGTTTCGGTCCGATCACTCCGACCGTTCCCTTCATGCCTTCCCCGAGATCGTAGGTTGCTGTAACAACGCTGCAGTTCTGCATTCCGTTCATCGGCATCTCGTTGCCGATATAAACCTGAATGCCATTCTCGCCGCTCTCCGAAAGCGTTTCCTGAACAAGACTTCCCAGGGCCTCTTTCTCTTCGAAATTACTGATCAGCTCACCCATCTGTGTGGTATCACCGGCAAGCTCCGGATAGCGAAGAATGTTGGTGGCTCCGCTTGTGTAAATCTTCGGATTGTCATCCGGCCGCACCGCCTGTGCCGCCGCATTGATCACATTCTCAATGATCTCATCGTGTTCTCCGGCCTGCTTTTTAATAGAAGCAATGGTTCCGAGATTGACTGCCTCCACCGGGATTCCGCAAAGCGCATTGTTCAGAATCATGTTCAGCCGGAACAGCGTTTTCTGATCCAGCACATCATTCACACGAATCATGGTATTGCGGACCACGTTGCCTTCGATCACGATCACGGCCAGAATGTTCTCTGCGTCAACCTGCGACAGCTGAATGAACTTGATCTTGTTCTGCCGGATCTCCGGTGCGGAGATCATCGAAGCATACTTGGTGTTGACCGCCAGAAGCTTCGCAACATCCTGCAGCAGATTCTCAAGCCGGTCCTGCTTCTCCAGAAGAACGCTTTGCATATTGCTGAGCTTTTTCTTCTCATCCCGCAGCATGTCATCCACATACACCCGGTAACCCTGATCCGTAGGGATACGTCCTGCCGATGTGTGCGGCTGAGTGATCAGCCCCATCTCCTCCAGATCCGACATCTCATTCCGTATGGTCGCCGAGCTGAGATTCAGATCCGTGTACTTGGAAATCGTACGGCTTCCTACAGGTTCTCCGGTTTCCAGGTAATTTCGGATAATGGCCTGCAATATTTTCATTTTTCTTTCCTGCAGTTCCATTCTCCCTCCTGTTATCATTGTTAGCACTCATCATCATTGAGTGCTAACAACCATGAACATAATCTAGCACTGCCCCCCTTTAATGTCAACGGGCAGATCAATTAAGAAATTATAAAAAACCGCAGGCATCTGCTGTTTATGCAGGTGCCTGCGGTTCTACGCTTCTGATATAAAATTCACAGATCGGGATCAGATATCAAAGGAAAGCTCATCGGTATCGTTGACAACAACGTATGCCTTTCCCTCTTCCGGCTTTACATAAATAACAGCCTTCTTGAAGTCAGCAACATTCTTGCCCTGGTCATACTGCCATACGTCCTTTGCAGACTGAAGAAGCCTGTCATAGGTGTAGTCATTTCCGTTCCACTGAAGGACGACCTCTGCTGCTGCCTTTGCTGCAGGAGCCTTCTTCTCGACCTTCGCTGCGGGTGCCTTCTTCTCTGCCTTTGCTGCAGGTGCCTTCTTCTCTGCCTTTGCTGCAGGTGCCTTCTTCTCAGCCTTTACTGCAGGAACTGCCTTCTTCTCCTCGGCCTTTACTGCAGGAACTGCCTTCTTCTCATCTGCCTTTACTGCGGGAACTGCCTTCTTCTCTGCCTTCTTTACCACTTTTTTCTCCTCTTTCTTAGCCGGTACCTTTGTATCTTCTGTCTTCGTCGAGATAAAACTTGCCTTCACGGTCGCCGTAGGCTTCTTTTCCGTACTCATCCCGAATCTCTCCTTTCGATCAGTCAAAATCTGATGAAATGTTGTTTTTACGCGATAAACGGTACCACACCCCAAATTGTCTGTCAACAAATTCACTGAAAATTTCACATATTATTTGGTGATTTTGCTGCTTCTGCCATCAAAAAGCTCAGACTCCGCGAATCAATGCAAAATACACAATCACCAGAGCACCAAGGGCAATACGGTACCAGCCAAAGGGCTTGAAGTCATGTTTGCGGATATAACCCATCAGGAAACGGATGACAATCACCGATACCACAAACGCAACCACCATGCCGGTTCCCAGAACCGCTGTCTCCTTGCCGGTAAAATGAAATCCGAATTTCAGCATCTTCAGAAGGCTCGCACCTGCCATAACAGGAATTGCCAGAATGAATGTAAACTCCGCTGCAACTGTGCGGGACACACCGATCATCAGGCCGCCGATGATGGTAGCACCGGATCTCGAGGTTCCGGGGAAAACCGCGGCAATCAGCTGAAACATTCCGATGATCAGTGCCTGCTTCATCCCAAGATCCTTCAGCTCCGTGATCTGTGGCTTGCGGTCCTTCATGACCTTTTCCACTACCAGGAACGCAACGCCGACCAGAATCAGCATGATTGCAACCACCAGCCAGTTATAAAGATGCTCATCCAGCCAGTCATCCAGAAGAACGCCCACAACTCCGGCAGGAATGCAGGCCACAATTGTCTTCCCCCACAGGCTCAGCGTGTCTTTTTTCCATACAATGCGGGTTCTTTTGCGGTGTCTGTAAATTCCAAGCGGCCAGATCGTCTTCCAGTACAGAAGAATCACCGCCAGAATGGCTCCGAACTGAATCACCACAAGAAACATGTCCCAGAACTGTGAAGACACATTCAGCTTCACGAATTCATTCAGCAGAATCATATGGCCTGTGCTGCTGATAGGGAGCCATTCCGTAATGCCCTCCACAACGCCAAACAGCACTGCCTTCAAAATTTCCAGCATATTACAATCCTTTCCGCCGCGTTTTCTTCGCGGTCCCTGCTTCCGTCAGGTATTACCTCCATACACCTCTTTCACAAATCTGCGAATCACCGGCAGCGAGCGTCTGACCTTCTCCGTATCAATGCAGTAAGCGACCCGGAAATAGCCGTGCGCATGAAATGCATCACAGGGGACAAAAATAAGGTCATACTTCTGCGCCTTCCGGCAGAACGAAACCGCGTCCTCTTCCAGAGCCTTCGGCATAATATAAAACGTTCCATCCGGCTTTTTTACTTCAAATCCAAGCTCCCGGAAGGTTTCATACAAAAGCTCCATGTTGGTTTCATAGACCGACAGATCTGCAGTATCATCTACCGCTTCCGCAGCGGCCAGCTGAATCAGTGAGGACGGGCAGTTATGTCCGATTCCTCTGGAAATCTGTCCGCACATCGGGACAATGTCCTCTGCATGCTCGCACTCCGGGCATACTGCCACATATCCGATGCGTTCTCCCGGAACCGACAGGGATTTCGAGAAGGAATAGCAGGTCAGCGTATGCGGATAGAAACGTGCCGGGTACGGAATTTCCCGTCCGCCAAAGGCAATTTCCCGATACGGTTCATCCGAAATCAGGAACAGATTGTAGCCAAGTTCCTTTGATTTCGCAGCCAGAAGAGAAGAAAGCTTCTCCAGTGTTTCTCCGGTATATGCCACGCCGGACGGATTGTTCGGGGAATTGATCAGAATTGCCGCTACTCCAGGCTGCAGCATCTGCTCCAACGCCTCGAAATTAATCTGAAAATCCTCAAATCTTGCCGGAATGATCTCGATCTGTGCCCCGGTATCGTTGATGTAAGGAATGTATTCCGGGAAAAACGGCGCCTGCACCAGTACCTTATCCCCCGGCTTTGTCACAGCGCGAAGAGCATGCGCCACCGCACCCGCACAGCCGGAAGCGGGAAAAATATGTCCCGCTGTATAATTCATGCCAAAGCGGCGGTTTAAAGAGGCCGCAATCTTCTCCTTTACGCTCGGTATTCCAAGCGTCGGGCTGTATCCGTGGAGTCTGACCGGCTCCTCGGTCTGAAGCAGTCGGATGGCCGCATCCGTAAAGCTCTCCGGAGCCGGTACGGACGGATTTCCGAGGCTGAAATCAAAAACATTCTCCCCGCCGATTTCCTTCCCCCGCACCGCTGCATACTCCGCCAGCTCACGAATCACCGATTTATGTCCCAGCATTTCCAGATAATGCTCATTAATCATATTGACCTCCTCTGCCGCAGATCTTTTGTGAAATATCTTATGCCCGTTTTTTGATCCGCGTCAACCTCGGCGGCAAATCCAAGCTTTTCCGCAAGTGCGATGGATGCCACATTGTCCGCCGAGGTGTGAATACAGATTTTCTCCAGCCCCAGGCTTTCCGAAGCAAAGCCAAGCACTGCCTCTGCCGCTTCCGCCGCAAGTCCCCTTCCGCGGACATCCCTGCGGATGATATAGCCGAAATCCACCGCTTCTCCGGCACCCTGGTAGGGCTCAAAGCCGATTTTACCGATCAGCTCGCCGCTTCTCCTGTCGCAGACTGCCCACATCCCGTATCCGCAAAAGCCATAGACCTTTTGAATATATGCCTTCAGAATCGCCAGCTCTCTTTCCCGATCCTCGGATAACGGTTCAAGAAAACGCCTTGCTTCTTCATCCTCGTACAAACGATAAAGATCCTCCAGATCCTCCGGAACCATTTCGCGGATCCGAAGACGCCCGGTCACAGCAATGGTCCACGGAAGTCCGGAAAGCCGCTGCCAGATCTTTACATAGGAATCCGTATCCACCTCCTCCGGCTGCTCCAGAAGATAATCTGCCCCGTCAAAGCTTTCTCCCAGGTTCCCGGCATGAAGATAGCCCGCCGTGCAAAAGCCTTCTGCAGACAGCTTCCGGTACGTTCCCGCACTGTCCGTCAGATACAGTGTCTCCGGATCCGGCTTTTCCGGTCTTTTTTCCGTAATTGTAACCTCGAGTCCATCCATGCGAAGCCCCGCTGCCGCTTCCCGGATCTCCCGATCGCGGTTCTCCGAGCACTCCGCCTTTCCCGGAAGAAAGCATATTGTTTTCAATTTCAATGTTTTCCGCTTTTTCGTCATATTCTGTTCACATTTTATTCAAGGTAACTTCACTATGTGACCATTTTCTGGACACGTTTCTTTTCTATACTCAAATCATAGAAACAAGCCAATACAACTAATAACTTTTTCATAATATGCCGGATACCGAAAGGTGTCCGGCATCCTCCCTTTTTAAGGATCTTTTCTTTTCCGAAGACAGTCCCTCAGCCGAAGCAAGATTGAAAAAAGACACCGCGGTTGTGCGCCGTGATGTCTCTTTTTTATCCACAGGTCATCTTGACAGCAGAATTCTGTCATTATCCAGCTTCTGTCCGGCGCCCTCCGCAAATTTCTGCAGAAGAGAATCCACCGTCATCCGGCTTCTTTCTTCTCCCCTGACATCCAGAACGATCCGCCCGCCGTCCATCATCAGCGTTCGATTTCCCAGCTCCAGAGCCTGATGCATATTATGTGTCACCATAAGACAGGTGATCTTGCGTTCCGCAATGATGTCTCTCGTCAGCTTCAGGACCTTGTCTGCCGTAGCGGGATCAAGGGCCGCCGTGTGTTCATCCAGAAGGAGGAGTCTTGGCGTCACAACCGTTGCCATCAGAAGCGTCAGTGCCTGGCGCTGTCCTCCGGACAAAAGCCCGACCTGGCTCTCCATCCGGTCCTCCAGTCCCATGTTCAGAAGAGAAAGCTGTTCACGGAAAAATTCCTTCTCCTTCCGGTTAATTCTGGAGAAGTCCTGTGCAAGCCGTCCCCAGAAGGACTGCCGCACTCCCGATGCCCTAAGATAGGCAACCGACAGATTCTCCTCAATCGTCATATGCGGCGCGGTTCCCATCAGAGGATCCTGAAACAGCCGGCCGATAAACTGGCTTCTCCGGTGCTCCTTAAGGAACGTGATGTCCATCCCGTCCAGCTCAATGTATCCTTCGTCTGTGATAAAGCTTCCTGCGATGGCATTGAACAGTGTGGATTTTCCCGCTCCGTTCGATCCGACAATGGTGGCAAAATCTCCATCCTCCAGGATGAGACTGATGTGATCCAGGGCTACCTTTTCATTGATGGTTCCCGGATTGAAGGTTTTGGAAGCGTTCTCGATCTTAAGCATGATGTTCCCCCTTCCCGGTCCCGGCATTTCGTCTCTCCCGGATCGCCTCTGCCTCTTTTTTCTTATTGCGCATCATCTGCCTTGCCGACGGTGCGGCAATCGCAACCGCGACAATCACCGCGGATACCAGCTTAAATGCCTGCGTCGGTACATTCAGGCGAAGCGCCAGAGCAATGATAAACCGGTAAATGATGGAGCCCGCAATGACTCCCAGAATTCTGGTGAGCATCCGTCCCCTTCCGAACAGTGTTTGTCCGATAATCAGTGAAGCGAGTGCAATGGTCACCATTCCGGTTCCCATATTGATCTCCGCATTCTTGTTGTACTGGCCAATCAGGCATCCCGCAAGACCGGTCAGCGCATTGGACAGACAGAGTCCTACGGTGATCGTAAAGCCCGGATTGATGGAGCTTGCACGGACCATGGCAATGCTGTCTCCGGTTGCCCGGATCGACAGTCCAAGCCGCGTTCCCAGAAAGCGGTATACCAGGATACAGAGAATTCCTACCAGAACAAACAGCAGCACCGACCGGCTCCAGGTCATCCAGAATTCACTTCCGTTCAAAGCCTTGAACAGATCATAGATTGTGCTGGTTCCGACTACATTGAGGCTGGTCTTCATTCCCATTGCCATCAGATTGATCGTATACAGCCCCGTATTCACAATAATCCCGGCAAGGATACTCGGAACGCCGAATCTTGTCTGCAGAAGAGCCGTCACATAACCGGAGCAGATTCCCGCCAGCATGGATGCCGGCAGAGCCAGAATCGGATGCCCGGAAATTGTGACCGCGACGCCGACTGCTGCTCCCAGCATGTAGCATCCGTCCGTTGACAGATCGCAGATATCCAGAATGCTGAAACTGATGAAAAGGGACAGCGCCACCAGACCGAAAATCAGTCCGTTGTCGAGTGCTGTCTGAATGATTGCAAATGACACGTTGGTTCCCCCTGTATCGTTGTTTTCCTCCCGGAGCATCCGCCGATGCGTGATCCGGGAAATAAAAAGGATGCAGACTCCTGCAAAAAGTCTGCATCCTATTCTATACCATTTGCGCCGGTTCGTCAGTCTTCAAAATTCTCGGCAGTTACGGTTTCCACAATTTCAGAGCAATAAGGCTTGAACGCCTCCTCCGTTGCCTTCAGATCGACACCAAGACGCTCCGCCGTTTCGGTGTTGATCGTGGCAATGCCGTTTCCAAGCGTCACAACGGCATAGGAAGCAGGGTCCTGACCGTTCACAAGAATATTGGCCACCATATCTGCAGTCTCAGAACCAAGATCTTCATAATTGATTCCAAATCCAAGGAAGGCACCATTCAGTGCGAAGGAATCCGCACCGGTGTAATGCGGAATTCCGGCATCTGCCAGCTTGTCATAGATCGAAAGCTCCGCGCTCATAACCGTGTTATCCGTAGGTGTGAAAATTGCATCCACCCCTGCTGCAATCAGAGCATCCGCTGCCTGACTTACTTCAGTCGTATTCGTTCCCGTTTTCTCGACGTATTCCACGCCCTTGGCATCCAGGAAGGCCTTGGCATCCGCAATCGCCTGTGTGGAAGAATCCTCACTGGTGGAATACAGAAGACCGATCTTGTCTGCATCCGGGTTCTGCGCAAAAATCAGATTCATGATGGCTTCCGTATTCAGCGCATCGCTTGTTCCCGTGATATTTCCGCCGGGCTCATCCATCGAGCTCACAAGTCCTGCTCCAACCGGATCCGTCACTGCGGAAAAGATGATCGGGGTTCCGGTTCCCTCAAAGGTTGACTGTGCCGTCAGCGCGGTCGGTGTTGCCACGCAGACCACTGCATCCACGCCGTCATCCTTGAGCTGTGCAAGGCCCTGTGTAATGATCGTGGAATCGCCCTGGCCGTTGATGAAATAGTCCTCATAATCAAAGGAAACATTCAGCTCATCCGCCTTCGCATCCAGTTCCTTCTCCAGATGCTCCGTGATCTGATTCAGCGATGCATGATCCATGTACTGCACGATACCGATCTTATACGATGCTTCGGAGGCCTCGCTCTCCGCAGCGTCTGCCGATTCCGCAGTATCTGCTGTCTCTGCAGTATCCGCAGCAGCTGTCTCTGCCTTCTCCGTGCTCTCTGCACTTCCCGATGCTCCGCAGCCGGCCAGAAGGGCCGCACCCACGCAGGCACTCATGATAACTGCTACAAGCTTTTTCTTCATAACTTCCTCCTCTTCTTCAGACCTTTTGTCTGAGGCGACCCGCTTCTGCAGGCCTGACAGCAAAAAACGCCTTCGGGTATCCCCCAAAGACGTCCTTGTCTACCCGTTCTGCTGCGCTCTCTCCGATATCGAAAAAAAGCTCTTGTAAAAATACGGAATTTCTGTGATCCCGGTTTATTTCGAAGAAATAAAGGCTTCAATATCACGGATGGCAGCCTCTTCATCGGCTCCGTCTGCAGAAACCGTCATCTCATCGCCGTTGTCCAGCTCCAGAGACATCATTCCCATGATACTCTTGGCATTGACCCGCTTCGTTCCGATCTCAATGTAGATGCGGCTGTCATACTTACTCGCAACCTGAACCAGCTCCGCAATCGGGCGTGCCTCAAGACCGTCCTTCAGAGCAATCGTCATCGACTTCTTCATCATAATAAGTTCTCCTCCTGAAACACTCCTCAGAGATCCGCAGCCTTTATTCTTCTCCCTGCGACCCCGTATTCCTTTTCTGTAACTCCTCTGCAAGCGCAGCCAGTCTGCGCAGTCTGTGATTGACTCCCGACTTTCCAACCGGTGGCTCCAGCATCTCCCCGAGCTCCTGCAGGGAGCTTTCCGGGAATTTCTCCCTGAGCAAGGCCATCTGCTGCAGCGATTCCGGAAGCGTTTCCCAGATGCTGCTCTCACGGATCATCTGAATCTGCTCCAGCTGCTTCCTGGAGGCAGCGACTGTCTTCATGATATTCGCCGTCTCGCAGTTCACCTTCCGGTTGATTCTCCCGCGCATCTGCTTCATAATCCGCGCGTTCTCCATGTCCATCATACAGACATGCGCCCCCAGAAGATTCAGCACATCCACGATGACTCCGGAATCCCTTGTCATCAGCACATGTCCCTTGCCGTGGTCGGTCCTTTTCAGCAAAATACCGGCTCGTTTCAGGAAGCGAAGCGTCTGCTCTGCCTGCGTTTCACTCAGAATCTCAAAGGAAAGATAATAGTCCCGCAGAGGATCCCGGATGGATCCTGTACACAGAAACTGCCCGGCCAGAAAACTGCGCAGGCACTTCTCATCCGCCTCCATTCGTTCCGGCGGCTGCATCAGTGATGCGATTCTCTCTGCGGCATCTCCGCAGAAGCAGAAAACATCCTCTGCGTTGTCAATCTCGACAGTAATATTAATAGCTTTCTTAAGCAATGTAAAGCACTTATTCCACGCCTCCGGGCGCGAAGACTGAAGGATCAGTGTCCTTTCTCCGCCATCCCTCTCCTCCCTGGCGATACAGCCAAGGATCGCGGAAAGCTCGGCAAGAGCAGCCTTTCTGCTGGCCGGCTCCTGCTCTGTCAGCTCCAGAAAAACCCTTTCCTGAAAATCCTGTTGCGCCATGTATTCTCCCGTCAGCCGTTCTGAATATCTCTGTGATACAGCTTGATTCCGTAGTCTCCCTTGTCCTTCAGGCGATTGTACAGGTCATTTGCCAGCGTTACACTCCGGTGCCGGCCGCCGGTGCAGCCGATGGCAATGACAAGCTGATTCTTCCCTTCCTTGACGTAATAGGGGATCAGAAACGTGATCATATCCTCCAGCTTCTTCTGGAATTCCATCGTCTGCGGATAGGACATGACAAAATCCTGCACTGCCTTGTCATTTCCGGTCTGCCGCTTCAATTCATCGACATAGTAAGGATTCGGAAGGAAGCGCACATCAAAAACAAGATCCGCATCCGTCGGAATCCCGTACTTAAAGCCAAAGGACGTGACCGAAATCATCAGAGAATTGTATTTCTTGTTCTCCTGAAAAATCCGGACCAGCTCCTGCTTCAACTCTCTCGTCAAAAGTCTCGAGGTATCGATGACATAGTCTGCATGTGCCTTGATATTCTTCAGGATTTCCCGCTCCGCCCGGATTCCGTCCTCGATTCTTCCGTCCGGTGCAAGAGGATGAGCGCGGCGGCTTTCCTTATACCGCTTGATCAGCGTCTCATCACTGGCATCCATGAAAAGAATCTCATACGGATATCCCTTTCCGCGAAGTGCGCTGAGGACCTCCTCCACATAGGCGAAGGGCTGGTCTGCGCGAACATCAAGCCCGAGGACAACCTTTGTGATTTCATTCCCCGGCATGAAGACAAGCTCCATGAATTTATCAATTAATCGCACCGGAAGATTGTCCACGCAATAGTAACCCTCATCCTCCAGCATCTTAATCGCGGTTGCCTTGCCGGAACCGCTCATTCCAGTGACTACCACAAACCTCATATCAGAAATCTCCCAGGTAAATAACTTCTTCCTCCAGCCGGACGCCTGCAGTCTCCCAGACCTTCTGCTGCACAGCAGCGATCACAGCGCGAACATCACGGGCTGTCGCATGATCGCGGTTAATGACAAAACCGCAGTGCTTCTCCGAAACCTGTGCTCCCCCGATGGAAAATCCTGCAAGACCCGCATCCATAATCAGCTTCCCTGCAAACATTCCCTCCGGCCGCTTGAAGGTACTCCCGGCGCTCGGATATTCCAGCGGCTGCTTGCTGCGCCTTCTCTCTGCAAAATCCTGCATCTTCGCCAGAATTTCATCCGGATCCCCGGGCTTGAGCACAAACTTCACCTGCAGCGCAACTGCGGGAATCTCCTTCAGAACGCTTCTACGGTATCCAAGCCGCAGATCCTTCTTCGGAACGGTCATCACCTTTCCGTCCGGCATCAGGAGCTGTGCTTCTTCCACAACAAGATCCATGCTTCCATCGTAGGCTCCTGCATTCATGACAAGACCGCCGCCGACCGAGCCCGGAATTCCCGCTGCAAACTCCAGGCCGCTTAAGCCGTTTGCACGGGCAAGCTGTGCCGTCTTTGCAAGCGAGGCTCCGGCCCCCGCCGTGATAACATTTCCTGCCGCCAGAATTCTGCTGAAATCCTCCGGTACGGTATCCTCCCCGGATTCCGATCCCCCGGAGGCTGCCTCCGCCGCCGTGTCCGTCACCGGTCTTTCTGCCAGCCCATTCATGGTAATGACGCAGCCGCGGTATCCCTGATCTCCGACCAGAAGATTGGTTCCCTTTCCGAGAATAAACCATGAAATCCCGTTTTCCTCCAGAATATGGATCGCCGCCTGCAGCTGGGAAAGATTTCCTGTGCGGACGAACAGATCCGCAGGCCCTCCCACCCGAAAGGAGGTATGCAGCGACATCGGCTCCTGCCTTCGGACATTCTCTTCTCCAAGCAGCTCCTGCAGCTGCATGGCTATATGGTCTGTCATATTGATCCTTTCTTCCTCTGTACCGTCAAAACCCGTTGCCTCAGTCATCGTCCTCATCGTGCTTGCGCTTTAATGCATTCTGCACGCGGTTATACAGCTCCTGCGCCGCATTGTAGCCCATCTTCTTCTGACGGTGATTGACGGCTGCCGATTCGCAGATGATCGCAAGATTCCGTCCGGGGCGAATCGGAATCCGATGGCAGACCACGCGATTGCCAAGATACTCCGTATATTCCTCCTCCAGACCGAGACGGTCATATTCCTTGTCCTTATCCCACTCCTCCAGCTGAATGACAACATCAATGTTCTGCGTATCGCGAACACTGGAAACACCGAACAGCGTCTTTACATCGATGATTCCGATTCCCCGAAGCTCAATAAAGTGCTTGGTGATATCCGGTGCCGAGCCCACCAGGGTTTCCTCGGAAACCTTGCGGATTTCCACAACATCATCGCTGACAAGGCGGTGTCCTCTTTTGATCAGCTCCAGCGCTGCCTCTGACTTGCCGATTCCGCTTTCACCGGTAATCAGAACGCCTTCACCGTAAACATCCACCAGAACTCCGTGAATGGAAATGCAGGGTGCGAGTCGGACATTCATCCAGCGGATCAGTTCCGCCATGAACACCGATGTGGACTGCTTCGTCTGAAAAACCGGAACCCCGTATTTTGCCGAATACTTCAGAAAAATCTCGTCCGGCTGCAGCTCTCTGCAGAAAATAAAGCACGGGCACCCTTTGGCAAACAGCTGATCATAGATCTCTTCCTTGCGCTCCGGAGTCATATACGTCATATAGGAATATTCCACAAACCCCAGAATCTGAATGCGTGCTGCGTCAAAGTGTTCGAAATACCCGGTCAGCTGCACCGCAGGACGGTTGATATCCGGCTGCTTGATCTTAATCTTGGTGACATCTATCTCCGGCGTCAGGTTAATCAGTTTCTCCTTTTCAATTACTTCGCTCAGTTTAACACTTGCCATCTCTGAAACCTCTCTGCTGTGCCGTCTCCGGCAGCAGCCCCCTTCTGATTTTTCTCCATTTCCTGCCGGCAGCTCTCCCGCCGGCAGGGTCCTCTGTTCACAGTGTAACACATCTATTTCTCAGGGTGAAAATACCGGTAAATACTCTCTGCAGTTTCTTCCGGTATCTCCGGAATCCTGGCAAGCTCCTCCCGGTCTGCCTGCATAATTTCCTCCACCGACCGGAACGTGCGCATCAGTGCCTTTTTCCTTGCAGGGCCTACTCCCGGAATCTCATCCAGCCGGGAATGGACCTGTGCCTTCGACCGGAGCGAGCGGTGATATTCGATGGCAAAGCGATGTGTTTCATCCTGAATTCTCGTGATCAGCTTGAAGCCCTCGCTGTGCGTGTCGATCGGGATTTCCCGGTTCCGGAAGTAAAGTCCCCTCGTCCGGTGATGATCATCCTTCACCATGCCCGCGACCGGAATATCAAGGCCAAGCTCCGAGAGCACCTCCAGGCAGATGTTCACCTGTCCGCGTCCTCCGTCCATCAGAATCAGATCCGGAAACCGCGTAAAGCTTCCAAGCTCCTCGTCACGGTTCTCTTCCCGCATTCTGGCTGCTTCCTGCAGGCCGTGCGTAAACCGCCGCATCAGGACCTCGTGCATACAGGCATAGTCATCCGGTCCTGCAACCGTCTTGATACGGAATTTCCGGTAATCGCTGCGCTTGGGTTTTCCCTTCTCGTAGACCACCATGGAGCCGACATTCGCAAAACCGTTGATATCCGAAATATCATAGCTTTCCATCCGGTCCGCCTTCTGCAGCCCGAGAAGCCCGGCAATTTCATGAACCGCCCCGATTGTGCGGCCTTCCTCCCGTTTCAGCCGCTCCTTATCCTTATGCAGAAGAAGCGCTGCGTTCTGCGCAGCCAGCTCCACCAGCCTTTCCTTCTTCCCCTTCTGCGGAACCAGAACCGAAACCTTTCCTTCCCGCTTCTGGGTCAGCCATTCCTCAATGACGGTCTGATCCTCCACCGGCTCCGGAATCATAATTTCCCGCGGGATGAAGGGAGTTCCCGCATAGAACTGCTTCAGAAACTCAGACAGAATCTCTTCCTTTGTCTTGCCGCCGACATGACTCATATAGAAGTGTTCGCGTCCCATCAGACGTCCGTCGCGGATAAAGAAGGTCTGGATGACCGCCTCCGCATCGTAATCCTCCTGATCCATGGCAATTCCGACGATATCCCGGTCCTCGCCCACTCCCTCCGACATCTTCTGCTTCTGGGAAACCTGCCGGACGCTCTGCATCAGATCCCGGTAACGAGCGGCCTCCTCGTAATTCAGCGCCTCGGCAGCGCGCTCCATTTTCCCCTGAAGATCCTTCAGAATCCGTCCGTAATTTCCGGACAGAAATTCCAGTGCCAGGTCCACGCGCTCCCGGTACTCCCCGGGCGAAATTCCTCCCGCCACGCAGGGTCCGGTGCAGCGCTTCATGTGGTAATTCAGACACGGGCGTTCCTTTCCGATGTCGCGCGGAAGATTTCTCCCGCAGTCACGAAGGCCATACATCCGGTTCAGGAGCTCAATCGTATCATGCACCGCCGCAGCACTTGTGAACGGCCCGAAATATTTTGCCTTGTCCTTCTTGCGGATGCGTGCAAAAAGAATCCGCGGGTATTCATCCCCTACTGTAACCTTGATATAAGGATAGGTCTTGTCGTCTACCAGCAGCGTATTGTACTTCGGACGGTGCTCCTTGATCAGATTGTTCTCCAGAATCAGTGCTTCCAGCTCCGAATCCGTGACAATGTACTCAAACCACGCGATCTGCTTCACCATCTGATCGATGGCAGGACCGCGGCCGATATTGCTGCGAAAATAAGAGCGGACCCGGTTGTGAAGGATCTTCGCCTTTCCCACGTAAATGATCGCGTCCTGCTCGTTATGCATGATATATACACCTGGCTTCTTCGGGAGCTTGGCAAGCTCATCCTGAATCCGAAAGCCGGCAGCCGTTTTTGTCTTCTGTTCTGTCATATCCGCTGTGCAAAAACGGGGCCTCCTGTTCCAGAGGTCCCGTCTGTATGCTTGTCAATGAATACTGCTTCCGCAGATGTCTGCGGAAATCACTGCTTCTGTATGTTGTCCGGATCCTCCAGACGGCTCACCGGTACGTTGGAAAAGCGGCCCTTTACGCCTTCCTCCTGCGTTTCCGGTTCTGCTGCCGGTGCCTTGTGCTCTTCGGCCTTCGGTTCTTCCGCAGATGCTGTGGGCTCTGCCGGCTTCGGTTCTTCCGCAGACCGGATTTCCGCTGCAGGAGCTTCCGGCTTCGGCTCTTCTGCGTCCTGCTTCTTCTCCGGCTCCGGGATTCCCTTCTCCCTGCGATAGAGCTTCATAAACTGCTCACCGGTAATGGTCTCTTCCTTAATCAGGTACGCCGCAATGACATCCATGACTCCCAGATTCTCGGAGAGGATTTTCTTTGCCTCTTCGTAGCAGCTCTCCATCATCTTCCGGACTTCCTCATCGACCTCTGCCGCCGTGGCATCGGCGCAGTTCATCGCGGCTCTGCCCTCCAGATACTGACTTTCCACCGTGGCAAGTCCCATCAGGCCAAACCGATCGCTCATTCCATACTGGGTGACCATTGCCCGCGCAAGGGAGGTAGCCTTTTCAATGTCGTTGGAGGCTCCTGTCGTCACCGACTGAAACTTCAGCTCCTCTGCGGCACGTCCTCCCAGAAGTCCGACAATCATATCATGGAGCTCTTCCTTGGAATTCAGGTAGTGCTCCTCTTCCGGAACCTGCATGACATAGCCCAGCGCTCCCATGGTGCGGGGCACAATCGTGATCTTCTGAACGGGCTCTGCATTCTTCTGAACCGCATTGATCAGCGCATGGCCGACTTCATGATAGGAAACCACCTTCCGTTCATGCTCATTCATGACGCGGTCCTTCTTCTCCTTGCCGACAAGAACAACCTCTACCGCCTCCAGAAGATCCTTCTGGCTGACATATTCGCGGTGATGCTTGACTGCATTGATGGCAGCCTCGTTAATCATATTGGCAAGATCCGAGCCGACCGCTCCGCTGGTCGCCAGTGCAATGCCATTCAGATCCACCGTTTCATCCATCTTGACATCCTTGGCATGTACCTTCAGGATCTCCACGCGTCCCTTAAGATCCGGACGATCCACGATGATACGCCGGTCAAAGCGTCCCGGACGAAGCAGTGCCTTGTCCAGAATTTCCGGGCGGTTGGTAGCACCAAGGACCAGAATTCCCTTCGTGGAATCAAAGCCATCCATCTCCGACAGCAGCTGATTCAGGGTCTGCTCCCGCTCCTCATTGCCCCCGCCGTACTTGGAATCACGGCTTCTTCCGATTGCATCGATCTCATCGATAAAAATAATGCAGGGAGCATTCTTGGTGGCCTCCTTAAACAGGTCACGTACACGGCTGGCGCCCACGCCGACATACAGCTCTATGAAATCCGATCCCGTCAGGGAGAAGAACGGCACATGTGCCTCTCCTGCCACCGCACGCGCAAGGAGCGTTTTACCGGTTCCGGGCGGGCCGACAAGAAGTGCTCCCTTGGGGAGCTTCGCCCCGATCTTTACGTAGCGCTCCGGGTTGTGAAGAAAATCCACGACCTCCACCAGAGACTCCTTGGCCTCATCCTCACCGGCAACGTCCTTAAACGTCACGCCGGTGTCGCGCTGAACATACTCCTTCGCATTGGACTTCCCGACACCCATCACTCCGCCGCCTCTGCCCATCTTGCGCATAATCAGCAGCATCAGGCCCCAGAAAAGAAGAAGAGGAAGTACATAATTCAGAAGAATCGAAATCAGGAGTCCGGAGGAATCCGTGACCTCACTGTCCACAATGACCCCGGCCTTCAATGCCCTGTCCGTCACGACATCATCGTTCTCTGCCTTACCGGTGTAGAAACGATAAGGGGCCTCCTTGTCATCTACCTTCGCCTGCTTCTGTGCGATGTTGATCTGATCTCCGGAAAGTTCAATTCTGGCGACCTTTCCGTCCTCCAGAAGCTGAATAAATTCCGAGTAGGTGATCTGTGTGGACGATGAGGAACTCCGCATCGCATAGCTCATAAAAAGAAGGACGCAGAACGCGACAATCACCATCGTCAGCAGATTCTGGCGATTCCGGTTCTCGTTTCCTCCCGGGTTTCTGTTTCCGTTATTATTGTTTCCGTTAGCCATTCAGTCCTCCATACCTCATACGCATGAAAACACTTCTTTTCATTATAATGATGCCTTTCGCAAGCATCAACACATAGAATTGTGAAAAAAGTCTGAAGAGTTCATGCGGCTCTTTCCTCTTTCATGTATACTAAGAGGAGCGATTTCCCGGCAGCATCGTAAAAAGCCGGGATCTATTATTTTTCATGGAAATTCTGGAAACGGCCGGAATTTTCCTCATCCTGGAGCAAGATTTTATGAATGAAACCATCCGGCTGTACGACGCACAGCCTTATTCCACAGAATTTGATGCCGAGATCCTGTCTGCGCGGGAGGGCCTCCCAGGAACCGCAGAGGTTATTCTGTCTGCGACCCTGTTTTTCCCGGAGGAGGGCGGACAGACGCCGGACCGCGGCACGCTCGCGGGCTTTCCCGTTATCGACGTGCAGATTTCCGGAGACCGCATCATCACGCACACCCTGGAGCTTCCTTCCGAAGACGCCGGAGCAGCGCTGTCCTCCGTTCTTGTCCCCGGGCAGAAGGTGCACGGTGTCATCGACTGGGATCACCGCTATTCCAATATGCAGAATCATTCCGGAGAACACATCCTCTCCGGCCTGCTTCACCGGCAGTGGGGCTATGAGAATGTCGGCTTTCGTCTGAGCGACAACACGGTAACGCTTGATACCGGCGGTGTTCTGTCTCCGGAGGATCTTCTGTCCCTGGAGCAGAAGGCCAATGCCGTGATATGGAGCAATGTAAGCATTGCCTGCGAATACCCGCCGGCAGAGATTCTGCAGAAGCTTGACTACCGCAGCAAAAAGGAGATTAACGGCGCCGTCCGGATTGTTACCATTCCCGGCGTTGACGTCTGTGCCTGCTGTGCGCCGCATGTCCGGCAGACCGGAGAAATCGGCTTCATCAAGATCCTCGCAGCAGACCGCAGCAAGGACTCCACCCGCCTTACCTTCGTATGCGGCAGGCGTGCTCTTCTGGAAATGGAAAGGCGTCAGCAGCAGCTGGAGGAGGCCTCGCATCTAATGAATGAGCCGCAGGAAACCATTGCCTCCGGTGTGAAGCGTCTCCTGCAGGAGACCCTCTCCCTGAAGGAGACGATCCGCAATAAGGAGCAGCAGTACATTGAGGCCCGTCTGGCTCAGATTCAAAAGGATACGGAGGGAGCTTCCTCGCTGTCCGAAACAGATCTCTTCCTGTTTGAATCCGACCTGTCCGTGCTCTCCCAGCGCAGCTTTATGAACGCGCTGTGCGAGATGGGCTTTCGCTACGCCGGAGTTCTCGTCGGCAATGACGAGGACGGCTGGAAATATCTGATCGGCGGCCGTTTTGCCGATGCCCGCATCCCGAACAGCCTTCTTCGCAGTGCCTTTCAGGCGCGCGGCGGCGGAAAGCCCGAAATGGTGCAGGGAACGGTTGTTGCATCTTCCCCGGAGATTCTCCGCGTTCTGACGGACGAGCTCTCCCATGAAATGTCAAAAGGATCCACCTTATGAAACAAAAATTAAAGCTTCGAACCAAGGATGTACTTCTGATTCTGATCGGAAGTACAGTGACCTCCATTGCAACCAAATACTTCTTCGACCCCGCCGGCCTTGTCACCGGCGGCGTTTCCGGTCTAGCCATCATCATCAAGTATCTCACCGGAGAGTACTCTTCCCTGCAAATCCCTCTGTGGGTGTCCAACCTTCTGGTGAACATTCCGATCTTCCTGTTTGCCTGGAAGACGGAGGGCTTCCGCAGCATTATGCGCACCGGCCTCTCCTGGCTGATCATTACCGCGGAGCTTGCAATTTTCCCGGAGTACGATCTGATCTCCGGAAACCTGCTTCTTGTTTCCGTCTACGGCGGCATCTGCTTCGGCATCGGAACCGGCCTTCTTCTGATGGCCCGTGCAACCTCCGGCGGCACCGACATGCTGGGGAACACACTTCACCGCTACGTCCGTCAGTACAGTGTCGGCCGGCTCATACAGTTCCTGGACGGCATTGTCGTGATTCTCGGTGCCGTGGTCTTCAATGTTGAGCACACCTTGTATGCCTTGATTTCTGTCTACATCATGGGTAAAATCACGGACTGGATTCTCACGCAGGGCCGCACCGCCAAATGCGCCATGATCATCTCCGACTGCTCCGATGAAATTGCCCGAAGCATTCTGGATGATCTGAGCCGCGGCGTCACCAGCGTTTCCGGTACCGGAATGTATTCCGGCAGCTCCCGGAAGATCCTGATCTGCATCTGCAGCAACAAGGATATCGTAGAAATCAAGGACATTGTAAAGCAGTACGACCCCAAGGCCTTTTTCGTCATTCACGACGTTACGGAAGCCATGGGAGAGGGCTTTGTCGAGAACGTAGAAAAGTGGACACAATGATCCGGTATTGACCGGAGGAATATCACACAGAAACCGGCCCCGGCCGGCGGAATCACAGGAGGCATGACAATGACATCAGCAGAAATCGGTTTTGATTCGAAGCGCTATCTGGAGCTCCAGTCCGCGCACATCAAGGAACGCATGTCCCATTTCGGGAAGCTCTATCTGGAATTCGGCGGCAAGCTGTTCGATGACTACCACGCATCCCGGGTTCTTCCCGGCTTTGCCCCTGACATCAAGCTCCAGATGCTGGAGCAGCTGAAGGACAAGGCGGAAATCGTTATTGTCATCGGTGCAGATGCCATCGAACAGAACAAGATTCGCGGCGATCTCGGCATCACCTACGACGATGACGCTCTCCGTCTGAAGAAAGCCCTCGAGGACCGCGGCTTCTATGTCAGCAGCATCGTGATCACCAAATATACCGGGCAGCCCGCTGCAGATCACTTCCGCCAGCGCCTCGAACAGCTTGGCATCCGCTGCTATCTTCACTATGTGATTGAGGGATATCCCTCCAACATTCCTCTGATTCTCAGCAGCGACGGCTATGGGCGCAACCAGTACATTGAGACCACCCGCGAGCTCGTTGTCGTCACTGCCCCCGGCCCCGGCTCCGGCAAGATGGCAACCTGCCTATCTCAGGTTTATCAGGAGCATCAGCGCGGCGTGAAGGCCGGCTATGCGAAGTTTGAAACCTTCCCGATCTGGAATCTTCCGCTCAAGCACCCTGTCAACCTTGCCTATGAGGCAGCGACGGCAGATCTTGCGGATGTCAACATGATCGATCCGTTCCACCTGGAGGCATACGGGAAGACGACCGTCAATTACAACCGCGATGTCGAAATCTTTCCGGTTCTCCAGCAGATCTTCCAGGGTATTATGAACGAATGCCCGTACAAGTCTCCCACCGACATGGGCGTCAACATGGCCGGCTTTGCCATCTGCAATGACGATGTCTGCCGCCGGGCCTCCCAGCAGGAGATCATCCGCCGCTACTACGCGAGCGCCGTCAATGTCCGCAAGGGCCTTGCCGGACAGGAAGAGCTTTACAAGCAGGAGCTTCTGCTCAAGCAGGCAGACGTCACGCCCATGGACCGTCCGGCAGCCGTAGAAGCCCAAAAGCGTGCAGAAGAAACCGGTCTTCCCGCTGCCGCAATTGAAATGGAGGACGGTACCATCGTCACCGGAAAGACCGGAGATCTTCTCGGTGCCTCCGCTGCCGCGATTATGAATGTCCTGAAGGCATACGCCGGCATTCCGCATGAGGAGAAGCTCGTCTCCGCAGAATCCATTGCTCCGATCCAGCAGCTGAAGACCGTCTACCTCGGAGGCCACAATCCGCGCCTGCACACCGATGAGCTTCTCATTGCGCTCTCGATCAGTGCCGCAACCAATCCGCATGCGAAGCTCGCCATGGAGCAGCTCCCCCGCCTCCGCGGCAATGAAGTACACTCCTCCGTCATCCTCTCGGATGTCGACGAGACCTTCTTCCGCCGCCTCGGCATGCACCTTACCTGCACGCCGGTATACGAGAAGCAGTAAATACAGCAGTGCCCCCGCAGACATAAGTCTGCGGGGGCACTGCTTTTAAGATGTGTACCCGTTTGTCCCGCTTTATGCATCCTTTGTTTCCGACATCGCCAGATACTCGTACGTCGGACGGAAATCCCCGCTTCCTCCCTGCTTCTCATACTGCTCAAAGATACGTTCCATAATATTCGGAATCTGTGTTTCAACCGGCTGAAACAGAATCACCAGATACTGCATGGCGCTGTAGCGCGTGCAGACATCCACCTGCCGGATATGCTTCTGAATCACCTCTCCCATCAGCGAAAGCGCCTGTTCGATCGACTCAATCCCGGGCAGAGTCTCTGCATTGATTTCCATCGTAACCATGACCAGATAACACTTCCACCGGTTGCGGATGACCAGCTGATGAATGTATTCATACTGTCTTGTGAAATCACGATAATTCAGATCCAGTGCCCCTGTATAGCTTCCGCTTGTCTGCAGCGACTGTTCAATCTGCTTCAGATCCTTCCCGCCGGAGGAAGCCCCGGAAATCAGCTCCGTGATTTCGTGATAGAAGCAGAACTGATTCTTTCCGTTCTGCTTGACGTAATAGAGGGTCTTATCCGCTCTGGAATAACAATCCGGAAACGTCTCGTCTCTGGTACACATGCATAGTCCCGCAGAAATCGCTGCAAAGTGAATTTCCGGATCGTTTTCGGTGATATCATGGAACCGCCCAAATAAGGTTTCCATCACTTCTGCCGCACCCGCAGGCTCATTTTCCGGCAGGAACAGCAGAAACTCATCGCCGCCAAGTCGGCAGGCAACTCCCCCTGATGACGCACGGAGCAGAAGCGCGCCAAGCTTCTGCAGTGCCTTGTCACCAGCCTTATGTCCATAGACATCATTGATCTTCTTGAGGTTGTCCATGTCAAGGAAAGCAAGGCATCCGTCTGTTTTCTGCATGGCGCCCGCAATCAGCTGTTCTCCGAGACTTCGCGCCGGAAGCCCCGTCAGCAGATCATAGCTTCTGGTTTCTTCCTGCTCCTTCAGCGTAGTGACAACATCCGATATAAACTTATTGACCGTGCGCTCACTGTTCACCGGCAGATCGTATGCGGCATCCTTCGGCGTCTCCTCAGGTACCAGTCTGCCGTCCTCCAGAAGGCGAAGGCATGCTTCCGCCGCCTGCGGATCAAACTGGCTTCCTGCATTTCGCCGGATTTCATCCTGAATCGTCTCCGGAGGAAGCGCGTTCCGGTAAATACGCCGCGAATTCATCGCATCAAAGCTGTCCGCTACGGCCACAATTCGTGCATAAGCCGGGATTTCCTCTCCCGCCAGACCATCCGGATACCCCGTTCCGTCATAACGCTCATGATGACTTCTTGTCACCTCCTGCAGATGAGGAATCATCGTAATGTCCTTCAGAATGTTGACTCCCATAACGGTGTGTCGTTTCACCAGATTGTATTCTGTCGCCGTAAGCTTTCCGGGCTTATTCAGAATATCCTCCGGGATCCCGATTTTTCCGATGTCATGCAGGTACGCACAGTTCTTCAGATTCCGGATTTCCTCCGAAGGCCAGTCCAGCTCCGCTGCGATCTTCGCCGCATACTCTGCCACTCTCTCCGAATGACCGCGGCTGTATTCATCCTTGGATTCAATCGTTGCAGACAGGGCCTGCATCATTCGGAGCGTCATTGCTTCATTCTGCTCCTGCTCCTTCTCAAGCTCCTTCTGCTGTCTTTCCGCTTCCATATGCTGGATTCGACGAATCGTCCGAATGGTATTCACGAGCAGCAGAAGGATCATTCCGGCGCCGACAAAAAGCCCTGAAACCATGTTGGAAAGATATACCGTGGCGGCCTCTATGCCCACACAGAACATAACAAGCAGCAGCCCCAGGAAAATAAGAATATCCGAGCGATATCTGCTGGTGCGGACATACCGGAAGAGATGAATCAGAATCATAACAAAGATGACCCCGAGAATTGCCTGTCCGATCGGGAGCGTTTCGATATAATCCAGAATACCGGTGAGGTGAAGAAGAGAACTGATGATAAAATCGGCAAGGACAATGACGCAGAGAATCTGATACAGGTGACGATGGCGTCCATTCTGTATGCTGTCCGCATAGAACAAAAGCGGAAGCGGGCAGAGCATGATCATGACAAAGCACAGGGCTGCAAGCGCAGAGGCATTGGGAACAAGGATCTGTCGGATCTTGGATTCTCCGAGCATCCATACCGATCCCATGAGCATGCTCCAGCCAAAATACTCCATGTCAAAGGTCGTGTGATAAATGATTCGCAGCGTGATGCTGAACAAAATGGTGGTGATTGCAGCAAACAGAATAAAGAAGGCAATGTACGTCGATACGCCATATTCACTGTAGATGGTTTCCCAGATCGCGGCCGGATTGCCGCAGTAGATTGGATTGACCACGCCGGAATAGTTGGCTGTGTGGGTCGTAAGCTCAATGCGAAGCTCCTTCCCGGCGTCCTGATAAGAAGTAGGGCAAAAGACATACCGGCTGGCGGAATTCTTTCCCGCAAGCCTCGTGTCCTTCGTGCAGTACTGCTCCCGAAGCTCACCATCAACATAAAAGGCTACGTCCTGCAGTGAGGAGCGAATGGCAACCGCGGTGTTCTCATAATTCTCCGGGAGCGTCATGGTAAGAACCATCGTCTGCCCGGCCGGCACGTCATACTTGCCGGGCACCGGAATCTCTTCCTCTGTCCCATCCGGCTTCACCCAGGTCACGGAATCCTGCTCATGGAGCGATCCGAAATACGAGTCCGCCTTCCGCTCATTTGCACCGAAAAGCTGCATGAAAAGAAACCATCCGAGGATGGCTGTCATAAGAGCATAGAAAAGCACCTTTATAATCTGCAGCGCAGATTTTGTACCGTTCATGGTGACATTTTCCCTTCCAGCTGTGTCGAAGGCTTCTGTAATTACTTGGGCAGGGTATCTTTATAGTTGGAGTACTTCTTCTCTGTCGTCAGGAGCTTCGCGTAAGCCTTGTATGCATCCTCCAGCGTATCGTACTGCGTTCCTGTCGTATACGGCCGAAATCCGTTACCGTTCGGAATATGATCCGCAATCGCAATATACGTTTGCTTCCCCTTTGTTCTTGCAGCCGTTGTTGTTTCCGAGATGTAGAAGCCCCCTGTTTCCTTACTGACAATGACAGGAATCGTCTGACCGGCACCAACAGCATTTGTGTCCACCGACGTCCAGAACAGATACCGATAGGTGGATTTGATGTTATCCCTGGTGTCTCCCAGATAGGCCCAGGTGCCATACTTCAGCAGGCTGTTCGTTTCCAACAGCTTCTCCACCTTCGAAACCATGTCAGAATTCGGACTCTTGGAATCAATTTCAAACGTGGATGTCTTATGCTCTGTCAGCAATTTGGTCTCTTCAACAATTGCATGGATATTCTCACTGAAATCAATCGCCGGTCCGCTTTCGCTTCCATCTCCGCTGCCGCCTGTCCAGTCGAACCGGATCCCTCTCTTCGGATCGAAGGAAACGGTGCATTTTCCGCCCGCCCCCGGAATTCCCTTCCAGTGGTCCGTATCTCCTTCGCCCTTTGCATGGGTGATTCCGCCGATCGTCACCGAATCAGCCAACTGCCAGTCATCCTGCTTCTGCTTCAGCGGGACCGTCTTCTCCTGATATTCCATATTCTCTGTGATCGCTTCCGCCATCACTTCCGCATAAGCGGCACGAACATTGGAAAGATCTGTCGCCTCACGGCTTTTCTCCGTCTGAGAGGCAAAAACCGGAATCGATATTGCAACCAGAACACCGATGATGGCGACTGTAATCAGAAGCTCCACCAGAGTAAAGCCTCTGCTGTTTCGTGTTGATAATGTCATGTATTCGGCATCCTGCTCTTTCTGTACTTCCTGTCCTTTGCATAGCTATCTTTTAATATAATTTAAGTCGCAGTTTTTCTGCAAGTATTATATTTTCCGGACTGCTACTCCCGGTATTTCCCCATCATTTTCTTAAACAGCTCCGCCGTGCTCGGCGGGGTGCATGTGACGGCATTGGCACCGGCCGCAATGGTTGCGGCAATGGTCTCCTCCGTCTGCCCTCCTGTGGCGATGATCGGTACCTCCGGAAAGCCTTCCCGGATCTTCCGAACCACCTGCGGCGTCTGCGCCGCACAGGCTACGTTCAGAATCGATGCACCGTTCTGCAGTCGTCCTGCAATGTCCGCATCCTCCTTGGTCACCGTGATAATCACCGGAATGTCCACTGCCAGTGCCACTGCCCGCAGATTCAGATTCGTAATCGGCGCATTGAGCACAACGCCCATCGCCCCCTGACATTCCACATCCTTTGCAAGACCCACGGTCCGAAGACCGTGGGTCGTTCCTCCGCCAACACCGCAGAATACCGGAATGTAGGATGCCTTGATAAGGGCATCGCTGATTGCCTGCTGCGGCGTAAACGGGTATACCGCAAACACCGCATCTGCATCGCAGTTGCGGATAATGGCAAGATCTGTTGTAAAAACAAAGCTCTTGATGCAGCGCCCGTTGATGACAATACCAGTCGCATCGTAAACCGTCTCCGGCATTCGCAGAATATTATGCCGGAGCTGGCCATCTACCCTTGGAGCGAATCTCTTCTCATCCGTCATTTCTGCATCCTCCATCCGATTTCTTCCGTTCCGGTCTCCCGGCTGCCGGCGCTTCTGTCCCCCGAGATACCGCTGCCTTTATTCCCACGGATCCGCCGACTTCGGAATCCGGATTCCAGTCAGAAGCTGCTGCTCCCATAAGAACCACTGTCTGGTGGACGGCTTATTCCGCAGCTTTAACGGTCTCGGACTGTCTGCACCGCTGCAGGCCACATACAAGGTCAGATACCCCTCTCCAAACTGGCTGCGGCTGGAGGCATTCTCAGAAATCGAGACCCGATACGGCAGCTTCGGAGCGTAGTTATTCTCCGGCGTGGCGCCTGCAAAATAGGACCGCATCAGATATTCTTTTCCGCGAAAGCGGTCTTTGATAAACTGCTTGTCCATCCCGTTCAACGGTCTTGGCCCGCGCAGAAAATCCAGCATCTTCTCTGTCTCCGCCGGATTCTCCGGATACAGCGCCAGTACCGCCACCGTCAGAGCAGCCACCTCTTCCGGGTTGGTCAGCCCTGCCTGCGGCATTGCCTTTAATTCATCCAGTGTCTTCGGTAGTTTGTCCATCCTGATCTCGCTCATCTCGTACCTCCTTTTCTCAGTTTTTTCTGCTTCATCCTTTAAATTGATGAAACAACAATCATATATATCGTACAGATATTATACTTTATCTTCGTCCTTTTAGATAAAACAGATCTGGTACGGCAATGCACATACCAGAAAGAACACCTCGAGACCTATGCCTAGCAGAGGGTCTACGCAGATATTGAAGCAGGCAAAGGCCCATGTGATCGTCAAGGGTATGAGCCTGGCGGATTCATCCTTATTTTGCTTTTTGTACTGTAAGGATTATTTCTTCCGCCCAGATTCATCCTTATCTTGCTCTTTTGTGCTGTAGGGATGATTTCTTCCAGCCAGATTCATCCCAAGCTTGATCTTTTGTTCCGAAGGGATGATTTCTTCCGCCCAGATTCATCCTTATCCTGCTCTTTTGTGCTGTAGGGATGATTTCTCCCGTCCAAACTCATCTATTTCCTGAAAACTGCGGACAATGGATCAGATCACAATTGTCCACTACATTCGGCAGCACCTTTTCGATTCCATCCGTGTGGAAAATATCGCAAAGGAACTTTTTATGAACTGCTCGTACCTTTCTGCAAAATTTAAAGAAGAATCAAGTATTCGCCTTTATCAGATTCTTATAAAAATCCACGCAGCCCGGCAGGCAGTTTGTCTCGATATTCTCATTCAGTCCGTGCATGCCCTTCATCTGCTCCGGGCCGTAGATAACCGGGGCGAAGCGTACGACATTGTCGCAGATTTCCTCATAATTTCTGGCGTCTGTCGCTCCGGTCATGACATAGGGGCTTCCCGCACAGCCAGGGAACGTCTGCGCAATGACGTTCTGTACCAGTCCAAATGCCTCTCCGTGAATATCTGTGGACCGGGAATAATCCGTAGCCGACAGAACCTCCATCTGCAGATTGTATTTCTCTGCTTTTTTCCGGATAACGGAAAGGCTCTCCTCCATGCCCTGATGTGGGATGAATCGCATATTGGCCGCAAGTGTCGCCTCCTGGGGAATCACGTTGCAGGCATCAGACCCTTTCTGCATCGTGAAGGCGATCGTTGTCTGCAGCATGGCGCCGCCCTGCGCGGAGATGGACGGCATTGCCTTGACAAGGATCGGCTTAAAGAGCCACAGATTCCCGAATACCAGCTTCATGCCGAAATTCGCATAAGGTGCAAGGGTCTCAAACATAGCCTGAACCTGGGGAAGCATTTTTCTCCGGAAGGGCGTGTGTGTTTCCACATCGGTGACAAACCCGGCCAGTCTGGCAATCGGCGTTCCCCGGGTCGGAGCTGACGCATGACCGCCATTGCTTCTGGCTGTGAACTTCACGTCTGCCTTTCCTTTCTCAAAGACACCGACCATCGCAAAATTTCCCTTGATTCCTCCGATCGGATTCGTGATGATGCCGCCGCCCTCATCGCAGACCAGATATGGTCTTACGCCTCGCCGTTTCATCTCTGCGACAAGCTTCGGACATCCGTCTCCTGCCCACTCCTCTGTGCAGGAGGAAGATAGATATACATCGTTTTCCGGCAGGTAGCCTTCTGCCAGAAGTTCCTCACATGCCTGGAAAAATCCCATGACCGAGCATTTTGTATCGGAGGCGCCGCGCCCCCAGACCTTTCCCTCCGCAATATCTCCTGAAAAGGGCGCATGCTTCCATGTTCCCTCTGCAGGAACCACATCCTGGTGACTCATCAGGACCAGCGGCTTTTCCTGTTTCTTTCCTTTCCAGTAAATCAGAAGATTACCGTCAATGTCCGTCACCTCCAGCTCCTGAAAGACATGGGGAAACAGCTCCTTCAGAACATCGTGAAAGCCCTCAAACTTTTGAACATCGTGCTCCCCCGGATAAGAGATCGTCTCATACCGAATCATTTTGGACAGTTTTTCCGCATACCGTTTCTCCCTCTCCGGGTCCGGCTGTGCCACGTACGTCGATTTCTTTCCCGGCATCAGAAGTGTGTGCAGGACGGCAATCAGAAGCAGTGCAAGGATAACCAGAAGCAGAAGGCCGATGATTTTCAGTATAAGCATGAATATTCCCATGTTTTCTCTCCTCCTATGCTTGCTCCTGTGCGCGGTTCTGTGTCTTTTTTCTCCATGCCAGATACGCAAGGAAAATGGTCACGGCACCGGACGGAAGGATCATCATGCTGGTCTGTGAAACGAGAGACGGCACCAGAACAAACAGCATTGACATCAGAAGCAGCGGGATCCATGAAAGCTTCGGAAGCTTGCGGAAATACTGATAAGCCATGGCTCCGAAGAGTGCGGGCACGACATTATCAAAGGCAGGCGCCAGCGTCTCACTCTGCAGAACCGGCTGCAGGGGCTGCAGAAGAAGAACACCTGCCGCGAGGACAAGAATGGTCACCAGGGACGACGTCGCAATGGACAGCGTAGAGATAATCTCGTTTTCCGTTGTTCCCGCCTTCGTTCCAACGATGTCGCGTGCATTCATGGCGCAGGGGATCTTCATGTTGATCAGATTTCCCGTAATAAAGGCGAGATACCCTCCACCGGCTCCAAGCATCGGGGTATAGACCAGAAATTCGACAACACTGGATACGGTCCACACCAGGCCGACCGAAAGGAACGCCCGCCCTGCTGCTCCCAGGTCCGGCTCCGATCCCAGATAGGCGCCGATCAGAAAGGGCGCCCCGATCAGCATCACCAGAACCATGCATGTTGTGATGCGCCCGATGCGATGCGTATTGCGGTTATATTTCTCGAGAAACTCATTCCGATCCACCGTCATTTCCGTTTTTTTCTGCACCATTTTTGCCCCCTCCTCACATCAGGATTGCAGCCAGCATACCGATCAGCATACTCCCCGCAATGGAAAAGCTCTCCAGCCATACCATCCGCTTCTTCTCGATCAACCAGGTAAAGACGGCCATGACTTCCGCAGAAACCAGGCTGACAAGAAGCGGTGTCGCACTCCCGGAGAACGTCAGTATTCCCTTCTCCGAAACAAATTTCCCAATGTAACTGCCGATATAGGCGCTCACCAGTCCGATAAACATCGCGGTCATCGCCAGATCTCCAAAGCCGCTGTCTTTTTTCTTTCCGGAGCCTTTTCTCTGTATTTTGGCCAGGTAGCCCTTGTTAAAGAAAATGGAAAGGACCATTCCCCACATGATGCAGATGCTCATCAGCAGGGCAATTGTCGCAAATGCCCGGGGCGTCATATTCGCCGCCGAGAGAGCCCCGATACCGACCGCTTCCGACGCGGCCTCCGCAACCTGCGTCTCATAGTGAAGCGCGCCGATCACCGATAGCCGCAGCCACGGCCAGGGAATTCCGAGGCTGCCGGAGAGGGCAATGACTCCCAGCAGAATACCTGCACTGGGAAGAATTGAAAATGTGATACTCGCCGTAACCGCGCGTTTCAGCTTTCTCTTATCCATTCCAATCTTAATGCCCGCCCTCCAGGCGCGAACAAGCGCAATTACACAGACAATTGCCACAAACAAAATGATTGCCCCGCAGATCAGATAGAGCACCGGGCTGTTCAGTTCACGCAGCATATTTTTCCCCCATTCTTTCTTGTTTTTGTTTCATTATAACCATTTCCATACAGGAGTAATAGCTTCAGGTGTCTGCACATTCTTAATAATATCCGGCATCGGTCAAACCTGTGGCTTTCAGAACTGCTGACAATACCCGATATGTTTCCATATAAGAAACCGAGCCTTTTCAGAAGTCAGGCTACTAATCCCAACCTCCGAAAAAGCCCGGAAATGATACGCTGCTTTCTGGCACTTGATTTTACAGTAAATTTATTTATTTATGTTCTTCATGCGTGGATTCTAACGCAAAGATTCTTTGACATACGTTTTTCTCACCATTCCGCTTTCATTAAGCGTTGAACAACACTGTCCTCACAGAAAATCCCTTCTTTTTTGCGCTTAGCAATGATCTCTGCAAACCGGGGCAAATACCGTTCATGAGATACCAGAAGTTCATCCAGTACCCTTTTTGCTTCTGCACCGTCCGGTATCAGAGGATTTAATGCAAAGGCCTGCAGCAGACTTCCATAATCCCCGGTAAAAGCTGCCTGTATCGTACACTGTTCCATTGCTTTCATCATCTGCAAAAGCCCTTTGACTGCCCCCGGCATCTCTCCATAAGCAATGGGCGATGCCCCTTTTGCAGAAATCACGCAGGAAACTTCCGCACAGCAATCTTCCGGAAGGCAGTTCACTGCCCCTTTATTCTCTGTATTGACCACCATAATGCTGCCTTTATCATTATGGACCGCACTGATGCATTCACATGCTGTGTCACTGTAATATGCACCGCCCCTCTTATTTAATTCCGGCGGCATCGTATGTAAGGAAGGATTTCGATAAAGCTCAAACAAGGATTCTTCTGTCTCTAAAACCTGCTCCGCCCTGGTAGCATGGAGCTTAAAATCCTTCAGGCTGTGTTCAAGCATTTCTTCAGCACTAAAATAGTATCTGTGGTATCCGCAGGGGATCATCCCCATGGATCTTAAAAGTTCCATATCCATGGGCTGCTGATAAATATTTACCGGAGTGCCTCCTTCTTTATCATTAATAAACTCCAGGAGCTTATCCGTAACCTCCCTGCCCTGCTTATCCCAAACCCGGTGCCAGTGGAAATAGTTCAGACCGCCGAAGCGATAGGTAAATTCTCCCTCTTTTTGTCCCAACAGAGCCGGTTCTTTCATCATGGCAATCGTTGGAACATTACATAATCCCATGCACTTTTTCCAGCCCATTTTTTCTATAACGGCTTCTGTGATCATGCCGCTTGGATTGGTAAAATTCATCAGCCATGCATCAGGGCAAAGTTTCTCCATGTCTCTGATGATTTCCTGCATCACAGGAATGGTGCGCAGTGCTTTAAAAATTCCTCCCGCGCCGTTGGTTTCCTGTCCCAGCATACCATGAAGCAGCGGAATCCTTTCGTCCTTGATCCTTGCATACAGTCTTCCTACCCGAAACTGGGTGATTACGAAATCTGCATTCGGAAGCGCTTCCTTCCGATCCAGTGAAGCATAGATTTTTGTTTTGAGTCCCGCTGCCTCCCACATACGCCGGGACAGCTCCTTAATAACAGACAAATGTTCCTTTCCCTCCGGGATATCGACTAACCATATCTCATCAATGAGGAGCTCTTCACTTCTTCGTATAAATCCGTTCATAAGTTCCGGGGTATAGCTGCTGCCCCCTCCTATCACTACAATCTTAAGTCCCATATCATTCCCTCCTTTTGGCAGCATCTTTCCGTTTTGCTGCTATTTCTTTACACTCTGTAAGAAAATAATTATGCTGTATATGGCATTAAAAGTCCTATCCAACATCCTGCGGACAGGAACAGTTCTTTACAAATGCTCAAATTTTGTATAGCACTTTTTATGGGACAGGGGAAAACAAATTGATAGTAAGAAAAACAGACCGAAGAACCGTCATGACCAAAGGTATGATTAAGGATGCGCTTCTGGAGCTGCTCCATAATACTCCCTATGAAAAGATAACCGTTACCGCCCTGTGCAAGCAATCCGAAATTACCAGGGCCACCTTTTACCTGCATTATAATAATATCGACGCTGTATTAGATGAACTGCTGGACGACGCCCTCCGGCTTACAGAGCTTGACACCATCCAGACACTCCCCTCTGCCATCTCCAATCGGACCATAGAAAACAAGAAAAACAGCGAAGAAATGAATCCCGATGCTCTGCTTCCTGCCTGTCAGCGCGCCGCCAGCAACCCCAAATATCGAATCCTTTTTCTGGACGAAAGCTTATCCCATCATATGCTCAGGAAGCTGTATCAAACACAAAAAACGCAGCGTATCCCGGAAATTATGAGAGCTTATCATGTTAACGAATGGGAGGCAGAAAAAATTTTCCTTTATATTCTCCATGGAAATTTTGCCGTGAATAAATCACTGGGATGGGAAAAAAATGAAGACTGGTACCATATACAGAAAGTCATAAAAAGACTCTTAAAACCCTAGAAAGAAAAGAGCATCCACAAAATGGCAGGTGCTTTCCTTAATGCTACTACACAATAGATTAATCGTTACATGCGTCGGACGAATACAGCGTTTTAAGCGCAAAAAAGAACAGCATTCAAGCTGTCCCTCTTGCATTTAGTCATTATGTGTTTGTGATATCATGCTCTGGATATCTCGGCCACCATAGACAATTCTGATAATTGTAACAGTAAAAGCAACAGTGTCCACCATATAAAACACGACGAAATTATCAACCAGTGCTTTGTGCATTCCCATGCTTTTCCACGGTTCCCAATCAACGATAGGATTTCGTGATGGCATAAAGTCAAGAGAACGGATCGTTTTTCTGATTCTGTTCACTTGACCTTCGGCAGTGTCTGGAACCAATAGTTCAAAAGCAATGTAGGAATAAATCTCTTTGATGTCGCTTCGAGCTTCCGGGGAATAAATCACGGAATAGGTATCACTCATATGCCGAATTCCTTAGCCAGTTCCGCATCAACCTCATCTACCGTATAGGTTTTTCCTGATTTGAGTGATTCCACACCCTTCATCAATTCAATATCAAGTTCTGCACGGCTCATTCCACCAATCGCAGTAGGCTTTGCAGATGGAAGATGCAGGTTAAGTGGCAGACCTCTGGTCAATACAATCTGACTATACAGCATCTGAATGGCACTGGATGGTGTAATGCCAAGCTGAGAAAGAATTTCCTCTGCATTTTCTTTTAGCCCTGTATCAATACGAGCATAAACAGCTGTTGTATTTGCCATATATATCACACTCCTTTGAGTATAGTATATCCAAGCGAGTGTTAATTGCAAGCATTTGCAAGCATTGTTTAGCAAAATCTTTTTTGCAGGAAGGAGGAATGTCAACTTCCTCTTTTTTTACACCTTAAAAATCTCCTTTTGTAATGTTTGCACAAAAAGGAGACTTTTCTCTATTCTTCTTGCCTCACAGCATCCGCACGGATGAATTCGAAGATTGCAGCGCATCTGTCGTCCCAACCTTTCTTCCCCTTGCCATCTTATGTCTCCTCTTTCAGGATCTTGCTGATCCCTTCTGCGTAGTACTTGACCAGCGCCGTGTCTATTCCGAAAGACTTCAGTATCGTTTTCTGTGTAGCGGTGACTGCATGATCCAAACGATATTTATTGTCGGTCAGCCGAACCATTTCAATCTTCTCCAGTTCGCGAATTCCAAGGAGATGCAGACGGAGAAGCTGTCTCTGAAGGCGGTGCCGCTTGCAAACGGCATGGTCAAGGCAAAGACCGGAAACACTACGGATGCCACAACCTATGCAAATTGGTACAAAGCGGTTTATATGCCGACAGCGGAAAACACAGACACGTCTCCGCAGTCTGCGGCCAAGACGACGAAGTCAGTAAGAGAGTAATTGGATTATGAGTATGATTCAGAAGATTGAGATTGACGGAAAGCAGGTGCCCTTCAAGGCATCTTCCGCCATTCCGCGTATTTACCGCATCAAGTTCCATCGGGATATCTATAAGGATCTCGATGTGCTGGGAAAGTCTGTCGGAAACGGGGATGAGGGTTCCTCCCACCTCTATATGTTCTCTCTTGAGATGTTTGAGAACATCGCCTACATCATGGCAAAACATGCAGATCCCACCATCCCGGACAACCCAGAGGAAGGGCTTGATGAGTTCAGCACCTTCTCCATCTACCAGGTGCTTCCGAAGATCATCGAGCTCTGGGCTTAAATGTCCAGACAGATGTGGAATCTAAAAAAACTTCACGCAACTGACCGCCCGATGACCACACCCTTATTTCTGCTCCGCTGCGTGCAGCTCGGCATTTCCATCCGAGACCTTGACCTTCTCACGATCGGGATGGTGAATGACATGTACGCAGAGAGCAGCAATGATGAATACAAGGGCTATGCGCAGATTGCCACGCAGAAAGACTTTGATCTATTTTAGTAAAATGAAAGCTATTGCATGCTATTTGAGTCAATTTGGTATATACTTATTTCAAATAAAGAAAGGAGATGCTTGCAATGAAAACGATCAGTATCAGATTAGAGGATTCTATTTATGAAGAACTGGGAGCGATGCTTGATGCAATGGGTCAGACAAAGCAGACTTTTTATGAAACCTTTACCAGAACTGCATTAAGAGAAAGAAGCATTCCGTTCATTATCAAGGCACCGCTTTCAGATACGCACGCAAATAACAATAGCAAATTAGAAGCTTTCGCAAGACTTGAAGCATCCAGAAAGGCTGCTACAGAGACAATTGATTATGATTCTGAAAGGGAGGAAGCGATGAATGAGAAATTCGGTAATATTGATTGATACAAGCATCCTTCTGAATTACATCACGAACCGTGAGGGTCCGTATCTTGAGCAGTCTGTAGAAATTGTAAGGAAATGTGCAATTGGTGAATGTACTGGTTACATTGCATTCCATACGCTTTCCACTCTCTGGTATGTGCTAAGAAAACACAATGATAGTGTTCGCAGACAAAATCTGAAAGACATATGCGAAATTTTCACTGTCGCAACTGCATCACAGACAGAGATCATTGATGCAATTGAAAAAGATTCCTTCAAGGATTTTGAGGATTGTCTGCAGGATAAATGTGCAAAGGATGTCGGAGCTGATTACATTATCACCTGCAATGTGAGAGATTTTGAAAATTCTGAGGTTCCGGCGATCACACCAGCCGATTTTATAAAAGCATACAGATAAAGATATAAAAAGAGATTAAAGCATCTATCTGAAATGATAGGTGCTTTTCTTATTACCCCCACGTGCTCTTTTGTGTGATCCGCTCTTTTCACGATCAGCTTTGCCGCCGTATGTCCATGAACGGCATAATGCATTTTATTCTGGACAGTCGCATAGAATCTTCTTGTCGTTGCAGAATTTTTATCATAATCAACAGCCGTTCATCATCCATCACCCAACCTTTGATGGTGTAGTCCTTGTCGATCTGGTTTACCCATTTACGAAACTGTACGGCCCGCTCGGAATTGACCTTAAAGCCCACGGCAATGGTCATTTGAAGGTTATAGTGCTTGGTATCGCGTGCGACCTGATGAGAACCTTCGGTTTGAACGATTCGGAAATTCCGAATAGTTGCGGCCTCTTCCAATTCACTATCCGCGTATATTCTTTTATCAGGTATTCCATCTTCTCTCGCTTCCGGACAAAAAGAATATGTGCAACCGCCTGTGACGACTCATGAAGAATAATCCTTTGATTCTTCTTACAATTTCATCATCGTGCTGATGCCGGCTTTCCATGATTTCTTAGTAAGCAGTACTATCATCTCCACGTGCGTTGAGACGACTGAACTGCCCTCTTTTTTACTTCATCGGTTTGTGAAAACATGTCCAGTACCTCATCGGTTTGCGGGAACTTATCAATAGTTACCGCCTCTGCTCTGCATCAGCAAACAGGAAATTGTCACTCCAAAATAAATGGAAGTATAATCATAATAATTCCAAATAGGGCAAATAAAGCACCACCGATTTTTGTGGCTTTCAAATAGAACTCAGATGGTTCATCTGCACGATAAGATTT
>JABLTS010017757.1_pt1 | contig 190995 bp, 162 predicted proteins | sample 7160081 | NCBI WGS metagenome assembly JABLTS01 (sample SAMN14651231, study PRJNA627086) | human gut metagenome | isolation source: feces | host: Homo sapiens | reverse complement strand
GGAATATCGATAGCATCGGACTATTCAACATAGCACGCTATACCGCTGGCATGCCCCTATTGCCTTCGGCACTTCCCCCGAAGGGGGAAGCAAGACGTTACGGCGCTAACAATTTCCTTAACTTAACAGCATTACCCCTCTAGGGGAGAAGGTGCCCCGCAGGGGCGGATGGGGTGACTATGGCATGAAAGACAGTTGGGATAAGGTTTCCCGGTCACTCCTATGAGAGCTGCAAGTCCCCTGCGGCAGATGGAACGCGAAAATGAGATGATCGTTATTTCACATCGCTTTTTTGTTGTGATGGGTTCAGTGTTTTCCTAGGGAAATATGTGAGATAGATGAATACCGATAACGATTTCTCGGCTTCGCTCGAAATGACGATGGCGCTGAACGCGAACTCACTATAGATGTGACTCGTGTCTTGAATGCCACTTACTATATGAGAATACCGCCATCCATCCAGCGGAGCAGACCCTTGAAGAAGGGCCGCGCCAAAGGCGCCGGATAGAGTGCCCCGCAGGGGCACAGTTCACCGTAGCGGTCAGCAGAGCAGATGCGTTGACCGTTCTGCCGTCCAGCTCATATCACTTGCTGGCCGTTCTGCCGTATTCTGCCTCTTCGAGGCAGTCTATCCCGGCCTTTGGCCGCTCCCCTTCTCCAAGGGGGAACGCATTATAGGCCATTCTCCATTCTCCGCGGTGCTTCCCTACTTTTATGCGCCGCATCACTCCCTGCACGCTAATCCTGAACTCTGAAGTTTGAAAGCAGGGGTGAGTAGCTAGGGATTAGGGGTCTCAAGTGACTCGTGACTGGGAGACATCAGGCACTCGTATCGTCATTTCGAGCGAAGCCCTCGATCTTCCTTGCAGACCGATAAACGAAGGATGTGTGAAAGCAGAAATATGTAGCACCAAGGCGTCGTTTACTTGCAGTACCTATGTGATACTGACCAGAGTGCAAGAAAGATCGAGGGCAACGCTTTCGATGACGGCGGCGCGAAGCGCTATCAAAACTCCGCGGCACTTCCCTATTTTTATGCGCCGCACCATCCCCACTGAACGTATAGAACCTGCTGAACCTCTTTCGCAAATCATCAAGGGACGGCATGCCCCACGGGCTAACCCTTAAACCCTTCTTCCCTTTTCCCAAATATGTTAGAATAAATGAAAACGATAGCCCATTCTATTTCCATGGAGGAAACAATTATGAAAAAAGTTATTTTCGATATAGACGGCGTCCTTTTGAGCGAAGAACGCTACTTCGATGTATCTGCTCTGACCGTATGGGAGATACTCTACAGCCCTTCGTACATGGGACTTCCCGGCGAACGCGACGATTTCCATGCGAGTCGTATCACCGAAGGGCAGATCGCCGGCTGCCGCAGCGTGGTGTGGGGAAATGACGCCCTGCTATCCTGGCTGAAAGCGCGCGGCATCAATTCGAACTGGGATATGGTACACGCCGATCTCATCACCATCCTCTGGCTGATGGCAGAAACTTATAAAAAACGCTCCGGCGGAGAAAAAATGTCCTTTACCTTCCACCAGCCACAAGACTTGAAGCGCGCCGGACAGGAGCTCATGGGACTACCTATGCCGAAAGCAGAAGACATACTCGATCGCTGGGAGAGCATCGTCCCCGAAGGACTTCAGGGCGAAGACGTCTTCCATGCCCTCAAGGATGCCATGGCGGATGCGATCGATGGCGACCTTTCCTGGGCCGACCTTCGCTCCGATTTCTGGAAGATCCATACCGAAGCCTTTCAGGCCTGGTACCTCGGAGACGACACCTTCATTTCCCTCCTGCATCACATGCCCTACAGCGCAGGAAAACCTGGCTTCCTCTCCCGAGAAGTCCCGCTTGCGCCCGCCGCTCACATCCTTTCCCTCTTCCGCACGCTGAAAGAGCGCGGCTATGACATCGCCATCGCGACCGGCCGTGCCAGAGAGGAGATGGAGATTCCCTTCAAGCTGTTCCACTGGTATGAGGAATTCGATCCCTACACCATGGCGACTGCCTCCGATGCGGAAGAATCAGCCCGCAGACTGGGCGGCCCCGTCCTCGACAAGCCCAATGCCTTCATCTTTTCCTGCGCCATCTTCGGCAGAGAGCCGGATAACTACAAGGCCTACTCCGAAGAGACCATGCAGCCCGCCAAGGAGGATGAGATCTACGTCTGCGGCGACTCCTACTCCGACGTCATCGGCAGCCGCCGCGCCGGTGCGAAATGCATCGGCATCCTGACCGGCCTTGAAGGCAAGGACGCGATCCCGATGTTTGAGAAAGAAGGCGTCCCATATGTGGACCGCGTGACGGATATTTTAGAAAAATTGGAGCAGAAGTGACCGGCAGCAAGTGGTTGGTGACTGGTATATTTCGTTTGTCATTTCCCTTGCACTGTCATTTTGAGCGAAGTGAGAAATCTGTTTCGTCTGCAGAGAAAAGAGGAGTGGGGCAGCCATCCATGGAAAACCTGACATCCCCTTCATGTGTGTGATGGAGGTGGCCCTCACAGTAAAAACCGCGGGAAGAAAGAACTTCGGAGCTCTTTCTTCCCGCGGTTTTTATAAAATCAGAGGATCTGTTTCCGGGATCGTCACAGGAATGAGAGGCTAGTGACTACTGACTTGAATACCACTTTCAGGCATCGCCTTTTTTATTTGCGGCGCAGCCGCTACCAGCATGTCTGCTCCCTAGTCAACAAATTCCGGACAGCAAAAAACATCCGGGAAATGCTTTCTGCCTTTACCCAAATGCAGGCGGGACACGGAATCGGCGCCGGTGTGGTTACATGTACCAAAGTACGAACGTCCTGGCTGTCGTCGGTGCTCGGCCTCGCAGGGGGCAGGAAAGCGTGGAAAGCATGGATTTCCCGGATATTTTTTTGTTTGTCTTACATGTTCAGCCTTAGACAGGTGGGGGAAAAAGACTGACATTTCCTTGTCCTGTCCGATGAGCCGGAGCGCAAAGCAAGATCTTCCTTCCGTAAGACTGCTCTCTGTTGTATTTCTTAGCGCTAATGAATTCTGGAAATCAGAGAACAGCCGCGAAAAGGTGCACACACGATACCCTTGGCTTCATGTCTGTATTGTATACCTTATTTATGAAAATTGCAAGTCTGTGTCTTACAAGTAACTCACAAGAAATGGTGGATCACTAAAATCTATCAAGTAACGAGCGCATATATATAGAATCATCTGACATTCGCGAGTTCTTTTATTCACATGGCGGATTATGTCGTGAGAAGGAGATGCTGGCAGATCAGTCCGTGAGAGGGGCGTATCTTGTTTTTGTTGAGAAAATGAGATGATCGGGGAACCCATTACGGATAGCCGCCCTTTTAGGGGGAATACACCTTATCATATGAAAATTAGAAAGAAGAGGCACAAGGTTAACAAAAATAAAATTAGATTAAAAACATTTGACAAAATAAGTAGTTTATGATAGTCTCTTAGAAGCTATCACTGATCAGGGAATAGGTGATGAGGATTTTCATCTTTGCCGTGGAAACTCGGACACACTGGCTCTTGATGGAGATCATTTTCTTCCCACTCATTTTACATTTTGGAAAGAGGATAATGGTTATGAAAAAAGGAATGTATAAGGTGCTCACTGCTGCCCTCATGCTCACAATTTCGGGGGGGGTAGTAGGTAGTGCTGCTGATACTGTACTGGATACAGTGTATGTCAATGCAGATAGAGATAAGGCGGAAGATACTGTCGGTACACTTCCGGGTGGATTCATCAAAGAAGAACCAAGCGTTGGACTGTTGGGGCATCAGGATGTAATGGATGCCCCTTTTGCGGTGTCTGAAGTCAGTCAGAAGACAATCAAAGCTTTTGCGTCTCCTGTGAATGGTGTCAACGAAGCTCTTGCGCTGAACCCTTCTGTGACGATCCAGTCCGGGAGCTTGTATCAGGATATTGCGATTCGTGGATTCAGAACGAATGGTCATAGACAGTACGTAAATGGTATCCCAGGCCTTCTCTGTCAGGAAAATATTCCATACTACTGGGTAGATAGCGTTAGTGTGGTTTCCGGTCCGAATATCGGCGTCCGCGGCACAGGCCTGAGTGAAGCTATTGGCGGTGTTGTCGATTATACCTCCAAGAAAGCAGTAACCAATGCCACAGATCTGAAACTGGCGTATCGTGGCGGCAGTTCTTTTGAAGAAGGCGTTGATTATCAGACGCGTCTTGGCAGTGATAAGAAATGGGGCGTTCGCGTTACTACGAATAACATTCATGGGGATACCGCGATCGACAACGAAAAGCTGGAACAGCAGAATATTTTCGTCAATATCGATCACAAAGCAGAGCGCTCAAAGACCAATTTCCTCTTTGGGTATAATCATACCAAACATTACGGTGGTCCGTATGGGGTTAGCTTTGATTTTAAGACAGTAACCGATCTTCCTTCTGCGCCTAAGGGAAGCAACGGGTTGAAACCTGATTGGTCTTATAATGCATATGAGAACTATATCATGGCGTTCAACCATGAACAGAAGTTGTCTGAACATGTGACCGGTTTCGTGAATGCTGGGTATCATAAGGAAAACTGGTATGGCTATATTGACGGAAGTCCGAAAGTTTTAAATAATAATGGTGATTACCGAATTAGCATGTCAAACTTTCCGCTGTTTCTTGTGAAGACTTACTTAGGAATGGGCATCAAAGGGGATTTCAACATTGGTAAAGTCAAAAATGAATATATGATCGGTGTGGATAAGAGTTGGGAAACCTACGACATTGATGATGGAAATCCAAGCTATTCCTGGAAAGGTTTTGGTAATATCTATCAGACTAACAGCTGGAAAAATCCGGGCGATGCACACTGGATTCCACTTCATTCTGATACCACACAGATGGAAGGCTGGCATGTTGTAGACACTCTGAAGGCACTGGATGATAAGCTGCAGGTGACACTTGGCGTTCACGGTCACAGGGCCACTGTAAATCAGGTAGGAGAAACGTCTCTGAAAAAATCGGATGCCATTACTCCGACCTATGCGATTTCCTACAAATTTACGCCAGACTTCATGATGTATGCGGATCATACAGAAAGCTTCGGTATGGGAGCGCGCGTTTCGACAGATGCCTCTTATAACTATGTCAATAAAGGGAAGATGCTTGATCCTGCGAAGACGAAGCAGAATGAAGTTGGCTTCAAAGTAAAGACGGGTAAATTCCTGAACACACTGGCATACTTTGATATCAAACAGGCGAATGCAATTGACGTAAAACTGGCGAATGGCAGACTGCTCCGCGCACTGGATGGGGAACAGGAAAATAAAGGTTTTGAATGGGCCTTCACTGGAAACATCAATGATAGATGGGATCTCATCGGTGGCGCTATGTATATCGATGTCAAACAGACAAAGACGAAAAATGGAGCTAATGATGGTAAGCCGGTAGACGGCATCCCGCACTGGACGGCAAATGTCGGCGCGATTTATCATCCAAATAGCCAGTGGTCTATTATTGGACGCGGCAACTATATCGGAACAGCGAAGATCAATGGAAATACGATCAAAGTGCCGTCTTCCTTCGTATTTGATCTGGGTGCGACCTATGATACCACTTTTGGCAAGACACCCGTGACTTTACAGGCGATGCTTTACAATGTGGCAGGAAAAGATTACTGGATTCCAAGCGGAAGCTCCAGCAGCTTGACTGTCGGCGGACCACGCACCTTCGTATTCTCCGCTAATTTCCGTTTCTAACCTAAAGGAGAACCTTATGAGCAGAACTATCCGCCGGATGCCTCTGGCGATTCTTACGATCATTCTCACCGTTCTGCTCCTCTTCTCCTGCCTTCTCGGGCTGAAGCTCGGGTATCTCTCTGTGTCCTTGCCGGGGATCGTATCGATCCTTGCTTCTCATCTTTTGGGAAGTGCGCTTCCTTCGGATATTGCGATGGGCGCAGCGGATGCAGTCTGGGATCTTCGGCTCCCGCGCATCCTGCTCGCGCTGGCGGTCGGGATGGGGCTTTCGCTGTCCGGCATGGTGATGCAGGCTATGTTTCGGAATCCGATGTCAGACCCTTACATCATGGGTGTGTCCTCCGGGGCATCGCTGGGGGCGGCTTCTGCCGTTTTCTTTGGCGCGGGGGCGGCTTTCGGGGTATCTGCGATCGGATGCGGGGCATTTCTCGGCGCCTTGGCGTTGTCGCTCATTCTCGCCATCGCAGCAGGCCGTGTGGCGCCGGGGGATTCATCCTATCTTCTGATCTTTGGTGCGGCGCTGGCGGCAGTCTGCGGCGGGATCACGAGTGTGCTGGTGTATATCGGATCCAATGCGACGGGGATGGATGTGACGCTGTACTGGCTGATGGGTTCTGTTTCCTTCGCCAAACTCCTGCCGACGCTCTCTGTGCTTTCCATCGTGCTTGCTTTCATCGTGTTTTTCTCTACACAGACAAGGATCCTGAATCTGATGCTGGAAGGGGAGGAAACTGCTGTCCCGCTGGGGCGGCAGCTCCTCCCTTTTCGGCGTCTTTACCTCGTGATGAATGCGCTCTTGATGGGAAGTCTGGTGACACAGGCGGGACTGATCGGCTTCGTAGGTCTTCTGGTGCCGCATGGCTGCCGGATGGTCATGGGGGCGGATCACAGGAAGCTCCTGCCCGTATCCGTGCTTTCGGGAGGATTGATGACGGTCTGGGCAGATATCTTAGGACGGATACTGATTCACGGTGTGGATATTCCGTTGGGGGTCAGCTTGTCTCTGATCGGTGCGCCTGTATTTCTGGGGATGCTCATCCGGCGTTCGTATCATTTTGGAGGAGAAGGGGCATGAATATTTCAGTCAATCATATCTCTGCCGGTTATGGGGGAAAGCAGGTGCTCAAGGACGTATCGATATCTTTCGAAAGCGGACAGCTGACGGGCATCATCGGGCCCAATGGGTGCGGGAAGAGTACGCTTTTGAAGTGCATTTACCGTCTGCTTTCGCCTTGGTCCGGGGATATCCGGATCGGTGATACGATCTTGAAGGATCTGCCGTATCGGGAGAGTGCGAAGCGCGTCGCGGTACTGGCGCAGCACCACGCAGCCGGCTTCGATTTTGATGTAGAGGAGGTCGTGCTGATGGGGCGCACGCCTTACAAAGGCATTACAGAGGGAAACAATCGCGAGGATCGTGACATCGCGCATCGGGCGATGCAGGAAACGGGCGTGGAAACATTAGCGGAGCAGAGTTTTTCTTTTCTCTCCGGCGGGGAGCAGCAGCGCGTGATGCTCGCGCGGGCTCTCACGCAGGAGACACCTTGTCTCATCCTGGATGAACCGACGAATCATCTGGATATCACCTACCAGCTGCAGATCATGGATCTGGTGAGCTCGCGTCATTTGACGGTGCTTGCGGCCATTCATGACCTGAATATCGCAGCCATGTATTGTGACCGGATCGCAGCGATGAAGCATGGAGAGCTGATCGCCTTCGGCAGGCCTGAAGAGGTCTTGACGGAGGAGTGGATCTGGGAGCTGTATCATGTGAAGGCTGAGGTTTTTCCGCGAAAAGATGGAAGGCTGGCTGTGATTTTCGAAAGAGGGGCTGTCGTATGAAGCCGGTCTATCGTGTGATGCTCATCAGCTTTCTCTGCCTGCTCTTGACGCTTTTATCATTGGGGTTTGGAGAGATATCCCTTTCACCGGCAGAGACTTGTCACTATCTATATCTGGCGCTGACTTCGCCGGAAGGAAATGGGATGGTCGCGCAGGATGTGCTGCAGTTCATCCGCCTGCCGCATCTTGTGCTTTCTTTTTTCATCGGGGCGGGTCTCTCCGTCTGCGGGGCAGTGATGCAGGCGGTGATGAAGAATCCGCTGGCGGATCCGTATCTATTGGGGATTTCCTCTGGCGCAAGTCTGGGCGCGGTGCTGGCGATCGCACTCGGTATCGGGATGATTGGGAGCTTTGATGGGGTCGGCGCCGCGGCTTTTCTTGGCGCCGGACTTGTTTCCCTTCTGATTCTTCTTATTTCTTCGATCAGCGGCAAAGGAGAGGGATTGACACTGCTCCTGGCAGGTTTTGCACTCAATGCAGCCTGCTCGGCTGCTGTGAGCTTCTTCGTCACCGTGGTGGCGGATACGTCGAAGACGCGGTCTATCCAGTTCTGGATGATGGGGAATATCCGTGCTGACTCATGGATGGCGATTGGCATTTTGGCGATTCTGGTGACGGCTGGATGTTTCTACTTCTTCTCCCAAAGGCGCATCCTCGACCTGATGCTCATGGGGGATGACCTCTCTTTGACCATGGGGCAGAAACTTTCGACGTATCGGAAAGTGTATATCGCCGTCATGGCGCTTCTTGTCGGAGCGGTGGTGTACATGTCAGGCATGATCGGATTCGTCGGGCTCATCATCCCGCACGGCGTACGTCTCCTCGTAGGGAGCAGCCATGGACGTCTTCTTCCGCTGGCGGCGCTTACGGGAGGGACATTCCTCTGTTGGGCGGATATTCTGGGAAGAAATGCGATTTCCGGACTGGAGCTGCCCGTGGGTGTCATGGCTGCACTGGCAGGCTCGCCCTTTTTTCTATGGATGCTGATGTCCGGAAAGCAGGTGAGGAGATGAAGAAGGCTTGGCTTCTATCGCTCCTTCTGCCGCTCGTCCTATCGGGCTGTCAGATGCAGAAATCTCATTCTGCAGGGGATTATTCGCGCCCCTTTGTGGAGAATATCAAGGTAGAGAATTACTATGAGACGGGGGTGAATCGCGAGTACTTGTCGGATGTGCCGCAGCGTGTGATCGTTATCGGTGCGAATGAAACGGAGACGCTGCTGGATCTTGGCGTCGAAAAGGCCATCCTTGCCGCTGATGATGGGCAGAATAGTCAGCGGTATGGCATCAAGGCATCGAATGAAAGGGCTTTTCAGCGGCTGCCCCGCATCGATCGCAGCACGATCCAAGCAGAGCATTTTCTGGAAATGCATCCAGATATGATCATCGCGGAGCAGCAGTTTTTCTCCAAAACACGTCTCGGCAGTACGGACTACTGGAACAGCAAGGGAGTCCTCACCATGGTGCCGCTGAATACCACCTCACCGGGCAAGCTGAATCAGGTGGAAACCGTAGAGAAAGAGATGAAATTCATTCGCGATCTGGGGATCATTTTTCACAAAGAGGAAGAAGCAGAGAAAATCGTGAGCGCAACGGAAAACCGGATTCACGATATAGCGAAAACCGTGGAATATCATAAGAAACCGAAAGTCATGATTCTCGATCGTATGAGCATCCTCGCTTCTTATGGGCGAAAGAAGATCGCAGGGGATATGGCTGCCTCTATCGGTGGTGTCGTCCCGGATACCACGGCGGCGGTCAGTGATGAGATGATGATGAAGCTAGACCCGGATGTCGTCTTTCTCGTTGTGTATCGCGATGAGGAGAAGGAGCTGGCATGGCTCCGAAATAGGCCTGCTTTCCGGAATCTGAGCTTCGTCAAAAATCATCGTCTTTATGGGATACCGCTGAAATATGTGTATGGTCCACAGACGCGCACCATCGATGCGATCGGCTATATGGCAGAACGTATGTATCCCGGGACATTTGATTTTCCGAAAGAGTATGACTTTCATTCGTGACAAAAAAGAGCCGGAGAGATCCGGCTCTTTTTTGTCATGGAGGAAATGGTATGGAGAATGCTATTTTTATGGGATTTAGCTACAAACTCATTTTTTAAATATAAAAACTAATATTGATTTTATCTTCGGGTGGGTGTAATATGAAAACAGATTAGGAGTGAAAATGCATCATGAATGTATATTATGCAATCATGGGCTTGAGAGTTTTTTCTTCCTGAAAGGAGAATATTCTTATGAGAAAATGCATGAAAAAGATCCTGATGGCGAACATCGCAGCTGCGATTATTTGTTCTGTGTCGGGGGGGGTAGCGTCTGCGCAGGATAGTCTGTATGAATACGGTATGACGCCGGTTTCTATTCAGAATGGTAAGCTGCTCAGCGGCGATGTCATTCATAATGATGCATCTACAACCGACATTCAGACAAGCAATACGAAGGGCACAGACAATCATTACTACGGACATTTCTTCTTCGGAAATGCAGATATTAAGGATACAGCGTTTGACAATAATCAGCTCAAAACAGATGGACCCAATGGGGTGGTCTACTTCAACTCCAGCGTAAAATTATATCCAGCTAGCTATGAAGTAGAGACGCCCAATACCGTGACCGTTACGAATTCCTCTTTTAACGGGAATAAGATCGAAAGTACAGGTGGTACCGCCAGCATTTACTCGACTTCCAAAGCCGGTGCCGTGATGGTTAAGGGGACCGATGTCACTTTTAATGATGTCGCATTCAATGATAATAAAGCAAGCGGCGGAGACCATGCACAGGCGATGGGTGGTGCGGTTTATCTGGACTCTACATCCAATACAGCGAACCATGATGGTAAAAAGAGAGTTTTGAAAGCGAGCGCGACTTTCAATGTCACCAAAGATACGACGTATGCAGGAAATACAGTATCCGGTGTCGGTGACTATAGCGACACGTATGGCAGCTACGCGAAAACAGGCGGCGGATTCATGTACATGGATCGTGGCGGTGAGGCCAATTTCAACATCGCTGACGGTGCAACATTGAAAATCGGGAAAGATGGAGAAACGGATGCGAATACGGACTCCATCGCGAGCGCGATCCGTGGCAGCAATGCGGCTTATGGAGAAAATACCATCAATAAAGAGGGACTTGGCACCCTGACTGTCAATGGCAGTATGAGCGGATACCATGGAGATCTCAATGTCAAAGAAGGTACCATGAATATCAATCAGACGATCGCCGGAGATGCGAAGATCTCCGTATCGGATGGGGCTACACTGCATCTGAAAGGGGTAGAGCTTTCCAGCCAGTCCGGTACTATTTCGGTAGCAGATTCAAAGGGTAATATGAGCTCAGTTACATTACCCGAGAGAGACGGCACTCTGGTAGCTGAGACCGGTTCGAAGGTAACCGCGGACACCATCACGCTGAAAGATAAGTCCTCTATGAAAGTCGAGACGGGGGCAACTTTGCAGGCACAGAGTGTATCGGTCAAGGATGATGCTACGTTAAAAACAGAGTCCAACTCGACTTTTGATGTGGACCAGGTGGCAGTAGACCCTGCCAAAGAAGGACATGTCCAGCTGATGGGTGATTTCAGCGGGAAGTTGGTGGACAGTAACGGTCAGGCTCTGACAGCGGAACAAACTAAAAATGTCATGAAAAAAGCAGATGGTGACAACTCCCGTGTCGATATCACTGCGCAGGATGGGAAGTCTGCCACCTCTCTGCTGCAGGGGAATGACGGTACATTCACGATCCAGAGAAAAGACTATGAAAACGGCGGACAGACCACCGTTCTCGCTTCTTACAGCAAAGACGGCACCTACGATGCCAAGGGACATGATATGAAAAATATCGGTCAGCTTTCCGCCAAGTCTCTGAGTGTCGGTCAGATCACTGATGTAGAAACGGCGATCAATAAGAATAAGGCCGACATTGGGGCTCTCGATGATCGTGTCACTACTAATGAGAACATGATAAAGCAGAATACGGATGCTATCAACATTCTGGATGAACAGAATAAGGCCGAGATTGGACGTCTGGATGGTCGTATCGATACCAATGCTACTAATATAGCGCAGAATACGACCGACATCCGGAGTGCGGAAACGGCGATCAAAACTAATGCGAATGGAATAGCGCAGAATAAGGCTGACATCCAGCGTCTCGATGGTCGTGTCAATAAGGTCGGGGCCAATGCAGCGGCTCTGGCAGCCCTGCATCCGCTCGACTATGATGCATCGGATAAATGGAGCGTAGCTGCCGGTGTAGGCAACTATGGCGATGCCAATGCCATGGCGATCGGTGCCTTCTATCGTCCGAATGAAGATGTCATGCTGAACATGGCAGGCAGCTTCGGTTCTGGTGAAAATATGGTCAATGCCGGTATTTCCTTCAAAGTGGGACAGCGTGGAATGAAGGCGGCAAAGGCTGAAGGTGCGGATGTCAAAGCACTGCAGGAGAAGGTAGAAGCGCAGGACAAAGAAATCAAGGAACTGCGTGAAATGGTAGAAAAACTGGTTGCAAAAGCATAAGACAGTATTTCTGATGAGTTGTTAGTCGGATGATCGAAGCCGCTCTGCGAAAGCAGAGCGGCTTTTTAAGGACCCGTCGTCAAGCAGCTTTATTTGAGCGCCATTCTCTGAGTCACGCCCCATTATACCCTTGGCTTTGAGGGTATAATGGGGTATAATTCTGCATAGAATAGTATTTCACAGGAGGTGCGCTATGGAATTATCCGAGATGCAAACCCGCGTGGCGGAGCTGGAACAGCAGATTTCTGCTCTGCCCGCTGGCTCTGTTACGAAGAAAACCGTCAGTGGCAAGGACTATTTCTACCATCGTTGGACGGAGAACAAGAAACGGCGGGAGAAGTATATTCCTACTGACGAATTGAAGGATTTCCGTGCTCAGATTGAGCGGCGGAAGGCGCTGGAGCAGGAGCTGAAGGCGCTGAAAAAGCAGCTGCCCAAGGAGAAATTTGTGAACCTTTCTGCGTTTACCACCAATGTCCGCACCAGCGAAGCGCTGCGTTCCTTTGCGGCGTCTGTTCGCGGCTATCGAAGGCGTGAGTGTTTCCGGCAGCTGCACGACTTTGTCTACGGAGAGCCGCAGGACAAGGTGTTCATCCTCTACGGCCTGCGCCGGACGGGGAAAACCACCATGATCCGCCAGATTTTTGCGGAGATGAGCGACACGGAGCTTACCAAGGCTGCGTTCATTCAGATCACCGCAAGAGACACACTGGCAGACGTGAACCGCGACCTCAAGCTGCTGGAAGCGCAGGGCTTTCGGTATGTGTTCCTCGACGAAGTGACGCTGATGGAGGATTTCATCGAGGGCGCAGCGCTGTTCTCTGATGTGTTTGCGGCCTGCGGTATGAAGATCGTGCTTTCCGGCACGGACTCGCTGGGCTTCCTCTTCACCGAGGACGAGCAGCTTTACGACCGCTGCATCCTGCTGCACACCACTTTTATCCCCTATCGCGAGTTTGAATCCGTCCTCGGCATCCGTGGTATCGACGAGTATATCCGCTACGGCGGAACCATGAGTCTCGGCGGCATCCATTACAACGAGACCTCCACATTTGCCAGCAAGGAAAGCACCGACGAATACGTGGATACCGCCATCGCCCGCAACATCCAGCACTCCCTGCGCTGCTACCAGTATGAGGGGCATTTCCGTCATCTGCGGGATTTATACGAGAAGGACGAGCTGACCAGCGCCATCAATCGGGTCGTGGAGGATATCAACCACCGTTTCACGCTGGAGGTGCTGTCGCAGGATTGGAAGTCCCACGATCTTGGTATTTCCGCCAGCAATCTACGCCGGGATCGGAAGAAGTCGACGGACATCCTCGACCGCATCGACCTTGCGCTTGTCACAGACAGCCTGCGGAAGCTGCTGGAGATCCGCAACAAGAAGGAGCAGACCGTGGTGCTGGACGATGTTCACGCGGCGGAGATCAAGGAGTATCTGGATTTACTGGACTTAACGCGGGAGATCGACGTGCTGCACCTGCCGGATGTCAGCACGAAGTCCGAACGCACGGTGATTGCACAGCCGGGACTCCGCTATGCGCAGGCGGATGCTTTGATCCGCAGTCTGCTGCTGGATGAAACGTTCAGCGCCCTGTCTTTGGTGGAGCGCACCGCCGTGCAGCAGCGCATCCTGACCGAGATCAAATGGCGGATGCTGGAGGACATCGTTCTACTGGAAACAAAGCTGGCAAACCCCAAGAAGCAGGTGTTTGTCCTGCAATTTCCTGTGGGCGAATTTGACATGGTGGTGTTTGACCCGGAGGCAGGCTCCTGCCGAATTTTCGAGATCAAGCACAGCGAAGAAGCCGCGTCGCAGCAGTATCGCCATCTGATCGATGTGGAAAAATGTACTCAGACCGAGCACCGCTACGGTTCGATCACCGGGAAGATTGTCCTCTACCGCGGGGAAAGCCAAGTGGTAGACGGCATTCAGTATCAGAACGTGGAAGAATATCTGCGACATATGAACAAAGGGGGATGAATAAAAGCGATAGTGTTACGGAGAAGAATACAGTGACACAAAGCGAAAAAAGATTGGCCATTCGGCAATAGTAAGTAATATGAGGCGATTTATATCAGATTTTAAGAAAAGCATGGCGCAAGGAAACAGCATATCCTTTCTGTCAGGCCGAATGGGGGGTCAATACAGATCCTTCTTATGGGCAGTGCGGTATTACGGCTATGCTGGTCTATGATATGTTCAGGGATCGATCCACCGCATTCATGTGGATGGCGGAGGGACACATTCCTTCAACAAGATCAACGGACACTATATTGACCTTACCATTGAGCCATTGTTGACCTCTACCATATTCCTGTAGAGTACGAGCCGAACGATCTTTCTTTTTTTGTTTCCCCCGATAGCTTATTTGAACAAAAAAGGTGATGAGAAATAACGATCATCTCATTTTCGCGTTCCATCTGCCGCGGGGGACTTGCAGCTCTCATAGGAGTGACTGGGAAACTTTATCCCAGCTGTCTTTCATGCCATAGTCACCCTATCCGCCCCTGCGGGGCACCTTCCCCTAGAGGGGAAGGCTCCGGTACGAGGGAAACCCGCCATCGCAGACCTTCGGGCATCGCCCTGTTTCGTCATCCTGAGCGGCGAGAAACGTCATATGTGAGATAACGAATGCCAGAACAGTTGCGACCTGAGTCGAAGGATCGCGGCGAAGCCGCCACGAGAGCCTTGAACCCTGAACCCTGAACCAAATGAAAGCAAAGTAAAAAGGGGCTGTGAAGAAATGAGGATTCATTTCTTCACAGCTCCCTTTTTTTCATTGATATATCAAGGTATCAGAATTTCACGCGTAGCAGTCTTACGGCATAGAGGATACAGAGGATGGTGACGCCGGTATCTGCGAAGACGGCGACCCACATATTGGCATAGCCTAAGAGGCCCATGATCATGACGGCGATCTTCACGATGAGGGCGAAGGCGACATTTTCCCAAGCGGTCTTGATGACTTTTCTGGCCACGCGGACGGCTTTGGAGATGGCGTCTACATTCGAATTCAGGAAGACGACGTCAGCGGCTTCGATGGCAGCATCTGCGCCGCTGCCCATAGCGGCGCCTACATCAGCACCGGCGAGGACAGGAGCGTCATTGATGCCGTCGCCTACGAAGAGGACGGAGCCGATTTCTTTTCTGACGGTCTGCATTTCAGTGAGCTTGTCTTCCGGAAGGAGGCCGGCGTGAATGTTCTCGATGCCGACGAGATTGCCAATGGCTTTTGCGCTCTTTTCATTATCTCCGGTCAGCATGACAGGGGTGATGTCGAGGGCTTTCAGGTCTTGGATGCCTTCGATGGTGTCGGACTTGATGGCATCGGAAATGGTGATGCGGCCGAGGAGGGTCTTGCCTTTGGCGACGTAGACGTCGGTGCCGACTTCTTTGTTTTCCGGAAGGGATGGGACAGAGATGCCGGAAAGGGCGAGGAGCTTTTCATTTCCGACATAGATGTCTTCGCCGTTCAGGTTGGCTTTGACGCCGTGTCCGGCAATTTCCTGCATGGAGGTGAGCCTTGGAAGGGAGAGACCTTTTTCATTCGCGCAGGTCACGATGGACTGGGCGATGGGGTGGGTGGAGTAGATCTCACCGGCAGCTGCGAGGGCAAGGAGCTCGTCTTCATTCTTGCCTGCGGTCTTCACGATGCTTCTGACTTTGAATTTTCCTTCGGTCAGAGTGCCGGTCTTATCGAGGACAGCGGCTTTGGTATTCGAGAGGGCTTCCATGACGGTGCCGCCCTTGAAGAGGATGCCTTCTTTCGATGCGGCGCCGATGCCGGCAAAGAAGGAGAGCGGGACGGAGATGACGAGCGCGCAGGGGCAGCTGATGACGAGGAAGGTGAGAGCGGTGTAGATGCATTTATCCCAGTCGGCGCCGAAGAGGAGCGGCGGGAGGACTGCGACGGCGATCGCGACGAAGACGACGATCGGGGTGTACACGCGGGAGAAGCGGGTGATGAATCGGTCGATCTTTGGCTTGCTGGCGACGGCATTCTCGACGGAGTCAAGGATACGGGTGACCATGGATTCAGCGAGGACTTTTTCGACCTGGATGCGGATGGTGCCGGTCATATTGACGCAGCCGGAGTCTACACGGTCGCCGACGGCTGCGAGGACGGGCTTCGGCTCGCCGGTGACGGCGGAGGTGTCGATCTGGGTCTCGCCTTCGGAAATGATGCCGTCAAGCGGGATGCGGTCGCCGGGGCGAATGAGAAGGATATCGCCGACTTCGGCTTCTTCTGCCGGGATGGTCTCGGTGCCGCTTGCGGTCACGCGCTGGACGACTTCCGGGCGCAGGTCGACGGCGTCCATGATCTGGTCGCGGCTGCGGTCGGCAGCGAGGTCCTGGAAATATTCACCGATGCGGTAGAAGAGCATGACGCCGACAGCTTCCGGGTATTCGTGGATCGCGAAGGCGCCGACGGTCGCAACGGTCATAAGGAAGGTCTCGTCGAAGAATTCCCCATGGGTGATGTTTTTGAGAGCGGTGTAGACGATGGGGCCGCCTAAGATGAGGTAGGAGACGAAGAAGAAATAGTCTCCGATGGAGGAAAGTCCAGCTAAGAGGCCGCCCGGCTGGTAGTGCATCAGCATGCCGATGACGAAGAGGAGGCCGCCGGTGGTGAGCTGGCTTTTTTCGCTTTTCAGGCGTTCAAGGAAGGACGCTTCTTTTTTTACCGCTGACTTTTTCTGCGCTTTGGTCGGGCGCTGTTTCTTTCGGATCTCGGTCGGGCTTTCGACCTCGTTGCATTTTCTGGTCAGCTCGGGGATGAGGCTGTCCGGGTCTTTGGCGGTGAGTTTCATCGTCTTGGTGGCGAAGGAGATCGAGGCGGAGAGGACGCCGGGCTGGCGGTTCACGAGCTTTTCGAGCTTGACGGCGCAGGCTGCACAGTCGAGGGTGGGGATCTCATAGATCTCTGTCTTGAAATCGCCCTTGTCAGACGGCGGTACGATGCCGATATTTTCATCGACGGTGCGGCAGACGGAGAGCAGCTGCGGGATGAGATTGTCCGGATTTTCTTTGGAAATGACGCGGAGCTCTTTCTTCGTGAAGGAGACCGAGGCGAAGAAGACGGATGGCATTTCGCGGATCTTGCCTTCCATTTTCGCAGCGCATTCCATGCAGTCGAGATGCTCCATGTGATAGAGGCCGCGCTTGTACTCTTTGCCTAAGAAATCACACTGGCAGGAGGCAAGGTTTTTGCCGCAGTAGTCGCAGTCTTCTTCATCGATGCATTCATGGCAGTGGCAGTCATTCTTGTGCCCGTCGTGATGGTGGACGCCTTTGTCATGGAAATGTCCGAAGGCGCGTCTTTCATCGATCGCGATGTCGGCTTCGTTCTCCATGACATCGATCTCATTGTCCTTGTATTTTGCCATTTCAGGGTCATTCGAGTGGTCATGGCTCTCTTCCGGGATCTCTTCGCAGCAGCCACAGCCGCAGCCATCATGCTCATGGGAGTGGCCTTCGTGGTCGTGGTCATGCCCACAGGTGCATCCGTGCTCGTGGGAGTGGCCTTCGTGGTCATGGTCATGCCCGCAGGCGCATCCGTGCTCGTGGGAGTGGCCTTCGTGGTCATGGTCATGCCCGCAGCCGCATTCGTGCTCGTGAGAGTGGCCTTCGTGGCCATGGTCATGCCCGCAGGCGCAGTCGTGATTTTCTTCATCTTCCTCGTGGTGTGCATGCTCTTCGGTGCGATGGACGGCTTCCTGTGCCTGATGGCAGTGGCCGCATCCGCAGTGATGTACATGCTTTTCATCGTGTTTTTCCATGGTATGTCTCCTTATCTGGAATGGAAGCGTTGCTTCCTGACTGGTATCATTCTATGGTGTTATTTTAGCATTCTCCAAAGACACCGTAAATGGAGCATGAGAAACACTTTAATATTTCAAGTAGGAGGGCAGGGGTGATGAGTTTAGACATAGCTAAAATGGAAATGCGTAGAAGCGCTTAGGGTCTTGCGCTTAGGGTCTTGCGGAGGCTTCCCGTGTACTATAGGCCTTCCCTCCTTGGGGAAGGCAGGGATGAAGAGGAAGGGCTACGGGGTGAATACCGATCTTATATATATGTATAGCTAGGCTCTGCCCGCCTTCTATCTTTTTTGCGGGGCGGGGAGGCATGATTCCGGGAGGCGAAGTACGACGCCCCTTTGCGCCTTTTGGAGCTGAGGCCCCAATTTTTATTGACATACCTGTATACTTATGCTACTATCTTGTATAAATAAGAAGGGTGTGAGGACTATGTCAGATAAAAAAGTCATTTATGAAGTCAAACATTTGCAGAAATCGTTCGGCAAGGTCGAAGTACTGAGAGATATCAATATGAAGATCGAGAACGGAGAAGTGTGTACCATTATCGGTCCGTCCGGGAGCGGGAAGAGTACCTTCCTGCGTTGCCTGAATCTGCTGGAAACGCCGACCGGGGGCGAGCTGTGGTTCGAAGGGAAGAAGGTCAATGAAAAGACTGATGTGAAGATGCTGCGCCGCGATGTCGGCATGGTTTTCCAATCGTTCAACCTGTTCCCGATGTTCTCCGCGGTAGAGAATGTCATGTATGCGCCGGTACATATCAAGAAGCTGCCGAAAGCGGAGGCGAAAGAGGAAGCGATGGAGCTTCTCTCCCGTGTGGGTCTTGCCGAGCGTGCGGATTATTATCCGGGCGAGCTTTCCGGCGGGCAGCAGCAGCGTGTCGCTATCGCCAGAGCGCTTGCGATGAAGCCGAAGATGCTGCTCTTCGATGAACCGACTTCTGCGCTTGATCCTGAGCTTGTCGGCGATGTACTGACCGTCATGAAGGAAGTCGCCTTAGGCGGCATGACCATGGCCGTCGTCACGCACGAGATGCAGTTTGCCAGAAGCGTTTCCAATCACGTCATTTTCATGGATAAGGGCTATATCGTGGAGGAAGGAAATCCCGAAGATATCTTCACCCATCCACAGGAAGAACGGACGCAGACATTCCTGAAGCGTCTGCTCCATGCTGATATTTAAGGAGATGATGCGATTATGGATATGGTATTAGATACAGCTGTCAAATATAATGACATTTTCATGTCAGGTGTGAAGATCACCATCATTATTTCTCTTCTGTCCTGCTTCTTTGGTCTTCTTCTCGGGATCATTCTGGCATTCATGAAGATCTCGGGTATCAAGGTCCTCCAGTGGATCTCGACGGCCTATGTAGAAGTCATCCGCGGTACGCCGGTCCTGGTACAGATCTCTCTCGTGTTTTTCGGGCTGCCGTTCCTCGGCATCCATTTCCCCAGCTTCCAGATCATGGGCGTCGACTTCGAGAGACTTTCCGCCGGTGTCCTTGCACTGATCCTGAATTCCGGCGCGTATGAGTGTGAGATCGTCCGCTCCGGTATCCAGTCCATCCCGAAGGGACAGCTTGAAGGCGCGATGTCGCTCGGCTTCTCGAAGTGGGAGTCTATGGTGCGCATCATCATCCCGCAGGCGATCCGCAACATCCTGCCCGTCATCGGGAATGAATTCGTCACCCTCATCAAAGAGTCCTCTCAGGTCTCTGTCATCGGTATGGCCGATCTGATGTATACGGCGACCACCATTCAGGGCATCAGCTTCCAGCCATTCCCACCGCTCGTCATCGTAGCGATCTACTACTTCATCATGACCTTCTTCGTTTCCATGTGCCTGCGTGTACTCGAACGCCGCATGAAGGTGAAGAGTGTGAGATAGCAGGAAATCGGCAAACGGTTCTTCGATAGAAGAACCGTTTTTTGATTTTTGGGGGGGAGTAGTCCTCTCGCAACTATACCATGGCATTTGGATGACAGAATCGCCATTTCGCTGTATAATAAAATAGAATTTTTATGTACAGATGGAAAGCGTGAGACGCTCCGGGAGAGAGCGGGGAATACGGTATTCTCGTATCGCAGCTGGGCTCTTGCGCACCTTCCTTCTATTTCTCAAACGAGGTACTCCATGTTTATCGATAGAGCAAAGATTATTGTAGTCTCCGGTGCGGGCGGGGACGGGATGGTTTCCTTCCGCCGTGAGAAGTATGTACCGCGCGGCGGCCCGTCGGGCGGTGATGGCGGCAAGGGCGGCTCGGTCTTCATCAAAGCAAATAGCGACCTGAATACGCTGATCAATTTCCGCCGTCATAGAAAATTCGCAGCCAAGGCCGGTGCCAATGGCGGCGCCAAAGAAATGTTCGGCAAAAATGCAGAGGACGTCTTCGTCGAGGTGCCGCTCGGAACGATGGTCTATGACAATAAGACCGGCGAACTTCTGGCGGATATGACGCAGAATGGACAGGAGGCCCTCATCGTCAAAGGCGGCCATGGCGGCCGCGGAAATTCCCATTTCGCGACATCGGCTGTCCGTGCGCCTCTTTATGCGGAAAAAGGCGAGCCGGGTGAAGAAAAGGAGCTGCGCCTCGAGCTGAAGGTGCTGGCGGATGTCGGTCTTCTGGGATTCCCGAGCGTAGGGAAATCCTCTCTCATTCGCAAGGTATCCGGTGCGAAGCCGGAAGTGGCGGCGTACCATTTCACGACGCTGAATCCGATCCTCGGTGTAGTGAATCTGGACTATGAGAGAAGCTTCGTCATGGCAGATATCCCGGGCCTGATCGAAGGCGCAAGTCAGGGGACCGGTCTTGGGGACGAATTTCTCCGCCATGTAGAGCGTACGAAGGTCCTCATCCATGTGCTTGATGCGGCGGGCAGCGAAGGCCGCGATCCATTGAATGATTTCCATATCATTAATAATGAGCTCGAGCTGTACAGCCCGGAGCTTCGTCAGAAGAAGCAGATCGTCGCAGCGAATAAGACCGATCTCATCGATGACCCGAAGAAGCTGGAAGAGCTGAAGGAGGCCATCGAGAAGGAAGGCTATGACTTCTATCCCATCTGCACGCTTTCCGGAGAAGGCACTCGTCCGCTCATGGAAGCCGTGTGGAAGCTTCTGCAGGAGATCCCCGATGTATCCTTCGAATCTCCGGAAAAGGCCATTGTATATGAAGCGAACAAGCAGGAATTCGAGATCGAGTGCAAGAATGATGTGTACTATATCAAGGGCAAGCGCGTGGAAAAGCTGGTCGGCATGACCGACTTTGAGGACTATGTCTCCATGCGCCGCTTTGACAGAGCTTGGAGATTCATGGGCCTTGACAAGCTTCTCCGCAAGGCAGGCTGCCAAGAAGGCGATACGGTCAATCTGTACGGCGTAGAATTCACCTGGTCGGAGAATCATAGTGAAGAGGAATAACCGGTGACGGGGAGACTAGGAGACTAGAAGACATCAGCCTTTCGTATCGTCATTTCGAGCGAAGCGAGAAATCTTTGTTATTCGCGGCCGAGTGGTTGATGTGTGGAAACCCCAAACGGGAAGCCTGTCATCAAGAGACCTTCGGGCATCGCCCCATATATACTTGCGGCGAAGCCGCCACCACAAGTTTGAAAGCAGGGATGAGTAGCTAGTGACTGGTAGCTAGGGATTAGGTTTGCGATACGAGAAAACCGCTAGTTTCAAACCTCCGCGGCGCTTCCATATTTTTATGCGCCGCACCACCATTTCGCATTTCTCATTTCTAATTTCTCATTCAATCGAGACTTTCAAACGTAATCAAGGGGCGAGCCGCCCCAGAGGCTACCCCAGAACCATAAATCATTTTAACCAAGGAGTTTTTTCCATGCTTACAGGAAAACAGAAACAATACTTAAAAGCTCTCGCCGTGCAGCTGCCGGCGGTCGTGCAGATCGGTAAAGACGGCATGAGTGAGACGGTCATCCAGAGTGTGGATGACGTTTTGACGGCACGCGAACTGATCAAAGTGAAGATCAATCAGAATTCGGACGAAGATATCAAGAGCACCGCTCTCTACCTTGCAGGACATCTCTCCTGCGAGATCGTGCAGATCATCGGCAGAAACTGTGTTCTTTTCAAGAAAAAAGAAAAGAAGTCGCACTATGAATTACCTTAAGACCGGAGATCGCGAAGCGATTCTGAAGAAAAAGCGTGTGGTCGTGAAGGTCGGTACCAGCTCGATCACCTATGAAAATGGGAAGGTGAATTTCCGCTACCTGGATCATCTGACGCGCCAGCTTGCTGACCTCAAAAACCGCGGCCTTGATGTGGTACTCGTCACTTCGGGGGCGATCGGTGTGGGATTGCCCATGCTTGGATTTCATAAGAAGCCGGATTTCCTGCCCTACAAACAGGCAGCGGCGGCCGTGGGGCAGGGTGCGCTCATGAATACCTATGAGCATCTCTTCCATGAATACGGGCAGACTGTTGGACAGCTCCTTTTCACGAAGGGCGATGCGGTGAATTCGAAGCGCTATCTCTACATGAGAGGTACCATTCAGGCACTTCTTGAACTTGGAGCGATCCCGATCGTGAATGAAAATGATGCGGTATCCGCAGATGAGATCAAGATCGGCGACAATGACACGCTGTCTGCCATCGTTGCAAGCGTCGCCGAAGCCGACCTTTTGATTATTCTTTCCGACATTCAGGGCCTGTATACGAAGGATCCGAAGAGTCATCCGGATGCAGAGCTGATCCATGAAGTCCCCGCCTTCTCCCGCGAGCTTTTTGCCATTGCCGGCGGCGCGGGTACAGCGCGCGGTACGGGCGGCATGTATACGAAAATCCAGGCAGCGGAGATCTGCGTGCATTCTGGTATTGATATGATCATTGCGAAAAGCGATGAGAAAGAAGTCCTGCTGCGCATCATGGATGGGGAGGAGATCGGGACACTCTTCCGCGGTGAAAATGTGCATCCGCAGCTGAAGAAGCGGGATATCATCATCGGTACGGCGGTCAAAGGCAAGATCTTCGTCGATGAGGGATGCAGGAAGGCGCTCCTTGAGAAGGGCTCTTCACTCCTTCCTGTCGGTATCATCGATGTAAAAGGCGCTTTCAGTGATGGGGATACGGTGGCCGTGTACTTTGAGAATCAAGAACTGGCCCGCGGCATTTCCCACTACAGCAGTGAGGATGTACAGAAGATCATGGGACATCGCACCGAAGGACTTTCCGAGGCTCTCGGCATGGCAGCGCCCTATGATACGGTCATCCACAGAGACAATCTCTTGGTGATGAGATAAAGGATCCACCGGTCTTATGGAGCGGTGCGCCAGGGAAACACTGATTCAATCGTTATTCGATTTTACTCTTGTATTTTCATGCGATGCAAGGAATATTCCGACGTGAATAGCGAGCTATTTAAGGAGGAGTATGACGAAGCATTGTATGAAAATACATGTGAAATTGAACTCTGCGATCGAATCAGCGTTTCCCTAGGGAGTTATGCGATTTCTGCTGGCAGAAAAAATGAAATTTTCAGAAAAATTATACTGGATGGCGTACTACTATACCCGCCATCCGAAGGGGAGATTTGAACTGTCCCATATCCTGCAGCTTTTGGCTTTTTGGGCAGTCTGTATTTTAATGTGTGAAATGGTGCTGTATCTATGGCTGAACGGATAGGTATTTTTGGCGGCTCTTTTAATCCCATTCATGTAGGACATTTGGTGATCGCAGAAGCGGCATGGCAGGAATTTTCGCTGCGCAAAGTCCTTTTCATTCCTTCCGGTGATACACCGAATAAGGATATGCACCACATTGACAAGAATATCCGCTATGCGATGGTGGAAAAGGCCATCGAAGGGAATGGGCATTTCATGATTTCACCCATTGAGCGTGACCGACAAGGCCCTTCCTATACGGTGGATACCATCCGTATCCTCCAGCGCGAGTTTGGTGATGATTATGAATTCTACTTCATCTGCGGCACCGATGCCGTGGCGGATCTGCCGACGTGGAAATACAACAGGGAGCTTCTTTCTGCCTGTCATTTCATCTGCGCGAGCCGCCCGGGGAATGAAAATGAGATACAGAAGTCCATCAATTACTTTGGGGAACTGGGGAGGAAAAAGATTCATTTCCTGAAGACGCCGGAGCTGGCGATCTCCTCTACGATCCTCCGAGACTGGATCGCCGAGAAGAGATCCGTGCGCTACCTGATCCCGGATGCGGTGATCGATATGATCCGTAGCAACAAGTTGTATGAATGAGGCGCGGGAAACACCACCTACTGAGGCTGTTATGAAACTGGAAAAAATAGAAAAAGAACTGGAAAAGACATTGTCGCCGAAGCGTTTCCGTCATTCGGCGGGAGTCGCAGAGATGGCCCGTCATTTGGCGCATCTGTATGGGGCATCGGAAGAAAAGGCATACCTTGCCGGCTGGATCCATGACTGTGCGAAGGAGATGACACTCTCCGAAATGCAGCATGTCGTGAAGAAAGCACATCTGACATTTGACGATGCAAAGCATATGCTTGGGAGCCGTGCGTTGCTGCATGGCCCGGCGGGGAGCGTCCTTGCCAAAACGGCATTTGGCATCGATGATGAAGAGATCCGGGGAGCGATCTATTATCATACGACGGGGCGCGTTGGCATGACGCTTCTCGAAAAGATTGTGTTTCTCGCAGACTATATCGAGCCAAACCGCGATTTTCCCGGCGTCGAAGACCTGCGGCTCCTCGCAGAGAAAGACTTGGACGAAGCCGTACTTGCGGCGTATGATTCTACGATTTCCCATCTCATCGATCAGGAAGCGTACATTTATAGCCTCACTTTCTTAGGCCGCAATGATATGGTGGAAAAGCGGGAGAAGACCGGTCGGTAATCGGAGACCCTTCTGCTCGAAAGAGAAACGCCTCTTGCGGTGTGAGTGCAGTGAAAGTCCATATCCTTCTTTTTACAGCGCTGCTTTGGGCAGCAAGGTTTTCTGTGAAGATGATACATGAAGGAGGTTTTACCTCGAAGATATGATGAAAACGAAAAGAGGAAAGACAAGGATCAAGCTAAAAAAGCTTCTTCTTTTCCTGCTGATGGTGGTTTTGGCGATCGCGCTGCTCGTCTTGGGCACAGAAAAAATCGTGCACTTGGCTACGGGGCGCATGCATGCCGATGAAGCAAAGCCGACCTACTACCTCTTCATCGGAGAGGATGAGACGGCAGGAAGCGAGGCGGATGCCATGCTGCTTTTGGCGGATAATGATAAGAAAAAAGAAATGACCTTCATTTCTATTCCGCCGAATACCAAGGTCGTCCGTCAGGAAAAGACAAATCTTCTTTTGAAGGATACGTTCAAAGAAGGCGGCGCAGAGGAGACAAAGTCAGCGGTGGAGAATCTGCTCCACATCCGCATCGACAAGTATGCGGTCGTGAACTATGCTGATTTTCGGGAGAATGTGTCGAAAGCCGGGCTCATTTCTCTCTATGTAGAAAAATATATGGAGCATCTTGATCGGGATGGATCCTTTGATATCGGACTGAATCAGGGCTACCAGCCGCTTGACAGCGAGCAGGCACTCGGCTATGTCCGCTACGTGGATAAGGAGGATGGAGAGATCGGACGTGTCCAGCGACAGGAACGATTCCTCAAGATCCTTCTCTCGCATCTTCAAAGCCGCATGGCACTGCGGAACTGGCTGACCGTCCGCTACGGCTTCCGTGCGGTCGAGAGTGATATCAGGCCGTCTGAGGTGGCCTCTTTGGCCTATCGGCTGACCGGCTATCCGCCGGAAGGATGCAAATTCATTATTTTCCCGGGCGAAATGCAGACCATCGGGAAAGTCAGGACTTGGGTGGTGAATCCGGTGGAAGCACAGAAGGTGCTTTCTCTGACGATGGAATAGACGGGGCGCACCCAGGCGTCACCTATTAGAATAAAAAAGGAGCATATGTATGGAAAACAATCTTCAGACCATTTGTGAAGCATTATCGAATAAGAAAAGCGTACTCATTAAAGTACTGAATGTCCGTGATCTCACTTCGATCGCAGATTATTTCGTCCTCTGCTCGACCAGAAATCAGAAGCAGTCTCAAGCCGCGGCGGATGAAGTGGAAGAAAAGATGGCAGAGCTCGGCGTGAAAGCGACCCGAAAAGAGGGCTACCGCGAAGGGGACTGGATTCTTCTCGACTTCGGCGATGTGATCGTTCATATTTTCACCGATGAAGAAAGACGCCATTATGATTTCGATACCCTCTGGAAAGAAGCGCCGGCAGAAGAATACCACGAAGAGGGAGAAACGGAGAAATAAATGGAAGAGACCAGGATTCCTGCCAAACAGGAAAGTATATATAAGGAAAACTCCATCGCAGAGCTCCCGGTCGTCCGTGTCTCCGGCTTTGGTGCCTTTTTGGATGGAGGTACAGGAAATTCGAAGGATGATATCCTCCTTCACAAAGGGCAGCAGACCCACGAGGTGAAGGAAGGGGAGAGGGTCAAGGTTTTCCTTTACCACGACCCGCATCACCGTCTGACGGCCAGTATGCGCCTGCCGCAGATCGCCATCGGCGGTATCGGCTATGCGCCGGTACTTTTGACGACCCGTTTCGGCGCATTTGTCGACGTGGGGACGGAGCGAGGCATTTTCCTGCCCTTCTCTCAGATGATAGAGAATGTCACCGAAGGACAGCAGATCTGGGTCAAGCTTTACGAAGACAAGACCGGCCGTCTCGCTGTCACCATGCATGTTGATGAAGAAATGCGCGCCATCGCTCTGCCTTTCAAGGAGGCAAAGCTCGGGGACACGGTGACTGGCACCGTGTATAATGAAACCGGAGAGGGCCTTTTCCTTGTGACAAGAGACCGCCACCTTGCGTTCATTCACAAGACAGAGCTTGCAAGATCCGTGCGCCTTGGGGAAGAGGTGACGGGACGTATTTCTTACATCCGAAGTGATGGTCGTGTGAATCTCGCGCTCCGCCCGCAGAAGGAAAAAGCGATGGAAGGGGATATGGCTCTTCTCATCAGCTGCATGGAGCGCCATGGCGGTCTCCTTCCGCTTACCGACAAAAGCGATGCCGATCTCATTAAGAGTACCCTTGGCATCAGCAAGTCCGCTTTCAAAAGAGCGGTAGGTCATCTTTTGAAGGAACGGAAGATCACCATCACGGAAGGAAAGATCCGCTTGAAAGAGTAGTAGAAGGATCGATGTCGTGCCTCTGGAAGGGATGACATAAAAAACGCACCGATGAGCGTATCGCTTATCGGTGCGTTTTTCATTTTGAGTAGCTAGGGATTAGTAGTTAGGGATTAGGATTCTCGAGTAACTCGTGACTGGTAGACATCAGACTCTCTCGTATCGTCATTTCGAGCGGAGCGAGAAATCTGTTTCGTTCGCGGTCAAACGGACGATGATAGGAAGGCCGAAACGGGAAATCTGGGATCAAGCCCCTCATATATTCGCGGCGAAGCCGCCACCCTAATCCCTAATCCCTAATCCCTAATCCCTGATCACCAGTCACCACTATTCATCCTTTATTTCTGTGGGAATGGCTGCGATCGTCTTCTGATGTGTATAATTCACAAGGCCTGGTGGTCCGTTGGGGATCTTCTTGACGTAGCGGATGAGTGTGTAGTCCACATCCACCTTGCCGGAGTCTTTTCCCTTGCTGTTCCATGCGGCCAGAGCAGCGGCTTTTTCGATGGTTGCGAGGGGGACGGTCAAGCCTTCTGTCTCGATCACGACGTGCGAGCCGGGGATCTGCCGCGCGTGCAGCCACAGATCTGTCTTGGCGGCTTTTTTGAGCGTGAGGAATTCATTCTGGGTATTGTTCTTTCCCATGAGGACGCGGAAGCCGTCGATGGTGAGTGTGGTCAGGAGAGGTTCATTTTTACGCTTGCGGTTCACCGGTTTCTGTTTCCGCCCACCGATGCGCTCGATGCCGGTATCTTTCAGCTCTTCCTTCAAAGCATCCAGATCCTTTTTGGTTTTGACCTCCGTCGCAAAATACAGCACATCTTCAAGGTAACCGATCTTTTCATGACATTCGTCCAGCTTTTCACGTCCGATGATAAGGCGCGTTTTCATTTTATTGTATTTTTTGAAATAGAGCTGGCTGTTTGCGGTGACAGAAAGAAGCGGATCGACAGGGATCGTTTCTTTCGTAGGGGGATCATTGAAAAGGTTCAAGACGGTGAGCGCTTTTCTTCCATTGATCTTTTCATAGGCGTAGATCGCAAGCAGATTGCCCCAGAGCTTGTATTGCTCCGTCTTGGAGGTCTCCTTCATTTCCCCTTCGATCTTCTGGATCTTTCGCTCTTCCCTTTTGATGAGGGTGTGGATCTTCTTTTGGTAGTCAGAGAGCTGTGCGGCCATGGTACCGCCGGAAGATTCGGCTTCCCTTTCGAGCCACGGGACGATGGGGCTGCATTCGATCTCCTCACCGAGAAAGGGCAGGGCGATCGGACTGACCATCGGCTTCCCCTTGGCATTCTGATAGATGTGAAGGGCATCCGAGGCCATGATATCCTCTTTGAGGAGAAGGATGGCGGAGAGCAGGGAGTCCTCCTCGGCTTCTGTCAGGGAGGCGAGGGGGGATGTCATCAAGACCTTGCTCAGATGGCCCAGCTCATCGACGAGGAAACGGGAGAAGCCGTTGAAGGTATGGAAGAGCCATTCTTCGATCGTACTCTCTGTTCCTTTACCGTAGTCGAGTATATTTTTCAGTTCCTCTTTGGAGAACTGCATGAAATTCATACGCGCACTGTTTGTCGGAAGATGGTACACTTCCCCGGGGACGAGCAGGCGGTCGCCCTTCCTGCCGCGAAGACAAGCATCGATGATCGTATTCCCTTCCGTCAGGACAAGATTCGGTGAGGAGGGGAGAAGCTCGGCCCAGAGCGTTTTGGTGACGATCTCTCCGGCAGCCTCGATGCGGTCGAAGGAAAAGGCCAGGATGCGGTCCATGTCGATCTGCCGTACTTCAGAGAGACGGCTTCCTTCCAGATGCTTGCGCAGTGTCATGCAGAAGGTCTGTGACGGGGTATACTGATTTTGCACCTTGCTCTTCGATGTGAGGTATACGACGGGCGGCGTGTGGGTATTCGCGATCATGTGGACAGGCTTTGCATTCGGGCAGAACAGCTCGATGTCCATGATGCGGTTGTCGATCTGATGGATCTGTCGCACCTGTGCAGGGATGAGGAGCTTTTGCAGCTCTTTGACGAAAAGATATAAAGAGGCACTGTCGATTTGCATGGGAGACTCCTTTTGAGGGAAAAGATTATGGGGGACAAGGTTCGGGGTTCAGGGTTAGCCCACAGGGCGTGCCGTCCCTTGATTGCGTACGAAAGAGGGGTAGTGGGTTCTACAGGTTCAGCGGGTTCAGAGGGGGCAGCGGGGGTGGTGCGGCGCATTTCGTCATCCTCAGCGGAGAAAAACGTCGTATGTTAAAAATGGCTTATCTGAAAATATGAGAACTGAGTCGAAGGATCTAAGCGCCGCGGAGATTTGGAACTAGCGGTTTTCTCATATCGTAAACCTAATCCCTAGCTACCAGTCACTAGTCACTTCTACTCCCTATTACCTGCTTAATCGCAAAGCCTATGAAATACTTCTATAAGTATATCACGAAAGTGAAAGCGTGCGGGAAATATGGTAAAATAACAATGATAGTTAGATATTTGATCCGTGTTTCCCTAGACTGTCATATAGAAAGGATGAAACCACTATGCACTTTACCAAATGGCATGGCTGCGGCAATGATTATGTATTTGTGAATGGTTTTGAAGAAAATTTCGATGACGTATACAGCAAGATCGTCGCCATCAGTGATCGACACTTCGGCGTAGGCTCTGACGGCGTGATCTTCCTCCTGCCTTCGGACAAGGCAGATATTCGTATGCGTATGTTCAACAATGATGCTTCGGAAGGCGAGATGTGCGGGAATGGCATCCGCTGTCTTTCGCGCTGGGCGTATGAGCTGGGACTGGTGAAAAAGAAGCGCTTCTCCGTTGAAACGGGAGCAGGCATCCTTTATCCGGAGATTCTCGAAGATGGGAATGTACGCGTCGATATGGGCAGACCGCATCTTCTGGCGGATGAGATCCCGGTCACGGGCTATGGCAAAGGACCTGTCATCGCACAGCCGCTCACCAATGAAGCGAATGGCAAGACCTATACCGTCACCTGTGTTTCCATGGGAAATCCGCACTGTGTCATCTTCGTGGATGATATCAAAGACGTCGATCTCACTGGGGAAGGCCCGCATCTGGAGGTGGATGCCCATTTTCCGAAAAAAACGAATACGGAATTTGTAGAGCAGTTGGGCGAGCACCATTTCCGTATGCGTGTGTGGGAAAGAGGCACAGGGATCACCATGGCCTGCGGCACCGGCACCTGTGCGACTGTCGTCGCAGCGATCCTGAATGGCCGTACCAAAGACTATGCTGACGTGGATCTCGACGGCGGCGTGCTCCATATCGAGTGGGACGGAAAGCCGGACAGCCACGTCTTCATGACCGGGCCGGCAGTCAAAGTCTTTGAAGGAGATTATTTCGGATAAGAAGGATGCGTGACCACGCATCCGATGTAAGGGAAACGCTGATTCCATCGCAGAATCTGTGTTTCCTTTACTATTTCATAAGGAGAACTATGATGAACAGCATGACTGGTTTTGGCCGAGGAATCGGCGAAAGCGAGATCGGCAGCGTGACCGCAGAGATCAAAGCGGTGAACAGCCGGTTTTTAGAGATCAATATCAGAAGTGACCATTTTCCCGGCAGTCTGGAAGAGATCGCCCGCGAGGCGGCGAAGAAAACACTTTCGCGCGGAAAGCTGAATATTTTTCTGTCTTTTACACCGACGGCTTCGGCGAAAGCGACGCGCGTCGAGGTGGATGAAGGTCTGCTCTCTGCCTACCTTTCTGCGTTAGACGATATCAGCGGAAGAAAAGGTGTGAAGAAGGGGAAGGTGCATGTATCTGACCTGCTCTCTTTGCCGGAACCGTTTCTCACGATCAGAAAAGAGGCTGCGACTGAGGAAGAGATGGCACCGCTGGTGAAAGCAGCGATGGAGGGGGCGCTTGTCTCGCTCATCGAAATGCGCCAGCGTGAGGGTCATAACCTGAAAGTCGACCTGAAGCAGCGTCTGGCATTCCTCCGGGAAAAGCTCGCCTTCCTGCTCTCCCGGCAGGATCTCGCCGCCAAAGCCTATGAAGAACGCCTGCGCCAGCGCATGGAGAAGATCCTGGAACAGATGAACTTTGAGGTCGATGAAGGCCGTATTCTGGAAGAGGTTGCTCTTTTCTCCGAAAAAACGGACTACACAGAAGAGGTCGTCCGTTTTGCAAGCCATCTGGATCAGTTCGATGCCATGCTCGAGAGCGAAGAACCCATCGGACGCAAGCTCGACTTCCTTCTTCAGGAAATCAATCGGGAAGCAAATACCACCGCTTCCAAGGCGAGCGATGCGGAAGTCATCGATACCGTCATCCAGGTAAAGACCGAGCTCGAGAAGATCCGCGAGCAGGTACAGAATATTGAATGATCGGTGAGGGGGATCAGGAAAGCATCAAAAAAAGCAGCGAACGGATCGCTGCTTTTTTTGATGCCTCTTATCTGTTATTCACCATTTCCGGATTCATATCATGATGCAGGAGACGGAAGCGGGCAAAGTCTTTCCATTCGGTATCCGGTGTGCCGTAGTTGCAGTACGGGTCGATGGAGAGCCCGCCGCGGGGGAGAAATTTGCCCCATACTTCGATATAGCGGGGATGGAGAAGCTCGATGAGGTCACTCATGATGATATTCACGCAGTCCTCGTGGAAATCGCCGTGATTGCGGAAGCTGAAAAGATAGAGCTTCAGGGACTTGCTTTCCACCATGTACTGATCGGGGATATAGGAAATATAAATGGTCGCAAAGTCCGGCTGTCCTGTCTTCGGGCAGAGGCTGGTGAATTCCGGGCAGTTGAACTTGATGAAATAGTCACGATCTGCGTGCTTATTGGGGATGCGTTCCAAAAGCGAAGGATTGTAATCATAGGTATACTTGGTATTCTGGCTTCCCAGCTGCTTCAGCTGGTCCAAGCCTTCGCGTGTATTTGGCATGGGGATATGCTCCTTTATAAAAAATGTGAAAAATGCGTGTCGATTTCAGGGAAAACTCGTGCTTTTCCGAGCCACGGGTTCATTTTCACAGCTTTTGTGCTGCTTCGACGAGCTCATTCCTGTGACTGCTTCCGGGGAACCACTGGATGCGGAAGGAAAGATGGAATGTTTTTTCAAAGTCTTTGACCAAAGACGCTGTCGCGTGAGCAGGGACATCGAAATTTTCCCGATCCGTATAGACGCGAAGATCCATCGCAGCCTTGTAGGAGGTACAGATGACACGAGTGATGCAGTGCTCCTGACTTTCATCGAGGCCTTCCGCCATGGCAAGGAAGAGGGAGAGGATGCGGACCTGACGCATCTGTGCAGCCGTCAGGATATGTGCCTGCCCATTCGCTTTGAGGTACTTTCCGGAGTATCCATGGTGAAAAGCGCAGATCAGAGCGCACATCACTTGTTCGCTGTGTGTCCAGCCGAAGATATGCGCATTCGCTGTCATGTAGCAGCTGTGGCGGGCGTGGCTGTAGTAATTGATCAGATTTCCTATGTCATGCAGGCGGGCTGCCGCGGCGAGAATATCACGCATGCGCGGGTCGAGCTTGTGGACCTTCTGCCACTGATCGAACATGGCGAGTGCGGTCGCGGTGACATACTTGGTGTGGAAATCATAGGTTATCGGAAGGGTATCGAGATAATTCTGCACTGAGCAGCGGAGCATGTCGTGCTGCTTGTCTCCGTTTTTGTCGTAGATGGGATCATAGTAGTGGAAGAATAGCCCTTCACGCAGACCGCAGCCGGAGATCGTGAGATACGACGCCTTCGCTTTCCGCAGGATCTCCTGAATGACGAGCGCACCTGCGATGATGATGTCGGCGCGTTCGGAAGAGAGCCCGCTGATCTTCTGCCGCTCCTCATAGGATTTCCCCGTGATCATGCGGACTTCTTCGAAGACATCCTCGACGGTGAAACGATAGTTGTGGAGCTTCGGTAGCGGATAATTCACTGCGCGCTGGTGGATCTTGGCGAGATTTCGGACAGTACCGCCGATGCCGATGACCGGCAGAGGCTCGCTGGGAAACCACTCGACTTTGGAAAGCACATTCTGGATGAAGCGCTGTATGGTCTCGATCTTATTCTGATTCACCTCGCGGGAGGATTGAAACATCTCCGTCAGCGTCACCGCACCGATTGGGATGCTGATAGAATGGATGCGTTTTTTGTTTTTGACGAGGGAGATCTCTACGCTTGCCCCGCCAAGATCGAAGAGGAGGAATTCCTTCTGATCGATGGTATGGCTGACACCGGAAAAGCCAAGCGCAGCCTCAGCCTTGCCACTGATGATCGTCATGGGGATGCCGGTCGACATGCGGACGCGCTTCAAGAAAGAAGCCCCGTTGATGGCATTTCTGACGGCTGCTGTCGCGACAGCGAGTACCTTTTTGATCTTTTGCACTTCGATGATATGGGAGTAGACGGCAAGACAGTTGAGGGCCCGTTGCTGCGCTTCCTCTGTCAGAAGGCGAGAGGTGAGCGTCATCCCCTCCGCGAGGCGGATAGATTTCTTTTCCTGATAGATCAATTTATAAGCGCCGTGCTCTCCGATCTGCATGATGATGAAGCGGATGGAGTTCGAGCCTAAGTCAATGATCGCGATGCGTTCCATGGAGTCTCCTTGAAAAAACAAGAAATGGAAAAACCGGAGGACAGATGCTTCCTCTTTTTCAAGTCATTTCTCTCTATGATTTTATTGCGGTTCTTTTCTATTCTACAACATTCGCGAAATGCTGAAAAGGGGCGCGATGGTCGCGAATTTCTGCTTATTGTGATATACTTTTGTAGAAAAGTGCTTCCATTATTGTTGATAGAAGGAGGATAAGGAGGATTATATGAATTCCGTCACACCCATTTGGCCCGCTGTCTTTTTAGGCATGTATCTGTTTCTGGAATCGCTGGACTGGGGGCTGTCACTCGCTGCCCCCTTTGTAGCAAGGAATCAGGAGGAGAACAAAGCGGTGCTCTCTCTTTTAAAACCGGGTATCGATCTCAATGAAGCCTGGCTGATCTTTGGCCTGTCGCTCGTCGCATCGGCGGTGCCTGCGGCTGCGGGAGATACGATGCATGACTCCGTCATGGCGGTGCTTTCCGTGGCTGTCGTGGGCGGCGCGCTTCGCATCCTCGCGGCTTTCTTCAAAAATGTATTCGGAAGTGCGCTGATTATGAAAGGGATGAGTCTCTATTCCGCTCTTGCTCTGTTCGTGATCGGACTTTCCGGCGGCTCTATGGTGACAGGCGGAGATCTGATGTCCGGGGGGGGGATCGTGATCTCACTCTGGCTCATTCTGACCGCTTTCGAGCTCGCTGCTCTCTATGGCGCGGTAAAGATCATGAACCCGCTCGGCGAGCGCTGCCGCGCGGCCTTCCTGGTATCGAGCATCCTCCAGCTGCTCTTCTTCCTCGGCATGGCATTCCTGCTGAAAGGGGACATCGCAGACGGTCCGCTCTCCGGCCTCTTCTGGATCGGCCTTGCCGTATCGTCCGTTTTGAGCATCGCCGCCTTCGTCTTCGCCCGCATGCGCCGCACGATGGTCGCTCTGGCTGCGCTGTATATTGCGACCTTCTTCTCCGTCAGTCTGTATGCGGCCGGGCTTTCGTCCAAGCTGCAGGGCGCATCGACGCCGGATCCCATGGTCATGGCGGTCATCACCGGATGGACTATCGCTGTTCTCCTGTGGCGTCTCTATCGGAAGAGAGTGGCCTATGAGTGGGAGGATCATATCTAAAGAATACGCGGATCAGCATATGGCCTTTGTTAGTTATCCGTCAAAGGTACCCGCAGAAACGAGGTGAATCACATGGGTGAATTATATAAGACACAGCATACCATCGATGAAATGCTTGACCGCATGGGCGTGAAGATCGTCCTTGACTCGGAGCATCTTTCTGAAGAAGATCGATTTGAAGCAGAAAAGCAGGGGGCTTCCGTCGTACTGAAAAAAGTATCCGATAAAGAAAAAGCGAAAGAGTAACTGGCTTACCTGCTTTTCAGGCCATAAAAAAGAGGAGATCCGGAATGGATCTCCTCTTTTGGCTTGCTCTCAATGACCGATCACATCCAGAATGGCCAGGATGAGTGTGCCGGGGACGCCGAAAATAGCGACCACGATGCCATGCATCGTATTCCATACCATGTGGGTGATGCCGAGCGTATTCAAAAGCCAGAAGAGTACACCGCCCATGATGATATTTCCGATGATTTTTTTTACAAATTTGGCAAAGAGCAGGAATGCCACGACGACCATGAGGACGCTGGCAATGCCGTACCCGCCTAGTCCGCCTAAAGATTCAAGCATATGCGTCTCCTATAAAAATGCCGGAGGAGCAGGGGCTCTTCTGATGAAGTGCAGAAAAATGCTTGCGGGATCGAACTCTGCGATCGCGCAAGCGTTTTCGGATACCTCCTTCAGGAGCGGATACCCCGTCCACCTTTGACAAGCCGCTTAGACTTCTTTTCTGTTTTCCACCGCGCCGGCAAGGGTCATGCTGTCAGCGAAGCCAATATCACCGCCGACAGGGATACCGCGGCCGATGCGGGTGACCTTGATGCCGGACGGTTTGATGAGACGGGTGAGATAGAAAGCCGTGGCTTCGCCTTCCGTATCGGGGTCCGTTGCAAGGATGACTTCCTTCACCGTCTCATCCTTCAAGCGTTCCAGAAGCTCTTTGATCTTGAGATCTTCCGGGCCGATACCATCCAGCGGGGAGAGCGCGCCATGCAGTACGTGATACAGACCATGATACTCATGGCTCTGCTCGAGCGCCATGACATCCTGCGGCTGTTCGACGACAAGGATGACCGAATGGTCACGGCGCGCATCGCTGCAAATATCGCAGGGATCGCTCGTGGAAAGATTGCAGCACACCGAGCAATAGCAGATCTTGCTCCTGGCTTCTTCGATGACATGAAGAAAATCGCGGACCTCGCTTTCCGGACGCTCCATCATGAAGTAGGCCAGGCGGCGAGCGCTCTTGACGCCGATGCCAGGAAGTTTTCTGAATTGCTCAGCGACCAGTTCAAGTTCCTGATTCATTAGAACATGCCGCCAGGAAGCCCCAGGCCGCCTGTCACTTCGCTCATGCCCTTCTGTACCATTTCATCCGCCTTCTTGCTGGCTTCGTTGAAAGCGGTGGTGATGAGGTCTTCGAGCATTTCCGAATCTTCCGGGTCGATCGCATCTTTTGCGATCTTCAGGGAAACGACCTGTTTGTCTCCATTCAGGGTGAGAGCAATAGCACCGCCGCCAACGGAGACGTCGACGGTCTGCTGCTTCAGTTCTTCCTGCTTTTTCTGCAGGTCTTCCTGCATTTTACGTGCTTTTTTCAGCATATTCTGCATCTGGGCTTTATTTCCGAACATAATGAGATCCTCCTTTAGGAATCTTTTGAATAAAATATGGACTGCTTCTTGAAATAGACAAGAACATGGCAGGGGGCTCGGGTTTGCCGATAGCTCCCTTACCGCTTAGAACTATTCCGTAACCTTTTCATATATATCACAGTCAGGCAGGATTTTCAAGGCTTCTTTAAAAGATGGGTCATCCCGATCAGGAGCTTTGATATCCTTTTCCGTTACCAGCCGGTAGCCATCTCGCAAAACCGCCTTCCTTCCGGGGGCTGCCTCTCTTGCGGGGGAGGCAGGCGTATTCTCTTCCCTTACCTGCTTAGCTGCGGACAGCTGTGCGAGGGCATCCGCCTCTTCCGTGCTTCCTTTCAAGACGACATGAAGCTCGACGGAAGAGCCGATGATTTTTTGAAAAGCCTCGGCAGCCATCTTTTGGTACGATTTGTTGTTTCCGGCGGATACCAGCCACTGCTGCGGAGAAGAAATGACGGCGCGCTGCGGCGTGAGATAGAGGAGTACGCCTTTCTGATAGCAGGTCCATATATCGATGCGGCAAATGTCGTGGAAATAACCGAGCACCTTCTGCCAAATAGCAGGATAGGTCGCAGGGTCAAGCAGAGCGGCATTGGCGTTATTCTCTGCTTTTGGCGCCGCTTTGACCGGCAAGGTTTCCGCAGGTTGAGACGGCGCGGGAGACGGTGGCTCTCTTCTCCCTGCCGGCTTTGGCTTAGGAGAAGGTGCAAAGGAGGGCTCTTCAGTAGGAAGCGGCTGAGACTCCGGTAAAGGCGGGGGCGGCGGCATCACAGATGCCGGCTCGCTCTTCACCGCAGATACCGCGATCGGGGTGGGCGGCTCGAAAGAGGGAGCCGCAGTAGGCGTCTGCCCGGAGGCGCTTCCTTTTTTCAAGGCATCGATCTCTTTTTCCAGCGCGCTGATCCGTTCTGCCAGACTGTCTACGGCAGCAGAGCCCTTTAGACGGCAGAGATGAAGAAGCCCCATCTCCGCACTCATGCGAGGTGACGAGCTTCTTCGCGTCTCGGTCAGTGACTGGTGGAGATAGTCGAAAAGACTGTCTAGGTAGGCTTCTGAGATCTTGGCAGCATCATCCCTCAAAAGGCCGATATTTTTTCCATAGGCAGAAAGCTCCGGCGCATTTGGCTCAATGCGGCAGATCATCAGATTTCTGAAATGCTCCAAAAGGTCACGGAGAATGGCTGCCGGCTCTTTGCCGCTTTGCAGAATGCGGTAGAAGAGGGTCAGTGTTTCACCGCTTTCTCCGTTGAAAATATGATGAGACAATGTAATGATCTGGTCTTTTCCTGTCAATCCGAGAAGGTCGTAGACTTCTGCCGCATCCAGCGTCGCTGCTTCGGTTGCAGACGAGCACTGGTCAAGGAGGGAGAGTGCATCTCTGAGCCCGCCATCAGCGCGGACAGCGATGAGGTCAGCCGCATCTTCTGTGAGCGGCATGCCGCTTTCTTTGGCGATATAGAGAAGGTGCTGCTTGATGTCTTCCACGGAAATGCGGTGAAATTCGTAGCGTTGGCAGCGGGAGAGAATGGTGAGCGGGATTTTTTCCGGCTCGGTGGTGGCCAGAATGAAAAGTACGTGGCTCGGCGGTTCTTCCAATGTTTTCAGGAGAGCATTGAAGGCTTCCTTCGTCAGCATGTGTACTTCATCGATGATGTACACTTTCTTGCGGCAGGCGGCGGGAAGCGTCCTGACAGACTCCTTCAGCGCACGGATCTCCTCGATGCCCCTGTTTGATGCGGCATCGATCTCATAGACATCGAGACTCGCGCCCGCATTGATTTCCCGGCAGATCTCGCAGCTGTTGCAGGGATTGCCTTCTTCGAGATGTTCGCAATTCACGGCTTTTGCGAGAATTTTTGCCATACTGGTCTTTCCCGTACCGCGTGGACCGGAGAAGAGATAGGCGTGCGCCAGCCGATCCTGCTCGATGGCACGCTGGAGCGGGATGGAAATATGCTTCTGCCCGACCACTTCACTGAAAGTGCGGGGACGCCATTTTCTATAAAGTGCGAGATAGGCCATAAGAACGGTTGCCTCCTCATAGTAAAGAGAAAAATAAAAGGGAAAAGATGCCGGGATGAACGAGGCAGTCAGTGCAATAAAAAAGACTTATGCAAGCGTGATTTATGACAGCCTCCAGGATGCACCGTGGCACATGGAAAGAGCCACTTATTGCTGCTTCCTCTCGGACCTGACAAGATTCATGGGATCCCATTGCACGGGACCCGGAGACTGCCATAAATCACGACTGCATAAGTCGATACGGCTATTATACTATATGAAGATCGTTTTGTAAATGTGAATTTAAGAAAACGCTGATTGGGCCGCACCGCGGCGCTTCTTTTTATTTCGTCTCTGCGCCTTCTGCCGGGCTCGGGTAGAAATAAACGATGCGATCCGGGGTGAAGACATTGCTGGCGAGCTTTTTGGCAAGGATCGGAGTCATCGCTTCTTCGAATGCAACGACTTCGATCGGCTTCAGTACCGTATCTTCGACAAGGACGAAAATCATCGGATCGACGACTGGTGCATTTTCCGGAACCTCTTCGCGATCGAGCGGAATGCTGAAGATCAGACGTACTGTCGCTACATACGAGTCTCTGTAATCAAAAATCGTGCCTCTGAAATTGTTTTCCCAAAGGGTACGCATCATTTCGATGCGATAAGGATCCTGCTTTTCTAAATCTTCCATGATTGACCTCCTGGTGTGTTTTCTTGAAACATTCTGTATCGGTTCTCATTGTACCCCATGAGGAATGAGGAAAGCAAGAGGAAGGGGATGCGGCCGTCAGGGGAGGAGAGGCAGACAGCGGATCCGATCTTCCTTTGCGATAGACTTAAGGTATGCCAAACATTGATCGCATGAGAGATGAACAGTTAAAAAATGAAAAAGCTGAGGCAGAAGACTCGTCTTTTTTCTACCGTCAGACAGACCCGCTCACGTAATTGGCTATCTAGTCTCAACTATGGTAAAATATAACGGTAAATGCCCGTCAAGGGACGAAAAAATGAGGTGATGAGGAAATGAAGAATCAAATTTTTCTGGTTCTGGGCGGCGCACGCAGCGGGAAAAGCGAATTTGCGGAGAAGCTGATGTATCATTCCACAGGGAAAAGGAAGGGATATATCGCCACCAGCCAGATCTTTGATGATGAGATGAAGTATCGTGTGATGCTTCATCGCGAGAGACGGCCGGCCGACTGGAAGACCTTTGAGATCATGCATGAGGCAGGGCCGATGATGGATGAGATCCTCGCAGGCGCTGATGACATTCTTTTCGACTGTCTGACCATGTATGTGAATAACCTTTTGATGGATCATATGAAGGGGATCACGGTGGAGACATTGGGCGTGGAAGATCTGACGACGCTCCAGAAAGCACTGGAGAAGGATCTGGATCGTATGTTTGATTCGATTTCCAAAGTCACTGATAAAGAGATCATTTTTGTTTCCGATGAGCTAGGCATGGGCATCGTTCCTGCCAATGCCATGAGCCGGGTATACAGGGATCTTGTCGGTCTGGCGAATCAGTATATCGCCAAGCGTGCTGACAAGGTATATCTGTCCGTGGCAGGGATTACCATTGAACTCAAAGAAAGAGGAGTGGAGTTATGATGACAAAGATCGCAAAAAGAGTTATGTTTCAGGGGACTAGTTCTCATGTAGGGAAAAGCATCCTGTGTACCGCATTTTGCCGCATTCTGACGCAGGATGGATATAATACAGCTCCATTCAAAGCGCAGAACATGGCGCTGAATTCCTATGTCACCCGTTCCGGCGGCGAAATTGGACGTTCGACGGTCGCGCAGGCGGAAGCAGCAGGTGCGGATCCGATCGTACAGATGAACCCAGTCCTTTTAAAACCGACGGGCAATTCCTGCTCTCAGGTCATTCTTTTGGGGCAGTCGGTTGGTAACTACAGTGCTTCCGATTACCAGAACAAGTATAGCCAGCAGGCATGGGCGAGTGTGAAGGAAGCCTTGGCCTATATGGAGACGCATTATGATGCGCTGGTCATCGAAGGGGCCGGCAGTCCGGCGGAAGTGAATCTGAAGAAAAATGATATCGTCAATATGCGTATTGCGAAGGAATGCCACGCGCCTGTCTTCCTTATCGCCGACATTGACCGCGGCGGTGCACTTGCTTCGATCGTCGGCACGCTGATGCTGCTCGATGAGGATGAGAGAGCCCTCGTGAAAGGGCTCATCATTAATAAGTTCAGGGGCGATATCACCCTGCTTGAACCGGCGCTGACCTTCCTTAAAGAAAGGACAGGCGTCCCGGTCTTGGGTGTCATCCCCTACCTGGACAAACTGGGTATCGATGATGAGGACTCGGTATCCTTGCAGGATTTGCCGAGCGATCACGTGATGAGAGATATTCACATCGCTGTCATGCAGACTCCGAAGATCTCGAATTTTACCGACTTCGATGCACTGAATCATGAACCGGATGTGAATGTCCGCTTCGTACAGCAGGGGGATATGATCGGACATCCGGACCTCATCATGCTGCCGGGCAGTAAGAATACGACCGAAGATCTGCTGTACCTGAAGCGACAGGGCTATGCGAAGGAAATCTGTGAGCTGGCAGAAGAGGGTGTACCTGTCATCGGCATCTGCGGCGGCTACCAGATGCTCGGGGAAAAAGTCTGTGACCCGCTTCACGTGGAAAGTGAAAATGATGAAGTCGAAGGACTCGGCCTTCTGCCATATGAAACTTCGATGCATGGCAAAAAGAATACCTATCAGGTGCTCTTTGACTGCGAGGAGCTTCCTTTCCTCGATATGAAATTCTCCGCCAAAGGTATGCGCGGGTATGAGATCCATATGGGGGAGACGACGCTCACCAAAGAGGCACAGTCCCTTTTCCATATCACCCAGAGAAGCGAAGCGCCGGTCGATCTGATGGACGGATTCATCAATGAAAAACACAATGTCTTTGGCACCTACTGCCATGGCATATTCGATAATGATGAGATCCGCCGTGCCGTCATCAATGCGCTCCGCCGGAGAAAAGGGCTCGAAGATCTGCCGATCCAGTTCCGCTACAGAAAGTATAAGGAGTCGGAATTCGATCGTCTGGCGAATACTGTCAGAAAGAACTTCGACATGGACGCCTTCTATAAGATTCTGGAGAATGAATAAGTGAGCGGGCTTCTTACTTCCATCACAGAGGCGGCGATCCCTTTCGCGGCTCTCGTGGTGGATACGGTCTATGGCGATCCGCGCTCGAAGTGGCATCCGGTGGTACTTATCGGAAATCTGATCTCCTTCTATGAGAACCACCTGTACCCGGAGAAAAAGACGTCCGATGGAAATATGTTTCTTCGCGGGATGCTGACAGTGCTGCTCGTGCTGCTTACCGTAGGTCTTCTGACGGCGTTTCTGATTTATTTAGGGCATCTTGGCGGTCTGTGGCTCTATGCAGCCATTAGTACTGTTGTCCTTTATTTCACGATGACGCCGCGCTCGCTTGCCAGAGACGGTCTGGAAATTTACCATCTTCTGAAAGATGATAAGGATCTCGTGACGGCGAGAAAACGGCTGAGCTGGATCGTCGGTCGGGATACAGAGAATCTGGATGAAAGCAATATAGCGCGCGGCACGATCGAGACCATCGCAGAGAATACGACGGATGGGATCATTTCTCCGCTCTTCTATTTTCTGCTTTTCGGTCCGGTAGGAGCGATGGTCTATCGCGCAGGAAATACGATGGACTCTATGCTCGGCTATAAAAATGACCGCTATCTCTTTTTCGGACGTTTTGCGGCACGCCTCGATGATGTACTGAATTATATCCCGGCGCGTATCACCTTTCTGCTCTTTGTGGCAGCGGCATTCCTTTTGCATTTGGACTGGCGGCATGCCGTAGAGATCTGCCTGCGTGATGCGAAGAAACATCCGAGTCCCAATGGCGGCTATGCGGAAGCGACGGTCGCCGGTGCGATGCATGTGCAGCTCGGCGGGTATAACTACTATGAAGGGAAACCGGAATTCCGTGAATACATGGGGGATGCCGAGACACCCCTGAAGTCGGACCATATCATGACCTCGATCATGATGATGTACGGTGCGACGATTCTTTTCATTGCGCTTGAGACGGTGCTGATTTATATCTTCTGGTGATTTCATGAATGCATTTTTAGTGGGTCTGCAGTTTCTGACCCGTATCCATATTTCCGACCGCACCGTATGGAATGATGAGGAGTTCGGGAAAAGCGTCACTTGGTTTCCTGTGATAGGATGGATCATCGGCGCTTTTATGTGCCTTATCTATTTCTTGATGAAGCCGCTCGGTGTACCGCTCTTGACGGGATTCCTTCTGGTGGTGGGAGAGCTTTTCCTCACCGGGGGGACACTCGCCGATGGGCTGATGGATTCTTCGGACGGTCTGTTTTCCGGCCGCTCAAAGGAGCGTTGTCTGGAGATCATGAAGGACAGCCTTATCGGTTCTTTCGGTATGCTGTCCATTCTGATCTTTGTGCTGGTGGAAACGCTCTCGCTGGGCTCGGCGGATGCGCCACTCTATCTGGTTCTTATGGCGATGCCGACGTTGGGGCGGCTCAATATGGTGATCTCTATCTGCGAGTATCCCTATGCCCGGCCATACGGCATGGGGAAAGCGTTTGCCGCTTATCGTGAGAAGTATGCACTGGAGAAAGCCTTTGTGCTGGCATTGCTGCCTGCACTCTTTTTCGGATGGACCTACCTTCTGCTGGCGGGGGCTGCCATCGTACTCGGGCTGCAGCTGAACCGCTGGATCGTCAAGAAGATCGGTGGCACGACAGGCGATACATATGGATTTGTCACCGAGCTCACAGAAGCCTTTCTGGCTCTGCTTTTCGTCATTCTTACAAGGGGGCAGGTATGGCATATGTAGTTAGCTCGCCAGGTTCCTGCGGCGAATTCATACAGGGCTATGCAGAGGGGGCTTCCTTCATGGTGACCTGCCCCATCAACCGCTATGCGATGGCTCTGGTGGATGAAAAGGCAGAGGATGCACTTCCCGATAAAGCAGAGGAAGCGCTGAGAAAGACGCTGGCTTACCTTGGCGAGACGGATCGGCCGTCCGTGCGCCTTATCTCCTCGATACCGAAAGGAAAGGGACTTGCTTCGAGCACGGCGGATATCAGTGCCGTTGCAGAGGCCGTTGCACTTTCCTTTGGGCGGAAGCTATCGATGGAGGAGATCGCTCACATTGCGCTCTCTATAGAGCCAAGCGATGCGACCTTCTTCGAGGGGATCGTGCAATTTGACTACAGGGAAGGAAAAGCGATTCGTTCTCTCGGGCTCTCACCGGCGATGGATATTCTCATCTATGACTGCGGGGGAGAGATCGACACGATGTCTTTCAATTCGCGGGAAGACCTTATCGCTCTGCAGAAAAGCAATGAAAAGGATATCGCACATGCTCTTCGTCTCTTCGAGAAAGGCATCGCTGAAAAATCCATCGACCTCATAGGCGAGGCTGCCTCTATCTCTGCTTTCTGCAACCAGAAGATCCTGTATAAAAAGCAGCTTGCTGATTTTCATCGGATCGGCCTTTCTCTCGGCGGGAAAGGGGTCATCTGTGCGCACAGCGGGACAGTCCTGGGACTTATTCTGCCGCCGGGCATGGAGGCCTTGCCTCTTCGGGAAAAGCTGGAGGACACTGTCGAAGGCATCACCTTCCTCGATCTTGTGAGCCTCACCAATCGTGGTATGCAGGTAGAAAAAATCTAATTGATACATTATAATGAAAGCACGGACTCGGTAGAGTTCGTGCTTTTGTGTATTTAAGAAAACGCAGATGAGATCGGATAACGATGCAATCCGTGTTTTTTAAGAAAAATCCATTGATAAAGGACTTTCACTATGTCTATCAAATCATCCCGTCATGGGGGCGATGTCTTTGGACTCTCCGAAGAGGAGCAGGACAAAGTCTTCGATTTCAGTATCAATATCAATCCGCTCGGCCTGTCTCTCAAGGGAAGAGCCGCACTGCTTGCGCACTGGGAAAAAGAGACTCTCCGCTATCCGGATGTGGAGTGCCGTGCGCTGAAGAAAAGCCTTTCCATTCGTTATGGGATCCCGGAAGAGTCGATGGCACTCGGAAATGGTGCGACCGAGCTCATGTACAAACTCCTCGAGCTTCTTCATCCGAAGAAAGTGATCGTTCCGGCACCATCCTTTTCGGAGTACCGCCTTTCTGCTGAGGCGGCAGGCTGCCCGGTGGACAGCTTTCTTCTCAAGGCGGATCAGGGATTTGCACTTCCTTTAGAGGAGATCGAGAAGAAACTCTTCCCGCATTCTTTGATCTATCTCGGCCATCCCAATAATCCTGACGGACAGCTGCTTTCTTTATCGGACTTCGAGGCCGTTCTCCGTTTGGCAAAGAAAAAAGAGAGCTTTCTCATCATTGATGAATCCTTCATTGATTTTGTGGGGGATGATGTATCCTATCGGCACGTTCTTGTGAAGGAAACCTGCGGAGCGGTCGTGATGTCTCTCACAAAATTCTATGCAGTGCCGGGACTTCGCATAGGTGCTGCTTATCTTCACCCTACGCTGGCGGAGAGATTGCAGGATACGCTGATTCCGTGGAATGTGAATGGCCTTGCGCAGTCCTACATGACGGCAGCAGCGCAAGACATAGATTATATCAGGAATAGCAGGGTGTACTGTCAAGCGGAAAGAGAAAAACTTTCGGCTGCACTTGATGCTCTTGATTTCCTCAAGGTGCTGCCCGGCTCTGTGAATTTCATCCTCTGCCGGCTCATAGGAAGATATCAGACGGCGGAGGAACTGCAGGAGGTACTGATGCCGTATCATATATTGATTCGGCAGTGTGGAAATTATGAAGGACTCGATGAGACTTACTTCCGTGTCGCGGTGCGGACAGAAGAAGAAAATCGGATTCTCATAGAGGCACTGCGCGCCGTGGAAAAAGATTGATCTCGGGGACAGACGTTCTCAGAGATCAGACAAGGAGATTACAGCTATGATTACACTATATCTTATCCGTCATGGAGAGACAGAATGGAATAAATCAGGGCGTTATCAGGGTTCGACGGACGTTGCGCTCTCCGATATGGGGATGGCGCAGGCGGAGAAAGTGGTGTCCTATTTCAAGGATATCCCTCTTGACGGCGTGATCACGAGCCCCTTGCAGCGGGCACGTATTACGGCGGAAGGCATCGCCAAGTCACATGGCATGGAGCTTGAAATTGTGCCTGCGCTGCAGGAGCTCTGCTTCGGTGACTGGGAGGGGAAGACTTTCAGCGAGATCGATCAGCTCTGGCCCGGCATGATCAGTGAGATGTATCACCATCCTGATCAGCTGCGGCTTCCTCACGGAGAGTCTTTCCGTGACTGTCAGGTGCGGACGATGGCATTCATGAAGGAGCTTCTATCCCGCGGGGATCATAAAAGCTATGCCATCGTCAGTCATGGTGCAGCCCTTCGCACGATCATCTGTGCGATGATCGACATTCCGCTCTCGCGTTCATGGAATATGGGTCTATCCAATGCCAGCATCACGGAGATCCGCCATTTTGTCGGGGAAAACAACATGAAGGATATGAATATGCTTTTTTCTTTGAATCAGATCGCGCATCTGGCAGATACTGCGACATCGCATCTGCCTAAATAAAAGCCTTTTGAAAGCTTTGTTTTTTTGATGCATTGATTTTTACAATTTTATACTTGTAAATGCTGCATGAGCTGATGCTCATGTAGCGTTTTTACGGCTTAATCAGTTCTTGATTTTTTCAAGTTGAAAATTCATACTATACCATTTAAAATAAAGCTATAATTTAACGATGGAAGCGATCATGGTGGCCGCCTGTGGAGGATATGTTAGATTTCTTTTCCACGATGATACTTCTGTGGAAAAGGAGCAATCGATATGAAAAAAATGTGGGCACTTCTTATTTCTGCATGTATTCTGGCAGGTGGGGTCGCTGGGTGTGGCAGTCAGGCCGAGCCGCAGGGAACGGTGACGCAGAAGGTCGCTGAGGCACCGGCGAAGCAGGATTTCAAAGCAGTCACCACTGTGAAAAGCGGACAGAAGAATGTCTATGCTGTCGTGAAAGCCATGAATGGCAACTATTGGAAAAAAGTGATTGCCGGCATGAAAAAAGCAGGGGAGGAGAATGGGGTCAATGTCTATGTAGGCGGCGTCAACAAGGATGGCAATTGGGAGTTGCAGCGCGCTATGCTGATCGACGCGCAGGCGAGGAAGGCAGACTCCATTATTCTCGGCGCGGCTGACAGCATGCGTCTGACCGAGGCCACGAAGAATCTCCGTGCGGATAAGCTGCCGGTCGTCCTTGTTGATACGATGATGAATACGGAAGACTATGATGCGTCCTACATGACAAATAATCTGGCAGCTGGTGCAGAAGTGGCGAAAAAGATGGTGGAGCTGCTGAAGGAAAGCGGCGTATCGGAAGACGAGGAAATCACCGTCGTCATGCATGTTAGCAACCTGGCAAGCCGTACGATCTCGGAACGTTTGGATTCTACCATTGCCAACTGGTACAATTTGGCACCGAAGAAATGGAAGATTTCCAAAGCATATCTGATCAATTACGGAGATGAGCAGACGGCGGGTGAACTGGTGGAAAAGACCCTTCAGGATAAGAGCGTGAAGGGGATCATTGCCTGCAACAACAGCTCTACGAAGGCGACCATTGCTGCAGTCATGAAGGAAGGCCGCAAGGATCTATCTGTCATGGGCTTTGACCTTTCAGAACCGGCTGTGGCAGCTTTAAAAGATGGCAGCTATCACTTTGCTACCATCGCACAGAATCCGGAGAAGATGGGGTACGAAGCAGTGAAGGCGGCTGCTGCACTTGCCAATGGGAAGGTGGTCTCTGAAAGAGATGTAAATACCGGGATCACGATCATGGATGCAAAGAATTTTAAGGGCTGATGATGGCAGTGGTTCACTCAGCAAGTGATCATCAAGGAGATACAGCATTTCTCAGTTTAGAAATTTCATGATGACAGTATAACGAAGCGAGGCAACCATTTTTGAATGGTCGCCTCGCTTTTATTTAAGTAAGTTAAAATTTCGATTATAATTTTCATCAAAATGATTTAAAAATATGCAGATGTGTAGTATAATGACTAAGTAAACCATAGTTTTCTATGAAGAGAGTCATTTGATTTCTTAGGGAAGCTAAAAGTTTCCGTACGTATTTTTAGAACAGACCGTGAGAAAGGCGAGCTATGGAACCAAAAATTCTATATATGACGAACCATGACAGGCGGTATGCCTCCATGAAGAAAGCCTGTGAGGCGCTTCAGGAGAAGAGGCTGATCTCTGACCTGTCTATTTCTGTGCGCGTGGAACGCACGAGTGACTGGAGCAGGAACTGGGAGCGCAAAGTTTCCGGTGCCTCTCTGGTCATGATCCACTTGATGAAGAATGCACTGAAGTCTTCCTTTTGGAAAGACTGTAAAAATTTTCTGGATCAGAATCACATCGCTTACTTTGTTGATGCCATTGATGGGGATATGGCAGAGCACAGTGCTTCTATAGATGGCGATGTGCTTGAGACATTCCGCAAGTACTGCTTATATGGCGGTCTCAGCAATTTCAAAAATCTGTGGCTGTATGCAAATGGACTCTTTGATAATAAGGCAGAAAAAGCTGCACCGCCGGAGAAGTACAGTTGGGCAGGGATCTATGATCCGGGCGCAGAGAGTCGTTTTCAGAAGACGCTCTCGGATTTCGAGGCAGCGCATCCCTATGGAGATCGGCCGGTGCTGGGGCTGCTTTTTTACCGAGATGAGTGGATCTGGGATGATACCGCGTATGTGAAGGCCTTTCTGGAGGAAGCGGAAAAAGAAGGCTATGCGGTGCTCCCCGTCTTTGCGAATGGGTTCACCGACGAGTCGGCAGGTATGCCGTCGTTATCGGAGGTGCTGGAAACTTATTTCATGAAGGACGGACAGCCTGTCATCGATGCACTGGTGTCCACGATGAAATTTTCTATGCTTGGCGCAGGAAAGACGAGCCTTTCCGTCTTGAAGAAGCTAGGAGTGCCTATCCTCTCTGCCTATACGCTTCTCACATCGGAGGCTGACTGGCGCAAGAATCCGGAGGGCATGAATGCGGTGGAAACGTCGATCGCGGTCGCGCTTCCTGAGCTGGACGGCGCGATTTCCGGTCTGCCGATCGCAGGTCGAAAAAAAGATGTCGATGGCAGTGTCTCCTATGTGCCGATTCCTGAGCGCGTGACGCAGATGGTCAAAAAGGCAGGGAAATGGGCGAGCCTTCATCAGATGAAGAATGAAAATAAAAAGATCGCTATCATTTTCCATAATTATCCGGCGAAGAATTCGAATATTGGGAGTGCTTCTGGTCTGGATACGATGGAGAGTACCATCCGTCTCATGAAGGAAATGAAGAAAGCGGGCTATCAGATGGATTTCATCCCGGAAACATCGGATGATTTCATACGGCTCATGACATCTCATGCGACGAATGACATTTCCATGATGACCGAAGAGCAGGCGGAGTCCTGCCAGAAGCTTTCCTGCCGCGAATATCTGGATTTCTTCCGACAGCTGGGGAAAGAAGCGAAGGCGTCCATGGTGGATACCTGGGGAGAGGCACCGGGCGATGTCATGATTTCGGAAAAAGGCGATATTCTCGTCCCGGGTACGATGGATGGACATCTTTTCCTTACGGTACAGCCATCGCGTCAGTATGGGATGGATCCTTCGAAGGCGTATCACGACCCGAAGATCCCGCCGACGCATCAGTATCTCGCTTTCTACTACTGGCTGCGTCACGTGTGGAAAGCGGATGCTGTCATTCATATGGGGACGCATGGAAATCTTGAGTGGCTTCCGGGGAAAGGCGTCGGACTTGATGAAGAAAGCTATCCGGACATTGCGCTCGGGGACATCCCGAATATCTATCCATACCATATGACGATCACTGGCGAAGGCATGATCGCCAAGCGGCGTGCTTCTGCCTGCCTTGTGAGTTACATGCCGGCGCCGGTCGCCGATGCAGGTGCCTATGATGAAATCGCCGAGCTTGAGAAAACGATCGATGAGTATGCTGCTCTCAAGGGAAATGGGAGCGACGTTTCTGCCATGGAGGAGCCTATTCGCAAACTGGCAGTGAAAGCCAAACTGGATGAAGAGATTCCCTATCATGAAAAAAAGCCATTTGCGGACTATGTCGCTTCGCTTCATGACTATATCGAAGAGCTGAAAGACAGCGAAGTCCACGTGGGACTGCATATCCTGGGGCAGCCGCTGACTGGCACTCTTCTTGTAGACGGCATTCTCCAGATGCTTCGTCTTTCGAATGGAGACATGCCTTCTATTTATGATTTGTTTGCAGAAAAATACGGCGTTACATTAGATGATATTCAGCAGCATGCGGGAGACATGGTGGAAGCGCAAGGCATCACCGGCGGTCAGCTGATGGACGAAATCCGAAAGGAAGCGAAGACGGTCATCGAAACGCTGGCTTCTGGCAGCTTTACGGCAGAAGCGATCACTTCTGCTATGGCGCTTCAGGAGGCTCAAGGCGGTGATGCATGGAGGGAGACGCTGAAGAAACTCCTCCTGTTTGTGAAAGAGGAGATGGTACCGCGTATTCAGGGAGTGAAGGAGGAGCTCACGCATACGATGGATGCACTGGCAGGCCGCTATGTGGAGCCGGGGCCTTCTGGCTCACCGAATGCCGGCGGCGTTTCGCTCCTTCCATCGGGGCGCAATTTCTATGGTACTGATCCCCGTACCATGCCATCTCCGACAGGATGGCAGCTCGGGGTGAAGCTGGGCGATCGCATGATAGAAAAATTCATTGCTGACCAGGGTAAGTATCCTGAAAATATCGGTATGGTACTGTGGTCCGGACCGAATATGCGCTCCTCGGGACAGGATATCGCTGAATTCCTCTACCTTCTGGGCGTCCGTCCCGTTTGGCAGAAGGGAAGCCTTCGTGTGACAGGGCTTGAGGTGATCCCCCTTACCGAACTCAAACGGCCGCGCATCGATGTGACGGGACGTATCTCCGGACTTTTCCGCGATACACTTCCGCAGCTTGCTGAACTGATGGATAAGGCGGTACTTCTCGCAGCCTCACTGGATGAATCTGATGAGGATAATTTTATCCGCAAGCATGTGAGAGAAGATGCCAGATCCATGGAGGATGCCGGAGTCGATGGAGATGAGGCATGGAGAAATGCCGCTTTCCGCATTTTCGGAGATGCGCCCGGGACCTATGGCGCAGGTGTCAATACTGTGCTTGATGCGAAGAACTGGCAGACGGAAGAGGATCTGGCGAATGTGTATGTCCGCTGGGGCGGGCATGTCTTTGGCGGCGGAAAACGCGGCGTATTCCATCCGGAGCTGTTTAAGAAGCGCCTGGCTTCTCTCGATCTTACGGTAAAGAATGAGGAAAACCATGAGAGCAATATCCTCTCATCGGATGATTACAATGCGTTCCATGGCGGGATGATCGCGGCAGTCAAGAGCCTTGGCGGGAAAGCACCTGTTTCCTACGTGGGGGACAGTACGAATCGTTCTTCTGTCGGTGTAAAGACGGTACAGGAAGAGATGAAGCGTGTCTTCCGTGCAGAATCTATGAATCCGAAGTATATCGAAGGGCTCATGAAACACGGCTACAAAGGGGCGACCGATCTTGCAAACCGTCTCTCGATTTCCTTCCAGTGGGATGCGACAAGCGGTGTCATGGATGACTGGATGTATGAACAGTATGCCCAGAAATATGCTTTGGATCCGGCGATGCAAAAATGGATGAAGAAGGTCAATCCATGGGCGCTCCAGAGCATGGCAGAGACTCTTCTTGAGGCGAACCAGCGTGACATGTGGCATGCGAGCGATGAGATGAAAGAGGAGCTGCAGGAGCTTTACCTTTCTGTCGAAGGGGAACTCGAAGATGATGACGACTGACCTTTCGCCGATCCGTATGCTGGTCCTCACGCTGACCGGCCGCTGCAACTTTGCCTGCCGGTATTGTTATGCAGCAGACGCGGATCAGGTGGATATGAAGGAGGAGACGGCCATTGCGGCATTGCACCTTGCCGGAAGGGGAGGAAATCGCTTTCTCCTGCAGTTTTCCGGCGGGGAGCCGCTGCTTCGATTTCCGCTCATACGGAAACTGGTAGAAATCGCCGAGAGGAATCACTATGATGCGCAGATGCAGATACAGACGAATGGTTCACTCCTCACCAAGGATATAGGTACATGGCTCTATCGACATGGGGTGGGTATCGGGATTTCCTGCGATGGACGCAAGGATCTCATGGATCGCACGCGACGGCGAAAAGATGGCGGCTCGTCCTTTCAGGCTGCGTCAGAAGGCTTTAAGAATCTGGCGTCTGCCGGCATCGGGACGGGCATCACCTGCGTCGTGACAGAGGATATGACGGATGATCTCCCCGGTATTGCCGACATGGCGCATTTCTATGGAAATGTTCACCAGGTCGGCTTCGACATCTTGCGTGAGCAGGGGCGCGGGGCTGCTCTTCATGCGCCTTCCGCAGAGGCGATGACAAAAGCGCTCGAAAAGACGGCGGCGCGCATGGACCTTTTGGAACAGATGACGGGACGGCATATCCACTTCACGCAGGAGGATCGAGCTGCTCGTCTCGAAAAAACCAAAGATTACGATTTCCCTCAGTGCTATGCCATGCACGGTGAAGCAGCTTTCGTCGATGTGCATGGAAATATCTATGCCTGCTCCTCGCTGATGGGAAGAGAGCGCTATCTTCTGGGCAATGTCCACGAAGGGCGTGATCCTGAAAGAGTGAAAGCCGTCGCTGCTTTTGTCGAGCAGTCCATGGCGGAGTGCCGCGACTGCTCCTACTTCCCTCTATGCGGCGGTGGCTGCTTCTCCCGCTGGCTTCGCGCAGACGGTCAGGTGAAAAAGTCTGAAGCAGAATGTGCGATGAAACAGTTTTTTATAAAAAGATATGTGAGGAAACGCTGATTCGAGCAAAGCATCCGTGCTTACTTACAACTGATTTCATTTTTTATTTTTCATATCGATAGAACCGATTGATTTCAAGGAGGATTATATCAATGAAAAGACAGGGGACATTTCCATTCACAGCCATCATCGGGCAGGATACGATGAAAAGAGCACTTGTGCTGAATGTCGTCAATCCAAAACTGGGTGGTGTACTGATTCAGGGCGAGAAAGGGACGGCAAAGTCGACCGCTGTGCGCGCTCTCGCGGACCTTCTTCCGCCGCGCCGCTGCATCAAGGGATGCCGTTTCCATGATGATCCGGATGACAAGGCAAACTGGTGTGATGAATGCCATGAAAAATACGACCATGCAGAACCGGAAGTAGAGATGCTGCCGATGAAAGTGGTCGAGCTTCCAGTCAGTGCGACGGAAGACCGTGTCGTCGGGACACTGGATATCGAAGCCGCTATCCGTGAAGGCAAGCGTTCCTTCGAAACGGGTATTCTCGCAGATGCGAACCGCAACATTCTCTATGTCGATGAGATCAATCTGCTGGATGACCATGTTGTCGATGTACTTCTTGACTCGGCCGCTATGGGGATCAATACCGTAGAGCGTGAAGGAATTTCCTACTCTCATCCGGCGCGCTTCTCCCTGGTCGGCACGATGAACCCGGAAGAAGGGGACATCCGTCCGCAGCTTCTTGACCGTTTCGCTCTTTCCGTCAAGGTCGTTGGCGAACAGGATCCGGAAAAGAGAGCTGAAATCATCAAACGCCGTCTGGCTTATGAAGCGGATCCTCAGCCTTTCCTCGATGCATGGAAGGATGAGCAGGAGAAAGAAGTCCGCCGCATCGAGCGTGCGATGAAGCTGCTCCCGCAGGTCACGGTCTCGAATGACATTCTGCTGCTGGCTGCCAAGATCTCTATCACGCTCGGCGTCGATGGCCATCGTGCAGACATCACGCTGATCAAGACGGCAGAAACCATCGCGGCAGTCGAAGGGCACACCGAGGTCACGAAGGAAGACATTCGTGAGGCTTCCCGTCTGGCGCTCCCGCACCGTATGAGACGCCGTCCTTTCGAAGAACAGACTCTGGACTGGTCTGAAGTGGATAAGGTCATCGACAATGAAGCGTAACGGATTTCCTTTCGCTGCCATCTGTGGTGCAGAAAATGCGAAGGAAGCGATCCTCCTCACCCTGATAAACCCGCATGCCGGAGGACTTCTCCTGTCTGGCGAAAAGGGAACAGGGAAATCCACACTCGTCCGAAGCGCCAGAGAGCTTCTGGACGCCCCGTGGGTAGAGGTGCCGATCAGCATCACAGAAGACCGGCTCTTCGGGGCTATCGATGCCGAAGAGGCCATTCGGAGCGGACACAAAAAGCTCCTGCCTGGTCTTATCGATGAAGCCAATAACGGACTGCTCTACATTGATGATGCGAATCTGCTGCGCGACGACCTGCTTTCTGCCATTCTGAATATTCGCGAGGCAGGCGGCTACCGACTTGAGCGTGACGGTCTCTCCGAGCAGAGAGAGTCACGATTTACGGTACTTTCTGTCCTGAATCCAGAAAGTGGTACGCTCTCTTCCTCTTCGCTCGACCGTTTCGGGCTCTTTGCGCAGGTAGAGCCTGCGACAGATGATAAGACCAGGATCGAAATCATTCGACGTGTACTGGATTTCGAAAAAGATGGACTTGCCTTCCGTAAGAAATGGGAGCAGGAAACAGAAGCGCTGAGAGATCAGATCGCAAAAGCCAGAGAGAGACTTAGAGAAGTCGAAGTGTCCCCGGCCATGATCCAGCTGGCTGCTGTCTATACACTGAAGGCGCATGTAGCGGGTCATCGTGCTGATATTTATCTCATCGAAGCGGCCAGAGCCGAAGCGGCATTGGCTGGCAGAAAATATGTCCTTCCGAAAGATCTTGAAAAGGCGGCTGTATTCGTACTGCCTCACCGCATGAGAAAAGCGGAAGAAGAGGAAAGCAGGCGAGAGGATACAGAAAATCCGCCGCCTCAGCCGCCGGATAACGAGGAATCGCCGAAGCATCAGCCACAGGACTCTTCACAAAGTGAACAGGATTTTACAAGACCGGAGCAGCCGCAGCCTGAGCAGACGGATACGGAAGACAGCAAGGGCAATGAGGATCAAAATGATACCAATGCCCAGATGTCGAATCCGAAGGGGGCTTCCCGTGAACGTGTCGATGCGGCAAATCTCCATGTCAATCTGCCTCCGATGTGGATCGAGCCTGCCAAGGACAGAAAGCCAAAGAAAGGGAGCGGTAAGCGAAGTCTTACCATGACTGACCTGATGCAGGGGCGTTATGTACGTGCGGAAATCCCAAAAGCAAAGACAAGCGACATTGCTTTCGATGCCACTTTGCGTGCGGCGGCCCCGTATCAGAAGGCCCGTCCGTCGAATGGATGTGCTGTCGTCATCAGAAAAGATGACCTTCGCAGCAAAGTGCGTGAAAAACGTACGGGGAATATTTTCCTTTTCGTTGTCGATGCCTCTGGTTCCATGGGTGCTCGGGAACGTATGAAAACTGTCAAAGGTGTCATCTTCAAGATCCTTCTCGATGCGTATCAGAAACGTGATCGCGTTGGCATGATCGCCTTCCGTAAGAAACAGGCTGAGGTCCTTCTCCCTGTCACAAGAAGTGTGGATTTTGCACAGAAGAAACTTGCCTCTATGCCGACCGGCGGTAAGACGCCGCTTGCAAAAGGTCTTCTCAAAGCGGAGGATGTACTTGATATGCTCTATCGACAGGATCCGGCGCAGGATCCCGTCGTCATTCTCATCACCGATGGTCGTGCGACCAGCCCGCTCAATGAAGGGACCGATCCCGTGACCGATGCCATGGATGAAGCGAAACGCATAGGACGCCGCCATCTTCCTGTGGCCGTCATCGATACGGAGGCTGGCTTTATCCGTCTCGGTCTTGCGAAAAAGATCGCAAAAGCTATGGGAGCATCCTATTTCCAGGTCGATAAAATGACAGAAGACCAGCTTCTCCATATTTGGCGCTGTATGTAAATGAAGAGAAGACGTGGCATGCGCTATATCCAATGATAGGCGTCTTTTCTTTGATGAAGCATCAAAAAAGGGGCTGTGAAATAATAGCTCCATGAACACCAAAAAGGACTTTCGATTTTTGCGAATCGAAAGTCCTTTTTGTGTTAGAGTTTAAGTGTAATGAAAAAACTAGCTGTGTATTATGATAATCCCAAGCAGGGAATTTTACCAGCATTTTTTCTGAGTGTCTGGATATCACAGATCCGGTTTTCACGTTTGACAGATGTATGGATGAAATCATAAAAAGGACTGGACAAGTTTTCGAAAACACGCTTTTCGAGATGTATTTCCCCCACGCAAAAAAGACAGGAGGCTTATCCTATCGAATGGTCTGATCCAATGAATCGGGCGCCAGGCTGGGAGGCGTAGAGCTTTCGAGGGCGGCCTGGCCGTAGCCAGGACTTCTACTCACTTAGAGGCGAGCCTGATCTTGTCGTCAATGCGATCCACTTTATTCGGCTTCGGATTTTCATCCTGTCTTTTTATGGTCTTACTGGTCTTGCACACCTTCCCCGATTCCTCCCGGGCAGAACCGTCGAAGGGAGAAGCGCTCGAGAGCCGCATGATATCCGCTGTCCTTTCTTCCCTCTGCCTAGGATGAAGGAAATCCGGTCAGTAGATATCTCCGGGAAGCTCTCTCCTGCTTCTATACATAGCATCGAGAAGGCAGGGAAAAAGTGACCCTCTTTTTTAGAAATGCGGATTTGGGAAACACGGATTCCATCGCAGAGACAGATTCTGCAAGAATGTTTATATACTATTTCTACTCCATGGGCGGCAATGCCATCGAATCGTTGGCAAGCCATGTCAATGGCGCAAAATAAGAATTATGGGCGCGATTGTTTATTTTTTAGAAATCAGCGTCTCTCTCACATCCATGATATCACGGATTTTCCCACCTGCTGCGTGAGGGCGTTCTGCCTGAAGCGCCGTCCTTTCTCCCCTCCGCTGGGGCACTTTCGCTGAAAGCATGGGACCAAATCAAAGAGGATGTATCCTCGATCCCCGGTGACTCCTGTTTCCCACCCAAAAAGGAGCTGTTGAGAAATGAGGATTCATTTCTTCACAGCTCCTTTTGGGGTGTATGGAGAGAAAAGGAGGGAGACAACGATCGAATCGATGCGTCCTTAGTCCATGTTTGCGACCAGTGTTTTTAAATAGTTCTTGAAATCTTCTCCAAGGTCTTTCCTGCGAAGAGCGAATTCAACGGTTGCCTTGAGGTAGCCGAGCTTATTTCCCGTATCATAACGCTTACCGGTGAAATTGTAGGCATAGACATGACCATCATGTGCCATGACGCGGAGGGCGTCGGTGAGCTGTATTTCTCCGCCCTTACCGGGCTTCGTCTGTTCCAGAATTCCGAAAATATCAGGCGTGATGACGTAACGGCCGAGCGCTGCGAACTGGCTCGGTGCTTCCTCTATAGACGGTTTCTCGATCATATCCTTCACGTGAACCAGATTCGGATCTTCTGTTGGGACGCCGTTCACGATGCCATAAGAGGAGACTGCGCTTTTGGGGACGATCTGGCAGCCGATGATGGTGGCACCTGTCTTTTGGTACTGGTCCATAAGCTGCTTCAGTGCCGGGGTTTCATTGCCATTGTACACGACATCATCACCAAGAATGACGCCGAATGGTTCATCATCAATGAAATCCTTCGCGCAGAGTATGGCATCGCCGAGGCCTCTCATATATGGCTGACGGGTGTAGTGGATCTTGACGGAAGCGACCTTGCGGACTTCTTTCAGAAGATCCATTTTGCCGGATTCATAAAGATGCTCTTCGAGTTCAGGGGAGGAGTCGAAGTGGTCTTCGATAGCCCTCTTGGCGTGACCGGAAATGATCAGGATCTGCTCAATGCCGCTTGCTTTGATCTCTTCGACGATATACTGGATGGTGGGTTTGTCGACAATAGGCAGCATTTCCTTCGGCATGGCTTTTGTTTCCGGCAGGAAACGGGTGCCAAAGCCGGCGGCCGGAATGACGGCTTTTCTGATTTTCTGCATGATAACTCTCCTTCTTATGAATTTTATAGTTGAGGTGCGTAGAAGAATAAAAAGGGGATCATTTCCTACTTTTTATATCCATAGGGATGTGATTTATGCCATTTCCAGGCGGAAGCTATGATTTCCCTTGTATCAGAATGGCTGGGATGCCAGCCGAGGACAGCTTTACACTTTCTGGAAGAGGCGATAAGGACAGCGGGATCGCCGCTGCGGCGCGCTTCTTCTGTCACTTTGAAATCGATGCCCGTCACTTCTTTGGCGGTGTCGATGATATCGCGGACAGAGAAGCCGTTTTCACTGCCAAGATTGAAATAGGTGCTTTCGCCGCCCCGTAAGAGGTACTGCATGGCAAGTATGTGTGCATCCGCAAGATCCACGACATGGATATAGTCACGAATGCAGGTTCCGTCTGGCGTCGGGTAGTCCGTGCCGTAGATTGCGATGTGGTCACGCACCCCCTGCGCAGTTTTCAGAATGAGAGGGATCAGGTGAGACTCCGGATTGTGATCCTCCCCGATCGTGCCGTCCAGCGCAGCACCGGCAGCATTGAAGTAGCGAAGAGCCACATAAGAGAGACCGTAAGCATTCGTAAAATCGCGCATCATATGCTCTATGACGAGCTTTGTGCGTCCATAGACATTGGTCGGATTATGCGGGAAATCTTCTTCAATCGGCGTTTTTTCGGGTTCGCCGTATACCGCGGCCGTGGAAGAGAATACGATCTTGGAGACGCCTGCTTTCTGCATGCCAAGAAGCAGGTGGAGCGTCCCTTCGACGTTATTTGTATAATACTTGGCAGGATCCACCATGGATTCTCCGACAAGTGAATAGGCTGCGAAATGGATGACACCGTCGATTTTATATGTTTCGAGGGTTTTAGCGACGAAATCAATGTCGTGAATGTCACCTTTGACGAGTGTCACACCTTCAGGCACGGACTCTGCATGCCCTGTGGAGAGATTATCGAAAACCACTGGCGTCAGTCCTTCGGCAGATGCCAGTGCGCGGACCGTGTGGGAACCGATATAGCCGGCACCACCGGTGACAAGAATATTCATAAAGGCCTCCTTATTCTTTTGATTTTAAAATACCTTACTAGTATAACATATGGGATAAAGGGTCAAGAGAGAGCATGCTCATAGGCGCATTTTCTGTCCACATGCCTGTATCATCTTTTTTCATTCCAGAAGAGCAGATCGATGAGCATGACACCGGTAAAGCAGAAGGGCGCGACGCTGTCTGCGTGAAGAACCTGCAGAAAGGCATAAAGGCTGAAAAAGAGAATCGCGTATAGCAGAAGAATGGCGGCGAAGGGGGATTTCTTTTTCCAAAAAGAAATCCCGTAGCCGATGGCAATAAAAAGAAGGCACAGCAGCGGGTACCAGTTGATAAGAAAGGCTGTCATAGAAAGCTCCTTTGCGTGCGGCCATGAAGTACCGCGCTTTGACGAATTTCATGTTTTCTTCATGGTAACAGTTTCGAATGCCATGCACAATAGTTTTTCTTCATAAATAACATAATATACTTGTTTTTCATTTACATCACTCTCTGTAAAAGGAGGTTTCTGTGATATCATGACGATTCGCGAGCCTCCGTGCGCTTTCATATCAATTTCTAACGAAATATGGTACAATAAAATGGTGCATAACAGCAATTTTTAAGGGAACACCTTTCCCTATAACTGTTTCATAATCATTTTGAGGAGGTTTATGATGAAAAAAGGTAAATTATATGGCATCGGTGTAGGTCCGGGAGATTCAAAACTTCTGACTGTCAAGGCGGTCGAAGCTATCGAGCATGCAGATATGATCATCACACCAAAGACGGAGAAAAAGGAAGGGTCCGTTGCTTTTAATATCGCAAAGCCCTATATCCCGGATACCGTTGAAATTTTCCCGATGGTCTTCCAGATGAATACTGACATGGAGGCTGTGAACAAGCAGTGGGAAATCAACCGTAAGCTGATTCAGGAAAAATTGGACGAAGGGAAGAATCTGGTTTTCCTGACTCTGGGTGATCCGATGCTCTACAGCACATATATGTATATTTTCAATGAGTTCAAAGACTCTGAAGAATATGAAGTCGAGACGATTCCGGGGATCCCTGCTTTTCTCGGCATTGCATCCTATATCGGGCTGCCTGTGACAGAATGGGAGGAAAATGTTCTCATTATTCCTGCGACCTGCGACCCGAAGAAATTTGATCAGGCACTGGCTGCCTGCGATAATGCGGTGATCATGAAAGTATACAAGAGCTTTGCTTTCGTGCAGGAAGAGCTTAGAAAGCATCACATGCTTGAGCGTTCTGTCATGGTATCGCGCGCAGGACTTCCTGATGAGATCGTCATTCGTGATATCGGCGGACTTCCGGCAGATTATAAGCCCAATTATCTGTCCACCATCATTGCCAAAAAGGATAAATAAATATGGAATCTATCGCTCGTCCAAGGATTGTGATCGCCGGTACGAACAGCGGTGTCGGAAAGACGACCATCGTGACCGGACTCTTAGCTTATTTTCATTCCAAGGGATATGCTGTACAGCCTTTCAAAGTAGGTCCGGACTATATTGATCCCGGATTTCATGGAAAGGCGGCCGGGCGAAATTCCTATAATTTGGATACCTGGATGACACCGCCGGACCGATTGGTGCCGACATTTGCCTCGTTGTCGAAAGGGGCGGATATTTCCATTATTGAAGGAGTCATGGGGCTCTATGATGGTGGTGCGAATGGCATCAGCTCGACTGCGGATATCGCAAAGAAACTCAAGGCACCTGTGGTGCTTGTACTCGACTGCAAATCGGTTGGTTACAGCATCGCTGCGACGGCGCTTGGCTTTAGGGAATATGATCCGGATGCCCATATCGCAGGGGTCATCCTGAATCGTCTGGGCACAGACCGACATGAAGCGATGGTGCGCGAGGTCATGGAGAAGATCCACATGCCTGTACTGGGGGCTTTCCACCGGGATGATGCATTGCAGACACCGGAGCGTCATTTGGGCCTTACTCCTGTGACGGAAATTGAAACGCAGGCGCTCATTGAGCACATGGGAGAAGCTGCTGGGAAATGGGTAGATACAGAGGCAGTCTTGGACGTGGCAAGGCAGGCTCCTCTGCTGGAAGTCGAGAAAAGCGAAACAAAACTCAAGGTTAAAAAAGTACGCATCGGCGTGGCGCGGGATGAAGCTTTTTCTTTTTATTACCCAGCCAGTCTCGAAGCGCTCGAACGGCAAGGCGCAGAGCTTGTCGATTTTAGTCCGCTCCGGGATTCCAGCATTCCTGACGTCGATGGTCTGATCTTCGGCGGTGGTTTTCCAGAGATGTTTCTTCATGAGTTGGTCGAAAACACGACTATGAAAGCATCTATTCGGGAAGCGGCTGCATGCGGCATGCCAATCTATGCAGAATGCGGCGGGTTGATGTACCTTTGCGAGAAGATCCAAGGCTTTGACGGAGACTCCTATGAGATGGTCGGCCTTGTCCCCGGAGTTTGCGAGATGCAGAAGAAACTCCAGCGTGTGGGCTATGTGACTGGCAAGGCTCTTAGAAAGAGCGTTATCGCAGATCAAGGGGATCTTCTGAAGGGGCATGAGTTTCATTTTTCCACCCTTTCCTGCGGAGAGGATTTCCCCTGGGCATATACTCTTCAGGGGACACGGCAGAAGGCAGGGCACATCGAGGGCTATGCAAAGGACAATGTACTGGCAAGCTATCTGCACCTTTCCTTTGATGGAAATCCAACAGCTGCAGAAAAATGGATCGCATCGTGTGAGACCTTTAAGAAGAGCCGCAAATAGGATGGTTTCATCGAGAAGTACGCAGTTTACGATTGGGCATGGTACTTTTCCGGTGGAACCGCAGAAGCTGATGTATCCTGTATGCTTTATATGAGGGCAAATCTATGACTGTACAAAAAGGACTGGTTCTGATCAATACAGGGACCGGTAAAGGAAAAACTACGGCGGCCCTGGGGACAGCGATCCGCGCCTGGGGAGATGGCCAGAAGGTGTTGATCCTTCAATTCATCAAGGGAGCTTGGAAGTATGGTGAGCTGAAAGCCGTTGAGACTTTGGGTGAGGGAAATGACCGCATCCAGATCCGGCCGATGGGGGACGGCTTCGTCTTCCATAATAAGGATAAAGAAAGTGAAGAAGAATTCCGGCGGAAAACGGCACTGGCTAAGGAAGCTTGGCAGATGGTCGAAAAAGAAGTCATGAGTGATGCATGGGATCTTATTGTTTTAGATGAGATCAATTATGCCATTCACTTTGGCATGATTTCTGCAGGTGAAGTAGCGGAGCTTATTCAGAAAAGACCGGAGCGCCTCAATATGATCCTGACGGGACGCTATGCTGAGCAGCAGCTTATCGATCTTGCAGATACAGTGACTGAGATGACGCTTGTGAAGCATGCTTTCCAGAAAGGCATCCGTGCAAGAAAAGGAATAGAGTTTTAAGGAAACGCGGATAACGATTTGAACAGTGCTTCCTCAATAAAAAGCAGTACCTCATGGGAATGGGGTGCTGCTTTTTAAATGATTTCAAGGTTTACTGATGAAGATTTTGGGCCTTGAGACGCAAGAGGGGAAATCGGTGAATGTTGTATCTTTGCAGCCTGTTGGATCTGCCTTCGCTTTGCGTTTGAAGGATTCTGATTTTTCCGCTTTTCTGACGATCGTCGCCAGATCCAGATCTCGAATTTTCCCTTTTATACACATTATTCACACGTTCGTATAAACCCTATTCTGTCAATCCATGACTTTTCGTCGAGTCCTATAGAATTTTTTGATTTGATAAAAATGAGATATCATGTATAATATACATAGAAGGATAAGCAAGAGCTTATTCACGAAAGGAGGATTTCATTATGGAATTAACAGTTAGAGGCAAGAATCTTGAAATGACTGATGCGCTGCATTCCTATGTAGAAAAGCATACAGGTAAGATCCAGAGGTACTTCGATAAACCGATAAAGATTAATGTATTACTCCGTATTTCCAATATGACCAAAACTTGTGAAACTACAGTTTTCGTAGACGGCGTCATTCTTCGTGGTGTCGAAAAATCTGATGATATGTACAAATCTATCGATCTCGTTTTCGACAAGGTGGAACGTCAGATTCATAAATATAAGACTCGTCTGGCAAAGAAATTCAAAGAAAAGAATACATTGTCCCGTCAGTTTGTTCTGGAAAAAGAACCGATCGCTGCACAGGCGGATGCTGATTTTGAGATCGTGAAGACGAAACACTTCAATATCAGCCCGATGTCGCCGGAAGAAGCCATTCTGCAGATGAATCTTCTGGGACACAACTTCTTCATGTTCTTCAATTCTGATACGGAAGCGATGGCTGTCGTATATCGCAGAGATGATGGCAAATATGGCCTGATCGATGCTGAAAAATAAGAAAAGCTGATTTTTTATAAAAAAGGAGCGGAAATTTCCGCTCCTTTTTTGACTATAGCCTACGAGTTTGTTAAAATGAAATAGTATGTAGGTATAGAATTACTGATGGTATAAAAAGAAATGAATATTCTTGTGAGTTTACTCGGTCATGCTTGTATCGGGGTCTCCTTCCTGATTTCTTTTACCATCACTTTTACAACGCTTGTACTATAAAAGGAGCTGTGTCCATGTTTGATAAGTTTTTTGACAGACTCTTCAATGGATCCAATGAGAAGGAAATCAAAAAGATCCGTAAAATTGTAGAGCAACAGATCAATCCTTTGGAGGATGGTCTGAAGAAGCTGAGCGATTCTTCTCTGGCGAACAAAACCAATGAATTCAAAGCACGTCTTGCCAAGGGTGAGACACTGGATGATATCTTGCCGGAGGCTTTTGCGGTCATTCGTGAAGCCTCTCGCCGCGTGCTGGGGATGCGTCACTTCGATACCCAGCTGATTGGCGGTATTATTCTGCATCGTGGAAACATCGCTGAGATGTGTACCGGTGAAGGCAAGACGCTGGTTGCTACGGCACCGGTCTATCTGAATGCGCTGGAAGGAAAGGGCGTCCACGTTATTACCGTCAATGATTATCTGGCGAAACGAGACAGCGAATGGATGGGACAGGTATACAAATTTCTGGGTCTCTCCGTCGGCCTTATTATTCATGATCTGGATTTCAACCAGAGAAAAATCGCATACAATTCAGATATCACCTACGGAACAAATAATGAATTCGGTTTTGATTACCTGCGTGATAACATGGTCACTTCCCTCGATCAGATGGTACAGCGTCCGTTGCACTACTGCCTGATCGATGAAGTGGACTCCATCCTGATCGATGAAGCTCGTACACCGCTGATCATTTCCGGTCCGGGGCAGAAATCGACAGATGACTACTACACCGTCGCCAAACTCGTCCCACAGCTGAAAAAAGAGGAAGACTACACCATCGATGAGAAGCAGAAGACGGTAGCACCGACCGAAGCCGGTGTGGCAAAGATGGAAAAGCTGCTGCATGTAGAGAACCTCTATGATGCAGAGAATCTGGAGCTGAATCATCTCTTTGTCCAGGCACTCCGTGCACAGACAATGATGACCCGCGATAAAGACTATGTAGTCAAGGACGGGGAAGTCGTTATCGTTGATGAATTCACTGGCCGTCTCATGTATGGCCGCCGCTATTCCGATGGTCTGCATCAGGCGATCGAAGCCAAGGAAGGGCTTGAAGTACAGCGTGAAAGCCAGACGCTAGCGACGATCACTTTCCAGAACTATTTCCGTATGTATGACAAGCTGGCAGGTATGACCGGTACGGCGAAGACGGAAGAGCAGGAATTCATTAAAATTTATGGGCTGCCAGTCCTTCAGGTACCGACGAACAAGCCGATCCAGCGTAAGGATCTGCCGGATGTCATTTTCAAGAACAAACGCGGTAAGTATAAAGCGGTCGTCAGAGAAGTAGAGCGCCGTCATGCGACGGGGCAGCCAATGCTGATCGGCACGACATCTATCGAGCAGTCTGAAGAACTTTCGCATATGCTTGATCAGGCAAACATTCCGCACTCTGTCCTGAATGCGAAGTACCATGAACGAGAAGCTGCTATTGTTGCGCTGGCCGGTCAGAAGGGCGCGGTCACGATCGCGACGAATATGGCGGGCCGAGGCACCGATATTTCTCTGGGAGAAGGCGTTGCAGAACTTGGCGGGCTTGCCATCATCGGTACGGAACGACATGAAAGCCGCCGTATCGATAACCAGCTCCGTGGACGTGCCGGCCGTCAGGGGGATCCGGGTTCCAGCCAGTTCTTCCTGTCTTTGGAAGATGATCTGCTCCGTATCTTTGGCGGGGATAACATCAAGAGCTTTATGGAAAAGATGGGCCTTGAAGAAGATGAACCGATCAACAGCCGCATGGTTTCAAATGCCATTCAGAAAGCACAGAAACGTGTCGAAGCACGCAACTTTGATATTCGTAAGTACGTCCTGGAATATGATGATGTCATGAACCAGCAGCGTAAAGTCGTCTATGACCAGCGCAGAAAAATCCTTGAAGGCGAAGACATGAAAGACCAGATCCTTTCTATGGTGGATAACATCATCGAGAAGGGGATGGAGACCTATGCTGATCCGAAGCTGTATCCGGAAGAATGGGATTTCGCCGGCCTGTTGAAGTATGCGGAAAAATATTTCCTTGCTCCGGGCGACCTGAAGCTTGAAGAAATCGAAGACATGAGTCGTGAAGAAGTCGAAGATAAGCTGAAAACCATGGCTCATGAGACATACAATGCGAGAGAAGAATCCATTGGGTCTCCTATGATGCGCGAACTTGAAAAAGCGGTCATGCTGAAGGTCGTCGATTCTAAGTGGATGGAACACTTAGATGACATGGATATGCTTAAGGAAGGCATCAGCCTGCGTTCCTATGGTCAGAGAAATCCGATTGTAGAATACAAGGTTGAAGCGTTCGACATTTTCGAAGAAATGCAGCAGGCCATGATGGAAACCATCATCCTTTACCTCTATCACATCCAGATCCGCTTTACAACAGATCCGGAAGAAGGGGCGCACCTTGAAAAACCGGAAGCTCCGGCAGCTGAGGATCATTTGAAAGAAGCCGAAGAGCATTATGTCGATGACAATGGAGATGCGGAGACCGAAGCGGCTGAAGAGAAAAAATAAGCACGAATAGCATTTTCTATGATCGAGGATAGGACCTTGATCAGGATCCGCTATATTTAGTTTGTATAATCCAGCAAATGTTATTCATCAGTCTGCCACCTGGCAGCCTGATGATTTGCTGTTTTATTTTATAGTATTAAAAAATAATCACAAAACAGAAAGCGAGATGACTATCAGATGTTGGAAGATTTGAAAAAAACCTTGACAGACCTGCTGAATCATGAAAAAGAAATAAGGGATTCACTTTGACTTACCTCAGCTGAAAGAAAGAATCGCAAGTTACGATATTCAGATGAGTGATCCGACATTCTGGGATGATGCTGATAAAGCCCGCGAGATCTCACAGGCAGCGACAGAAGCCAAGGATGCCTATGATACGTATACCCGCCTCTTTGACAGAGCGGAAAGCCTGAAGGATCTTCTGGATCTTGCCATTGAGGAAGATGATCAGGGGATGGAGCCGGAAATCAAGGCAGAGCTGGATGAGTTGAAAGAGATCCTTGATAAAAAGGAGATCGAGCTTCTTTTGAGCGAACCCTATGATGCGAATAATGCCATCATTACCTTCCATGCCGGGGCAGGCGGTACCGAAGCACAGGACTGGACCGAGATGCTGATCCGCATGTATATCAAATGGGCAGAAGCGGAAGGCTTTGCTATCGAGGAGCTGAATATGCTTCCGGGCGATGAAGCCGGTATCAAGAGCGCGGAATACATGGTCAAAGGCAAGTACGCCTACGGATTCCTGAAATCTGAAAAAGGGGTCCACCGTCTTGTCCGTATTTCTCCGTTTGATGCAGCGAAACGTCGTCATACGTCTTTCTCCGCCGTGGATGTCATGCCGGAAATCAGTGATGATGTCGAAGTCGATCTGAACATGGCAGATGTTCGTGTGGATTATTATCGTTCCAGCGGTGCCGGCGGACAGCATATCAATAAGACGAGCTCGGCTGTCCGAATGACTCATATTCCTACGGGGATTGTCGCTGCCTGCCAAAATGAACGCTCCCAGTTCCAGAATAAGGAACAGTGTCTTCGTCTGCTCCGTGCCAAGCTGTATGAACTCGAGCTGAAGAAACGCGAACAGATGACCAAAGACATCGAAGGTGAGCAGCAGGCGATCGAATGGGGCAGCCAGATCCGTTCCTATGTGTTCCAGCCGTATACCCTTGTCAAGGATAACCGGACGGGCATTGAAACGGGCAATATCCAGGGCGTCATGGATGGGGATCTGAACCCTTTCATTGAAGGCTTCCTGAAACAGAACAAATTCAACACCAAAGCAAAGTAAAAGGATGGATAGAATGAAAGGTTTACAACAGACCGTCTTCAAGCTGCTGGCCGTTCTGATTCTGATCGGAGCCATGGCGGGAGCCTGGATTTCCTGGCAGCGTTACCATGTGGAAGCGGCTGCCCAGACCGTTGAAATGGTCTACGATTATAACAATATCCTGGATAGTGCAGCTGTCGAGCGAACCACCACAGATGCGCTTTTTGAGCTGTATCGTAAAAATGGTGTGACTTCGCTTGCGGTCTATGATGAAACCCCGGAAAAGCTCGTGAATCACAATTTCATTCGTGTATATCGTGGTTATGAATTTCAGGCGCGGCATCCGGAGATCTCGGGCATCCTGCCGGATAAGATCTATATCCAGCCGGTGGATACAGCGGGTGGAAGCACCTATTTTAAGGAAATGGCTGACCATCTCTCGCTTCTTTACAGCAGGGATGAGGTCAAGGCGATTTCAGAAAATGGGGTAGAAGCTCTTGAAGTCTCTGGTGTCTATGATAAATTCATGACGATGCCGCTTGGCATTTTCACAAATACGGTCAAACGCGCCGGATCGCATGGCTTTTATGTCGTCCTTCGTCCAGCTAATGTGGCGCATGCGCCCAAGGCCTTCATCGATGATTTTTTCCACGCGGTCGATGCTTCGGATAAAGTCAGCGGTGTCATTTTCCAGGGAAAAGAAGTTTTCGGCTACAAGGAATATCAGAAAGAAGTCTCTCAGGGGCTCAATCAGCGTCGCATCCCGATCGTCATGATCGAGGCGCAGAGTCAGCTCGGCTTTGAACCACAGGCAGGGCTGCTGGATATGGCGCGTCATTCGGATTACCATCTGGTGCGTCTCTATGCGATGTCCAAGGATGAGCTGATCAAGCTGAATCAGAAAGAAGCCGCGGCTCGATTCTATATTTCGGATATCGAAAGAAATATCCGTATGAATCTTTTCCCATCGTATAAGTTTGCACTGGATGGAAAAACGCTCTCTGAGACGAATGCGGCATACATCGCCGGCGTCAGGGATCGTCTAGAAAATCATGGCTTTTCTGTCGGCAAAGCCTCTGTGATGGATGCCTATTTCCCGGAGAAACCGCTTCGCGCTGTCGCTATGGCAGGTGCGGTATCTCTTATCGTGCTGACCTTGCTTTTACTCATTCCGCAGCTTTCCCGGTATGGAATGGTAATAGAAGCGGTGGGGCTCATCGTGGCAGAAGCGCTTTACTGGCTCCTCCATGTGAATATCCTTCTGCAGCTTCTGGCGCTTGGAGCGGCGGTCTGTACGCCTGTTGTCGTTGTGTCGCTCTTCCTTCAGTATTGCTTAAAAAAGAAAGATACGGCTTTCTCGGAGGTCGGCTGGGGACGTCTCTTCGGTGAGTCAGTCATGATCCTTTGGGGTTGTGGGATCCTTTCGCTGATCGGAGCCTGCTTCGTCAGCGGTCTTCTGAGTGATATCCGTTTCTTTCTGGAAATGGAATATTTCCGTGGCGTCAAAGCGACTTTTGTGTTGCCGCTGGTTCTGATTTCCGTTGTCTACATCCAGAAATTCCCATTCTTCGGAAAAACTGTGACATCTGATAAGGATTTTGTTTCCTTTGTCAAGAAATTCTGCTCGATCCAGATTCGTCTGGGACTTCTTGTAGGACTTGGCATTCTGGCCATCGTCGGCTTTGTCTTTATTGGACGCAGTGGTAACAATGGGGCTCCTGTTCCGCAGTTTGAGATCGCGCTTCGCCGTTTCCTCGAAGATGTGATGTATGCACGCCCCAGAGAGAAGGAATTCCTCTTCGGACATCCTGCTGTGCTTGTCTCTCTTGCTGCGCTCTATCGGAAATGGCCGCAGCTCCTGCACTATTTCCTGATCGTCGCTGTGACGATCGGGCAGGGATCTATGGTGGAAACTTTCGCACACATGAGGAGTCCGTTTATTCTTAGCTTTATTCGTGGACTGGATGGTCTGGCCGCCGGTACGCTCTCTATGGTGGGCGCACTTCTTGCAGTCATGCTCCTTGTCCGTCTGACGAAGTTCTTTGGAGAACGATATGGCAAAGTATAATATTGTGATCTCCGGTTATTATGGATTTCATAATGCCGGGGATGAAGCGATGCTGCTTGCCATACTACAGGCGCTTCGGAAGACCTTCAACGCGCCCTCTATCACTGTGATCTCGGGAAATCCTTCGGATACGGCAAGAACATTCGGAGTGAAGGCTGTGCCTCGCTTCGGCATCCTGCCGATCCTCTCGTCTCTTTTTCGTACAGATCTGCTGATCAGTGGCGGCGGGAGCCTGCTGCAGGATGTGACCAGCTGGAAAAGCATGATCTATTATCTCACCATCATCATTGTTGGTGTGCTTTTCCGGAAACAGGTCTTCCTCTATTCGCAAGGGATCGGTCCTGTGCGTTACCGCATTATCCGTATTATACTGAAGCATGTATTAAACCATGTGGATGCCATCACGGTGCGTGACAGTGAGTCGAAGGGATTTCTTCAGCGACTCGGGGTACATCGCACCATTTATACGACGGCGGATGCCGTACTTTCTCTCGATCCTGTTTCTTTGGAGAAAGGGAAGGAAATCCTCGCAAGGAATCATGTGGACCCTTCGAAGAAACGGGTCGGTATCGCCATACGCAGCTGGGCGGATACTTCTCGCTGGATGAAGCCGCTTCGTGCCTATATCGAGCGGCTCACCCGGGAGAAGGACTGCTCGGTCGTCTTGATTCCGATGCAGTTTCCGGAAGACAAGCGCGCAGCGGAAGCAGAGATCGAAGAGAGCGACCGAGTCCATGTGCTAAAAGAATCCTACAGCATTGAAGAGTTGATTTCACTCATGGGAAATATGGATGTCGTCGTGGGTATGCGGCTGCATGCCATGATCTTCTCTGCTTTGATGCATGTCCCTTTTCTGGGTATCTCTTATGATCCGAAAATCGATAATTTCTTGGCACTGATTCATAGAAAAGCATCCTGCTCGATTCATCATATGGATGCTGAAACATTGTACAAGGATACTTGCCGTTTCCTGGATGCGCCGACCTCGCCAGAAGAATGGAAGCAGGTCGACGAGCTGAGAAAACAGGCTTGTGAGAATGTAAAAATATTGAAATCTTTAGTGAATCACAAGGAGGAAAACAAATGAGTCAGCTGACAGCAGAAGAGCTTACTGCTCTCAAAAGCAAGGCAAAAGATGTACGCATCGACATTTTAAAAATGATCACCAAAGCCAACTCCGGCCATACGGGTGGTTCTCTTTCCGCCGCGGACATCCTGACCTTACTGTTTTTCCATGAAATGAAGGTAGATCCCAAAGATCCGAAGAAGGCTGACCGTGACCGTCTGGTCCTCTCCAAAGGCCATGCAGCACCGGCCCTCTATGCCGTACTGGCAGAAAAAGGATATTTCCCCAAAGAAGAACTGGATACACTTCGTCAGGCAGGTCATATGCTGCAGGGGCATCCGGACATGAAACATACACCGGGTGTCGACATGACGACAGGTTCTCTGGGGCAGGGCATCAGTGCTGCCTGCGGTATGGCGCTTGCTTCCAAGATGAACAAGGCTGACTGGAGAGTGTATGCGATCCTGGGGGATGGCGAACTCGAAGAAGGACAGGTCTGGGAGGCAGCCATGTATGCGGCGCATTACAAGCTCGACCATCTGACGGCTTTCGTAGATAACAACGGGCTGCAGATCGATGGTCCGATCACAGAAGTCATGTCCTCACTTCCTATCGGAGAAAAATTCCAGGCTTTTGGCTGGCATGTCATTGAAACCGATGGGCATGATATGGAAAAACTTCATGAAGCCATTGAAGAGGCAAAGACCATTTCCGGTAAACCGACCATGATCGTCATGAAGACGGTCAAGGGCAAAGGCGTACCGGAAATTGAAAACCAGGTTGGCTGGCATGGCAAGGCACCAAGCAAAGAAGAATGTGAAAGATTTATTAAAGCAGTGGAGGCAGAATGATGGGTAAGGCAACTCGTGACGCATACGGTGAAGCACTGAAAGAACTCGGTGCTGTAAATCCTGATATCGTAGTTTTGGATGCTGACCTCTCTGCATCCACCAAGACGCAGGTTTTTGCCAAAGCATATCCGGATCGTTTCTTCGATACTGGCATTGCTGAAGGGAATATGATGGGCGTGGCAGCGGGTCTTGCTGCGGCTGGCAAGATCCCATTCGCTTCGACATTTGCTGTTTTCGGTGCGGGCAGAGCGTATGAACAGATCAGAAACTCCATCTGCTACCCGAAACTGAATGTCAAAGTGGCGGTCACTCATTCCGGCCTGACGGTCGGTGAAGATGGTGCGACCCACCAGATGCTCGAAGACATTACACTCATGCGTGCGCTGCCGAATATGACGGTCGTCGTTCCGGCTGATGCCGCTGAGACGAAAGCTGTGATCAAGTGGGCAGCGGACTACCATGGTCCGGTGTATATCCGTATGGGCCGCGCGAAATGCGATGATATCTGTCCAGAGGATTATACCTTCACTCCGGGCGTTTCTTATGAAGCGATTTCCGGCAGTGATGTAACCATCATCGCCTGCGGTATCATGGTCGCTAAAGCCGTGAAAGCAGCAGAGCTTTTGAAAGAAAAAGGAATTTCTGCGCGTGTGATCAACATGAGCTCCATCAAACCGATCGATGAGAAAGCCATCCTGAAAGCGGCAGAAGAGACTGGTGCGATTCTGACCTGTGAAGAACATACGGTAAAAGGTGGGCTTGGCGGCGCTGTCGCTGAGGTACTTTGTCTCCATAAACCTGTACCGATGTCTATGATCGGAACGGAAGACACCTTCGGTGAATCCGGCAAGGCTGATGATCTGCTTGAAAAATATGGTCTCACTGCAGAACACATTGCGGAAGAAGCAGCCGCATTGATCGCCAGGAAGTGAGGATTTAATGATTACGTTTGATCAGGTGTCCCTGCAGTACGATGCAAAACACACCGCGCTCAGTAACATTAATATTCATATCGACAAAGGGGAGTTCGTTTTTATCGTGGGCCCTTCCGGCGCCGGTAAATCGACATTTGTTAAAATTTTGACGCATGAGCTGGTGCCGGAACAGGGCACAGTCGTTGTCAATGGTCTTACGATCAATAAGCTGAAATCCAGTAAGATCCCATACTATCGGCGTACGCTGGGGATTGTATTTCAGGATTTCAGACTGCTCTCCGAAAAGACCGTATACGAAAATATTGCCTTTGTTCTTCGCGTTACGGGGGCAAAGAGCCGTGAGATCAAGCCGAAGGTACAGCGTGTGCTGGATCTGGTCGGACTGCGCGGAAAGGAGAAGGAGCTTCCTTCCAAGCTCTCGGGTGGTGAACAGCAGCGCGTGGCGATTGCCCGTGCTCTGGTGAACCAGCCGATCCTTCTCATCGCGGACGAACCGACAGGAAATCTGGATCCGAATACGTCGGAAGATATCATGAAGCTGTTCAACGAGATCAATCACATGGGGACGACCATCATCATGGTCACTCATAACAAGGATCTGGTCAATGCGATGCATAAACGTGTCGTCATGATCGAAGAAGGGCATATCGTGAATGATGTTAAAAAGGGAGGCTATGACCTGAATGTTTAGTTCATTATCCTATTTCTGGGGTGAAACATTCCGTTCCCTTTTCAGAAATCGCTTCATGGCCATCGCTTCCGTCCTGACCGTGACATTATCCATGTTTATCTTGGGCGTCTTCCTTTCAGCCGTGCTGAATATCAACCACATGGCGTCTTACCTTGAAAATCAGGTCGAGATGACGGTTTATCTGAAGGACGGACTCACGACCGATCAGGTCATGGGTATCGGCAAGTATCTGAAAGCGCAGCCCGGTATGAAGGAGATCAAATTCACGAACAAAGACCAGGCGATGAAGGATTTCCGTGAACGCATGGGGGATCAGCAGGGGCTTCTCGATGCTATCAATGGCAATCCTCTCCCCGCATCGTACCAGATGTCCTTCCAGACGCCGGAGCAGCTGAAAACAGCGGCGGAAGTTGTCGCCAAGTATCAGGGTGTCGAGACTGTCCAGTATGGGAAGGATATTATCGAACAGCTTTATAAAGTTGCACAGGTCATCCGTCTCTCGGGGATCGTACTCATCATCTTCCTGGCCGGTGCCGAGCTCTTTATCATTTCTAATACCATCCGCCTTACGGTTTTTGCCAGAAGAAGAGAGATCCAGATCATGAAGTACGTCGGTGCCTCCAATGGCTTCATTCGCTGGCCTTTCCTTTTCGAAGGCATGGTCATCGGGTTTTTAGGATCCGGATTTGCTTCGCTCATTCTGTGGGAAGGCTATAAAACGGTCGTCTCCGAAATGGCAGCAGCTGGTCTTGTCTTCATTCCGATGATTCCGCTATGGCCATTTATGGGATATACCACTCTCATTATTTTGGCGGCAGGCATTGTGATCGGTGTCATGGGGAGTGCCATTTCGCTCCGTAAGTATATGAAGGTGTAATTATGAAAACACATCAGAAGATACTTTCGGCAGCGATCGCCTCTTTACTGCTGACAGGGGCGGTGGTTCCCTCGATCGCAGACGATCTGGAGGATGAGCTGCAGGATATTCAGGGGCAGATTGATGAGTCGCGTTCTTCGCAGGAGAGCTGGCAGCAGGTCATCGAAGATGTCGCTGTCAAGTTGAAAGCCATTCAGGCAGACCTTGATGCGGCGAATGCCCGTCTGAAGAGCATTCAGGACGAGCAGGCGAAGGTGAATGCGGAGATCCGCCAGACGGAGGAAGAGATCCGCAAAGCGCAGGCCTATCTGGAGCAGCGCCAAAAGGTGCTAAACCTTCGTGTGCGTTCGATCTATAAATTTGGTCAGCTGAATTATCTGGAAGTCATTATGGGGGCGAAAAGCTTCAGCGATTTTGCGAACCGACTGGAACTTTTGAAACGCATCATCCAGTCTGACTATAGCCTGATTCTGGAGATCCAGGATCAGAAGGCAAAAATCGAAGCCAAGAAAGCCGAATTGGAGCAGGATCGGGCACGGCTCGATGCATTGGCAGAAGAAGCGAAGAAGGTACAGGCAGAGGTCGCGAAGAAGAAAGCCGAGCAGCAGAGAGTCCTCGATAATGCGAAAGCCAATAAGGCGGCAGCAGCACAGATGGAGCAGGATCTCATTGCTCGTTCGAATGCTGTCAAGGATCTCATTCAGGAGCGCATCCGTCAGGCAGAGGCGGCAAGGCAGGCGCAGCAGGAAGAAAGCGGCGGTAGTGATGATAACTATGTGCAGGGCACAGGTCAGCTTTCCTGGCCATGCAGCGGTGTCATCACGTCTCCCTACGGATATCGTACCCATCCGATCTTCGGCCGTACCATCTATCACTCGGGGATGGATATCGGTGTCGACTATGGTACGCCGATCCATGCAGCAGACAGCGGGACTGTCATTTATTCCGGCTGGATCAGCGGCTATGGCAATGCCGTCATCATTGATCATGGCGGCGGTATGCAGACGCTGTATGGGCACAACCAGTCTCTCAATGTATCGGAAGGGCAGTCCGTGTCGAAAGGAGCCGTCATTGCCTTTGCAGGCTCGACCGGAAACTCGACGGGGCCTCACTGCCACTTCGAAGTAGAGATCAATGGGCAGGCTGTCGATCCTATGGGATATTTATGATGAAAAAACAAATCTGGCATTCTTTCAAAAACTATGCGCCCGGTTTTGTGCTGGGGGTGGTATGTACCGCATCTTTGGCTGGAGGTGCGGTATTCCGCTTTACGGATGATCCGAAGGCACTCATTACATTCCTGCTTGATTTTCAGGAGATCAAGCAGAACTACTTCCGTCCGATAGAGGATGAGACGCTCTTTGCCGGAGCATCGCAGGGGATGTTTGCCTCTGTCGGCGATCCTTATACCATGGTACTTTCCGGGGATGCGTATGAATCCTTCATGCAGAGCGCTACGGGAGAATATGGCGGGATCGGCGTCGTCATGGGGCAGGGAGAGAACAGCAGGCCGGTCATTTTGAAGGTTTTCGACCGTGGTACAGCGCATGATGCGGGGCTTGATGCCGGAGATGTACTTCTCGCCATCGATGGCAAAGAAACGGATGCACTCGGTCTTACAGGAACGGCATCGGCTGTCCGCGGAGAAAAAGGAACGACGGTAGAGATCGATGTCAAACGCAATGGCGAAGCCTTGCATTTTACCGTGGAACGGTCAGAGATCTCCATGCCGACGGTGCAGAGTGCAATGGCCGGTGACGATATTGGCTACATTCATATTTTCTCCTTCGGGAAGCACACCGCCGATGATTTCCGTGACCAGCTCGCTTCTTTGAAGATCGCCGGAGCCAAGAAACTGATCATTGACGTTCGCATGAATCCGGGCGGGATGATCTATGCAGTGACTGATGTGGCGAATCAGATACTCACCAAGGGAACGGTCGTGAGCTATCACACCAAGAATGGCGAGTCAGAGTCCTATGATATCGAGGGAATCGAGAATCCGTTGCCAATGGCTATCCTGATCGATAAGAATAGTGCCAGTGCTTCTGAGATCCTGGCTGGTGCGGTGCAGGATAAACAGGAAGGAACCATTATTGGGGAAAATTCCTATGGCAAAGGGACGGTGCAGGCGGTCTTTGACGCCGGCGAGCAGAAGGCACTCAAGATCTCTATCGCAGAGTATCGGACGCCTTCCGGTAAGATGATCGACAAGGTGGGCATCCATCCGGATATTGAAGTCTCGCAGACAGGATTTCCTTTCGATCCCTCCACCGACTCTGTTTATCAGAAGGCGATCGAAGTACTGTCCGCCGGGAACTAACGGTTTTCCTTGGGCATCGCTCCCGGGGAGGGCGTGAGGCTTCTGCTGCTGGGCATTGATCTTTTATAACGAATGAGGGATACGCATGGATACGATCAAACTGACTCGCATGGCCTTTTTTGGCTATCACGGTGATGAGCCGGAGGAGACGAAATTAGGACAGCGTTTTTATATCGATGTGGAGCTGCATCTTGATTTATCCAAGGTCGGAGAGACGGACTGTCTCGAAGACTCTGTGAATTATGTAGCGGTGTACCAGATGGTGAAAGAACGGGCGGAGGGCGGCCCTTACAAGCTGCTGGAACGCCTCGCCGGCGTCATCAATGCAGATGTTCTCGTTGCTTTTCCGCTGGTAGATGAGATTACGACCACGGTTCACAAACCAGGTTCTCCCATTCCCGGGATTCTGGACGATGTATCAGTGACACTGACCAAAAAGAGAGAAAAATGAATCAAAAATATATCATTTCCCTTGGGTCCAATCAGGGGAATTCGCTGGCCATTCTGAGGCAGGCGGCCGCAACGCTCGAGGCAGCAGAGGGACTTCATATCGAGAAGAAGTCTGCCATCTATGAGACGCTGCCTTGGGGCAAAACCGACCAGCCCGTCTTTCTGAATGCTGTCATGGAGATCAGCTGGGAAGGGCCTGCCGAAGATTTGATGGCGCTTTTGCTGTCTGTCGAAAAACAGTTCGGGCGTACCCGAGATGTGCATTGGGGGCCGAGGACGCTGGATCTGGATTTGATTTACAGTGACGGCATCCAGAGTGATACCCCATTTCTTCATTTGCCGCATCCCTATTTCTGGGAGCGGCCTTTTGTGCTGGTCCCGATGGCGGATGTCTGCCCGGATTTCATGTATCAGGGGACATCCATCCTATCTCGTATCTGGACGCTTCATGGAGAGAAAGAGGTCAAGCGGACAGCGTATGGTTGGGAGGGAGAAGAATGACTGAAAAGATCCCGATGATCGCAGATGTGCGTGCTGCTGCGGCAGCACTTCCGCCTTTTGTGATGGATACCGCGATGGGGCCGCAGCTTGCGAAAGAGTGCGCGGCGCGGCTATCTCATTCCTGGGAGATGGATTCCGCTTCTTCTCCGACGGTCCTGACGGGGATCGCAAGTTCGCAGAAGGCGCTGGCGCTCTCGGCGGCCATGCAGTCTTTCGGGACGGCCATCGTCGTCGTGCCCGAGCAGAAGGATATTTTCCGTTGGGAAGAAGACCTCGCTTTCTTCCTGCCGGAGACGCCTATTTATTCCTTTCCACTCGTCGAAGAGACCGGCTTTCAGGTGACATTCTCCGGTTCGGAGCGTTTGCGTGACCGAATGCGGACATTGGGAGCCATGCTGACAGGAAGACCGGGCATCATCCTTGCTACGGCCGTGGAAGCGGCGCAGAAGGTGGTCAGCCCATCGCAGCTGGAGGAGAGTGCATTTCAGGTTTCTAGCGGAGAGGAAATCGGATGGGACGCTTTGCAGGAGAAACTGACGTCTGCCGGCTATGAACGGGTGGATCAGGTCGAGCGCTGCGGTCATTTTGCGGTGCGCGGTGATATCATCGACATTTTCCCTATCAATGAAGAGCATCCTGTCCGCATCGAGCTTTTCGATGACGAGGTCGACAGCGTGCGGCTTTTTGACGAAGATACGCAGCGCTCGATCGAAGACAGAAAGTCGCAGGTTTTCCTGCCACTTGACGGTAAGGGCGTGGGAGAGGCGCTTGTCTTCTCATACCTTTCGAAGGCGCTTGTCTTTTATGATGAACCGCAGCGGTGCGAAGAATCGCTGAAACGATACTTCAAGGAGGATGCCGCGCATAAAAAAGCGGCGCTATCCTGGAAAGAGGTTATCGGACAGGCGCGCAAGGCGAAGAATAAGGAAATCGTATGCACTCTGCTCAAGCGAAAACTGACAGGCTTTGATACGGAGCGGGATGTGGCATGGCAAGGTCACACCATGACGAACTACCAGCGGCAGATCCCGATCTTCATGGAGGATCTCAAAAACCTGCTCGCAAAAGGATGGAAAATCCTCTCTCTCGCACCCCGCCCCTCGGAGGAAAGGGAGCTTTCTGCCCTGTTTTCTGATTTCCATATCCCGCAGAGCCGCACGCTGGAGGCGGGGAAGGTCACGCTGATCCATGGCCTTCTGTCGGAGGGCTTTGAGCTTACCGATGATACACTGGCTGTCATTACAGCGGGAGATGTACTGGGGAAGCAGAAGGTGCGCCGCGTGCGTTCCGGTCCGAAGGGGAAGCAGATCCGCTATTTCTCAGATCTGAATCCCGGCGACTATGTCGTACAGGCCACGCATGGCATCGGTAAGTACCTCGGGATCCGTACCATCGAGCTTTCCGGTATTCACAGGGACTATATCACGATCCAGTATGCGGGAAATGACAAGCTCTATCTTCCTGTCGAAAAGATCTCGTCGTTGGAAAAATATATCGGCCCGGAAGGAGAAACGCCGAAGCTCCATGACATGGGGAGCAGCGCGTGGACGAAGGCGCGGGCGAAGGCCAAAAAGTCCATCGAGGAACTGGCAGAAAAGCTGCTTGCCGTCTATGCGAAGCGTGAGATCACGCAGGGGATCGCTTTTGCTCCGGATACGGCCGAACAGCGTGAATTCGAAGACACATTCCCCTATGTGGAAACGACAGATCAGCTGCTGGCGATCGACGCCATCAAAAAAGCCATGGAGAAACCGATGCCGATGGATATGCTCCTATGCGGAGATGTGGGCTTTGGCAAGACGGAAGTCGCGATGCGAGCTGTCTTCAAATGCATCATGTCCGGCTATCAGGCATTCGTCCTTTGTCCGACGACGGTCCTCGCGGAGCAGCATTATAAGAATTTCAAGGAACGGATGGAAAGCTTCGGTGTCCGTCTGGCAGTACTGAACCGTTTCACGACAGCCAAGGAAAAGAGCCGCATCTATCAGGAGATGGAAAGCGGCACGCTGGATGTGGTCATCGGTACCCATGCGGTCCTGAATAAGAAGGTGCATCCGAAGAAGCTAGGGCTTCTCGTCGTCGATGAAGAGCAGCGCTTCGGTGTCGTGCAGAAGGAGAAGTGGAAATCTCTGGCATCCGGCATCGATGTGCTGACATTGTCTGCGACACCGATCCCCCGCACCCTTCACATGAGTCTCACCGGTGTCCGTGATATGGTGACGATCACGACGCCGCCATCGAATCGCCATGCGATCCAGACGTATGTGACGGAGTACGATGACCATATCGTCAAAGATGCCATTCTACGTGAGAAAGAGCGAGGCGGGCAGACGTTCTTCGTCTACAACCGCATCGAAACGATCGGTGCGATGGCTGACCATTTGCGAAGCATTCTTCCCGAAGATGTGACCATCGGCATCGCCTATGGGCGCATGGAAGGGCGGCAGCTCGAAAAAGTCATGCTCGATTTCTATCAGGGAAAGTATGATGTCCTTCTCTGCACGACGCTCATCGAGAATGGTCTGGACCAGCCGAATGCGAATACCATGCTTGTCTATGATGCTGACCGCTTGGGGCTTTCACAAATCTATCAGATGCGAGGGCGCGTCGGTCGTTCAGAAAAGATCGCACGGGCGTGGTTCTTCTACCGGCGGGGGAAGGTGCTTTCCGAGGTGGCAGAAAAACGACTGGATACGATCCGTGAATTCACCGAGCTCGGAAGCGGTTTCAAAGTCGCTATGCGGGATCTGGAGATCCGCGGTGCCGGAAATCTTCTCGGGAGAGAGCAGCATGGTAATATCGCCAGCATCGGCTTCGCGGCATACTGCTCCATGCTTGAAGAAGTGGTGGAGCGACTGCGCGCCGTCCGTGAGAACCGGCCTGTACCGAAGAAGCTGCCGAATACCACGATCGAGTTCCGTCAGGATGCGTATCTTGACAGCGGATATATCGCAAATCAGGAACAGAAGATGGAGATCTATCGACGCCTTGCGGCGATCGAAGATGAGAAAACACTCACCGATCTCATCGATGAGGTGATCGATCGCTTCGGTACGCCAAGCCAACCGGCGGAGAAGCTCTTCCGTATCTCGGAAATCCGTGTGAAAGCACGTCATCTGGGGATCGGAAGCATCATCGACGAGGGGGACAGCCTCCTTGTCACCTGGGCGGATGAAAGCTTCATGCATGGGTGGGATCCGATGAAGCTGCCAAAGACATGGCTCCCGTATCTGAAATTTCTTCCGGGATCTCCAGCCAAGCTCCGTATCCATAAGGCACTTATCAAAGGGACAATGACAGACTGGATGGCTGACTTTATGGATGAGCTGAAAAGGGAAACAGGGAAACAATGACCGTGATCGGATCTGTTTCTCTGACGTCTTTCACACAGCTTTGTCCCGGAATACATTCCCTGAAACGAATTGACCTTTACAATTTCGCTTAAATCTGATATGACTATATAGTAACGCCTGCGAGAGTCGATCTCGCAGGGAGTCATATGTTGCAAAAAGGTGAAACATGCGTAAAAATTCTTTTATTCAAGGGGCATTGATCCTGACCATTGCCGGGATTATTGTCAAATTCATCGGTGCTTTCAGCCGCATTTACCTCTCGCGCCTGCTCGGCGGGGAAGGGATCGGACTGTATCAGATGGCATATCCGATCTATCTGCTCTGTCTTTCTGTTTCTTCTGCGGGACTGCCGGTCGCGATCTCCATCATGGTCGCAGAAAGAAATGCGGTGAACGACTATTTCGGCGGACAGAAGGTCTTCCGTATTTCCATGATCGCACTCATCATGACGGGAGTCCTCTTCAGCGGACTGCTCTTCTTCGGCGCACAGTGGCTGGTCGATACCGGCATCGTGCGTGACCAGAGAGCGTACTGGTCGCTCTTGGCCCTCTCTCCGGCGGTTTTCTGCGCGACGCTGCTCGCGACGCTGCGCGGGTATTTCCAAGGGCTGCAACTGATGACGCCGACGGCGGTTTCGCAGATCTTAGAGCAGGTCGTCCGTGTCGTGACGATGATCGCTTTCGCGGTCATCCTGTTGCCGTATGGTCTGGAGTACGGAGCCGCGGGTGCTACGCTGGGGGCAGCGCCGGGTGCTTTTATGGGGATCCTAGTCCTGATCGGGTTCTATTACATGACAAGAAACTGGCGTAAGGAGCTGGCCTCTGAGCAGGATACCTCTATCAAGCCGCAGAGTGCGATGTCGATCATCAAAAGACTGCTGGTCCTTGCCATTCCGGTTTCTCTGGCGAATATCATGCTGCCGATCGTTTCGAATATCGATCTGTTGATCGTGCCGCGTCGTCTGGAAGTGGCAGGATTTGCTGTCGAAGAAGCGACGACACTCTTCGGCTATCTGACAGGCATGGCGACGGCGCTCGTCAATATGCCGACTATCGTGACGGCGTCTTTGGCGGCCAGTCTGGTGCCTGTCATTTCGGAAGCCATCGCGCAGAAGAAGGATGATGTCGTCATGATGCGTACAGACACGGCGATGCGTCTGGCCAATCTCATCACGATACCTGCTTTCATCGGGATGTGTGTTATTGCGACTCCGATCTCCGATATGCTGTACGCGACCCGCGATGCCGGTCCGTGTATCGCCGTCATGAGCTTCGGCGTATTTCTGCTCGGTGTGCAGCAGGTCACGACAGGCGTGCTGCAGGGGATGGGTAAGACCGCGATCCCGTTCCTGAACATGGTTGTTTCGGCGTGTGTGAAGGTCTTCCTCTCCTGGAATCTCACCGCCATCCCGGCGTGGGGCGTGCTCGGCGCAGCATGGGCGACGAATGCGGACTTCGGTGTAGCGGCTGTTCTGAATCTGATTTTTCTCTATAAATACAGACGCTATACGATGGATATTCTCCATACCGTGAAGCTTTTCATCGCAGCAGGCATCATGGGCGCAGTCGTGCTCGGTGTGTATCATGCGGCGTTTACCCTGATCCACAGCAATACCCTTTCGACACTCGCCTCCATTGCTGTCGGCGGCGTGGTCTACCTCGTGGCCATCGTCGTCATCCGTGCAGTAAAGCCGGAAGACGTACAGGGCGTGCCGAAGATCGGCCCCAAGCTCGCAGCGATGGTTTCCCGCATGAGCTTTGGGAAGTAACCGGCAGCCGGGGATCAGCATTCCGCATCCTGCTTTTTAGAAATCAAAAGACCATTGAGTATCGCATCGCGATACTCAATGGTCTTTTTTTTACAGAATAAAAGCCAATGATGGGACGGAAAGCGGAATGACGTTCCTCTCATCCGCCTTTCCCAGTCACCCGGCAATCACATGTGGCGATAGAGACCGATGACTTTGCCGCGGATGATGACTTCTTTGGCAATGATCGGCTGGTACTCATCATTTTCCGGCTGCAGACGGATGTGATCTTCCTCTTTGTAGAAGCGCTTGACGGTCGCATCTTCATTGCCAATGAGTGCGACTACGATGTCGCCATCCTGTGCGTCATCCTGCTCGGAAACGATGAGGTAGTCGCCTTCATGGATGCCTGCATTGATCATGCTGTCGCCTCGAACGATGAGCATGAAGCAGTTGTTATCCTTGCCGATGAGTTCGGCCGGCAGAGGATAGACGGACTCCGTGTGTTCATCTGCGGTGATCGGTTCGCCTGCACGGACGGCTCCGACGAGCGGCATCGGGATCATCTTCTTGCGGCGCCAGGTATCGGCCACGACTTCGATCGCGCGCGAAGAGTCAGGATTCTTACGGATCGCGCCCTTAAGTTCCAGACGCTTCAGATAATTGTGCACGGTGGATGTCGAGCGCAGACCGACCGCCTCTCCGATCTCGCGGACAGTCGGGGGGAAGCCGCTGTCCCAGATCTTCTGACGGATAAATTCAAGGATCGATTTTTCGCGTGTGGTCAGTTCATTCGGATTGTTTTTTTTTCTCATGGGAAGGTCCTTTCTTTGATTTCTTGCTCTCAACTTGTCTCTATTATACCTTATTCGAGAGAAAATAGAAACATTTGTTTATCAGAATCCTTGTTTGTAAAAAAATACTGCATTCTTTTATAACAAAACCAATGAGCGGTTTCTAATATCTCCGTTGGAAATCCATTTCGGTATCCATTATAATAATGAAAATATGACTTCACTGATTTCTATGAAGGAGGATACGAATGAGCTATCAGGAAACATATAAAGACTGGCTGACATGGGCGGATGAAGAGACGAAGGAAGAGCTCCTGCGCCTGACGGATAAAAAAGAGATCGAAGACCGTTTTTATAAGGATCTGGAATTTGGTACAGCCGGGCTGCGCGGTATCATGGGCGCGGGCACGAACCGCATGAATCGCTATACGGTCGCCAAAGCGACAAGAGGGCTTGCTGATTATCTGAAAAAGGAGCATCCGAAGACTTTTTCACAGGGCGTGGTCATTGCCTATGATTCCAGAAATCATTCCGCTGACTTTGCGAAGGAAGCCGCTCGTGTGCTGACATCGGCCGGGATCCCCGTCCGCATTTTCGAAGAACTCGAACCCATTCCGGTTCTTTCTTTTGCGGTCAAATATTTCCATGCCGCGGCCGGTGTGGTCGTGACAGCGAGCCACAATCCGGCAGAATACAATGGATACAAGGTCTATGGTGCCAATGGCGCGCAGCTGGTGCCGAAGGATGCAGACGTCCTGACGGCTTATGTCGAGGCGGTGACAGATCTTTCGCATATCGAAGATGAGGGGAATGATGCCCTCATGAACTGGCTGGGACATAAAACTGTTACCCGCTTTCTGACCGCGATCTTCCGGCAGTCCCTGTATCAGGGAAATCCGCCGCCGCTCTCCATCGTCTACACACCGCTTCACGGCAGCGGGGCAAAGCCCGTCCAGGGCATTCTGGCGGAAGCCGGTTTCACCGATGTGCATATCGTGAAGGAGCAGGAGCTGCCGGATGGCGACTTCCCGACCGTCTCTGCGCCAAATCCGGAGAATGAAGACGCTCTCTCGATGGGAATAGCCCTTGCCAAAGAAGTGGGCGCAGATATCGTCATCGGGACTGACCCGGACAGCGACCGCATCGGCAGCGCGGTACGAAAAGGGGAGGACTTTGTCCTGATTTCCGGAAATCAGATGGGCGCACTCCTGACATACTTCCTCTGCCTCACTCGAAAAGAGACGCTGACACCGGCATCCACCATGGTAAAAACGGTCGTGACCGGTGAGCTTGGTGCAGAGATCGGACGCCGCTATGGCCTGAAGGTCGTAGAAACGCTGACCGGCTTCAAGTATATCGGAGAAAAGATCTCCCAGTGGGAAAAGGATCCCGCACACGACTACTTCTTCGGCTATGAAGAAAGCTACGGCTACCTTGCCGGGACACACGCACAAGATAAAGATGCGGTCGTTTCTGCCATGCTTATCTGTGAAATGGCGGCTTACTTCAAGAATGAGGGAAAGACGCTTTCCGATGTGCTCGATGAGCTCTATACCGACTTCGGCTACTACTACGACAAGACCACATCCTATACCTTGAAAGGGATCGAAGGCCTTGCAAAGATCCGCGGCATCATGCAGCATCTCCGGGACATCTATGTGAAGGAGATATTCCCGGAGATCGACTCCGTCACGGACTTTGAAGCCGGCATCGGTGACCTGCCGAAGGAAAATGTCCTGAAATATAAGGTAAAGACAGGCGGCTGGATGGCTGTACGCCCGAGCGGCACGGAGCCGAAGATTAAGATCTATTATTCCCTCAAAGGAAAAGACGAGAAAGAGGCTTTTGATGCATTTGCTGACTTCAAGGCAAGATGGGAGAGCGCACTGGGATTGTAGGCCGCCGACGGTGGGAGATCACGCTTGCGGTATTCTTCTTTCGAAGCCTTCCCCGTCGGGGAAGGCGGATGAGGAGAGATGCGTCATTTGAAGAACAAAGGGCATCTCCCAAGAGGCAAGCCTTGAACCTCTCATCCCGTCCACCTTGACAAATCCGTCCAAATTGTGTATCCTATTTCATGTAGTAAACGTCGGGACGTAGCTCAGTTTGGTAGAGCGCTACCTTGGGGTGGTAGAGGTCGCATGTTCGAATCATGTCGTTCCGACCATTTTTTATTTTCACGTACATTCATAAAATTCTATAAAGTGAGGTCTTCTGTATGAACAGAGTCAAATCAGTCATGCTTCTGACACTGCTCAGCTTGATCCTGATGGCTATCGGCGGTGTCGTAGGTGGTCAGAACGGCGCGATGACCATGTTTCTCATTTCTCTGGCAATCAATTTCTACACATACTGGAATTCAGACAAGATGGCGCTTCGCGCTTACAATGCCCAGCCTTTGGCCGAATCGCAGGTACCCGAGCTCTATGAGCTGGTGCGAGAACTTTGCCGGAAGGCGGAGCTTCCGATGCCGCGTCTCTATGTCATTCCGACCGATGTGCCGAATGCTTTTGCTACGGGACGAGACCCGGAACATGCGGCTGTCGCAGTGACGGAGGGCATCCTTTCCATGCTGAACCGCGATGAGCTAGCCGGGGTCATCAGCCACGAATTATCCCATGTCAAACATCGTGATACGCTCATCATGACCCTGTCGGCGTCGATAGCGACCGCGATCTCCTACATCGCAAATATAGCGCAGTGGGCAGCGATCTTCGGTACGGCCAGAGATGAAGACGGAAACCGGTCGAATCCGATCGCTCTCATCGTGACCATCGTCATCGCGCCGCTTGCAGCTTCTCTCATCCAGTTCGCCCTGTCGCGTTCCCGCGAATACATGGCGGATGCTTCAGGTGCAAGGATCTGCGGGAAGCCTCTGGCTCTTGCCAGCGCACTCTTGAAGCTCGATGACTATGCCCATCATCGTGTCATCCCCGATGCAAAGCCGGCGACCAGCGGCCTTTTCATCATCAATCCGCTTGCCGGAGTCGGCGGCGTGGCCAATCTGTTTTCTACGCATCCTTCTACGGAGGAGCGTGTAAAAAAGCTGCGTGAAATCGCAGCAGAAATGCATTCTTTTTAAGGAGGCTATTATGGCTAACATTGAAAAAACTCTCGTACTCGTAAAGCCGGACGGCGTGAAGAAACACATCTGCGGCGAAGTGATCTCCCGCTTCGAAAGAAAAGGTCTGTCCATTCATGCGATCAAAATGATTCAGGTCCCGGTAGAACTCGCTGAAGAACACTATGCTGAACACAAAGGCAAAGGTTTCTTCAAAGCTCTCATTGACTTCATCACTTCCGGTCCAGTACTGGCTATGGTCATCGAAGGTGAAAACGCTGTCGCAGCTGTTCGTCAGATCAACGGCGCTACCAACCCGCTCGAAGCTGTTCCTGGCTCCATCCGCGGCGACTTCGCTACTTCCATCGATGAAAATGTTGTTCATGCTTCCGATGCAGTAGAAACCGCACAGAGAGAAATCGGTCTCTGGTTCCCAGAACTGTCCAAATAATTCGGCATAGGAAGGCGCTGCGAGAAATCGCGGCGTCTTTTTTGCTGCGTGCATGGCTTGAGGGGCGAAGGTGGGTGAACAGGGAAGGCGGAATGACATCAGACATCTGATATGTCTCCATCGTATCCCTTTCCCGCCTTTGCGACATACGTGAAGCCAACCCCAGCTCGCTTCGCTCGCCTGCCCCCTCCAAGGAAAGGGGCTAGCGGTTACAGCGCACGGATGCCCGCTTTCCTGCTTCCAGTTTTTGTATTTTTATACAATAAAATCCGGCTTCCTATTGACTATCCTCTCCGTAAAATTGTACAATAAAACGAAATGGAAGCATGCATGATGCATGCATATATAGTAAGGAGAATGAAACATGGATTTTGAACTTATCGAAAAAGCACTGCCTATCCTTCTCTTGGGTGCGGGCGTCACTATCGAGATCACGGCGGTCAGTGTTTTCATCGGCTTCTGCATCGGCCTTTTTGTCGGTATCGCGCGTATCTGCAAGGTGAAGGTGCTGCGCATCCTGGCTGCGATCTATGCAGACTGTATCCGTGGTACGCCGCTTCTGGTGCAGATCTTCCTGATCTATTTCGCGCTCCCGATCGTGACGGGGCATCGCGTGGAGCCATTTGTGGCGGCTGTCGCTGCCTGCGGGATCAATAGCGGCGCGTATGTATCTGAGATTTTCCGTGCCGGCATCCAGGCGATCGATGTGGGGCAGATGGAAGCGGGCCGCTCGCTCGGCCTTTCCTGGTGGCAGACCATGTACTATATCATCCTGCCGCAGGCTGTACGAAATATTCTGCCGCCGCTCGGCAATGAATTTATCGCAATGTTGAAGGATTCCTCGCTGGTTTCCGTCATCGGCTTCGAAGAACTGACCCGCCGCGGGCAGCTCATCATCGCGCAGACCTATGGCTCCTTTGAGATTTGGTCTACCGTCGCCGTCCTGTACCTCATCATGACGCTGGCGATTTCCAGAGTGGTAGCAATGTTGGAGAAAAAATAAATGGCAGAAGAAAAGAATCTGATAGAAATCACCCACATCAGCAAAAAATTCGGCGATCTGACGGTCTTGAAAGACATCAGCGTCAAAGTCAAGGAGAAGGAAGTCGTCGTCATCATCGGACCTTCCGGCTCGGGGAAGAGTACGCTGCTGCGCTGCATCAATGGGCTTGAAACACCGACGACGGGATCCATCACATTCGACGGGGTGCCTGTCAATGGAGAAAAGAATATCAATGAAGTCCGCACGGAAGTCGGCATGGTCTTTCAGCGATTCAACCTTTTTCCGCATATGAGTGTCATTCAGAATCTGATGCTCGCGCCGATGAAGGTCAGAAAGATCTCCAAGAAGGAAGCCTATGACCGCGGTATGCAGCTCCTCAAAAAAGTCGGGATGGAAGACAAGGCAGACTACAAGCCTCCGCAGCTCTCCGGTGGGCAGCAGCAGCGTGTCGCTATCGCCCGCGCGCTCGCGATGAAGCCGAAAGCGCTTCTCTTCGATGAACCGACCTCGGCGCTAGACCCGGAAATGGTGCATGAAGTCTTGGATGTCATGCGTGAAGTCGCAGAAGAGGGCATGACCATGGTCGTCGTGACACATGAAATGGGATTCGCCAGAGAAGTCGGCTCCCGCGTCCTCTTCATTGATGGCGGCGTCATCGTCGAAGAAGGCCGCCCGCTGGATGTCTTCGAGCATACGAAAGAGGAACGCACGAAAGCCTTCCTTTCGCAGGTATTGTAATAGGAAAAATGAAAAGCAGCCATCGGGCTGCTTTTTTTGTTGGGGCTGGAGACTGGGAGATGTCAGACGTCAGATTTTTTGTACGACCTGCTTTCCGCTTATTCAACATACGCGAGGCCAACCCCGTCTCGCTGCGCTCGCCTGCCCCTTCCGGTGGAAGGGACTAGTGGGGGCGTCCTTCTCGTATCGTCATTTCGAGCGAAGTCGAGAAATCTTCCTTGCAGAGAGATAAACGACTGGGAGGTTGAGAGACTAGGAGACTAGGAGATATCAGACATCTGGCATCTGGTATCTGATGTCTAACGTCTAATCCCTAATCCCTAGCTACTAATCCCTAGTCACAAGACACCCGATTTCTTCTGCAAAGCTCGCTTCATTTGTGTTATAATCTGATAAGGATTCTCTATTATCCATCAATTTGAGTAAGGAAGTGTATCTATGAAAATCACGACAGAAGAAGCTCAGAAGATCGCTCTTCTTTCCCGTCTGTCCTTTGCGGACGAAGACCTGGAAAAGATGAGAGACTCCATGAACAGCATCCTCACCTACATGGAAGAACTGAACCAGTATGATACGACTGATGTAGCGCCGACCGTGCATGCCGTCGAGCAGTACAATGTCATGCGCGAAGACGTCCCGCATCAGTCTTTTACGAATGAAGAAGCACTCATGAATGCGCCGGAAAAGGAAGACGGCTATTTCAAAGTGCCGAAGATTATTTAAGGAGGCAGCCGAGTGAAATACACGATTCATGATCTCCATGAACAGCTGGTGAAAAAGGAAATCTCCGCTGTCGAACTCACAAAGAAAATCATCGCGCATCGTGACAGCGTAGAAGGGGACATCCATGCTTACCTTTCTACCTCTGATGAGAGTGCGCTCTCTGTCGCAGCAAAGGTCGATGCAAAGATCGCCGCTGGAGAAGAGATCTCCGATCTTGCCGGTATCCCGGGCGCGATCAAAGATAATATGTGCATCAGAGGCGAGACCTGCACCGCGGCCTCCCGCATGCTTGAACACTGGGTATCCCCGTATGATGCGACTGTCATCGAAAAGCTGAAAGGGGAAGACTATATTTCTCTGGGCAAGACGAATATGGATGAATTCGCCATGGGTTCTTCGACCGAGCGCTCCGCCTTCGGACCTTCCCGCAATCCGTGGAATACGGACTATGTACCGGGCGGCTCCTCCGGTGGCTCTGCGGCAGCTGTCGCAGCGAATGAAGCCATCTGGTCCCTCGGCTCGGACACGGGCGGATCTATCCGTCAGCCGGCGTCCTTCAACGGCATCGTTGGTCTGAAACCGACCTATGGCCTTGTTTCCCGTTACGGTCTTCTGGCTTTCGCATCCTCCCTTGACCAGATCGGGCCGCTCGTCAAAGACGTCACCGATGCAGCGATCGTCCTCAATGCGATCGCCGGCCATGATCCGCGCGACTCCACGTCCATCCCGCAGGAAAAGAAGGACTACAAGAAAGCCCTCGTCCGCGATGTCAAGGGCATGAAGATCGGCGTACCGAAGGAATTCTTCGGCGAAGGCATCAAGGAAGAGACCAAGGCAGCGATTGATGCGGCTCTTGATTTCTACAAAAAGGAAGGCGCGGAGATCGTCCCCGTCTCCATCCCGCATATCAATAGCGGTGTCTCTGTCTACTACATCATCGCACCGGCAGAAGCCAGCTCGAACCTCGCTCGCTATGACGGCGTCAGCTACGGCTTCCGTGCACCGGGTGAAGATATCATCGATATGTATATCAAGACCAGAAGCCAGGGCTTCGGTGAAGAAGTGAAGCGCCGCATCATGCTCGGAAACTACGTCCTCTCTGCAGGCTACTATGATGCGTACTATCTGAAAGCGCTCAAAGTCCGCACCCTCCTGAAACAGGAATTCGACGAGGCCTTCAAGCTCTGCGACGTCATCGCAGCACCGTCGGCTTCCGGTACTTCGTTCAAATTTGGTGCCTTCTCCGATCCGCTGTCCCTCTACATGGAAGATATCTGCACCGTACCGGTGAACCTCATCGGTGCACCGTCCATTTCCATTCCGGTCGGTTTCAAGGACGGTATGCCGCTCGGCATGCAGCTTATCGGCAAGACGCTCGCCGAAGAAACCATCCTGCAGGCAGCCTACACCTTCGAACAGGCTCATCCTGAATTCACCAAAACCGCGCCAAAAGGAGAGATCAAGGAATGAAATATGAAGTAGTCATCGGCCTTGAAGTCCATACCGAGCTTCAGACCACCACCAAAATCTTCTGCAGCTGCAAGACATCCTTCGGCGCAGATCCGAATACCAATGTATGCCCTGTCTGTCTCGGCCTGCCGGGCGTGCTGCCGGTCCTGAATAAGAAAGTCCTCGAATACGCTGTCCGCGCCGGTCTTGCTCTGAACTGCGAGATCTCCCGCTTCAGCAAATTCGACCGCAAAAACTATTATTACCCCGATCTTCCGAAGAATTTCCAGACCTCGCAGTTCGACCTGCCGATCTGTGAACACGGCTACCTCGATGTCGAAGTCGACGGCGAAGTGAAGCGCCTGCGCATCACCCGCGCCCATATGGAAGAAGATGCCGGGAAACTCGTCCATCACGGCACCTCCATCACCGATTCCGATTATTCGCTGGTCGACTATAACCGTACCGGCACGCCGCTTCTGGAAATCGTATCCGAGCCGGATATGCGCTCTGCCAAAGAAGCTGTCGCTTACATGGAAAAGATGCGTGCGATCCTGCAGTACGTCGGCATTTCCGACTGCCGCATGGAAGAAGGGAGCCTGCGCTGCGATGCGAATGTCTCCGTCCGTCCTGTCGGTCAGAAAGAGCTCGGCACCAAGACAGAGATCAAAAACATCAACTCCTTCAAGGGCGTAGAACGTGCTATCGAGTACGAAGCGATGCGTCAGGCTGAGCTTCTCGAAGAAGGCGGCAAAGTCGTCCAGGAAACAAGAACATGGGACGAAAAAGAAGGCGTCACCAAGTCCATGCGTACCAAGGAAGAAGCGAATGATTACCGCTACTTCCCGGAACCGGACCTCGTCCCCTTCACCGTCTCTGATGAATACATCGAAGAGATCAGAAAATCTCTGCCGGAGCTGCCGGATGCCAGAAAAGCGCGCTATATGAAAGACTTCGGTATCTCGGATGCCGACGCTGTCTTCATGACGAATGACAAAGCTACCGCTGACTACTTCGAAGCCTGTGTCGCTTGCGGTGCAGAACCGAAGGCTGCTGTCAACTGGCTGATGGGCGAATTTGCCAGCCAGCTCTCTACCGATGGCATCGAGATCTCCGCGGCTCCTGTCAAGGCAGAAGACCTCGCAGGCCTCCTCACCCTGATCTCCAAAGGCACTATCTCCGGCAAGATCGCGAAGAAAGTCTTCGCCACCATGTGGAAGGAAGGCGGCAAGGCAGAAGACATCGTCAAAGCCCAGGGTCTCGTACAGATCTCGGATACCGGCGCCCTGCAGGAACTGGTCGATAAAGTCGTTTCTGAAAATCCGAAAGCCGTAGAGGACTTCAAAGCCGGCAAGAAGAAAGCCGTCGGCGCTCTCGTAGGTCAGATCATGAAAGCCACGAAGGGCAAGGCGAATCCGAAGGTCATCAATGAGCTTTTGAATAAAAAACTTGCATCCTTATGAGTGAAGATAAGAAATCAGACTACACGGAAGTCCATGAAGAGCCCAGACGCATGTCCGAAGAGGATGTGAAGGACTACCATGGACTTACCCTGAATGAACAGGGGGAAGAATATCGAAAGGAAGCGCCGCAGGGCGGGATCCATATCGAATTCATCGATGTGAAGGCCATCCCGTGGTGGAAAAAGGCCCTCTACATCGCAGGCATCATCGCATTCCTCGCGATCGTGCTTGCCGTTGCTTGGTTTTTCCTGGTATGGGGCGCTGTGATCTTCCTCGCCGGCGTCATCGTGTATTTCTTGAAAAAATATCTGTTTTGAAAGGATCCCGTCTGCTTGTAGGCAGGCGGGATCTTTTTGCATGGAGAAGGATGCCTTCTGCCTCCGTATCCCTCTATATCATGAACGTGATTTTTTCATTACATTTTGATATAGTAAAGGTAGAAGGAAACACCGTCCTTACGCAATGATACCCGTCTGCCGCCTCACCACTTACAAGGACGTACCTTACATCTCCCTCTTCATGAATCGTATACGCACGCCGAAAGAAAAAGACAGAGACCCGGATAGCGGAGGCTACGCAGCAGGCAGTAGCCACGGCGGTGGAGGAAGATACTTCTGACAAGCAGAGGCATGTCGGAGAAATCATGAATCACTTGACAGACACCATTAAGAAAGAAAAGGAGACGATCCCCATGTGGAAACATACCTGCCAATGCCTGATCCTGCTCGCTCTCGCATCCCTGCCATGCGCGCATCACACACAGGCCGCCATGATGGTAAAGGATGCAGAAGAGCAGATCCATCTCATCACGGATGCCCGTGATATCTGGGATCTCTCAGAGCCCGGTATGGACACCGTCGGCTATATGTGCAGCGATCTTGACGGTAATGGCCGTCTGGAGATCCTTGTTGCAGAGAGCGGCGGTACCGGGCTTCATACATATACAAAGATATACGAAGTGAATGAAGCGAAAGATGCACTCATCCCATGCGAGAGATCATGGCCCGATACATGCTCCGAAGCGGATGTCATGATGACGAACTACGTACCGATGAGCGTGAACGGCATCGATGGCATACAGTGGTATTCCTTCACAGATGAATACCGCGACGGCGCAGAATATGGGACGGCGAATCTCGCGCTCTCCCTGCAGGACGGGACACTCCATGCGAAAACCATCGCCACGACGCACACCTTCTACGATGACGCCGGCCGTCCGCATGTATCCTACGAAAATGCAGCCGGTGCTTCCATTTCCGAAAAAGCCTATCACAAGACATTGGAGAACGTTTTCGCCCATTCGGAAACCACCCTCATCTCCTTCCCATGGCTCATCTATCATCGGGATACCTTTCACGAGTGGAAAGAGAAAAGCCCGACAGACATCTATACCATGCTCCTCGACACCTATCTGAATTTCAGCGGAGAAAAAGAGGGGATGGGGTGATGCATCGCGGTATTCCCCGAGCCGTCATCCTGAGCGGTCGATAACAGTCTATGTGAAATAATCTCTGCCAGAAAAGAAGAGGAGTGAGACGAAGGATCTCCTCGCAAAGCCGCTGCGGGCAATTTGTTTCCAGATTCTTAGACTCATGCTCCGTGTGGTTTTCAAACGACCGTCTTCCTTCTTACTCTTCCCACCGCTCAGAATGACGATATGCGGGTAACCGTTTCCTCTTAGCCTTTTCCGCGCGGGGAAGGCTTTCGATACGGGGCTACCGTTTTCTCGATCAGCCTTTACCCTCGAGGATGGCTTGGGGCGTGGGGGAAAGGGGATTCTCGTTTCGCCGCCTTTTTCTTGTATGTCGGACAGCGCTTTTTCCGTATCGTCAGAAGGCAAATAAAAAACCGTCCTGCCAATGATTGCAGGGCGGTTTTTGTTCTGATTCTGTGATTGAATCAGCATTTCCCTAGCTAGCCGGCATCAGCCAGATCACCGGTCGCCACCGTGTGGATGCCCGACAGCGGACGCGACTGCAGCGCGGCGATCGCATTCGCCGCCGCATACAGCTCATCATTCGTGGCCGCGCACTTGATGCGTGTGAAGTTCAGATTCTTCATCTCTCTCGTAGAAGTATCTTCCACGCGGATCTGCGGCTTGATATCGACAAGTGTATTCTGAATAGCCATAGTACAATTTCGTTAATACGGCAGGTTTTGCCCCGTCAGATCGTGATAAGATTTATTGACGCGTCCAACGTAATTTGTATGCTGTTCTCTATAAGCTTGAAGTTCAGTCTTGTAGTACTCCATTTCCTCATCCGTCATCGGTTCCCAGTAACATCGATCAGCAGCTGCAGACTCTCGGTCGACTTTCATATTACCGACATTTTGGATATTGGTAAAACAAAATGCCTGCTTTTGAGAATCCCATGCAATCTCAGCTGTTTTGTCAAGGATCCACCAGGCTTCCGCATGACTTACATCAGGCGGCCAAAATTCAAAAGCGTAATCCATCTTTAAAACGCCGTTTTCTGCCCAGAGATACAAGTTATGGCTTCCTTTAGCTGTGGACCAGTTTCCGGTATCGGGGAGTGGCATGCCGAGCTCCTTCATCTTTGTAGGTGTAATATATATTTCCAGCCTGTTTTTTCGAGTACCTATAAGCCAAAAACCGTATTTAGCACGGCTGTTCCCGTTGCAATCATAGATAATAGTCCATAGTCTTGTGTCAGGAGCGGATGCTTTTACTTCATTGATGAAATAACGGCCACCAAAGTCGACATTCAAACTTTCACTGGTATATAATTTACTGCTGCCATCCCCAGAGAGAATCTCAAAATAATTATCATATGCTTTGATGAGGAATGGAGTTCCTTTGGATGTCTCGCAGGTAAGGATATTCTTTCCCTGCATCCTTTCTGAGTAAAGATACTGCCGTTCACCATAAGATTCGATCCTGTTTTCCTGCAGCTTATCTACTTTGTTTTGATTATGCGCTCGGATGGCGCCTATTCCTTGCGCGATGGCTCCGATCTTATCGAGCCATCCTGCTTCTACCGGCATGGTAAGAGTGCTGCTTCCAATCAGTACAGATGTAGTCAATGCAATGAATAACGATTTTTTGTTCATTTCAAATCTCCTCATTGAAAAAGGCTATTCGCCTGCTCGAACTTTGAATATTATTCTACTACATTTTTTAGAAATTTGTAGTTCAGAAAATTCCCGGATTGGTATGAATGGCTTTATTTATAGTTTGACTTGCGGGCGCGATTATAGTTGTTTTCGACTTTAAAGTCAGCTAAAATAAGCAGAATTGAATATTAACATAATTATAAAATGAAGTAACTATTAGATGTAGTTAATTATTGCCTAATCGTATGGCGTTAATGTATAATGAAACAGGTATTTATGATGCGTATCACTTAATAAGGGCGCAAAGAAGTATATGGGAAAAACCATATACAGAAGTCTGGCAGAAGATCAGCCGCCTTAGCTCTTTAATACCGTTTAATTTTTATTTTTATAGGAGGAGACTATGAGACATCTCGAGAAAATGGTGTTATCAGGAATTGCATTGTCTATGTTGGTGGGGGGGACGCCTGCCTTTGCCGAAGAAGTGGCTACCTATGAGCTGAATCCGGTGCTTGTCACCGCCCAGCGCAGTGTGACGAAGGATATGGAGACACCGGCGGCGATCGAGGTACTTCATGCGGATGACCTGCAGAAGACAGGAGCGACCAGTGTACAGGAAGCGCTGAAATTCTCTACGGGCATCATTACCCACGGACAGGGACCACGTAATATTTCTCAAGGCACCATGACCAGCAAGGCTGTCATCCGTGGTGTCGAAAAAGGGACGTTGGTGCTCGTAGATGGCGTGCCGATCAATCAGGGCGGACGGTACAATCTCGAGGATATCCCGGTCGAATCGATCGACCGCGTCGAAGTCGTCCGCGGCGGGGGCGCTGTCCTGTATGGCTCGGAGGCAAATGGCGGCGTCATCAATATCATCACCAAGGGCAAGCGTGCGAATACTGTCAAGGCTGGATTTGGCAATTATGGCATCCAGAATTATGCGGCTTCCTTCCAGGCAGGGAAGCTGGGATTCACTGCTGCATATGATCATACGGGGGAGATCGATCACATTTCTGCGCCCACAGAAACGACTAGTAAAAGAAGCGGGGCGCCGAGAGGCTTGTATTACAATATCAAACGCGGGGAGCATGCGAATTTCAATGCCCGCTATGATTTCAATGATGACCTGTATGTCACCCATACCTATGGAAGAAACAGTGATCACTATGTGTACAAGTACACCGGCATTGACAATCCGGACAATGCAGGTAAGGAATATAAAAATGTCATCCATAGTACAGAAGAAAATCTAACGGCTCTTCATTATACGAAAAATAATTTCTCAGTAAATGCTTTTTATAACAGACGCGAACAGGAAACGAAGAATGCTTCTGCCAAGATCAATAAAAAATTTCCTCAAAACTTCGATTCATCGAGCATTTCTCATGATAAGACCAGTTATCTTGATCAGACCGTGGGGATCAACTTCCAGAATCGTTGGAATTTCCACAAGGGCTCTTTCATGCTCGGATATGAATTCCAAAGGGATATGCAGGATAAAACGATCAACAAAGGCACATCTGTCACAGGAAAATTCTATGATAGAAATGTGCATTCTTTATTCGGACAGGTGGCTTATGATTTCACCCATGCGACCCAGGCGAATCTGAATTTCCGTCAGACTTGGACCGAAGCCGATGATGCAGGCAATAAATATGATAAATTTACGCCTGAATTTGTTCTGATGCATCATTTGGATGAAAGCACCATGGTGTACGGGAAAGTCGGTCAGTCCTTCATGCTTCCTACCTTTACTCAGCTCTATGGCGGCGGAAATATCGTAGGCGTCCCGGATCTGAAACCAGAAAAGGGCATGCACTATGAATTGGGCGCCAAGAAATCCATCGGTAAGAATGCATACCGTGTAGCTCTTTATTCTTACAAGATCGAAGACTTCATTGATGCTGATACCAAGGACTGGCCAGATGTCACCTACAAAAACAGCGACGTCAAGAATACAGGGATCGAAATCGACTGGACCAGAAATCAAAATGAAAATCTTTCCTACCGTCTTGGATTGACATACAGCCACCCACAGAAGCGAGAAGGCACAATCAAGCACGGTGTGGAAACCAAAGGGGAATGGCACGATTACTACGGCAAATTGGGCTTCAACGCCGGGATCGACTATACACGTGGTAAGCTGACCACGGCGTTCCATATCAGCTACCTTGGCGACAGAACGCGTGATGCGTCTCCCTATGCATCTATGAAAGCTCAGCTCTTCTCTGATATCAATTTCTCCTATCAGGCGAACGATAATGCGCGCTTCTTCCTGAACATTGACAACCTTTTTAACCGACATGACATCATCTCTACGTCGACCTCCAGTTTCTACAACTTGGGCAGAAACTTTATGGCAGGAGTAGAATATAAGTTTTAATAGCCTCCTCTAGGCAAAGTAAAAGCACCCCGCGCCTTCCGTCAAGGGAAAGCGCGGGGTGCTTTTGTCGTCGCAGTGCTAGAGAGCGTCAGCCAGATCGCCGGTCGCCACCGTGCGGATGCCCGACAGCGGACGCGACTGCAGTGCGGCGATCGCATTCGCCGCCGCATACAGCTCATCATTTGTCGCCGCACACTTGATGCGTGTGAAGTTCAGATTCTTCACCTTTGTTTCTCCCGTAGAAGTATCTTCCACGCGGATCTGCAGCTTGATATCGACAAGTTTATTCTGAATAGCCATAGTAGTATTCTCCTTATAAGAAATAAAAGTGGGTGCAGAGATAGCTCAAGGGGCGTGCTGCCCCTTGCCCATGAATGAAAGCTCTGCTCGAATGAGGAATGGGGAATAAAGGTGACGGTTTCACCGAGATCGAGGGCTCAGGTCGCAGCTGTTCTGTCATTCGTTATCTCACATATGACGTTTCTCGCCGCTCAGGATGACGAAATGGAGCGATGCCCGAAGGCGGTATACCAGTCACTCCGAGTCCCTATTCCAGCACGGTAGCGCTGGTTTCTACGATCTTCGCGTTCTTCAGCGAAGTGACGGGAGAGCCGGAGGAAGACTCCAGCACCGGGATGATGAGGGCCGCCTTCTCCTTCACCGTAGCCAAAGTGAGATCCTCCTTCGGAGAAGGGATGGAAAGGATCATAGAACGTCCGCCTTCGACGTTGAAAGTCAGTTCAAGCATTTTTGTATTGGTCGCCATAGTAGGTCTCCTTATCGTGTAAGTCCATGGCAGGCAGTGCCAGCCAAAGAGAGGAATATTCATGAAATGTTTCGGAAAGAATAGGATGGCCCTCTGCGATCGACGTCTCGAGTAAGAGATGCCTCCTCTGATAAGAAATGGTATAGCGCACCGCGGAGAAACGCTATATATAGGAAGAAGTCGCACAAAAAAACACCCGGAAAGACCGCCCGCCTTTACTGAAATGTAGGGGATGCTCGGAATCGGTGCCGGCGGCGTCAAGTGTACCGAAGTACGAACGTCTTGGCTATCGTCGGGGCACGCCCTCCCATGCAGCAGGGAAGTGTGCGGTCAAATTGGATTTCTCCGGGGTTATGGGGTTGACATGGATTGGGCCTTGAGCAGGCTTCGAAAGAAAGGTCCACATCATCTTGGCCTGCCCGATGGCCTTGGATCCTTCTGCAGATCTATCCTCACCATTAGTCGGCTCTCCGTATGATTCCTTGCGCATTAGAATTCCGAAATCGGAGTCGCCGCCCGGCTTGGATTTGCAAACAGATGCATCCTCAGCTCATGACTTTATTCTACAACTGCGATCTAAAAAATGCAAGTCGGAAAGTGTTTTCAGAATACAATACTTTGACTGATAAATTGTCACCCCCCCACCATCTAGCGTTTTGTATACATACGTTCTGGCTTGACAAAGGAACGAAAAGATGATACAAGAAACGTTTTTTTGACCAAATTGTGTTTGAATATCGGTATAGACCGATACTCACGCGAAATCAATCTGATTCAGAATGGAATGCTGAAGAACACATTATCCATATACACATCGTTCCCTGTCACAGAGGCGATTTGGACAAAAGAACGGCGAAATCAATAGACTGGATACGTCCCGATTGATTTGAATAAGGGGGCGATTCCTATGAAAAAATTACTTTATCCTGCTTGCTTCTACCCGTGCGAAGATAAGCCAGGCGCTTATACGGTGGTTGTTCTGTATCTTCCCGGCTGCATCAGTGAAGGGGATTCTTTGGAGGATGTGATTGCGATGGCAACCGATGCTGCCTCTGGCTGGGTACTGGATGAAATGGAAGAAGGCCGCGCAGTGCCGGCAGCAAGCGACTGGAGAACTATTCATCCAGACAGCCCGGATGGCTTTGTAAATATATTGGTGCTCGACATGAATGCCTATGTGGAGCGGTATGGAAATAAAGCGGTTCGAAAAAAAACTGACAATTCCTGCATGGCTGAATACATTTGCGGAGACCAATCATGTGAACTTTTCTCAGGTTCTGCAGGATGCACTGACCGCTATGTATCAGAGACAGATGGCAAAGTGATACGAGCAAGGCGAGTATGCTAAAAAGAAAGAGCTTCTGTTTTTCAGGGGCTTTTTTTCATGCCCTCGTGTGCTCTATGTTATGATATTTGTTAAGGAACATAAGGAACATTATGATGAATACTGAGGCTGGGTTCATAAACAGAATGGGGTACGATGATGCCTCGATATGATGTCAATAATTTCATTGCGGACGCTATATGATATGGATATGTCTTTATCCGGAAGATGCTCATAGGAAAATGATGGTTTGAGCCCATGTCGGGTGGATGATATAATAAAGATACATTTCACTTGATTCTTGATAAAAGAGAGATAGGCGGATTCCATGCAGCAGCCATACATTATTGACAATCAAAGCCTCATACTGAAAAACGATTTATTGGAAAAGATCAAAGAAGGCAGTCGTGTATCCATCGTGGCTGCCTGCTTTTCCATGTACGCTTACCAGCAGATGAAGAGACAGCTTTTATCGGTCAAGGATTTCCGCTTTATCTACACCTCTCCGACATTTACGAAGGATACCGCCGCGAAAAAGCAGCGCGAATTTTATATCCCTCGCATGGATCGCGAGCATAGCCTGTACGGCACCGAGTATGAGATTAAGCTGCGCAATGAAATGACGCAGAAATCCGTTGCGCAGGAGTGCGCCCAGTGGATTTCCGAGAAAGCCACATTCAAGTCCAATGTATCCGGCGAGATGATGAATGGATTTCTTGTTTTAGAGGGCGTCAAAGGGGACAGCATCGTGTATTCTCCCCTGAATGGCTTCACGACCGTCGACCTTGGGTGTGAACGAGGCAACAACAGCTACACCATGATGATGGCTAATCCTGCCCCACAAGCCGTTAAGCAATTCCTTTCCACCTTTGATCATCTCTGGAAAGACAAAGACAAGCTGCAGGATGTCACAGAAACGATCATGGAAAACATTTCCAATGCCTACAAAGAGAACTCCCCTGAGCTCATCTACTTTATGGCACTTTACCACATTTTCAGCGAATTCCTGAAAGATATTTCAGAAGACGATCTCCCGAATGAACTGACAGGCTTCAAGCAGAGTAAGATCTGGCAGATGCTCTACGATTTTCAAAAAGACGCTGTACTTGCAATCATCAATAAGCTCGAGAAATACAATGGATGCATCCTGGCTGACAGTGTCGGGCTCGGTAAGACATTCACTTCGCTCGCCGTCATCAAATACTACGAGAATAGAAACAAATCCGTCCTCGTCCTCTGCCCGAAAAAGCTCAGCGAGAACTGGAATACCTATAAAGGAAACTACGTCAATAACCCCATCGCAGAAGACCGCTTGAATTATGCCGTGCTCTACCATACCGATCTATCCCGGACAAGAGGCTTCTCGAATGGGATCGACCTTGGGCGATTGAAATGGGGGAACTATGACCTCGTCGTTATCGACGAGTCGCATAACTTCAGAAACGGCGGGCAGCTTGACGGAGAAAGCGAGAAAGAAAACCGCTACGCCCGCCTGATGAAAAAAGTCATCCAGGATGGTGTGAAGACGAAAGTCCTCATGCTCTCTGCGACTCCTGTGAATAACCGTTTCACCGATCTCAAAAATCAGCTCCAGCTCGCCTATGAAGGGAATACCGCCATCATCGATCAGGAACTGAATACAAAGAAATCTATCGATGATATATTCCGACAGGCGCAGGCAGCCTATAACCATTGGTCGACGCTTCCGGCTGAAAAAAGGACGACACAAGCCCTTTTGAACGAGCTGGATTTTGACTTCTTCGAGCTCTTAGACAGTGTCACCATTGCGCGCTCAAGAAATCACATCCGTAAATACTACGATGCGGAAAAGATCGGCAATTTTCCTCACAGGAGAAAGCCCGTATCCATCCAGACACAGCTGACAGACCTCCCCGGCGCGATCACCTATCATGACATTTATGAGAAACTGAACCAGCTGAATCTGGCCATTTATATCCCTTCCAACTATATCCAGCCCTCGCGCCGGTATCGCTATGAAGAGAAGGCGGAAGGCAGCCATCAGGGTCTCACGCAGCTCGGCCGTGAATTGGGAATTCGCCGCCTCATGGGTGTGAACCTTTTGAAGCGCCTGGAAAGCTCCGTCTACGCCTTTTCCAAGACGCTGCAGAAAGTGAAAGGCTATATCGAGAGCGTACTGGAGATGATTGATAAATTCAAAAAAGGGCAGCATGATGACCTCATGGTGGCCGAGAGAGAATTCATCTTCGACGATGATGATACAGACTTCTCCGTGGGGCGAAAAGTCAAGATCCGCCTCGAGGATATGGACTATATTTCCTGGGAAAAACTCTTGCGAGAGGATGTCTTCATTCTCTCTGATCTCTTGCAGCGCGTCGAGGAAATCGAACCGTGGAACGACAAGAAACTGCAGACCCTCATTTCCTACATCTCAGAGAAAGTTCATCATCCGATCAATGAAGGAAATCGTAAAGTATTGATTTTCTCTGCTTTTGCAGACACAGCGACATACATCTATCAGCAGATCTCCGCCTACTTCAAAGTGCATGAAGACCTCGAGTCTGCCCTTATCACAGGCACGGCAGATGGGAAATGTACGATCCCGAAACTTCCTGCCGATTTCAATACCGTGCTCACCCTCTTTTCCCCGATATCCAAAGACAAGGCCGCTATTTATCCGCAGCAGAAGAGAGACATCGATATACTGGTCGCGACAGACTGCATCTCCGAAGGGCAGAATCTTCAGGACTGCGACTGCGTCATCAATTACGACATCCACTGGAATCCCGTCCGCCTAATCCAGCGCTTCGGTCGTATCGACCGTATCGGCAGCCGGAACAAGGAAATCCAGATGGTGAACTTCTGGCCCGACGTGTCCCTGGATGAATACATCCAGCTGAAAGCACGCGTCGAGTCGAAGATGAAGATCGCCATCATGACGGGCACCGGTGATGACAATCCGCTGACGCCAGAAGAGGAAGGCGACCTCGCCTATCGCAAAGAACAGCTGAAAAAGCTCAAAGAAGAAGTCGTCGATATGGAAGACATGGGCTCCGGCATCTCCATCATGGACCTCGGGCTGAATGAATTCCGCATGGATCTCCTGGAATATGTGAAGACACACAAAGAAATCGAACACCTGCCGCATGGGCTTCATGCCGTCGTGCCAGCGGAGACAGGAATGCCGAGAGGTGCTTTCTTCGTCCTCAGAAATATCAATGACAGTGTAAACATCGATCACAGAAATCGCATACACCCCTTCTATATGGTCTATGTCGGAGAAGACGGAGAGATCCTCTGCGACTACCTGCAGCCGAAAGACCTGCTTGATACCCTGCGGAAACTTTGCAAAGGGAAAGAAGCCCCCATCAAAGAACTCTATGAAGTATTCAATAAAGAAACAAAAGATGGGAAGGATATGAGCGGCCCCTCCTCGCTGCTCTCCGCTGCCATCGACTCCATTCTCCACGTGAAAGAAAAGAGTGATATAGAGAGCCTCTTCTCTTCCGGTGGCACCTCTGCGCTTCTTTCCAACGTGAATGGCCTCGATGACTTTGAGCTCATCTGTTTTCTCATGATCCGATGAAAGGAGCGCCATGCTGCTACTACCTGAAACAGCCCGTTTCGGCCACATCCTCCCGAAAAAGACCCTTTGGGAAAAAGCAGGGATGACACCTGCCCTTCAAAGGTATATGACGGAAGAAATCGAGCGCATCCGCTGGGCATACAAACTTTCCCCCGATACGATGAACCTCGCCCCGGGGAAAGAGGTCAAAGAGATCGAAGTCTTCGAGATCCGCATGCGAGGCGTAGACATCCGAAAAGACTTGCTCGAAGCCATCGACCGTGCGATCCCATACCATATCCTCTTTCTGTTGCGAAAAGGAGAGCAGGTGCAGGCATGGATCGCGCACAAGACGATCGACAAGAGGGGGAAGACAGCCCTCACCTCCATCACCTACTTTCACACGGACTGGATGGACGAGAAAGCGCTGCCCCTCACCTTCGAAGGCCTTTCTATGGATCACGTCTATGAACATTTCGTCCGTCAGATCGCCGGCGGATACATGGCAGAAGGCAAAGAGAAAAGTCTCGAAGATGCCGTGGCTCATGAAAAAGAACTGAAAAAGCTCGCCCAAAAGATGGGCCAGCTAGAGCGAAAGATCAAAAAAGAGAAACAATTCAACAGGCAAGTCGAACTACGCGAAGAATATAAAAAGCTGAAGAAGCAATGGGAGGCTATCTATGGATAAGATGAAAATGGAAACACCAGACCTCACGCAAGAAAACGTGGAGAAACTTCTCGCCCTCTTTCCCGAGTGTGCTACGGAAGTGAAGCAGCATGGGAAGGTCACTCGCGGCGTGAATTTCGATGTCCTGCAACAGCTCATCACTCCATATAAAACGGAAGGCGATGAAGCCTATGAATTCACCTGGGTGGGAAAAAGAGAGGCAATCGTCGAAGCAAATCGCCCGATCCGCAAAACCCTGCGCCCTGTCCCGGAGAAGAGTAAGGACTGGCAGAAGACGGAGAATCTCTATATAGAGGGGGATAATCTGGAGGCGCTGAAACTCTTGCGGGAGGCGTATCTGGGGCAGGTGAAGATGATCTATATCGATCCACCATATAACACGGGGAATGATTTCATCTATAACGATAGTTTCAAGATGTCGGAGGAAGAGCTCGCTGAGGGGATGGGGCTGTTCGACGAAGAAGGGAATAAGCGATTTACGGAAAATTCTGTGACCAATCCACGGTTTCATTCGGACTGGTGTTCGATGATCTATTCTAGGCTGCGGCTAGTAAAGAATCTGCTCTCTGAGGACGGAGCTATCTTTATTTCAATCGACGATAATGAGCAGGAGAACTTGAAGAAGATCTGTGATGAGGTATTTGGTGCTTCCAATTTCATTGCGCAGCTGATTTGGGAAAGAGCGTATTCTCCGAAAAACGATGCACGCTTCATATCAAATAGCCACGACTATGTGTTAATGTATGCAAAAAGTATCGAAAACTTCGTGATTGGACGATTACCGAGATCAGCACAGGCAAATGCAAGATACAAAAATCCAGATAATGATCCGCGTGGCGTTTGGAAGCCTAGTGATATGTCTGTAAAAACGTATAATGCTGCATGTGACTACCCTATTACCTGCCCTTCGGGCAGAATAGTAGAGCCTCCAGGATAATCGTATTTGGTTTGGACCAGATGGCAATAGCGTTCCTTGTATTAAACGGTTTCTGAGTGAGTTGAAGTTCAATGGAATGGCTCCTGCCTCTATTTTATTCTACAAGGAAGTAGGGCATAGCCAAGAAGGTGCGCAGGAAGTCGCCAAGTTAATGGAAGGCGCATACTTTGATGGACCAAAGCCACTAAGACTGCTTCGCAGACTGCTGACACTTGCGAACCTGAATAAAGAGAGCCTTGTTCTCGACTTTTTCTCCGGCTCCGCCACCACGGCGCACGCGGTCATGCAGATGAATGCAGAAGACGGTGGGCACCGTCGTTTTATCATGGTTCAGTTGCCGGAGAAGACGGACGAGAAGAGCGAAGCGAAGAAAGCAGGCTTCGACACGATTTGCGACATCGGCGAAGAGCGTATCCGGCGGGCGGGAGAGAAGATCAAAGAAGAGAGTCCTTTGACGACGAAAGAGCTCGACACGGGATTCCGCGTCTTCCGCGTGGATGACTCAAACATGAAAGATGTCTACTACAGCGCGGATGAAGTCTCACAGGATGCGCTGGACGGCATGATTTCCAATATCAAGGAAGACAGGAGCGCACTCGATCTGCTCTTTGGCTGTCTGGTCGACTGGAGCATACCGCTCTCTAAGAAGTGTACTTCCGAGACGGTGGATGGTCACACGATCTATGACTATGGCGAGGGAGATCTTCTTGCCTGTTTTGATACAGATATATCGGAGAGTGTGATCGAGGCGATGGCGAGGAAGAAGCCGCTGCGCGTGGTCTTCCGGGATGGATGCTTTTCGGGGAGCCAGGATAAGATCAATGTCTTTGAAATCTTCAAGATGCTCTCGCCGGATACGACGATCCGCGTACTGTGAGGAGGCTGCCATGAAATTTATCTATAAAGAGCAGCAGTTCCAGACGGAAGCAGCGGAAGCAGTGTGCGAGGTTTTCGCAGGACAGGAGCGGGCCGCTGGTGATGACGGGCTGTACCAGATCGACATGGGAGACGCCCTTGATGTGAGTCTTTTCAATGCGAGAAACATGGGTTTTCGCAATCCCCCGATTTCCTACAACTTGACAGACCAGGTGGTCCTTTCGCATATCCGCGATCTGCAGAAGAAGTACCTGATCGAGCCGTCGGAAGACCTTTCGGGCCGCTATAATCTTACGGTCGAGATGGAGACGGGGACGGGGAAGACGTTCACGTATACGAAGACAATGTTCGAGCTGAATAAGAGGTACGGCTGGAGCAAGTTCATCGTGGTCGTGCCGAGCATCGCGATCCGTGAAGGGGTGTATAAGTCGTTCCAGAGTACGGAGGAGTATTTCGCAAATCGGTATGGTAAGAAGCTGCGCTATTTCATTTATAATTCGAAGCAGCTTTCAAATTTGGAGGATTTTGCGTCCAGTCGGGATATCCATGTGATGATCATCAATGCGCAGGCTTTCAATGCGCGGGGCAAGGATGCTCGTCGTATCGGGATGAAACTGGATGATTTCCATAGCCGCCGCCCGATCGATGTCATCGCAGCGACGCATCCGATCCTCATCATAGATGAGCCGCAATCGGTCGAGGGGGTGCAGACGAAGAAGAAGCTCCAAGATTTCCAGCCGCTTTTCACGCTGCGCTACTCGGCGACGCCGAAGGAACGGTATAATCTCATCTATCGCCTGGATGCCATGGATGCGTACAATCGGAAGCTCGTGAAAAAGATCGCGGTGAAGGGGATATCTGCGACGGGCAGCACGGCGACGGAGAGCTATGTATACCTGGAGAGCATCAATCTGTCAAAGGATGCGCCGACGGCGACGATATCCTTCGATGTGAAGCAGAAAGCGGGCGTGAAGAAGAAGAGCCGCATCGTCCGCAAGGGAGATAATCTCTATGCGTACTCGGGGGAGCTCGAGGAGTATCGGAATAATTTCATCGTGGATGAGATCGATGGCCGCAGTAACTCCATCACGTTTGTGAATGGGCTGTGTCTCCATGAGGAAGAAGTGCATGGGGAAATCAGTGAGGCAGAACTTAGGCGGTTGCAGATCCGTGAGACGATACGCTCACATATCGAAAAAGAGCGGGAACTCTATCCGCGGGGAATCAAGGTGCTCTCTCTCTTCTTCCTGGATGAGGTCGCGCACTATCGGGTATACAATAGCGCTGGGGAAGCGGAAAATGGCGAGTACGCGAAGATGTTCGAAGAAGAGTACGATGAGATCGTGGATCATTACGAGGCGGAGCTGGGGGAAGACCCGGCTTACTATGAGTATCTGTCACGCATCCCGACGGAGAAGACGCATGCGGGGTATTTCTCCATCGATAAAAAAGGAAAGATGGTGAACAGCAAGGTGCAGAATCGAAAGGAACAGACGTCGGATGATGTCGATGCCTTTGATCTCATCATGAAGAATAAGGAGCGTCTTCTTTCCTTCAAAGAACCGGTGCGTTTCCTTTTCTCTCATTCTGCTCTTCGCGAAGGCTGGGACAATCCGAATGTCTTCCAGATCTGTACGCTGAAAAACAGCGCAAGCACGACAAGGAAGCGTCAGGAAGTCGGCCGTGGTATGCGCCTCTGTGTGGATCAGGATGGAAACCGCATCGATGAGGCGCGCGTTGGCAGTCGCGTGCAGGAGATCAATAAGCTGACTGTCATCGCGAGTGAAAGCTATGAGGCATTCGCCAAAGGCCTGCAGGATGAATACGCCGAGGCTGTCAGTGATCGCCCGAAGGTGGTGGATCAGCTGTTCTTCCGACAACAGACACTCACCTTACACGATGGAAGCAAACATGAGCTGACTGTCAGTGAAGGAAATGCCATTTACAATGTCATGGTGAAAGCTGACTATATCGATGATGACGGGCATCTGACCGAGACATGGGAGAAGGCGAAAGCATCAGGAGATGTGAAACTGCCAGATTTCCTCAAGGGAGAATCCCAGGCACTTATGGAGCTGCTCTCCCATGTATATGATCCAGCCAGCATGAAGCCGGAGGATGGCAGAAGAAACAATGTCATGTCGAGTATCGAAAGGAAGAAGCTGGATAGCAAGGCATTTCAAGAGTTGTGGAAACGGATCAATGGCAAAAGTATCTACAAAGTGGCTTTCCGAAGCGGCGAGCTGGTGGAGAATGCTATCAATGCATTGGACCAATCCCTGCAGGTCCCGCCTGTCCGCTATGTCGTCAGTGAGGGGGAGATGGAGCAGATCGACTCGAAGGACAGTCTCCTCGCCGGCACAGCTCTCAAAGAGAGGCATCATGATGAAACACATGCTATTCGTGTCGCAGCTTCCAAACATATCAAGTATGATCTGATCGGGAAACTTGTCCAGGAGACCGGACTTACACGAAAGGATATCGTCGCTATCCTGAAGGGAATCAGCCAGAAGACGTTCCTGATGTTCCGTGACAATCCGGAAACTTTCATCATCCGTGCTGCGCAGATCATCAATGAGCAGAAAGCGAATGCTGTGATCGAGCATGTCAAGTACCATGCCCTTAAGGATACATACGACACCGATATATTCTTCAAGGACCAGCGCCGCGGCCGTCTGGGACTGGATGCCCTCAAGGCGGCTAAGAGTCTTTACGATTATGTCATCTATGACTCGGATAATGAGAAGCAATTCGCGGAAAAGCTCGATACGAGTGACAGCGTGGTGGTCTATGTGAAGCTCCCGAATGGCTTCTTTATTCCGACACCCGTCGGCAGATATAATCCAGACTGGGCGATCGCCTTCCGTGAAGGCGATGTGAAGCATATCTACTTCATCGCAGAGACCAAGGGGAATGTCTCCTCTATGGAACTGCGAAAGATCGAAGACACGAAGATATATTGTGCCCGTAGGCATTTCCGTGCCATCAGCCATGATAACTATGTCTACGATGTGGTAGACAGCTATCAGGACCTGATAGATAAGGTCATGAAGTAGGACGCCTGACGCCCCAATCCCGCTTTCCTTATAGGAAGGCGGGATTTTTTTCAAATGGGCGCTTTTCGCATGTTTTCTTTGATCGGAACATGCTACAATAGGCATAGAGTAGTAAGGAAAGGCGGGGCGTGATGAAGAAAGCACTCAAAGAGCTTCGGAAGGAAAAGCGTTGGTCACGATATTTTCTCATGATCTTCGGAATGCTACTCGCTCTTTTCTGTCTGCTGCTTCTGGTAGCGAAAATCATGAGCTATGGAGCGGCAGAGCTTTTCAACTATGCGGCTTCCCGACAGGAGATGCTTCGGGGGACGATCACGGTGGAGTCGATCACCGCGAATATTCATGGCGGTGTCACTTTCGAGAAGCTCGCGTGGGATGATCCGGCGGGGAATCCGATCCTGCGTGTGCCTTCTGGGTCTTTCAAGGTGGATCCTTGGGATGTGCTCAGGATGCACTTCGTCTCTACGACCATCCGGGAGATCACGCTGGAGAGTCCGGCCTTTGCGGTGCATTTCGATGAGGAGATGAATGTGGACTTCATCAACCGCCGGCAGGGGGAGATCGAGCAGGAAAAGGCGCGGGATGCGAAGGAAAAGCTGGAGGATCGGATCTCGAATTTCAATCGTGAGGGAAAGCCTCTGGATGTCACGATCACGGTGCATAATGGCCGAATGGCGGCTTTCTATCGGCAGCGTCGCTATCTTGTCTCGCGCGTATCGCTGAATGGGCATATCGACACGCGCGGCGTGAGTGATCTCCACATCAAGACGGGGGAATTTGGCGGGACGATGGTGGGGAATGGCATCGAGGCGGGCTGCGAGATTGATTTCAAAGAAAAGAATCTCCCCTCGATCGTCTCTGTCACGGCGAAGGGGGTGATCCCTTCCTCCATGGGGCTGGGGGATGATATCCATGACAAGATGACTTTGACTGCTTCCGGAGGCGGGCCTCTGTCTCATCTCATCTGTGAGGGGACGGTCACCATGCCGGAGCTTCATGTGCCTGCGCTGGATTTCTATGATGTGAAGGGGGATATCCACTACGATGACGGGGCGATGACGTTCTCGGACGTGAAGGCGCGAGTCTACGGCGGCATCGTGACGGCGCGCGGGGACTATAATGTCGATAGCCGCGTGTATAATATCTATCTCCACGGGGAGGGACTGGATAGCCGTATCCCGACCAAGGAGCCGAGGTTCTACTGTCTGGTCACGCTGGATGGGGAGATCCACTGTGATGGGAATGTGAAGGATCTCGTAGCTTTCGGCAGTTTCTCTTCCGGCGGCGGTTTCTACAGTCTTATCCCATTCCGTGGCATCACTGGTACGTTTCATAACCGCTATCGGGCGCTGGATTTCTATGATGTCACGATCGATACGGATTTCGGCCTCATTCATACGGATGCCTTCCATATCATTGATGGGAAGCTCCACTTGGGGAAGATAGAGCTGGTGGATAAGGAGAGCGGGGAGGCGATGAGTATCACGGATGCGCGAAATCAGAAAGGCCCAGGAAGGGTCATCAGCCAGATCCGGGAGGATATCAAGGAAATCAAAGAACGAGTGAGTGGGCTCACGCCATAGAGATATTTCCCGAACGGTAGTTCTTTTGGCCTCACTGCTTGCCCAAAAGAAAACATGTTTGCTGTTTTCTCTTTTTGCCCTATTGGTACGACCGCTCGCGAAAAAAATATCATGTGAAGGAAATCTATCTCTTCGGCTCCTATGCAAGGGGTGAGGCAGATGCCCAAAGCGATCTGGATTTTCTTATTTTGGGCGGAGATGGATTTCGTCTCACTGAGATCCTCTTCAGTCTTATGCGGCATCGCATCATCTGATCGTTTCTTCCTTCATCAGGGATCTCGTCCTTGACCAGCTTGAAGAGGACGGAGAGCTGGAGAAAGCGCGTATTTTGAAAGCACTGGAACTTTCGTATAAAGAAGTCTACGATCTGGAGGAAATGCTATAAAAACGGATAAGCGGGGCAATTTACCTATGTTTTCCAGAAAACAGTTACTTTCGATAATTCAATGTTATCTATTCTAAAAGTAAATGATCCCCTGCTGGAAAGGGACGGGCATTCCGTATGGGACTCTATATATGGAAAAACACCTAAAAAACGCTGCGTGGCAATGTTCCACGCAGCGCTTTTCGTATAGACAGGGAAAGATGGGGGTCTATTCCATCACCTTCTGTTTATTTCATCAGCTCTGCCATTTTTTCGATGATGATATGTCCCAGCTCGTCCTTGCTCATCTTCGGATACTGTTCCATATGTCCGTCCTTGTACAGGAGCGATGCGATGTTCGTCGTGCCGTTGAAGCCGGCGCCCGGCATGGCCACGTCATTAGCGACAAGCATATCCAGATTCTTTCTTTTGAGCTTCGATTTACCATGTTCGATGACGTCCTGGGTCTCTGCGGCGAAGCCTATGAGGAACTGTCCCCTCTTCTTCTGACCGAGTCCATAGAGGATATCCGGATTCTGTGTAAGGTCGATGTGCAGGGAGTCGAAGTCTTCCTTCTTGATCTTCTGGTCGGCCTGCACGGTTGGGCGGTAGTCTGAGACGGCCGCTGCCATGATCGCAGCATCACAGCTGTCGTATTCCGCATTCATGGCTTTTTCAAGCTCGCGGGCATCTTGGACGTAGACCATCTTGACGCCATAGGGCACAGGAAGTGCCGTGGTACAGGAGACGAGTGTCACGTCTGCGCCTTCCATCCATGCGGCTTTGGCGATGGCATAGCCCTGTCTGCCGCTGGAGCGGTTGCTGATATAGCGGACAGGGTCGATCTTTTCCTGGGTGCCGCCGGCGGAGACGACGACTTTCTTCCCTTTCAGGAGTTCGCGGCCATAGATGCATTTTTCCGCGCAGTCCATGATGGTCTCAAGTGCCGGGAAACGGCCTTTGCCGGAGGTATTGCAGGCGAGATGACCGCTTTCCGGTTCGACAAATTCATAACCGAAGGATCTCAGCTTTTCCATATTCGACTGCACGATGGGGTTTTCGTACATGTTTGTATTCATGGACGGTACGAAGAGGACTTTCGCCTTCGTCGCCATGATGGTGGTCGAAAGCATATCGTCAGCGATGCCGTTTGCGACTTTGCCGATGATGTCGGCGGTCGCAGGTGCTACGACGAAAAGGTCAGCGAGCTTGGCAAGGGCGATGTGTTCGACATCCCATTTGCTGATATTCGCGAACATATCGACAGTGACATCATTGCCAGAAAGTTCGCCGAAGGTGATCGGTGTCACGAGCTTGGCGGCGTTTGCCGTCATGATGCAGTGGACATCAGCCCCTTTCTGGCGGAGCTGGCTCACGAGACCAGCTGCTTTGAAAGCGGCGATCCCGCCGCTGATTCCTACGACAATGTGCTTATTTTCAAACATCATGCATGAGTTCCTTTACTAAAAAATGGATGGAAGGTTCAGGGTTCAATGGGTTCTAAGGGGTCTCAACGGGTTCAGGTGGCGGCTTTGCGGCAAAAAACACATAGGGGGCGATGCCCGAAAGTCGTTTGTAAGTCACCAGTCACTAGTCACCCTGAACGTACAAAAAGTCAGGCTGCCTTTCTTGGACTGCCTGACCTTATTTTTATTTGCTGAAGGAGTAGGTGATCTTGCCTTCATAGATCTCTTCGAGAGCGATGGTCGCTGGTTTCTTGCCTTCTGCGTGAGCGATGAGCGGGGTCTGTCCGTCCGTCAGTTCACGGGCGCGAAGAGCGGCGAGGGTCACGAGGGTGTACTTAGAGTCCACCTTTTTGACAAGGCTGTCGATAGAAGGATAACACATCATTTTAAGGGTACCTCCTTATTGATATACTGTTTGAAAATGGTCTCGATCTGCCCTTCATTGCGGGACAGCTTGCAGCGTTCGGCTTCCAGGATGGAGCTGGTCTTTCTCACCGCATCTTCGAGTTTGTCATTGACGATGATATAGTCATACTGGTGTGCCATAGCGAGTTCACTGGTGATCTGTGCGAGGCGCTTTTGGATGGTCTCTTCAGAGTCTGTACCGCGTCCGTAGAGACGATCGGACAGGATCTCCAAAGACGGTGGGACGATGTAGATGAAGATGCCTTTCGGATAGCGTTTCTTGACCTGCATGGCGCCCTGGATGTCGATCTCAAGCAGTACAGATTTCCCGTCACTGATCATGTCGAGAGCGCGCTTTTTCGGCGTGCCATAGTAGTGGTCATAGACCTTAGCATATTCGAGGAAGGCATCTTCTTCGATGAGCTTCTCGAACTGTTCATTGGTGCGGAAGAAATAGCTCTCCCCCTCCACTTCCCCTTTTCGGGGGTCTCTTGTCGTCATCGAGACGGAATACTGGAGATCCGGAAATTTCTCGCGGATGGCATTGCAGATGGTCCCCTTCCCCGCACCGCTCGGGCCGGAGACGACCAGAAGAATGCCTTCATCTTTTTTCGCTGTCTGTGCCATCAATTTTCATCCATTCCTTCAGAAGTGATCACATCTTTATTCATCAGTCTGTGAGAAATCGTTTCCGGCTGTACGGCGGAAAGAATGATCTGCCCGCTGTCCATGATGAGGACGGCTCTCGTCTTTCTGCCGTAGGTGGCATCGATGAGATCCCCTTTGTCACGGGAGTCCTGGATCATACGTTTCACCGGTGCAGACTCCGGGCTGATGATCGCCATCACGCGCGCTGCAGCTGCCATATTGCCAAAACCGATATTAATCAAAGAAAAACCCACTTTTATGTCTCTCCTTACTCTATATTGACCAGACTTGCATCTTTTCATCTGTAACGATAATTATACCATAAAATGACGACCGCTTCACGGATTTCTTTAGAAATCGCAAATTTAGGCTGCGTGGGAATGGCTGGAAGGTGCGATGGGGAAGGCAGGTTCAATGGGGAAGGCGGGGAAGGCAGCGGCTTTACCGCCTTCATATATTCGGCGTGAAGCGTCACTTTTTCCCCTATTCTCATTCAGCTTGCCTAGCAGAGCCCTCTCTGCCCCTTCGGGGCACTTTCCCCATTGGAAAGGAAAAGCGAACGGTCGTTCTTTTGGGCCGACATGCACTTCAAACGAATGCGCGTTCGCAGGATCATGGAGAGATGTTCCGTATAAATACGTGGCGCTTCGGGTTTTGACGCAGTGCACCACAAGTTTGAAAGCAGGGATGAGTGACCGCGCACTTCTCCGCTTTCCTCATCTGTCTTTCATACGGCTAGAACCCTATCCGGCTCGCTTCGCTCGCCACCTTCCCCACGCGAGGAAGGCTTTTCGATTTTTCCCCCTTGAGACGCATTTCCCCACTCTCTTTCATACCGACAGTGCCCTATCCGCCCCTACGGGGCACCTTCCTCGGGGGGGGCTGACGATACGAGGGAAACCTGCCATCGCAGACCTTCGGGCATCGCCAGATTTATACTGCGGCGAAGCCGCCGCCACAACCCTGAACCTTGAACACATCATTTTCCCTCTTCCATCAAAAAAAGAACCCGCTTTCGCAGGTTCTTTTTGCATATCTACCATTTATTTCTTGCTGAAAGCATAGAGCTTTTCTGTCACGCGGTCGACTTCGGCATAGAGTTTTTCTGTGTCGATGGTCGTCATCTCTTTGTGACGCATGACGGTCTTGCCATTGATGATAACGGTGTCGACGTCCATGGAGTTTCCGGCATAGACGGCAAGGGAGACGCTGTCGAAGCGCGGATACCAGTGGAAGCCGCTTCTGTCCACGAGTATGATATCGGCGAGTGAGCCCTTTTCCAGCTTGCCAAGGTCATCATAGCCGAGGCATTTGGCGCCATCGACGGTCGCCATCTCCATGGCTTCGGTCGCAGTGATGGCGAAGGGATCGTAGGTATTCGCTTTATGGATGAGGGAGGCGAGGCGCATTTCTGCGAACATGTCGAGCTTATTATTGGAGGAGGCGCCATCGGTACCAAGGCCGACGGTGACGCCGGCTTTTCTCATCTTGACGACGGGTGCGATGCCGGAGGCGAGCTTCAGGTTGCTGCCCGGATTATGTGCGACGCGGACGTGCTTTTCCTGCATGATGGCGATGTCTTCGTCGGTCACATGGACGCAGTGGGCTGCGAGTGTCGGCAGCTCGAAGAGACCGAGGTCATTCATGAGGGCGATCGGTGTCTTGCCGTATTCCTTGAGGCAGTTTTCTACCTCCCCTTTTGTTTCGGAGAGATGGATGTGGATCGGGATGCCGTGCTTCATCGCTTCGTCGCGCACCTGCCGAATGTAGTCTGGTGGGCAGGTGTAGGGAGCGTGCGGTCCGAGCATGACATGGAAGCGTCCGTCTCCGGCGCCTTCCCATTTCTCGAAGAGCTCGATATTCTCCTGAAGGCCGCTTTGTGCATTCGGGCTGATGCCTGCGAGGCCGCGTGCCAGATTTCCGCGGATACCGGCTTTGTCAGCTGCCTTCGCGCAGGAGTCCATGAACATGTACATGTCGCAGAAGGCGGTGGTGCCGCCGCGGATCATTTCTGCGAAAGCAAGCATGCTCCCCCAGTAGACGATGTCGTCGTCGAGGTGGTCTTCAGCCGGCCAGATCTTGTTCTGCAGCCAGTCCATCAGTTCCATATCGTCGGCGTAGGAGCGGAACAGTGTCATCGCAACGTGGGTGTGGGTATTCACAAGCCCGGGCATGGCCAGCATGCCTTTCCCATCGATGACTTCCGTATAGTCTTCGTCTTTGGGTTTTTCCGGGAAATCTTTGATATATTTCCCATCTAAAGAAATATTCTGGTTTTCGGTGACTTTGCCGTTCCGGTAAAGTCCGATGTTTTTGATCAGTGTGGTCATATCGATGCTCCTTGCTTAGTCGAGTCCCAGGTACTTTCTCTGTGCTTCTGTCAGGGTATCGATCTGGTATCCCATGGCAGCGAGCTTGATGGAGGCGATCTTGGTATCCAGTTCATGCGGAAGGGTGTAGACGGCCGGCTTCATGTCCTTGCCATGCTGGAGGAGATAGCGGGCTGCGAGGGTCTGCATCGCGAAGGAGAGGTCCATGATCTCTGCCGGATGGCCATCCCCTGCTGCAAGGTTTACGAGGCGGCCTTCAGCCATGAGGAAGACGGTCTTGCCGTTTGGCAGGACATAGCCTTCGATGTTCTTGCGGGCTTCGTAGTGAGAGACGGCGATGCGTTCCAGATCCTTGCGGCTGACTTCGCAGTCGAAGTGACCAGCATTCGCACAGATGGCGCCGTCCTTCATCGCGAGGAAATGCGGTTCGGTGATGATGTCGATGTCGCCGGTGACGGTAAGGAAAATGTCACCGTGCTTAGCAGCTTCTGCCATCGGCATGACTTCGAATCCATCCATCACGGCTTCGATGGCTTTGATGGGATCGACTTCTGTCACGATGACATGGGCGCCGAGGCCTTTCGCACGCATCGCACAGCCTTTGCCGCACCAGCCATAGCCGGCGATGACAGCGGTCTTGCCGGTGACAGTGAGATTCGTGCTGCGGATGATGCCGTCCCAGGCGGACTGGCCGGTGCCGTAGCGGTTATCAAAAAGGTACTTGCAGTAGGAATCATTGACTGCGATCATCGGGAATTCCAGCTTGTTTTCCTTTTCAAGGATCTTCAGACGATATACGCCTGTGGTGGTCTCTTCAGAGCCGCCGATGAGGTTCTTCTGGCACTCTTTTCTGGTGGTATGGAGCAGGTGTACGAGGTCGCCGCCGTCGTCGATGATGATGTCGGGCATGTGGTCGAGGGCCTTGTTCAGGAACATGAAATATTCCTCTTCGGTGCAGGCATGCCATGCATAGACAGTGATGCCGCTCTTGACGAGGCCGGCTGCGATCGGATCTTGCGTGGAGAGCGGATTGCTGCCGGTGCAGATGACATTCGCACCCGCTGCTTTCAGCGTGAGCGCAAGGTAGGCAGTCTTCGCTTCGAGATGGATGGACATGACGATGGTCTTGCCTTTGAAGATCTGCTCTTTGACGAATTCTTCACGCAGTGTATTCAGTGCGGGCATGAATTTTTCGACCCAGGAAATACGCTGCAGGCCTTCGTCGGCCAAGGAAATATCACGAATCATGGATTCAGACATGAGAGGCTCCTTTCAAATAGGAAATGAGGAATGAGGAATGGTGGTGACGGCTTTGCCGCACATATAGAGGGAATGTCGGGTGGTCGCGGATAGCCCTTCTTATCGGCTTTTGGCGGCCAGCTCTTTCTTATATTTTTCTATCGCCATTTCATACGGCGCTTTCAGCACGCCCTTTTCCGTGATGATACCGGCGATGAGAGAGGACGGCGTGACATCGAAGGCGGGATTATAGACAGGGACGTCTTTCGGCGCGCTGTAGACGCCGGCAAATTTCCGCACTTCGTCCGGATCTCTTTCTTCAATGACGATCTCCTTGCCGGAGGCGATGGAGAAGTCAAATGTCGAGAACGGGGCAGCGATGTAGAATGGGATATGGTGGTAGGCTGCCATAACGGCAAGGCCGTAGGTGCCGATCTTATTGGCGGTATCGCCATTCGCCGCGATGCGGTCTGCACCGACGATGATGGCGTCTATTTTCTTGTCGCGCATGACGGAAGCAGACATCGTATCGGAAATGAGGCAGCACGGGATATGCCCTTCCATGAGCTCAGTCGCGGTGAGGCGGCTCCCCTGCAGGAGCGGACGTGTCTCATCCGCATACACGCACTCGATCGCCCCGCGCTCATGAAGGACGGAGAGGACGCCGAAGGCCGTGCCGATGCCTGCCGTCGCCAGTGCTCCCGTATTGCAGTGGGTCAGGATGCGGAGACCCTTTCTTCCCCGGAAAAGGTCTGCGCCATTTTCACCGATGGACCGGCAGGTGTGAATATCCTCCGCCTCGATCTCCTTGGCGCGCGAAAGGAGGGCATCTCCTGCTTCTTTGGCAGGAGATTGATCGAAGACCTTCTCCATCTCGGAAACGGCCCAGGACAGATTCACGGCAGTCGGACGCGCCGCGCTGATCTCTTGGCAGGCGTGGTGAAAGGCAGCCGATACATCAGAGGACAAAAGGCACTCTCTATAGGCGAGGAGGACGGCATAGGCAGCCGCGACACCGATCGCAGGAGCTCCGCGCACCGCAAGGATGCGGATGGCATCGGCTACCTCACGGTAGTCCCTGCAGCGTAGATAGGTGATCTCTGTAGGGAGTTTCGTCTGGTCAAGAAGACGGAGGCTCTCACCTTCCCATGCAAGCGATCGCAGCGCACTCATACGTGAAATCCTCCGAAGGCTTCTGCGGCGTGGCGGCAGTGGCAGTCCTTCTCTACATCATACGTCTCGAAGACGTCGGTCACGATGCGGTACATGTTGCGGCTGTTTTCTGCCATGCAGTCGAGGACTTCCTGATGGCTCAGCTCCTCTTTTGTGATGCCGGCGGCGAAATTCGTGACCATGGAAATGCTTGCGTAGCAGATCTCCGCTTCACGGGCGAGCGGGCACTCCGGTACATTCGTCATGCCGACTACGTCAGCGCCCCACATGCGGTATGCCTTGATCTCTGCCGGGGTCTCGAAACGCGGCCCTTCCGTGCAGATGTAGGTCCCCTGCGGGTGTAGAGTAATGCCTTCCTTTCTTCCGGCGGCAAGGATCGCTTCTCGGAGCGATGCACAGTACGGATGGCTCATGTCGAGATGGGCAACGCCATAGCGCTCGCCATCATAGAAGGTCCCTTCGCGGGCTTTCGTCATATCGATGAACTGATCGAGAAGCACCAACTCACCCGGCTTGTAGTCCGGATTCAGTGAGCCGACGGCCGTCGTGCTGATGACGGCTGCGACGTCAAGCATCTTCAGGGCAAACATATTGGCACGGTAATTGATCTTGTGCGGGGGGATCGTGTGATGCGCCCCGTGACGGGAGAGATGGATGATCTCCCTGCCTTCAAAGAAACCGGCTTCATACTTCGCTTCGCCATAGGGCGTCTCGATGATATGCTCGGTCACGTCCTTCAGCAGGACAGAATTTTCCGCCCCGGTGCCGCCGATGAAAGCGATTTTTTTCATTGTACATGATCTCCTTCCATGAACCATTTAGAAAGTGTATCTCGAGCAATCGTATATTTCTTATCACAATACGGGCAGACGATCTCGATGGAGGGATCGTCGAGCAGGCTCTGCTTCTCCGCCTCTGGGAGAGACTTCAGTGTCCCTTTGATGCGTTCCTCCGAGCAGGTGCAGCGGAAGGTCAAAGGGCCGTCCTTGAGCAGTTCGAACTGGCCTTCGACCAAAAGCTTTTCCAGTGAGCCTTCTTCCTTGGCATCCTTCGTCAGGTCCCAGCGATCCAGCTCACGGAAAAGCTCTGCGAATCTGCCCATATTTCCTTTTGGCAGGAGCTGCGCCATGAAGCCCGCCGAGCGCAGGATATCACCCTTTTCGGTCATGGAGATATCCAGCTTCACGGCCGACAGCGTCTGTTCAGATGTATTCATATACTCTGTGAGGCACGCCGAAATGTCTCCGTGAGACAGGTTCACCGTGCTCGTATATGGGAGCTTCAGGAGCGAGTAGCGCGTCACGAAGAGCTGTCCCTTCGCTGCTGCCAGCGCAGCCTCATGTACATCGTCACAAGGCACGCCTTCTCCGGCTTCCGGATGGTCCAGGAAACCGCGTACAAAGCGCCCGTCATAGGCATCGACGTGGATCGCGCCCAAAGGGCTTCCTGTCATCCAGCGGATGGAGATCCCTTCATGATTTTTGAAATCATTGATGAGAATCGCTGCCCCTGTCATCGCCTTCGCGAGGATCCTCGCAGATGCCGGGGGCAGATGATGGATCGCTTCCGCTTCGAGAGATACATTCGATGTATCCGCGACAGTCAGACGGATGCCGTCCGCACTCAGATAATGCTGAATCGTATTCGTATTCATAGTCAAAACCTCTGGTACACATGAAATTTTCGCCGGAGAGAATGGCTCTTCCAGCAGCACAAATCGCATATATTATAGCATAATAGAAAGGGGAATGGTGAGGTTTATGGGGACGGCGCCCTGTTTTTCCCTCCCCTGTCAAACGCCATCAGCCGCCTTTCTGCTGCCTTTGCATAAACGCTGAAATCCCATATATTCTCTGCATTTTCTCATGTTTTTGGTTGACTGAACTATGAATTTATGGTATTGTTGAATCATGCTCAATACGAGCAGTGTAAGTCATTTTTTTAGGAGGAATTTCCATGAAAGGTACAGTTAAGTGGTTCAGTGCAGAAAAAGGCTACGGCTTTATTGAAAGAGAAGAAGGCGGCGACGTTTTCGTTCATTTCTCTGCTATTCAGGCTGATGGCTTCAAAACACTGAATGAAGGCCAGAAGGTCGATTTCGAAATTATTGATGGTGCAAGAGGACCTCAGGCTGCTAACGTTAAAGTTGAAGGCTGATCACTGAACTGACTGCTATATAGCGTAAGTTTGTAACCAAAGATAAAAAGAGAGCCGTGAATCATTGGATTCACGGCTCTCTTTTTTATGCTTGCTTGGCAGCCCTCTATGCTTTCTTTCCGGAGATATTCTCTCTCATCTCGGTATCGGCTGCAATATTTTTCATTTGATAGTAATCCATGACACCCAGATTTCCCTTTTGGAGGGCTTCTGCCATAGCCTTTGGCACTTCGGCCTGAGCTTCGACGACCTTCGCCTGCATTTCCTGGGTATAGGCGCGCATTTCCTGCTCCTTGGCGACGGCCATGGCACGGCGTTCTTCGGCTCTTGCCTGTGCGATCTGCTTATCCGCTTCTGCCTGATCGGTCTGGAGCTGGGCGCCGATATTTCTTCCTACGTCGACATCGGCGATATCGATGGAGAGGATCTCAAAAGCCGTCCCCGAGTCGAGACCTTTGCCGAGGACCGTACGGGAAATGTGATCCGGATTCTCCAGTACGTCGGTGTGCTTTTCGGAGGAGCCGACGGTCGTGACGATGCCTTCACCGACACGGGCAATGATGGTCGCTTCCCCTGCCCCGCCGACGAGGCGATCGATATTCGCACGGACAGTGACACGTGCGCGGACTTTGAGCTCGATGCCGTTTTTCGCGACCGCAGAAATGGTCGGGGTCTCGATGACCTTCGGATTGACGCTCATCTGGACGGCTTCGAGGACATTGCGTCCTGCCAAGTCGATGGCGGCTGCCTGCTCGAAGGAGAGATCGATCTGTGCGCGATGCGCGGCGATCAGGGCATCGACGACGTTATCCACATTGCCGCCTGCTAGGTAGTGCGCTTCGAGCTGGTTCACGCTGAGGAGAAGTCCCGCCTTCGTGCCTTTGATGAGCGGCAGCACGATCATCTGCGGAGAGACGCGGCGGATCCGCATCCCCACCAGATTGAAGAGGGAGATATTCACATCCGCGGCGAGTGCGGAGATCCAGAGTCCGATCGGCACGAAGTGCAGCAGGACGGACAGAGCTGCGATGGCGATGAAAAAGATGATCACCGGAAAGAGTAAAAGTTCCATACATGCCTCCTTTTTATAATCAGGAATCAATGAGAGTCCGCTTGGCAGGACTCTCAGCTTGCGGCTTCGGAAAGGGTATGCCGGAGCCATGGCTCAAAGGGTCAGAGGATCTGCCTCTGCGATAGGATCGACGCTGGCAATCCTATCGCACCTATCTAGCGGGCATCCGCTTTTTTCACGACAAGATAGCTTCCTTCTGCCTTGATGACGATGACCTTCTTCCCCTTCTCTATGAAGTCACCGCGAGAGACGGCGTCCAGGATATGCCCTTCGATATCCACTTTGCCGGACGGGCGAAGAACTGAGTCCGTCATCCCCTCTTTCCCGGCATAGGCTGACAGATCAGCGGCGGAAGACTTGAAGCCCTTCTTGCCAGTGAGGGAATCATGCAATGTGACTTTCTGCCACAGCCGGCTTTGTGAAAGGTGATCGACCAAGAAATAGAAACTGATCCCGGCGAGAAGTATGCCACCCGACAGGATATAGAGAGCCGTCATATCTCCGCCGAAGGTGAAGAAAAGCCCGGAGAGAAGGAGAACGAGGCCTATGACAGCCGCTACGCCTGTCATGAGTGCCAAGATGTCCAGAATGACCAGCGCCAGCCCGCCGAAGTACAAGACAGCTTCGAGCATCTGATCGCCTTCTGACCAGTTCGCTCCGATCAGAAGACAGCCAGCGATCGCCGCTGCCAGTGCCCCACCCGAGAATCCGGCGGTCTTGATCTCCGCCAGCAGCGAGATAAGGATGACGGCGGATAAGAGACCTTCTACGATCGGGTGCCTAAAAACGTCTGCCATAGGCATAGCATCGGTTGCCAGCACCTGCATGGGAAAGAACAGCAGGAGAAACAGGAATTTCTTCATTTTTGATGGGATGCCTCCTTTCGCGAACTGATTTCCTCTTCATTATACACTATGCAGATAAAATTTTTCCTGTATTTTTTCTGCCATCCCCTGCCGCGGGGACTTGTGCCTCTCATAGGAGTGACTAGGAAACTTTATCTCAGCTGTCTTTCATATCATAGTCACCCTATCCGCCCCTGCGGGGCACCTTCCCCTAGAGGGGAAGGCTGCGATACGGGAATACCATCTTCATCGCTGAAATGAAAGCAAAGCAAAAAGGGGCTGTGAAGAAATGAGGATTCATTTCTTCACAGCCCCTTTTGATGAAAATTAGTCGACCGGTTTTGCGAAGAGGTCTTTTTCTTTCTCTTTCTTGAGAGCGGTCTTGATGTGCAGTTCTTTCAGCTGCTTATCAGCGACTACAGACGGTGCCTGGGTGAGCGGATCGATCGCACTCTGGGTCTTCGGGAAGGCGATGACATCGCGGATGGAGTCGAGGTGGAGCATCAGCATGACGAGACGGTCGAGGCCAAGGGCGATGCCTGCATGCGGCGGAGCGCCGTACTTGAATGCATCAAGCAGGAAGCCGAATTTCTGCTCTGCTTCTTCCTGAGAGATACCGATGGCTTCGAATACTTTTTCCTGCAGATCCTGCTGGTAGATACGAAGGGAGCCGCCGCCGGCTTCGACACCGTTCAGGACCATATCATAGGCTTTCGCATAGACCTTGGACGGATCGGTGAGGAGGTACTGTACATCTTCATCTCTTGGTGCGGTGAATGGATGATGTTCAGCGACGTAGCGTTTTTCTTCTTCGCTGTATTCGAACATCGGGAAGTCGGTGACCCAGCGGAAGCAGAATTCATTCGGGTCGATGAGGCCCATGCGGCGAGCCATTTCGAGACGGAGTTCGCCAAGAGCCTGTGCGACGACCTTCGGCTTGTCAGCAATGATGAGGACGAGGTCGCCTTTTTCCGCTTCGCAGACTTTGCCGATCTCACGGATCTTGTCTTCGCCGAGGAATTTGGTGATCTGGCACTTCAGGCTGCCGTCTTCATTGAAGCCGATCCAAGCCAGGCCTTTGGCACCATAGTGTCCGACGTATTCGACGAGGCCGTCGAGTTCACGACGCGGAATGCCGGCATCGCCTTTGACGGTGATGGCTTTCACACAGCCGCCATTGTCGAGGACGGAGCGGAATACTTTGAAGCCGGTGTCACGGAGCAGGTCGGATACATCATAGAAATGCATATCGAAACGAAGATCCGGTTTGTCGGAACCATAGAGAGCCATGGCGTCATCCCATTTGATCCTCTTGAACGGGATCTGGATATCGACATTGAGGACTTTCTTGAAGACTCTCTGCATCATGTGTTCCATAAGGTCCAGAATGAAGTCCTGGTCTTCGAAGGAGAGCTCCATATCCAGCTGGGTGAATTCCGGCTGGCGATCGGCACGCAGGTCTTCATCGCGGAAGCAGCGAGCGACCTGGAAGTAGCGTTCCAGACCGGAAACCATGAGCAGCTGTTTGAAGAGCTGTGGGGACTGCGGCAGAGCGTAGAATTTGCCCGGGTTCACACGGGAAGGGACGAGGTAGTCGCGTGCGCCTTCCGGGGTGCTCTTGGTGAGCATCGGGGTCTCGATTTCGAGGAAATTGTGTTCATCGAGGAAGGTTCTCATCTCATGTACGATCTTATGGCGCATGATGAGGTGGTTCTGCATTTCCGGACGGCGCAGATCGATGTAGCGGTATTTCAGACGGACGTTTTCATCGACATCGATGCCGTCTTCGACGTAGAATGGCGGGGTCTTCGCTTTATTCAGGATACGAAGCTCGGAAACGACGACTTCCACCTTGCCGGTCTTCATCTTCGGGTTGACAGTTTCTTCGCTTCTTTCTCTGACCTTGCCTTTGACGGCGAGGACGAATTCACTGCGGCAGGCTTCCGCCTTGTGGAATGCTTCTTCCCCGTACTGTGGGCTCATGACGAGCTGTACAATACCGCTTCTGTCGCGAAGGTCGATGAAAATGAGACCGCCATGGTCACGACGGGTATTCACCCAGCCTGCCAGTGTCAGTTCTTTGCCGCAGTCATTTTCTGTTACCAGACCGCATCCGCAGGATCTATGCATCCCTGCCATTGTTTCCATATTAGAGCACCTCTTTATAAAAATGTTGACGCTGTGAGAGATCGTAAGGAGATCCCGTCAGCGAAAATAAATGATATGTTAGCTTGCTTGTTGGTGTGTATTGACGGATAAAGCCGGAGGATCACGCATGATTTCATCTCGGCTTCGCCTGCCGGCAGAGGCCGGTCACCAAATGCTATTTCTCAAACTTTGCAATATACCCGGCGACTTCGGCGAATGGGATCTCCTCCTGCGTGCCTTCTGCCATGTTTTTCACCATGGCTTTGCCGGAAGACAGCTCATTGCTGCCGATGATGACGGTGAAGTCGGCCTTTGTCTTGCCTGCCTGCTTCATCTGGCCTTTGAGGCTTCTGCCCTGAAGGTCCATATCTGTGATGACGCCGTCTTGACGCAGCGCGAACTGGATCTTCACGCCTTCGGCCTGTGCTTCTTCGCCGAGAGCGGCGATGTAGACGTGTTTATCTGCTTTCGGTTCGGGGATCAGATGCTGCATTTCCAAAGCGAGCAGGAGACGTTCAAGACCGATCGCAAAGCCGATGCCCGGTGTGGAAGGACCGCCGATCTCTTCGACGAGGCCGTCATAGCGGCCACCGCCGCAGACGGCGCTCTGCGCTCCGAGCGGTGGATACTGGATCTCGAAAGCGGTATTCGTATAGTAGTCGAGCCCGCGCACGAGCTTCGGGTCGATGGTGTAGGAGATCCCAAGAGCTGTGAGGTAGGATTTCAGAGCTTCGAACTTCTGGTGGCAACTCTCGCAGAGATAGTCCGTGATGACCGGCGCACCGACAGCCGCCGCTTTGCAGCCCTCTTCCTTGCAGTCGAGAAGACGAAGCGGATTCTTGTGAAGTCTGGCCTTGCAGTCTTCACAGAGCTGGCTCTCCTTGGGTTCGAAGAATTCGATGAGCTTCTGTCTGTACTGCGGACGGCAGTTCGCATCGCCGATGGAGTTCAGATGGAGATCGAGATCTTTCAGTCCGAGCTTATGGAAAATCTCACAAGCCATCGCGATGACTTCCGCATCCGCAAGCGGAGAGGACGCACCGAGGACTTCCAGACCGAACTGGTGGAATTCACGGTAACGGCCGGCCTGCGGACGGTCATAGCGGAACATGGAGCCGATGTAGAACATCTTATGCACCTGCTGGTCTCCATACATTTTATGTTCCAGGTACGCACGGACAGCTGAGGCTGTATTTTCCGGGCGCAGGGTGACAGAGCGATTTCCTCTGTCCTTGAAGGTATACATTTCCTTCGTCACGACGTCGGTGGTATCGCCGATGCCGCGCTGAAATAATTCTGTCGCTTCAATGATCGGGGTACGGATCTCTTTGTATCCGTAGCGCGCACATACGTCACGAATGACGCCTTCCATGTAATCCCACTTGTAGACTTCGTCCGGCAGGATATCATGGGTTCCTTTTAATGCCTGCATTGTGACACCTCTTTACTTGATTTGACAGACATTTCGAAGGAGCAGAAGCTTCAACGCCCCTCCTCTGTCTATCAAAGACATTAACAAACTAAATTGTACCATTTCTACAGGGGAAATGGCAAATGGGAATTCGAAAATGCCTGCGGCTCTTCCGGGGATGGATCCAGAAAAAGAGCCGGAGGGATTTGGCCATTCAAAGAGGAGTGATGAGCGCCGCAGGTTTTCTGTCTTTACTCTTTCTTTGCGCAGTCTTTGCAATAGCCGTAGAATTTCAGCTGGTAGTCGACCACGTGGAATCCGCTATCTTTCTGGATCTTGTCCTTCACATCGGAAAGAAATAATTCATGGGAAAATTCGATCACTTTCCCGCAGCCAAGACAGATGAGATGGTAATGGGAATGATTCAGTGAACGATCATTCAGCTCATAGCGGCTGCGTCCATCACCGAAGTCGAGCTTTTTGAGAAGCTCCAGCGATGTGAATAATTCCAGCGAGCGGTAGACCGTCGCAAGCCCGATGTCCGGATTCTCATCCCGTACCATCGCATACAGGTCTTCTGCACTCAAGTGTTTTTCTTTGCTGTCAAGGAAGGCCTGCAGAATGACCTGACGCTGCGAAGTGAATTTATATTTGTGCTCACGGATTTTTTTTCGCAGGGTATTCATAACCGTGGACTTTTTCATGAAAATGCCTCCACTTTTAAATTAGGAATGAGGAATCAGAAAGGGGAAGTCGGAGAAGCCGATATTTCCCGGAAGCTGCCGCCCCCCTATTTTCTCATCTTGTACTTATCATAAAACCACATATGCCGCAGGATGACCTGCAGGACGGCGACCAGCGGGACGGAGATCATCATGCCGACGATGCCGAAAAGCTGTCCGCCGATGAGGACTCCGGCAATGATCGCGACGGGATGTACATCGATGATGCTGCCCATGAGCTTGGGCATGAAGAAATGACCGTCGAGCTGCTGGACGATGATGTAGAAGATGATGACTTTCGCCATGACGCCTGTCCCCTGAAGCAGAGCGAGGAAAACGGGCGGGATCGCTCCGATGATCGGCCCGATGAGAGGGATCATTTCCACGACGCCTGCCAGAAGTCCGATGACCAGAGGATAGGGAATATTCATGGACCACATGCCGAGGAAAACGACAAAGGCCATGATGACGGAAAGGAGCAGCTGCCCGCGCAGGTAGGCATTCAGCATGAAGTGGATCTCCTTGAAGATCGTCTCGAGATGATGATGGAAACGGTCAGGAAAGAAACCGATGAAGACATGCACGAAATAGCTGCCTCTCTTCATCATGTAGAATGTGATGAAGGGTACGACGATGAGCTCGACCACCGTACTTGCAAAAGAGAAGATCGCGGACAGGCTGAACTGTGCGACCTTCAGCGTATACTCGCCGACATCCTGAATGATGCGGGAAATGAAATTTTTCGCTTCCGGCGGCATCAGGGAGAGCTGGTACTGCCGCTCGATCTCCGGGATCGCCTGCTGCACCGCTGTCACCATATCGGGGATGCCTTTCACGAAGGCACGGAATTCTCCGATGAACGGCACGACGATGTGGACAATGATCATATATACAATGCCGATAAAGATGGCAAAGGAGATCAGGATCGCGATATCATAGGGCATCTTCGCCATCCCGCGGCAGACGCGGATATGTTCATGGATGAATTTCGCCAGCGGATTCAAAAGGATCGCGAGCACCAGCGAGACGGTGAAAGGGAAGAGGATCATGGGGGCTGCGACCACCAGTCCGAAGAAAAAGAGCGCAATGCCAACGCGCATCCAGAATTCAGCGCCCCATCTCATAGGCCGCCTCCCACCAGGAAGGGATTCGTCTTCTTTTCTTGGCCAATGGTCGTCGGATCACCATGTCCGGAAAGCACGGTCACGGTATCCGGCAGGCAGAAAAGATCCTTCCGGATGGCGGTCACGAGCGTCGTCATACTGCCTCCGGGGAAATCGGTGCGCCCGATGGAGCCATGGAAAAGAGAGTCTCCCGTGAAGACGATGCCCTCCTTCGCTTCATAGAAGGAGATCCCGCCCGGCGTATGCCCCGGGGTATCGATCACGGTAAAGTCCAGTCCGCAGGTCTTGATAAGGTCTCCCCCTTTCACCCAGTGCTCCGGATCCTCTACGAGTACGTGGTCGGGAAATTCATAGGATAAATTCTTGGAGGGGTCTTTCAGATACGAGGCGTCCCCGCGGCTCATGTAGAGCTCAGCTTTTGGGAAACGGGCGCGCAGCGCATTCATGCCGGCCATATGGTCCACATGGGCATGTGTCAGAAAAATGGATCTCAGCTCGATCTGATCCTGCAGGATGGCATGGATGTAGTGTTCCGGTGTAAAGGAGGGATCTACGACCAGCCCTTCCATGGTCTTTTCATTGTACACGATATAGGTGTTTGTCATAAAAGGACCGAGTACTGTGTATTTGATTTTCATAACAAATCCTCCTTTGATTCACGTTTTTGCGGCAGCGGCTAAAAATTCTTATCACTATCAAGAAGCAGCGTCACGGGGCCGTCATTTTCAAGGGCCACCTTCATATGGGTGCGGAAACGGCCGGTCCCGACAGAGACACCGGCTTTACGGCAGATGTCAACGACATATTCATAAAGCGCATTCGCCCGTTCCGGAAGCTCCGCCTGTGAAAAGCTGGGGCGGCGCCCCTTTCTGGCGTCTCCATAGAGAGTGAACTGGGAAACGATCGCAAGCTCCCCTTTCACGTCCAAGAGAGACAGGTTCAGTTTATCATTTTCATCCTCGAAGATGCGAAGGTGCAGGATCTTGTCTGCGATGTACTCTGCCTCTTTCTCGGTATCGCCTTTTTTGACACCCAGAAGAACGACAAAGCCTTTGGAAATGGAAGCCGTTTCTTCACCTTCGGAATCCACCTTGCACCAGTTGCATTTTTGAACGACAGCACGCATAGATAGGTCTCCTTTATAAAATGGTTTAAGGTTCGGGGTTAGCCCGTGGGGCGTGCCCGCCCCTTGATTGTTTGCGAAAGAGGTTCAGCAGGTTCTATAGGTTCAATGGGGGTGGTGCCCGAAAGTGGTATGCAAGTCACCAGTCACCACTCACCCCTTCTTACTAATTTTCCCCCTTCGACGACCGCATTCTTCTGACTGAATGGACGCCCTTGATGCGGCGGATCTTGGTCATGATGAAGTCGAGCTGCGCCAGATCCTTGATCTGGATGCCAAGATTCATGACGGCCATGCCATTGTTCTCGACCTTGACATTCGCCGCAGAGACGGAGAGCTTCATCTCGGTCAGCACGGCCAGGATGTCCGCCATGAGACCGGTGCGGTCGTAGCAGATGACTTCGATCGTGACGAGGAACATGCCGCCCGTCTCTTCTTCCCATGACACATCGATCATACGGTCTTTGTCGGGGAAATTGATGGCATTCGGACAGTCCGCACAATGGACTGAGACGCCGCGGCCGCGCGTCACGAAGCCGACGATGGAGTCACCCGGCACCGGGGTGCAGCACTTGGCAAGATGCACCTCGAGTCCCACTTCCCCGCGGACGAGGATGCCGGAGGACGAGCGCGCCTTCATGCTGCGCATTTTGAGATTCTCCAGATCCTTTGCGGTCTTTTGAAGTACGGGCTTTTGGAGAGCAAGCTCCTTCTTGTATCTTTCCGTGAGCTTCACCATCGTGCTCTTCACGGGGACACCGCCGAAGCCGATGGAGGCAAGAAGGTCATCGGTGGTCGGACAGTTGAATGTCTTCGCGACCTCGAGCAGGCGGTCTTTTCCGATGAGCTTCTTCCATTCATAGCCGAGACGGTCTGTTTCCTCGAGCAGGAGCTGCTGCCCGCGTGCTATATTTTCTTCTCTGTTTTCTTTCTTGAACCAGCTGCGGATCTTCGCCTTACTGTCAGCAGCGCCGACCATATTGATCCAGTCATAGCTCGGCTTGCCATTTTTCGAAGTGATGACAGAGACGATATCCCCGTTCTTCAGCTTCGTATCGAGCGGGACGATCTTATTATTCACCTTCGCACCGATGCAGCGGTTGCCGACTTCGGTATGGATGCGGTAAGCAAAGTCGATCGGGATCGAGCCCTTCGGCAGGTTGATGACATCGCCCTTCGGTGTGAAGACGAAGACTTCATCTGAGAAGACATCGAGCTTCAGGGCATTCATGAATTCCTTCGGGTTGCTGGTATCCTGCCATTCCAAGATGCGGCGCAGCCAGGAGATCTTCGCATCGAAGTCCTTGCCGCCGGCATGTCTGCCTTCCTTGTAGCGCCAGTGAGCGGCGACACCGTATTCGGAAATATGGTGCATTTCCCACGTGCGGATCTGGATCTCTACCGGCTGCCCCTTCGTCCCGATGACGGTCGTATGGAGCGACTGATACATATTCGGCTTCGGGACGGCGATGTAGTCCTTGAAGCGGTTCGGAAGAGGTCTCCAGAGAGAGTGTGCGATGCCGAGGATCGCATAGCACTGCGGGATGGTATCCACGATGACACGCACCGCATAGAGGTCATAGATCTGGGATAAGTCTTTGTTATCCCTTTTCATTTTCTTATAAATGCTGTAGAAATGCTTCGGACGTCCCGTGATGGTCGCCTTGATCCCTGCTTCCTCGATGTGTTCGTGAAGCACGCGCATGGTATCATCGACGATCTCCTCACGCGCCTTGCGCTTCTGCTTCATCTGGCGCACGAGGTCAGCATATTCCTCCGGATGCAGGTAGTGGAAGCAGAGATCCTCCAGTTCCCACTTGATGTTATAGATCCCCAAGCGGTGTGCCAGCGGAGCATAGATCTCGATCGTTTCGCGCGCGATGCGGATCTGCTTTTCCCGCCGGAAGATGCCTAGGGTACGCATATTGTGCAGGCGGTCTGCCAGCTTGATGACGACGACGCGGATATCTTTGGCCATCGCGAGGAACATTTTGCGGAAATTCTCAAGCTGCTGGTCCTCTTTGTCCTTGTAATGGAATTGGGAGAGCTTTGTCACGCCATCGACCAGGAAGGCGACTTCTTCACCAAAGAGCATTTTGAGATCTTCCAGCGTATAGCCGGTATCCTCGACGACATCATGCAGGAGTGCAGCCATGACGCCTTCCTTATCCATTTCCAGCTCCGCCAGAATGTAGGCCACAGAGACGGGATGGATGATGTATGGCTCGCCCGTCTGCCTGGTCTGTCCCGCATGGGCTTTTTCTGCCAGCTCGTAGGCTTCTTCGATGAGGTCGAGCGATTTCTCATCATGCATGTACGTTTTCAGCTTGTCGAAGAGCTTTTTATGCTCTTCTTCTTTTTCTCCGGCAAAATCCTGCTGCTCTTTCATGCGTTCTACATATTCATCCTGATGGATCAGAAATTCGGCCAGCGTCGAAGCGGAGGCATCCGTATGGATGGTCTCTTCATTGAGATTGCGATTGAATACGCTTGGTGCTGGAAGGGCATTCGTTTCTACCGGTACTACTGTTTTTTTGTTTTCTGTATCATTCATAGCGGTGCCTCCTTGCAGCATCAAAATTAAGGACTTCAGGTGCAAGCTCCGGAAGGCAGTGCCGGAAGCTCCCTCATGAAAATGGCACTGCCCGCTCTCCGTTTTCTACGTTTCCAAGGAATGGAGGTGTATCATCACCTGTGAAAGGAGAGCCGGTATTAGGCGTGACTGGTAAAGTGAGATGATATCTTCAGGCATCCCGAAGAATCCACGGCGAAGCTGTCACGACCTCGAACCTAAAACATTCTATGCTTCCTATATACTTCAGACTCCATGAGATCCAGCTTTTTCGTTGCGATACGGCGCTGGTAAAATTCTTCCCCGTTTCTGGAAAAGCGTGAGAGGAGCTCAAGCTCTTCAAAAACGGCAAGTCCCATGCTGAGGCTGACTTTTTCGAAGCCGCCCTGCGTCATGAGGCAGCTCTGTACCTCCTTCACAGGTCGTGGCTGGTCCTTCAGGAAAACGGTGAGCTTCTTGTAGATCTCTACCAGCAGATCGCGGGAGAGCAGCTTCTCATTTTCCTCTCGGATATCGCGGCAGATGAGCTGCACATGCTCGCCATACCATTCATGGACTTCCGGTTCGAAAACAAGATCGACCACATCCCCAGCGCGGCAGGGATCGATATCCCCCACGCCCCAGAAGATCGCATCGATAAGCTCCTTGCCGGCCGATAGCTGGCATTTGAAATGACGCTTGTCCTGTCCGATGCGGCGCGCCGTTTCCACGAAAGCCTGCCGCGTGGCAAAGATGGGCTTCGGATTGTCACAGCCGCAGGGCTCTAAAAGGTCGAGCGAGTGAATGAAATCGATGGATACATCGGAGAGCGGCAGGCACTCCTCTACCTCAAGGACAGGGATACAGTCTTCGGGAGTGAGCCTTGCTTTCGCATAGGCATTGAGCCGTTTTCGGAATTCGGGGATCTTGTCTGCCTTGATAGAAAAGCCGGCTGCCATTTTGTGTCCGCCATACTGGAGCAAGAGATCCTTCTGAGCCGCCAAGGCTTCATAGATATTGAAAGCAGGAATGGAGCGACAGGAGCCCTTCCCGACTCCGTCTCGGACTGTCAGCACCAGTACCGGACGATGGTAGATCTCCAGGATGCGCGACGCCACGATGCCGATGACGCCGGGATGCCAGTCCTGCCCGTCCACGACAAGGGCCATGTCCTTTTCGATTTGCAGCTCGGCGATGCGTTTCTGCGCTTCCTCGAAGATATTCCGCTCGATCTGCTGGCGCGTCACATTCGTATCACAGAGCTGGCTCGCGAGGCGCTCCGCTTCTTCACTGGACTCTGTCGTCATCAGCTGTACGCCTTCTCTGGCATGGGCAATGCGTCCGGCCGCATTCAGACGGGGCGCCAGACCGAAGGACACCTGATCCGCATGCGTGATCGCTTTCGTATCCTCATGGACGATGCCTGATGCGATCAGGAGCGAAGAAAGCCCCTTGATGGAGGTCGTAAGGAAACGCTTCATGCCCTCCCGTACCAGGATACGGTTTTCTCCGGTCAGAGATACCACGTCTGCGATCGTCCCCAGTGCGGCGAGCTCTACATTGTCTGTGAAATCGACACCATCCCTTGCGAGATGCAGTGCTCTGGCCACCATGAAAGCGACGCCGCAGCCCGCCAGCTCCTTGTACGGATACGGGCAGTCCTTCTGGTGAGGATTGATCACGGCGATGCATGCCGGCAGCTGCTCGGGCGGCGTGTGATGGTCAGTCACAATGATATCCAGACCCTCGGGTTTCCTTGCGATCAGCTCTGCCGAGCTGATACCGCAGTCCACCGTGATGAGGAGCGTATAGCCCTCTTTCCGGAGGGAAAGCAAAGCCTTCTCATTCAGCCCATATCCTTCCGTTTCTCTCCGGGGGATGTAGTATCCGACATCCGCGCCCATGCCCTTCAGACAGCGCACGAGGATCGAAGTCGATGTGATGCCGTCTACATCATAGTCTCCGTAGACTACGATCTTCTCTCTGCGATCGATCGCGGAAAGCAGACGGGTGACGCCCTCCTTCATCCCCTTCATGAGGAAAGGATCGGAGAGATCTGATAGATCATCGTATAGAAAATGGGATAATTTGTCTTCTGTATCCAGTCCGCGCCGCATCAGGATACGCGCAAGACCATCTGTGACCGAATGCCTGCGGAAAAATGCAGGGATCTCTTTTGTTTCGTTTTCGCCTGCTCGGATATGCCAGCGGCAGGCGGTTCGTCCTTGTGTCATCATGTCCTCGATTTCTGGAGATGGATGGAAGCCTTGATGTACGCGGCTTTCCGGTCTTACAAAATACCGGTCGCGTCCTTCTGCTGTGCAGTTTTGCTCTATGTCTGTGATATGTTCTCGATCATTCATCCATCGTCCGTAAAAGAAGTAATTTGCAACAATTATACCATTTTTGATTCTCAATAGCTATGCTGTATTATCATTCTCAATTAAAAAAGAGCGCCAAAGCGCTCTCTTTTCTATAGATGGATGCTCACAACGATCCCTTCGCCCAACAGTCACTTCTCCCATGCTACAGGCGTGCCTGTTTTCTGAGCGCATCCCACATCTTCACTTCTCTCGCTGTCGTCTTCACATCATGGACACGGAAGAGGGTGCAGCCCTTTTCGATGCCCCAAAGGTTCACGGCTGCTGTCCCTTCATCTCTTTCTTCTGCTGGAAGATCAAGGATCTTGCCGATGAACCGCTTGCGGCTGACGCCGAGAAGCCATGGATACGGGTATGCCTGTGTGAGTTCATCTAGGCGGGCGAGTACCTCCATATTCTGCTCGCCGGTCTTTCCAAAGCCGATGCCCGGATCAAGGATGATGTTCTCTTCTTTCACACCGGCGGCAAAGGCGATGGAAAGTGTCCGGTCAAAGAAGGACTTCATCGAGGAGATGATATCTCCCTCATACACGGTATCGTTCTGGTTGTGCATCAGGATGGCAGGGACGCCATAGTCTGCCGTGACGGCGGCCATGCTGCCGTCATCGTACTGAAAGCCCCAGACATCATTCACCATATGCGCTCCGGCAGACAGGGCTTTTTCCATCGTCTCATAGTGGTAGGAGTCGATAGAGATCGGGACACTGCTTTCGTCTAGCAGCAGAGGAAGAAGCTGCATGAGACGTGCTGTCTCTTCCTCTGCCGTCAGCTCCGTGTGTCCCGGCCTTGTTGACTCTGCACCGACATCGATCATAGCAGCACCGTCTGCTGCCATGTCTTTCATATGAGACATCGCATGTTCTTTGGTATTCCACAAACCTCCGTCAGAGAAGGAGTCGGGCGTCACGTTCAGGATGCCCATGACAAGGGAAACATCTCCGAGAGAAAGCGTTTTCCCATCCTTCCATTTGTAATTGCGCACCGGTCTGGTCATATGTATCTCCTTTTGCATCGCTGCAGGAAAAAATATCGTAAAGATCAAGGGAAGCGGCTGCTGAATATCTTCCAAATTATACCATAAAAGGGCAACAAAAAAAGCGGCGTAAGCCGCTTTCCTGTGCGAACGAATCATTGAGGAGTATGATTCAGACGCAGCCGAATTGATAATCAGGGAAATAATCATCAATTGGACAAGCAGAACAACTCTGCTGCATGGCATTTCCTCCATGTACTTCTATTATACATGATATTTGAGAAATTTCCAGTGGGAAGCATCGAAACTTGAAATATTAAAGGGACTCTCTGCCCAAAAAGGGCAAATGGCAGGGGCGATCTTCCGTTTGGCATAGGATCCGCGGCCCTGCCGTCCTTATGCCTCTTCGATGAGCCTCTGCAGAAGCTCTGCTTTTCGATTCACGGCAGAGAGGAAACGGGAGAGATTCGTTACAGCATCCTTCCAGTAGATGAGAGCGACGGCATCTTCTCCGTTGTACAGGAAACGAAGAAGTGCAAAGCTCTCCTTTTCCCCACGTTCCTGATAGGCAGCGATGCGATGCAGGCGCGCTTCCATCTTCAAGCGGTTTCCCTCCGTATCTTCCATATAGCGGAGGATCTTCTGCCATTCTGTGGCTGCCCCGCCGGAGAGCTCCACGAGGGCAAGGATCTCCTCCGGTACAGGCAGGTCAGTCCGCAGCAGAGCGAGTTGTCCGATCTCTTTCAGCACGTCGAAAGCCTTCGCGGCTTCTAGCAGAAAAGCCGTCGCATACGATTGGCGGCTTCCTTTCCATGTCTTGGAGAGCTTCAGCGTCATCTCCTCTTGAAGGGTTGCCATATGACGAAAGGCGGTGAGAAATGCGCTGTATGTCTCCGGCGACATGTCCTTTGTCCACAGAACCGTCAAAAGATCAGAAGCTGCCTGCCAGTCTTTTTCAGACGCACGAACGGCGCCCCAGAATTTTTCTTCCTTATTTGTCATGGATACTCCTCATACCAGGAAATCGCTGATCCTGTCTCATCGGGACAGAATCAGCATTTCTCTTTTTTCTGCCTGTATGTTTTACCGCTTACAGTTCGATACTCTCTCCGGGCTTCACGACGATGACGTCTATGCCCTCTTCCCTGCCCTTTTCCGCAAACGCCGCCGGATCCTGCGCGATGACGGGCCAGGTATTGTAGTGAAGGGGGATCACATGCTTTGCTTTCAGGAATTTCGCGGCGAGGAGCGCATCCTCCGGCCCCATCGTGTAGTTATCCCCGATCGGAAGGATGGCATAGTCGATATCATACATCTCGCCGAAGAGCTTCATATCGCCAAAGAGCGCCGTATCGCCTGCGTAGTAGACGGTCGGTCCCTCTTTGAAGGAGATGATAAATCCGCAGGGGATGCCGCCCGGCACACCGCAGCTGTGCAGTGCCTGTACCATTTTGATCGTGCCGAAGTCTGTCTTGTACCGGCCGCCAAGATTCATCGGTGCAAAGTTTAAGACCGTCTTCGGGAAAAGACCGATGACTTCAGGGATGGCAATGACCGTAGCACCCGTGCGGCGGGCGATTTCTACAGAGTCACCGAAATGATCGCTGTGCGCATGGGAAAGCAGGATGTAGTCGCATTTCACCCGATTCGGAGATACGGCGGCATCTCCATTTCCCGTGAGGAAGGGATCAAAAAGCAGCTTCTCCTTGCCGGTGTCCAGACGAAAGCAGGCATGTCCGAAAAATGTGTACTTCATAAAAATCGCTCCTTTCGAAACTCATAAAATGGTATGGATGGCTTGGAATGTATCGCTATTTATTCTTTCGCGCCATGATTTCCTTGACGATCTTCTGTGCTACATCAGCGAGGGCGATCCCGCGCTTCATGCTGGTCTGCTGCATACGGCGGTAGGCATCCTCTTCGCTGATATGGTAGTAGTCCATCAGAAGCCCTTTGGCGCGGTCGATGATTTTTCTAGCGGCGAATTCACGCTCCATGTCCTTCACCCGATCCACGATCTCGCTCTTCTGCCTAAACTGAGACACTGCGATCTGGATGGCGGGGAACAGATTTCTCTCATCGACAGGCTTCATGACATAGCCGAAGACCATGGACTTCTTCGCCTTTTCGATGATGTCTTCATCGCCGAAAGCCGTCAGGAGGACCACGGGCGCCGCATTGTCGTGGGCGATCATCTTCGCTGTCTGGATGCCGTCAAGGCGCGGCATTTTCACATCGAGGATGACGAGATCCGGCTTTTTTTCTTTGACAAGATCCAAAGCCTCCACCCCATCTGAGCCGACGCCGACGACTGTGTGTCCGGCTTCTTCGAGCATTTCCCTTAAATCCATGCAGATGAGCGCTTCATCATCTGCTATGACGATTCTATATTTTTCTGCCATTTTTTATGCCTCCATCAAAGCCAGCGGGCAATAAATATCTGCCACGACCATAGAATCCTCATTTTTTAAGCCAAACTCGCCCTTGAGTTCGATCTCTGCGAGATTTCTGACGATTTGAAGCCCCAGATCAAATGTCCTTGTACTGAAATCTTCCGGCAGCGGGTGTCCATTATTTTTGATATATACATGCAGGCGTCCATGATCGATCTCCGTGCCGACCACCAGCGTGCCGCGCGGCATCTTATGAAATCCGTGGTCGATCGCATTATGAATGAGTTCATTCGTTGCGATCGCAAGCGGTACAGCTTTTTCGGAATTCACGATCAAAGGCCGCCTTCCTTTTTCGCGCACCACATCGACGGCGCAGAGTGCGAGACTGTCGACAGAGAGCTTGCAGATCTTATCGAGAAGCACGTCCATATCGACCTGATCCCCACTCTGGTTCGCCAAAATGTCGTGGATCTTGGAGATCCCAAGTATCCGGCTGACGGCTCTTTTCAGTGCTTCTTTTGTATCTTCATCCTTTGAGCGCCGCGCCTGCATACGAAGCATCCCCGCAATGGTATTCAGGCTGTTTTTGACACGGTGATGGATCTCTTTGATGACGGAGTCCTTGACAAGGATCTGCCGCTCTTTTTCACGGATGGCTGTCACGTCGGTCAAAACGATCACCGTCCGCGTCACCCGGCCTCCGGAAATGATCGGGAGCCCCCAGGCGGAGAGCGTCATATTTTCAGACACTTCATCGCTGAATGCGGGGCGGCCTGTCTTCATGACTTCATCGACCAGCGGGAAGTGGACGATGGTGTGTCCGATGATGTCACGCTGCTCGATCGCCTCCTTGTCCAGCACGAGATAAAGATCGTCGGCCATGTCATTGGCATACATGATGCGTCCGGCGGCATCGAGGATGATGACGCCGTCCTGCGGACGGATGCTGTAGTAGTCTTTGCCGGCAAATGGTACCTGCAGAGCCAGATTCGCCGTATCGGTCAGCACCTGCTGCTGGGACAGGGAAACGGAGGCAAAGCAGACGACGGCAAAGGGCCGTCCTGCATTATCAACGATCGGATACGCTGTGACGGCGATCTCCCGTCCTTGATCCAGCTCCTTCCTGCCGACGACCTTGCGCCCTGTCTGGAAGACATTGTCGACGATCGCCAGATCATCCACCAGAAAGGTGTCTCCGGCATGGAAAAATGTCGAGCCATGGGTGTAGGATGGCTTCACGGCTGTCAGTATGACAGAGATGTCTTCATTCTTCCCTCGGGCACAGAGGTAGACCTGGCTCTTGGAAATATCGGAAGCGCACTGCAGAGCCACCTGCATGTGATCTAAGATTTTTGCCTGTACGCCAGTCAGATTGGTCGTATCCCGGACTAGGGTATAGAGCTGACTGACTTCGATTCCTCGGGTCTGCATCGCGTTTCATCCTCTTTTCATTCGCAAAGCTTAGAGCTTCACCTGATCTGCCAGGAAAGGCAGACGGGGATCTGCATTGAGTGTCAGAGGGGCATAGTCCCCCGCCTGTGCCATGTAGTAGGCACGGCAGCCGATCATGGCTCCATTGTCTGTGCAGAGGACAGGATCGGGACGGCACATGCGGATGCGGCGTTTGTCACAGGCTGCCTTCAAGGCCTTGCGAAGACCGCTGTTGGCAGCGACACCGCCGGCAAGGGCAATGGTCGAAAGACCTGTCGCATCGACGGCGCGCATGGCTTTCTCGACCAGTACATCGACGACGGCTTTCTGGAAGGAGGCTGCCACATCCTTCGGATTGACCTCCTCTTTCTTCATTTTGGCCGTATTGAGGTAATTGATGACCGCTGATTTGAGTCCGCTGAAGGAGAAATCATAGGTGTGCTCTTTTCCAAGTCCCATCGGGAAATGGATGGCATTCGGATCTCCTTCCTGTGCCAGACGGTCGATGTGAGGGCCGCCCGGATAGGGATAGCCCATCACACGGGCGATCTTATCGAAGGCTTCTCCGGCCGCATCATCGCGCGTCTGTCCCAAAAGCTCGAAGGTGTTGTAATCCTTCACGATAACGATCATCGTGTGGCCGCCGGAGACGACAAGCGCAAGGAATGGCGGTTCCAGATCCGGATACTGAAGAAGATTCGCAAAGATATGCCCTTCCATATGGTTGACTGCGATCAGCGGTTTTCCGAGTGCCCATGCCGCGGATTTCGCCGCTGCGACACCGACCAGCAGTGCGCCCACGAGCCCCGGTCCCTGCGTCACGGCGATGGCATCTATATCCTGCCAGTCTAGATGCGCTTCTTCAAGGGCTTCGATGGCGACAGGAAGGACATCCTCGATATGGTGGCGGGATGCGATCTCCGGCACGACACCGCCGAATTTCTTATGGATCGGCACCTGCGTGGAGATCACATCGGATAAGATATGACGCCCATCTTCGATGACTGCGCAGGAAGTCTCATCGCAGCTCGATTCAAAGGCTAGTATTTTCATGTTGACTCCTTATTTAGTGTTGAATAGATCCCCGGACATAGGGGTCAGGGGAATGAGAAAAGGCCTTCTTCCCCTGAGAAAGGGGGAGCGGCTTTTCCGCCAGGAAAGACGGACAAGGCGTAAGCCCCCTCTTTGCCTTTACGTTTCCGGTCCGGTCACAATGCTCTTTCCATCACATACCCATCCTCGATGGGCAGCTCGTAGACCTTCTTTCGGAGGCCCAGATTTTTGAATCCGAAGGTCTCATACATCTTTTGTGCGGACAGATTGCTCACGCGGACTTCGAGAAACATCGTCTGCATACCACGGCCCCGAGCTTCTTCGATGCCCTTTTGAAGGAGCATACGTCCGATGCCCTGACGCCGGCAGCATGGGCGGACGCCGATATTTACAAGCTGTGCTTCGCCCGCGATGAACCAGAAACAGCCATAGCCTGTGATAAACCCGTCTTCTTCGGCCACAAGGTAGAAGCTGTGCTCATTCTCCATGAGGTCATGATGCACCGTTTCCCTGCGCCACGCATCGGAAAAGCAGAGGCAGCCGATATCATAAATGGCAGACACATCCTTTTCCTCTGCTTCGCGGATCAGGATTTCCCGTGCAGTTTTTCCCATAAGACCTCTGCCTCACTGCGGCGAATGTAATTCGGAAGAAGGGAGAGCGGATCATCCTTTTCGCCCTTTTCCAGCCTTGCCCAAGCTGCCCTTGCGACACTGCCGGCTCTGGCAAGGCGGCTGTGCGGCGCTGCGACGCGGATACCGGCGGACTCGAGCTTTTCCTTATACGTATCGGCACATTCACCGACCGCGATGACAGGACCTCCATGACGGAGGGCCGCCGCAATGACATCGTCAATGGGCGCCGCCTCTTCCGGTGCTTCCTTCCAGAATTCGTCAAAAGCCCCGTAGAGCGCCGCATAGACATGACCCCGCTGGGCATCCTCGAGCGGCAGGATGAAAGCCTCAGCCCCCTCCATATTCCGTGCCAGTGACTCCAGCGTATCGACCCCGACGATCGGTACTTTCCAGATATAGGCTGCCATCTTCGCTGTCGCAAGGCCGATGCGCAGTCCGGTGAATGAACCGGGCCCGATGGAGACGGCGATGGCCGTGATGTCTTCCTTAGATACGCCTGCCTCCTTCATCATGGCATCCAGATGCGGAATGAGCTGCTCGGAATGGGTCAGTCTTTTCTGCACCGTCCATTCTGCGACGAGCCGGTCTTTTTCCGCCAGCGCGCACGACAGCACAAGGGAAGAGGTATCAATGGCTAGAAGCATAATGTGTAATCTCCTTTACGATCGCATCCGGAGCGGCGTCGCTCCATGTGATGCGGATTTCTCTTTCTGTTTCCGAGAGGACACGGATGTCTATGTGGATCGCTTCCGGCGGCACGACATCAGGAAACATGTCGGCCCACTCAGCGACCGTCACGCCGCCCGTGCTGTATTCCTCCCACCCGATATCATAGAGCTCTTCTTCTCGATGCAGGCGGTAGAAATCAAAGTGCTTCAGGGGAAGCGCGCCCTCGTAATAATTCATGATCGTGAATGTCGGACTCCCGATAACGCCGGAAATTCCCATGCCGGCAGCGAGTCCCTGCACGAAATGGGTCTTGCCGGCGCCCAAATCTCCGGACAGGGCGATGAATTCATCATTCACCGCTGCTGTTCCGAGAAATCGTCCAAGCGCCATCGTTTCATCCACGCTCTTTGTATGTAGTACTACCTCATGTTTCATGGAGCCACCTCATCAGATCTTCATGGCAGGCAAGACCTGCCTCATAGCCCTCTCGGTGGAGCGAGCGGAGCTTCTCCACATTCTTCTCCGTCCGTGATACGACGACGGGCTTCCTCGGACGGATGACAAAGACGCGCCCTTCTTTTTCCAAAGAAAGGAGTTTTTCTACTTTTTTATTATATATCGCAGGGATGGCGCACATTTTCTCGACCACCCGCGGATAGTCCTTCCCATAGAACAGAGAGAGCAGCGCATGAAATCCGGCAGGCACCGGCTTTTTGCGATAGTCTCTATCGCGCGTTAAGATGTACACCGGCTTTCGGCAGCATGTGGGAAGCTCCTCAGGCAGCGGCACAAAAGGCATGCCGATCCCGCCGTCTACATAGACGCCGTCCTTCAAAGGGACAGGCTTTGAGAAAAGCGGGATCGAGCAGCTGGCTTCCGAGATCTTGAAAAATTCCCTCATCGTACACGAACGGCTCGACACGTAGACCGGCTGACCCGTGAAAGCATCCGTCATGATGATATAGAGCGTCTCCTTTGACTTTTCCGCTGCCACAAAATCGTAGGGATCGATCGACTCCGAAAGCTCGCCGAAGATGAAGTGGAAATTGAAATAACTCCCCCGCTTCACCAGATGCCGCAGTCCCATATAGCGCGGATCCTTCGCAAATCGGGTATTCATCCGAAGACTTCTCCCCCTCTGGTGTGCCAGGTAGCACAGCCCCTGCATGGAACCGGCTGAGATCCCCATAGAGCAGGGAAAATACAGTCCTTCCTCCATGAAGGCGTCCAGCACGCCGGCCGTGAAGAGCCCGCGCATCGCACCGCCTTCCATGATGAGCAGGCTCTCTTGCGCTCCATGGATCTCGCTTTCTGTATTCCACGCTTTCATCATGAGTGAATGGAATGCCTCCTTTGGGAATGGCGACCGGGGGATCGGATGGTCTCACCGAAGGGGTGCACCATTCAGTGAGACCATCTCCCGTGAAGCCGTTTTTTTACTTAGAACCCTTCGACTGATTCTTGACTGCATTGATCTTCGCCGCGATGGCATCCTGATCTCCTAAGTAGCTTACATCATGCACCGTGAAGTCTTCATTCAGATGATAGACGAGCGGCACACCGGTCGGCACATTCATGCCGGCGATCTCTTCATTCGAGATCCCCTCGAGGTGCTTTCGGAGCGCACGGATGGAATTCCCATGGGCTGCGATCAGGATCTTCTCTCCCTTTGCGATTTCCGGACGGATCACGTCTTCGAAGTACGGAGCCACACGTGCGACCGTATCCTTCAGGCATTCTGTCAAAGGGAGCTGTACTTCATCCTTGAATTTCTGATACGGCGCCTGGTTCTCCGGGCATCTTGGATCATCTGCCGAAAGAGCCGGCGGACGGACGTCATAGGAACGACGCCACAGATGGACCTGCTCGGCACCGTACTTATCCGTAGTCTCTGTCTTGTTGAGTCCCTGCAGCGCCCCGTAGTGACGCTCATTCAGGTGATAATTCTTCTCGACGGGGATCCAGGTGAGATCCATCTCATCGAGCACCGTGTATGCCGTATGAATGGCACGCTTCAGTACAGATGTATAGCATTTGTCGAAGGTAAATCCCTCCTTAGCGAGCAGGCGGCCTGCCTCACGCGCTTCGCTGTAGCCTTTCTCCGTCAGCTCGACATCCGTCCAGCCGCAGAATAAATTCTTCTGATTCCATTCACTTTCTCCATGACGAATGACTACCAGTGTGTACATCGTTTTTCTCCTTTTTACAATACCTATCGTGGACTCCATATATTCTACTATATACTGCCTTACCTGATCATCGGTCATGAATCACCGAAATGATCATACCCTTTGGCGAAAAGCCTCTTGCGCCCGTCTCGATCCGCCAGATACACGATGCCTGTGCCTTCCTGCGTGACCCTTCCGATCACAGAGATAGGCAGCAGCGGATCGAGCTTTTGAAGGTCTTCTTCTGAGATCGTCCCGATGAGTTCATAGTCCTCACCACCCGTAAGTGCCCAGTCCAGCGGATCCTTGGAGAGACGCGCGCCCAGTTTTCCGGCTTCTTCGGAAATCGGGATCTTCCCGCGAAAAAGCTCGATCTCTACATGGCTCGCTTTGGCGATCTCATTGATCTCTGAGGAAAGACCATCCGAGACATCATTCAAAGATGTCGCTCCGGCTGCTCTGAGTGCGCTGCCGAGCTTGATCTGCGGACGCGGTCGCTGGTGGCGCTCACAGAGAGAGGGATACTCTTCCGAAAGCCCCGCAAGCAGCGCGGAGAGTCCGGCGGCCGAGTCACCCAGTGTCTCCGTCGCAAAGACGAGATCGCCAAAGCGCGCCCCGCTCCTCGTGACGGCATGTCCTTTGGGCACCATACCGACCACAGTTCCTGTCAGGATGACCCCACCGGGAGAGCCCGTGACATCGCCGCCCAGAAGATTCACGCGATAGGATGAGCAGCACTCGCGGATCCCCTCATAAAGTGATTCCACCCAGGATACCGGCAGCTGCTCCGGGAGCGCCGCCGAAATGACGAATCCGATCGCATCCGCTCCCATCGCGGCCATATCACTGAAATTTGAAGCACAGAGCTTGTATCCGACATCGGAAGGGCGCATCGTCTTCTTGATAAAATGGATCCCTTCCACCATCGTATCGGTGGAGATCACCTGATCATAGCCGGCCGGCACCCTATACACCGCCCCATCATCGCCCGAGCCGATCACGACCAGCTCCGGCCGATAGATGAGATCCTTCGCTATGCGATCGATCAGACCGAATTCACCGACATCTTTCACGGTCTCTTCCATGAAAATCCTCCTTCGAAGCGGCCTTTGCAGCTGCTGGTTTTGTGAAGATCAGGCTTCCACCAGCAGGGCCCCGAGACCTTTCAGCTCTTGGAGCGCTTTTTTATGATTCTCTTCAGCGACCCAGCCCAGCCCCGGGATGAGAAGCGTCACGCTCCGCCCTGACTGCAAAAGAGACAGGACCGTCTCCTTCACGCAGTACTCCGAAGCGATACCGCCCACATAGACATGAGAAGACGCGACATCATGCAGCGCCTTTCCTTCCGCGTTCATCCCATGGAAAGCGGAGTATTCTTCGACATCATCTCGCAGACCTTTGAGAAAGAGATTTTCCTTCGATGGACGATTGGCCGACCGCTTGATATCCCGTGCAAAAGAGGGATCCAGCGCCGCCCCCTGTGTGCCGGCCACGCAATGGACCGGCCAGATGCCGCCATTCTTTTTGAAAGAACCATTCGTCTCACTGTGCCAGTCAGACGTATACAGCACACGCACTTCGTGCGTATTGATAAAATCGACCAGCCATGCCACCGCCTCATGGCTGTGAGCGCAAGCCAGCGTACCATCGATAAAATCATATTGACAGTCTACTATGATCAGATCATCCATGTGATGAGCCTCCTGTATGCAAAATGGAAATGTTTTTCCCTCTGCCATCTTATTTTAACATATCCGAAGAAAGATGCATAAAAAAAGTGCGCTGTGCATGAAACATCATGCACAGCGCGCCCTCTCTGATGGCAGATGAAAGCTCTGCTTAAATTAGGAATTAGGAATGAAGGTGGCGGCTTCGCCGCGAGTATATATGGGGCGATGCCCGAAAGCATTATCAAGTCACTAGTCACTTGATAATGCTAATCTCTGGTTGCTTTAAGACGCCAGTCACCAACAGCCAAACAGTATATATCATCTAAACCTCTGTATTTACTGTAAGAATGGTATATTTGATATTGTTGCAATCCATAAAACAAACTACATCTTGCGTCACACTTCTTTTCCCACTTGCTTTTTCCTCTAGAACGTAGTACCATATAGTCATGAAGCATGGACATATTTGAACATGTTCCCCGGATGGACGGCTTCTCCGATTTCCAGAATTCTCCAAGCGCTACGAGATCACAGGGAGGGCCGCACCGGAAGGGGCAGATCTGCCATATGCACCGTGCGTCATCGGATGGGTCAGCGGAAGCGTACAGCCTGCTGCCGATGCCCATTTTAGGCTGACAAGCAAGAAAAATGAATATCCGGAAGCATGGCTTTTCCACTTCCCTGTCCTCTGCGAGGCCGGGTTCCGACGATAGCACAGGTTCTCCCGCACTTCGGTGCCCATGGACGACCGTCACCGATTCCGAGCTCCGCCTGCATCGGGTATAGGTGGGAAGCCTTTTCCGGATGTTTTTTTATGCCCTTTTTCGCACGGCTTGTATCTGCCACTTCCTTTGCAGGGGGAATAAAAAGGTGTAGTATATAAGCATGTAGTAAAGGACAAGGAGGCAGCTGTGCATACATCAGAAATTGTTTTGCAAACACTCAAAGAAGGAAACGCCGCGTATGTAAAGAGCGGTGCTTTTGCCGGAGACATCTCCCCGGAGAAACGTCTTGCCCTGACCGGCGGGCAGTCTCCCCGCGCTGTGGTCATCACCTGTGCGGACTCCCGCGTCATCCCCGAAGTCATCTTCTCCTGTGGTCTAGGTGAGCTTTTCACCATCCGCATCGCTGGAAATGTGATCGACGCCCACCAGCTCGGCTCCATCGAGTATGCCGTATCCCATTTAAAAACGCCCCTCGTCGTCATCCTTGGCCATACCGGCTGCGGCGCCGTGCAGGCCGCGCTCCATGGCGAAGCCGACGGACACATCCGTTACATCGTAGATACCATCCGGGAAGCCATCGGTGAGGAAAAAGATCCTCGTGCGGCCTGCCATCTGAATGTCCTCTGCGCCGGCAAGAAGATCCGCGCCGCCTTTTCCGCAGAAGAGGATCCTCTGCTCCGAGAGGAGCAGGTCGCCTGCGCTGTATACGATATAGAAACAGGCAAGGTCGAGTGGCTGGACGAGGATGACTAAGAGAATACGGCTTTCAATAAAAACGCCATGCAGATCCCAACGGATCCGCATGGCATTTTTTATGGGAAATTCAAAAGGATCCCGGCTCAGCCGTGGATTTCTCTCAAAGGATACGACCGCCCCGTGAGAGAGCGTGCTCCTTTTTCTGTGATGACATAGGTGTTTTCCGTCCCGACCATGCCGAGCCCCGGGAGCGCGATTTTCGGTTCGACCGCAAACGTCATACCGGGCTCGAGCACCTCCTTGAAGCCCTTTGCCAGAGCAGGTGCTTCATCCATCACGAGCCCGATGCTGTGTCCGAGAAATTTGCCCCCGTTCATGAAGTCATCCCCATATATATTTTGAAACTTTTCCATCGGTTTTAGATACAGATTCTCGATCGATTCCCCCGGCTTCATCAAAGAGACGACCTCCTCCTCCAGACGAAGACACTCCTCCTGCGCCTTGAGAATGGCATCCGCCTCCGGATTCTTCGCCAGTTCCCCGAAGTAGTAGACCACCGTCTTATCTGTATGATAGCCATCAAAGCCGCAGGGAATATCGAGATAGACGAGCCGTCCCTCTTTCAAGCGGCGGAAAGCATTCCCGATGGACTGCACCGCGATGCAGGTCCCATCCGTACCTCCCGGGCCGTCAAACCCCGTGCGGACAAGACCACTCTTACCGAAGGACGCCAGCCCGACGGCCTCTTCCCCCAGAGACTGATTGAAGCGCGCCGTACCATGAGAGCCGCGGATCACCATTTCCTTGTAGATCTCGATGGCAAGCTCTGCCTCACTGATGCCCGCATGGATGAGCTTCGGTGCGACGACATCCAAGACCGTCTCATGGATACTTCCCGAACGCTCCATCTGCGTGATTTCATAGGTACTTTTCCGAAGGCGCAGATCCTGCATGACATCATCCAGCGGCAGCGCCGTCTCAAAAGGAAAATGCTTATGGAAGAGCTTCATCCAGTCCAGTGTGGTCTTCTTCGTTTCTACATAGATCCCCTGCGGGACATGTGAATAAAGAGCCGCTGCCTCGCGGAAACTCCGCATCGGACGGATATCACTGAAATGAGACTCATTCGAAGCGCGCGTGAAATTTCGCCGCACCCAGAGAACCGCATCCGCTGGAGTGATGATGAGCGCTCCCTCCTGCATCGTCCCCGTGAAATAGTACATCGCTACCTTGTGACTGATGACCGCCATCTCCCAGTCCGGATGACGCGCATCCATGAGTTTCCGAAATTTTTCCAGCCTCTGTTCCAGCTCCTTTGCCGGGACAGGACGGATCGCATCCTTCAGAACGGACGCCTGCTCCAGAATTGCCATATTAGCTCCTTTATGTCTGACCAATCCATATCTAATAAACCAACTATAAACCAACTACGATTGTAGCAAAGATGATGTATCCCTGCAATGAAAAAGCCGGCGCGCATGTGGGACATGACACGCCAGCTTTTAGGAAACATGGATCATCGTATCTTAAAATTCACCGGCAGATAGATCGTGCAAGCCATAGGCTGGCCATGCGTATCCAAAGCAGGCGAAAAAGTCCAGCGATAGACCGCCTCGACCGCAGCCCGGTCCAAAGCCGCACTGCCGGAACTGCCAGATACAGAGACCGCATCGACTCCACCGGAAGCATTGACGGTGATCCGCACCTGCACGACCCCGGACGTACCATCCAGCATGGCTCGTCCGGGATAATCCGGCTCCACATAGGATACAACCGACGGAGGCGTGACAGGGACCCCGCTCTGAGAACCAGATCCCTCACCATCACCCTGCCCCTGTCCGCTGCCTTCCCCTTCGTCAGCTCCCTGCCCCGTCGCATCGCCTTCCCCGCTTCCCGATCCACTTCCTGCCCCAGATAGAGAAGCAGCCATTTCAGTTTCAGTGCCCGAAGCTGAGGACGAAGCCTTCGTGTCAGGCAAGGTCGTGCGGTGAAAGACTTCCTCTACTACAGGATCCTCCTGCCTTTCCATGATAGGGAAATCTTCTGTCACATCCTCTGCCGTGGGTTCTTCCTCTTGTGTCGATAGAGATGGATGATCCATCTCCGCCGTTTCTTCTACCGGGGAAGGAAGCGCCTTTTGTCCGCCGCCAGCCTGCCCTCCCCCCGTATTCAGGACGATTTCTATCGGCTCTTGAGAAACAGGCGGTTTCAGAAATAGAAATCCAGCCATCCCCAGCCATAGAGCCGCCCCCACATGACACAGGACAGTGACAGCCAGACTGATGCCATACCGCTTCGTTTGCTGATCCAACGCACGCCCCTCCCTTCCTTTTTACCGCCTTGTTTTCACACAACTGCCGTCAGAAAACAGGAATGACCATCTTCTATCGATCAGTGGCCAAAGAGAAGCGGGTCACGCCAGCACCCTTGCATGCATCCAGCAGATGCATGATGATATCATAAGATGCTTCTTTCTCTCCGCGGAGCATGACAGAAAAATCCGGATCATTCGCTGCCGCCTGCCGCATCCGCTCCAGCAGAAGCGGCTCTGTGATCCGCTCATCCGCCAGATACAGCGTCCCATCCGCTTTGACAGTGACAGTCCATCCACTCTTCTTTACATGTTCACTATGTTCCGCCTTGGGAAGGACGACAGGGATCGTTTGTATATTTGACATATACATGGTACTGACGACAAAGAAAACGAGCAGCAGGAAAATGAGATCGATCATCGGACTCAGCATCAATCCCGGCGCCTTGGAAAGACTTCTTCTTCTCCGTCTCATCATGATCCCCCGCCTTCTTTAAGCCTGGCAGCCAGTACGTCCGCGATGGTATCCAGATTCAGCGAAGCATTCCTGCAGCGGTGAGACAGATACGCATGGACACAAGTCCCTGCTATCGCAATGATCAGCCCAAAAATGGTGGTAATCAGCGCTTCAGCCAGCCCCGAAGTGACACCCGCCGTATTCGTCATCTGGCCCGCCATCGAGGCGAAAGTCCCCATCATCCCCGTGATCGTCCCCAAAAGCCCCAGCATCGGCGAAAGACCTATGACCACGCTGAGATAGTCCAGATGACTTTCCAGACGCTCAACAGCGCGATCCGCCAATTCATAGATGACCGATTCCACTGCGTCTCCATAAAGATCCGCATCATCGATGACCCGGCAGGCCAGAGAAGCAGCATCCCCGCTCACAACGCCCGCCATATCGCGGGCTTCCTTCCTTTTCCCCGCATTCATCAGCTGACAAAACTGTAAGACAAAGGCCTCTGGAGAAATCACCTTCCGATAATAGAGAATCCGCTCTACCGCGATAAAGACCACAGCCATAGAACAAAGGAGCAAAGGCCACATACACGGCCCGCCTCTCATGAAATAGGCTATCGTTGTCTGAAACATAGGCCACCTCCTAGACAAGCCTTCGGGAAAACGCTTAGAGGAAAGGCAGATTAACGACGGGCTGCCTGCTGTTCGCTTTTCTTTCCTACACTTTTCTGGTACTCTACAAACCGCTCCCCGATGCGGTACATAGCCTGAACAAAAGAATTAGATGGAATTTTTTTATATATTGGTTCCCGCTTCGCTTCACTGATCAGCTGATGTTTCTGGTCATAAATCTTCACCTGCGTGATGGCGTATTCCTCCTCGTGCATATGAAAATGCAATTCCATCTCATTACAGATAGGCAGACTCTCCCCTTGCAGCTTGTCTGCATATTGCTTCTTCAATCGTTCCAGTACGTTTCTATCTTTATAAATAGCACGAACGTTCATGACTAACTCATTGGGATCATCCGGATTTAAATGCCCTGTTTTCACATTCAGACTATACTCTGCCAGATCACTGACAAAGACATCCCCCCACTGCATAGCATATTCCTCTTCCGGCGTGAGCTGTTCTTTGGCATTCATCTCATAGATGGGTTGGGGAGTATCCCCCGCAGGGGATTCTTCTGCATCCACCCCGAAGAGCGGACACAGAAGAAATACTGAAAACACAGGGGCTAGTATCCAATAAGCCTTAGAATGCATAGCGGATGCCTGCATTCAGTTTCCACTGCATTTCATAGTCGCCGCCAAAGCTGCGGGTGATATCTGCATAGAAGAGCGAGGAACCGCCAATCTTCCAGGTACCGCCGAGCGCGAGTTCAGCCCAGGTATCACCGAAGTCCTGTTTAATGGTGATTGGAGTGCCGTTACTTTCGCTGGTATAAGTCGCGGAGGTATCCCCATCAAATTCATGGAGGACACTTGCCTTCAGATAATAGGAACTCCGGTCAGTTGTCTTGCCCGCTGCAATGCCCAAGCGGCCGATGAAGCTATCCATGCCATCCTGATGAATAAACATTTTTTCGTTGCCCGCAAAATTGCTGCTTCCTGTGTAATCATCGCTTCCCAGCTTGGAGTAAGACAGCTGGATCTGCGGTTCCACATAGCCATGGCTGCTTCCAAAGCGTTTTCCATATTCTAAGGAAAGGCCATATCCATTGGCACTATACTTCCCATCCAGTTTCTTTCCATCGGCATTGTAGACGGAGTAGTCATTTTGCGTATGGCCAAATTTCCCTACGATGTCCAGATACTGCCCGTCCTCAAAGGTTTTCGTGCCATAAAGACTTCCCAGATACTGCTTCGGATCTCCGCTGCCGCCATAGCGGTAGGATGCGTCACCATCGTTGTAGTCAAAGGCCGCCCCGATGTGCCAGCCGGAAGCCAGCGCATGATCAGCGCCGACCTGCGCGCCCCAGAAGCTGTTGCTGGTGTACGCATGGTCTTTGTCGTACTTCGCTTTCCCTCCATACGTTCTCGCCCAGATACCATCGGATGCACCCATGCGAATATCTCCCATACGCTGCATCATATCCGTCATGCCGCTTCTCCATGCCAGCATCGATGTCGTCATAGCCGACTTGACACTCTTCATCATGCTGGTTTCCATCGAGCCTACCGTGGTTCGTGTCCCATCTTCACGGGTATACGTAGTACTGCCATCTGCATGATTTTCTACCGTCATGGCCGGCATCGCAAACATGGCTCTAGGCCGAGCCATGGCTTTTGCCAAAGCTCTCCCCTGTCCCAGAGAACCAGCCCCGGTGGATGCATCGAAGGAAATCGTACCTGTACGAGCCACGGACCGCGTCGTCAGCCCTTCATTGACCTTCACCGTGCCTGTCAGATTCCGTTCCCCTTCGGCATACCCTTTATACGTCAGCTTCTTAGCCAAAGTTTCCATCGCTTCTCTGTCAGAAAGCCCCGCTCGATCCCCGCTGACGGTCAATGCCGACTGCGGAGCCGCCGCACTGATGGTGACGCCCGCTCCATTTTTCGTCATAGTACCATAGTTCACCGTAGCATGGCCACTATAGTTATCGATGGTGATCGCTTGATCCGACTTCTGGTTGATGATACCGGCATTCGCTGCCGTGCTGCCGCCTACGAACTTAGTGATGTGGCTAGCCCCATTGGAGCCCACATCTTCATTATCTTCTGCATAGCGGGTATTCCGGGCTTCGTTGGTCCATGTCGCGCCATTCTGCAGCCACATATTGACCGTGCCGCCATTGTCCACGATCCCATGGAGATAGGAGTCGGATGTCGTCAGAGCCATATTGACATGGGCTCCAGAGCGGGCAAAGACATCCCCATTCAGCTGTACCTTCTGTGTGCCGGGGGCGGTACCTGCTGTGCCGGTATTCACGTTAATGGTGCCCTGGTAAGCTCCCAAAGTATAGTACCCGTAGTTTCTGCCAGATGGTACATGGATCGTGCCGCCACCGATAGATACTTTGCTTCCTGCTGCATTGACCGTGATGCCATTGCCATAGACATCCATGTTCGCCAGGCCTTTGACCTCGACCTCACTGTTCTTGACACTGGTCAGGATTCCCGCATTATTGAAACGGGAATATACATTTTCTGGATTTAAGCCGATACCCCAGGTCGCACTGTCTGCGCCTTTGATATTCAGATTCCCATCCAGTGTGATTTTATTCGTCCCGGCAGCTGCATCACTGGCTTCTCCCCAGCGATCCGTCTTCTGGATAGCGATACCATTGCCGCCATAGCCTCCGGTCATAGCAATGTTCGTCGTCGGTGCATGGATCGTAATGCTGCTTGACCCACTGGCCGGCGCATCGAGCCAGATGCCATTTGTGAGAGAATTGCCACCGGTCATGCCAGAGGTGATGATGTTCAGCTTACCCGCCGTGACAGTCACATTTTTCTTGTTTCCTGCATAGATGCCGGAAGGATTGCCGATCGTATGAGAAGACTGAAGCTGGAGGGTGTTGCTGCCTGCATTGAGAGTCACATCATTGCCAGAATGCGCATCTACCGCTGCCAGTACGTTGGTGGTCAAATCACCGGTTAAATATTTTTCTTTATTCGCTAAAATAACCGTGTCTGTATCAAATGTATAATTTGAATTGTCATCTGTTACAAAACCATAATTTTCTTCATCAGTACCGGTCCCAGTAATTTGATATTTATAATCCGGTTCACCTGACATGACAGCGTCGGAGTTAATAGCAGCCGTGACAGATACAGATGGCGTCGTCAATCCTTCTGCCTTGACCGCAGTCAAAGTCGCTTTATCCCCGTAAACAGTATCTGGCTGGAGCATGGCCATGAAATTGTACTGTGTCATGTTGCTATTACCAAAATCCTTAGCCGCCCAGGAATACTTCGGAGACGTATCTCCGTCCGTATAAACCAGAAGATTCTGTCCCGCTTCCACCCACAGTCTATGGGTATACATTTCAGCATTGAGCTTGCCGAACCAGCCATCATAGTTACCAGAATGGACGACGGTCCAGTCCTTCGGATTTGTTGCATATAGATTGGATACAGTAGTCTGGTAAATGGTCGTATCAATGCCACCTGCGCTTCCCAGGTTAAAGCACATCACGTAAGCGGTTCCATTTGGTAAAATTTTAAGATCCCGGAAATCCTGACCCTTGGCTTTTACACTACTAGGCATAGAAATAGTACGACCATTTTCCTTGCTTAAAGCTCCGTTATTCAGGGAAGCTGCTGTAATGGAACTCTCCGTATTTCCTTCACCATATTTTTGGTCACCACCAATTGCAGATACAAAAATATGATCATTATATAAATTAATACGAGACTGGTCTGTATTTTTACCAATTCTTACAAAATCGTTTGCTTTATGAGATAACGAGCCATCGCTATTGATGGTGTAGTGGAATAAGAAACCATCATCATAATTGTAATATCCACCTTGTTTGTTTACGCTTGCCTGAACATATAAATCATTCCCACGAACGATAATTCCTTCACCATGTGCACTTGCAGCAGAGGTATATTCCGAAGTCGATGATTCTCCGGTATCTTTTGCAGCTTTCAGTAAACTAATCGCCTTTGTCTTATCTTCTGTCAAAGCATTCCCGGATATCGTCGCAACGGTAACTATACCTTTATCATATCCTGTAGCATACAAAGTATTTCCTTTCGCCGTTACACCATGCGGATTTACCGTAGTGGTTAATTTTCCAGATGCACTAGCAATATTCCAGTCCCCATTGACATCTAATACTTCATTGGGGGTTAAATTTGTATCACTATACGTGTATTGACGAAGAAAAATTTTACTCTGTCCATTGAGATTGAAATTAAAGACACCGGGATCTCCATTCAAGTTTTGAGTACGAACGGAGTGCGGTATCCCATCTACCGTTGTTGTTACGCGGGATCCAGTAATGCTTCCCATAATGCTGGAAGAATAATTTGAAGGAATTGTTACCATAAGATTGGCAGCATCAGTTGCCATCTGCAATCCCCAGGTAGATCCTGTAATCAATGCAGCAACGATTATCGCCTGTTTCATTTTGGTAGAGTTATTTTTTAACATAGCAATCCATCCTTTCATACTTTAAAATTCATAATGAATAGTTGCATAATAGGTTCTTCCTTGTAATGGGCATGCTGGATTTATATACACATCATCTCCTATCAATATTTTTTGCTTAGGATTTTGGTTAAATATGTCATTACATCCCAAAGTAAATTGCCATGCTTTATTGGGCTGCAACTTAATGCCAGCATTAACAACAGTCGTACTTGGCGTTGGACATCCAAGGTCAAATTTATCCTTTGATGCAATTCCATGAAGGATATATGTGTAAAACTTTCCGATATAGTGTGCTTCACTAAAAAGTGTAAACTTAGGACTTGGGAACCAGGATAGTCTTACATTTCCTTCCCATTCAGGTTGATAAGTAGCCCGCGATTCATACCAAACATCATCTCCGCCAGGTATATTCTTATCAGTTTTTGCCATGGCATGAGTATTAGTATAAGTAGCTTCTAAGTCTACACTAAAATGATCCCATTTTAGGCCACTTTGTAATTCAAATCCATGGACTTTGCCTTTGCTATCGTTGGTATATGAGAAGAAGTCTTTAGCCATTCGACGCAGTTGTAGCATTCGCTGTGTATCTCGCCAAAAATAAGTTAATGTCACATAAGCATCTGATTTTCCGAATTTGCCATTCCAAAGCGTACTGAAGTCAAACTGTTTTCCATATTCCGGCTGAGGAAAAGCTGCTGTATCCCATCCTTTATGCGGCATCGGCAAAATCCCTGCACCATCTCCTGCAATTTCATACATATTAAGCAGTCGATAGTAAGTTCCGCCCGTCATGCGAAAAGTCAGATTATCGTTGACATTCTTCTTTAACGCCAACTGCCAGGTACCCTTCCTGTCTCTTTGGCTATCGCGTGGGTGAAACCACTTGATGGCATTGGCAGAATTATCTGGATTATCTCTAAAATTCTTAGAATCACTATACCCAACAATAGTAGACGAATTGAATCTCCATGATGGCGTAAGGAACCAGGAGGCTTTTTTATCCAAGGTAATGGTATCCTGCAATTGGATATTCAAAATTTTTTGCTCATATCGGTTTCGTACACGCCAGGTAGGAGCCAACCATTCCCAAAGCTCTTTCGTGTTCAAAGCCCTGTACATATTATGTCCATCAATGTTCATTTTTTCGTATGAATAATTGGCTTGAAATTCTAAGATTTGTCTTTCAGACAGTTTATAGCTCCCGTCCATCTGCAGATTATACTTATTGGAATTATATTGGCTCCAACCTCTCAATACAGAATTTCTCCATGTATTCGCTTCTGAACTAGCAGACAACTCTGGAATGTCATTTCCATTTTCATCCCATGGATAGTACAATTTGTGCTCAGCATTATACTTTTTTTTCTGATGCTGATAATCTACAAACCAGCCCCATTCTAATCGACCATGCTGCTGACGGTTTTGTAGCATCAAATCGTAAGTATCCATAGTTTGTTTTCTGCTATCTGCAAAAAAGTGGTCATATACATCTGTTCCAGCTCCCACATACAATCCATTGAAAGCGACCTGTTCCATTCCCCAAAGAGAATCCGGTAAATGTCGGTTGATATGATTATAGGAAGCTTTTACCATCCAGTTATCATTTTGCCATTTGATCAAACTGCTGATATTTTTTCTGTCGTTGTACTTTCTATGTCGTTCTGCTTTCGCTTTTTCTAAAGCTTCCGCATTTTTTACTCGCAGCTCTTCTTCGCTTAATTTATACTTTAGGTCTCTATATACTGTCCCATTGGTATCAAGCTTATCTTTTTGCGCTGCTTCACTATTTTTTATACGTTCAATTTCTGCACCAACCTTTTTATCAACCTCCTCGTTGATTTTATTATCTATCCGGTTATCTATCAGGTTTTTGGCATCCGGATTATTCATAAAGTAGCCATTAGCATCATCCTTATTATTCCATGATACTCCAATAGAAGTTAATAAAGAATTTCTGAAAGTTTTATCCACCTTTTTCAGTAAATTTTCCTTTTGAACCTTAAATTCTTCACTATCTTTACCATACTTAGTCTCGTATTGTTTAATTTTTCTTAAATAGCTTTTATAATTAGCAATAAATGCATTTTTAAAATTAGGGTCTTTTTTATATTCTGAAATATACCAAGCCGATGCACTTTGTAAAATATCATCTTTTTGACTTACATAGTTTTCAAGATCGGGATCCCATTCTCGAGAAATGCCAGACGTATCTCTCGCTTTTTCTTTTACGTATTCAATTTCCGACTGTATCAGCCCGCCGCTTCGAACAAAGTCTAACCAGTCATCACTATCGACTTGCCCACTACTATTTACAAATCTGTCATATACATCTTTTGATATATCTCCGTTATTGTACAGGCTATCAATATTAGTTTTATGAAATGTATTTGAATCCGTCATCTTAGTATAAGCTTCTACACCACGCAAAGCATCTTCATAATCTTTTCTGTAAGACGCCCTTGCTATATCTGAGTCCATAGAATAGTTATGATACGGAAAATCCCCTTTCGCTGCTTCATAGTTCAAGCCCACGAGTAAGCTGCCAGAGGCGAGCGGGCTCACCACTTCCAGGCTGGCGCTCTTTCCCCCGAAAGAGGCTTTGCCGAGTTCTGCCGAGATATTCGCCTTTGTCGGTTTCTTTGTCACCACGTTAATGACACCGCCGATGAAGGTCCCGCCAAAACGAGCCGGGATATATCCGCGGTAGACTTCGATACGTTCTACATTTTTGACCGGAATGGTGGAGATATCGACAGCTGCATCACCGCCGAGGTTCGTCATGACACCATCGACAAAGACGCCGACCTGTGCTGCGGTAGAACCACGAACATTGACGACGGTATACTGTCCCTTGCCATTCACTTCACGCACATGCACGCCCGGGACCATTTTCAGTAAATCAGGAAGATCCTTCTGCTCACCCTTATATTCTTCAGGACGAATGACCGTGACGGTACCTGGAGAGAGTTTGGATTCCCAATCCGGGCGTTTCGCTTCGACAGTGATGCCTGCCAGTTCAAATTCCGGAGCATCGGAAGCAGACAACGCCTCTGCTGCACCTACCCCCCAGAAAAATTGTTTGCGATGCTGCACAACGTCGCCACTACAGCCGTACCTAAGATGTGTAAATAGTGTTTCCTATTCATCATATGTACCTCTCTTCCCTGAAGAAACGGTGCTTTCTCCTCATCACCGTCTCTCCGACCGATACAAAAAAGCCGCAGAAAAGCAGGCTGTGCTGTGTACTCATTTCATGGCACAAAAGCACGCTCTGTATCTGCGGCTATTCATTCGATAGCTTTTCGATTTTCAGGAAAATCATAGGTCTGATCTCGCAAAGAGGCTCTGCTGTGCGGTTTCTCCCAGGCAGTGCTCTTTTGAAGCCGTACATTCTTTTCATTTCTTTGTGAAAGGCGCTGCGCCTTTTCACACGTTTTGCAAGCACGGCTTCGAGCAGTCAACCCATGTCCCTGACTTTGAACGAGCCAGGTTTCCTGCAGTAGAAACAGGCAGGCACTCTGACTGAGTTCCTCGCTTCTCATGTCCTCGTGACGGATTTGCCATGAGAGAGCTCCCCATACAGTTGCGGAACAGTGCCGGATTCTCACCAGCTTCCCCTGTCCTGTTTCATATGTAGTTGTCGATTTTTGTATCAGAAAATATAAGTGTGAGCTTTATCGCATCTTATGAAACACAAGTCAGCTCTTTTATCATTATAATGATATAACTGATAAAACGCAAGCAATCTCTAATAACTAAATAATAAATTATGTTTATAGCATTAATTTCAAGCATGTTTTGTCTCTCTTTTATATCATCGCGCAAGCCTGACGCAGGGGCCTATGAAGACGCATAAAAAAACATCCGTATTTCTATAAAAGAAGTGCGGATGTTTTTCATGCCGGAAGTCTTTCATTTTTTCCCATACACGACGCCGGAGACGACGGAGAGCTTTTTCCCGAGATCTTTATATTTTTCCTCGTCATACTCAGCATAGCAGATCTCCTCGCCCTCGCCCGCCTCAGCGAGAACATGCCCCAAGGGATCGATGAAGCGGGAGTGTCCGCCGAGGACGACATCCTTATAGGTACCTGCCATATTGACGGCGCAGATGCAGATGCCGTTCTCGATGGCACGGGCAGCGGAAAGGACACGCCACTGGAAGATATGCTTCTTCGGCCAGGAAGCGGGCGCGAGGACGAGGGTCGTCCCGGCCTTTGCCATTTTTCTCCACATCTTCGGGAAATAGAACTCATAGCAGACAGCCATCCCCGTCTGGATGTCATGGATTCTCGTCTGCATGAGCGCATCCCCCGGACGAAAGAGCTTGGCTTCGAGGTACCCTTGGAAAAGATGCCGCTTGCTGTACTCTGCGATGCACTTTCCATCCGGTGCAAAAAGGAAGCCTGTATTCCGTATGATAGCACCGTGACGGATAGGAAGTGTCCCCGGAGAGAGCGTCACACGGTGCGACCTTGCAAAGTCAGAGAGTCTTTCGATCAGCGCAGCATGGCGGGAAAGTATATGCTCTTCGAAATGATGAAAATTATAGCCGATCGTCCACAGCTCGGGGAGTACGAGGAGATCACTCTTTTCTGCCGCTTCTTCCATCATGGAAAAAGCACGACTGATATTTCTCTCCACGTCACCGGAAGCGGACGCCATCTGGATCATTGCGATACGCATGGAATACTCCTTAAAAACGAAAGAGGAGGCAGAGAAGAAGCCCTGCCGTATCAAAAAGGCTGTGAAGCCATCCTTCACAGCCTTTTGTAAGTCAAATGTAAGGGAAATGCCCGCTGGTCACAGCACGCGATTGGCTCCCATGTAGCGATCATGCCAGTAACCGCTCTTCATGGTCGCGACCGCGACGCCCTGGCTGCTCGTGGCACTGATGAAGTAACCGTCACCGAGATAGAGCCCGGAATGAGAGATGCCTTCGGCATAGGTCTGGAAATAGACAAGATCCCCGGGCTTCAATGCATTGACAGATACCTTGCGGCCCGCACTATACTGTTCATCCGCTCCGCGGGGAAGGACGATGCCCTTCCGGTTGAATACGTACTGGATGAAGCCGGAGCAGTCGAAGCCTCTGGGCGTCGTGCCGCCAAACTGGTACGGTACGCCGACATATTTCTTTGCTTCTTCCATGATGGCTTTCACTGTCGAAGACATCGCGTTTTCATGGTGCCACTCAACGGTCGCATCATCGATGCCCATAAAAGTCTTGTGATTCGCCTCGTGTCCGGCCTTGCGTGTCGATTTCTCCGGCGCCCAGCTCATTGCCTTTCCCATCAGGGCTTTGTATGTCGCAGGCCCCACGATCCCATCGACGTCCAAATGCTTTTTGAACTGGAATTTCTTGACCGCAGCCGAGGTCTGGCTGTTAAAGTTACCGTCCGCTTTCAGGCGGTAACCATTGGAGATCAGCCGACGCTGAATGTTCTGCACTTCAGGTCCTCTGGAACCCACCATGTAGTCTGCCATCGAAATCTGCCCCGCCCCGAACGCAAGAAATCCTGCCAGGAGCAGTGCGCTGCACTTTTTCTTCATACGCTGCACTTCCTTCATCCTATTCTCTTCTATCGCTATCCGTCTATTCGATTGTCAGTCTCAATTTCCTTTCTATTGTAACATAATTGTAAGAAATCGCAAAGGGGAAAAAGGCGGCTCCTGATTTTCCAAAGGAAACGCTGAGCAAGCCTAAGTTTGAAAGCAGGGATGAGTGGCTAGGGATTAGGGATTAGAAGCAAGCGGTGATCGAAATAGCGCAAATGGTGAGCTGACCGTTCTGCAAGAGAGATCTCTCGGCTACGCTCGAGATGACGACGGCGCGAAGCGCTATCAAAACTCTGCGGCGCTTCATTATTTTTTTGCGCCGTACCACCATTTCACATTTCTCATTTCTAATTTCTCATTCAAGCGAAGTTTTCAAAAGGAATCAGTGAAGCACGCCCGCCCGCGGGTGTGCTCTATATGAGTCACTAGTCACTTAGTCACTTTTCCCTTCTTCATTCCCAAAAAGATCCTCACGGCTTTCTCCGTACACTTTCCCGCTGATGAAGTTCCGATCCACCATCATCTCGATGTGATAATGCGGATCGATCGAGAGAAGCTCTTTCTGGAGTGCCTGATAGATTTCCTGATCTGTCTTTCGGCATGCGCCCTTGAGCTGGACTTCGAAGGAGATATGAATGGTATCTCCCTGTTCTTCGGCGAAGAAATCATGGTAGGACAAAGGCAGGCCGGAGCGGTAAATGGCTGCTTCCAGATCGCGCTGGTACTCGCCTTCCTTCGGATTTGATACGGCTTTCGGGTCAGCATGAATGGTCGCCTGCACCTTGAGCTTCTCGCGAAGGATGGTCATGACATTTTCAGCCAGCTCATGGCTCTCGACGAGACTCAGATCACTGTCGAGCTCGACATGGGCCGTGGCAAAATGGTTTTCCGGCCCATAGTCATGGACAATGAGGTCATGGACACCATAAACGCCCGGACACTGAAGGATCGTATCCTTGATCTCCTTGTACAGCTCTGCATCCGGTGTCGACCCTAAGATATCATTCACCGCCTGCTTCATGATGCCATAGCCGGTCCAAAGGATGAAGAGGGACATGATGACGCCCATCACACCATCGATGTGCCAGCCGAAGAAATATTCTACGAGCGTCGCGACAAGGACACCTGCCGTAGAGAGCATATCCGAGAGCGAGTCGGCGCTGTAGGCCAGAAACGAATCCGAGGAAAGCCTTTGGCTGGCTCTTTTATACCACCATGCCAGGAAGAGCTTCCCGATGAGGCCGAAGACCAGAATGCCGGCGACAAGCGGCGTAAAGTGGGTATCTTCCGGATGCAGGATCTTCTCGATGGATTCCCTTCCGAGTGTGATCCCCACATAGAGGATGACCGCTGCCATCACGGTCGAATTGATATACTCCAGACGCCCGTGTCCGAAAGGATGCTCACTGTCAGATGGTTTCGCGGCATAGTAGAAGGTCATCATGAGCAGGAGCACCGAGCCCATATCAGTGATGTTATTGAAGCCATCCCCCATGACAGAGAGGAAACCGCTCTGCCAGCCGATGAATACCTTCACACCGCCAAGGACAAAGTTCACGGCCAGACCGACAAGCCCGACAAGGATCGCCTGCTGTGTACGCGATGTCTTGCCATCAGTAGAAAGAATTTGCATAGATCGTAATCTCCTGTAAAAAAATGTGACATACCATGCTGTGAAGTCAGCAAAAACAATAGGAATGGAGCGCGTAATGCCTACGAGGATATCGGCATCCCTCGCTTTCGCTTGAAATGACAGAAGCGGGAAAAGCGGCATTCTCGCTGAGTCGCTAGGTGCTTTCACTCGTGCATTTTTCATGTCCAATTCTAATATAAATGAAAAGCCCCCTCATATATGCCGATGCATGTACTCCTACCCCCTATTCGACGGACTGCCTAAAAATTCCCCATATACGCCAAAAGGCTCTCCATAGGGAGAGCCTTTTTCCATTCTGGAAAAGCGGGAGGACGAATCCTCATGAGTTATATTTGTCGAAATCAATGTCATTCAGGATGTCGCGAAGCTTCATCAGTTCATCCTTCGTCAGCGTCAGACCTTTGGTCATTGCGGTGTGTTCTTCATTCCAAGAACGCAGATCGAACTTTTCGCCTCTATTATTCCAGCTGGTATAGGTCAGCTGTTTTTTCCATCCATTGGAAGCCGTGGAGAGATCCCCGAGCTCTTCCTGAATCGTATACGTAATCTTTGCAGCCATTTTTTCACCTCATCAATCATGATTAAGGAAGTCATCCTTCCACACTAGCGCTATGGTAACATAATGAGACGAGCGTTGCAAGGGGAAACGCAGAGGATGAGAAAGACGGTGAGAAAAATGTTCGGTGCATCGGTATCTAATGTCAACAAAAAAGAGCCGGAGGGCCGGCTCTTTTCCTTATTCACACTGTTTGCTTTCGACCCAGTTCTGGAAATCATACTTGCCATCTCTGGAAACATAGGCGAGCTGTACGGGAAGAGAGACAAGTCCGCCCTCTTCTCTGCCGCCGATATACAAATGATTCCAGCGGCTTGAGACGCCTGCCACATCCTTGTACGCCACCGGCATGTAGAGCGCACGAAACGTGATGTAGTAGTCAAACGTGAAAAAGGACCAAGGGACTGCCACGAGCAGCTTCTTTTCGCAAATGAGCGCGACAGGGTGATGCACGCGGTTGATCCGCCACAGACAGAAGAAAATCACGACCACCGCCAGAACGTAGAAAAGGAATTGATCCTTATCCATCGCCCAGATCACCGCAGCGGCTCCGAGCAACACATACATCAGTGAAAGCGTGACGATGTAAACTTTTGATCGATAACATTCCCACAGTACTTTCCCGTAAATCTCTTCATTAAACCTATCCATCGTCTCACCTTCCTTCTAAAACCTATTCTTTTATCTCCACGGAATATGCCTAATTGTACCGAACCAAAGGACAAAATGCAAACTTATCGCCTTCCGATCGGCTGCCATGGCGACCTCGATCGAGGAGATCCGAAGATCGCATCATAGCGCACCCATTCTCTGGCATCCTTTTCCGTCCATTCTCTGGCAGAAGGCACGGACTTTTCTTCCGCCGGAAGCGTCCCTTCTCGATGTTCACACTTCTCTTTCACCGGCACCGGTTTCTCTCTGACATAGGCCTGCATTTGTTCTAGGCGTGCTCTTTCCTGCATCGAGAGATTCTGCGCTTCCGTCACTTTCTTCTTCTTTATTGTAGCAGAAAGAGGGGGCTTTGGTAAAGGTTTTTCATGATAGACCGGCTTTTCCATTTCGTCCGGCAGATCCAGCTCTTTTCCCTCTTCCTGCTTGCCCCAGGTGGTGAGGATCTTCTTGCGAAGTGCTTGGTAGTCATACTCGCCATCCGTATCGGCAGCAGAAGGCGGCACGCTTTTTTCCTCATGCGGGATATCCGGCGGCATATTCACCGGCGGCCTCTTTCGCCTTCTAAAGAGTGCCTTGTAGAGGAAGAACCCCCAGATCAGGAAAAAAATAAGATGGAAAGGCTCGAAAGACATACCATCACCTCCCTGAAAAAAACAGAGGAAGCCCTTTCTGCGACTTCCTCCTTATACGGTCTCTCAGAAGAGAGATCCCCGATCAGCGTTTCTTTAAAGCCTCGATCGCTGCTTTGCGATCCGGCTTTCCGAAGACGGATGAGCCTGCGACAGAAATGGTGACACCGGCTTCTCCGAGTGCGAGGATATTATCCGGCGTGACACCGCCATCGACTTCGATATCGAGCTCATCCCGATGCATGGCCTTCGCCATGTCCTTCAATCTGCGGATCTTATCGAGTGAGTAGGAAATGAATTTCTGTCCGCCAAAGCCGGGATTGACAGACATGATGAGAACGAAGTCCAGGATGGGCAGCAGCTCTTCGATCATAGAGAGCTGCGTCCCGGGATTCAGCGCGATGCCGGCCTTCATCCCCTTTTCCTGAATGGCATGGACGAGGCGGTCATGATGGACAGCCGCTTCCGCATGGAAGGAGACCATCGCTGCACCCGCCTTGGCAAGATCATCGAAGTAGACTTCCGGATGCTCGGTCATGAGATGCACATCGAAGGGAAGTGTCGTATGCTTTCGGAGTGCTTTGATGATGGGGCATCCGAAAGTCAGATTCGGCACGAAGTGACCGTCCATGACGTCCAGATGGACAAGATCAGCGCCGGCCTTTTCGATATCCTTCAGTTCGGACGCAAGATTGGCAAAATCAGCAGATAAAAGAGATGGTGCGATTTTCATAAAAACCTCCTCGCTTCAGATTCTTTGATTTCTTCTAACAGATGGAGATAGGACAGATACCGTTTTTCCTGGATATCGCCGCGTGTGACGGCGTCCCGGACGGCACAGTCCGGTTCCTTCGCATGCATACAATCGCGGAAACGGCATTTCCCGAGAAAAGGACGAAATTCGCGATAGAGATAAGCAAGATCGTCCGCTTTGACATGAAGCACATCCAGAAGCGTATAGCCCGGGGTATCCATCAGGAAATGTCCATTCTCAGTCCGGACGAGCTCAGCGTGGCGGGTCGTAGTACGTCCGCGGCCGGTGTGCCGGCTGACAGCGCCTGCCTCGAAATGGGTACAATCCAGGAAGTGATTCAGCAGGCTGGATTTCCCGACGCCCGAAGGCCCTGAGAAGGCAATGAGGGGTCCCTGAAAGGCAGCCTGCAGTGCATCCAGTCCCTCACCGGTCACCGACGATGTCAGGATGCAGGTATAGCCCGCTTTTTCATAAAGAGCCTGCACCTCTTTGGCGGCGTCCCTGGCCAGATCGCATTTATTGATCACGAGCAGCGGCTCGATGTCCTCATTTTCTGCCATGAGGATCATTTTGTCTAAGATGCCAAGCGAGAGATCCGGCGTGCGGATGGCACTCACCAGCACAAGCTGATCGACGTTGGCGACGGGCGGACGATGCAGGGCATTTTTTCGGGGATACACCTTTGTGATGACGCCTTCGCTGCCTAGCCCTGTCTCATATTCGACAGCGTCCCCTACGAGGATATCGGTTTTCCGTTTCAGCCTTCCCCGCGAACGGCAAAGGGTGAGCTGCTCCCCCTCTCCCGCGATCGAGAAATAGCCGTTTTGGTTCTTAAGAATGATTCCTTTCATCAGAGTTCCCTGTCCTGTACGACGGAGCCGTCGATGATGACCTGTACACGCACACTGCCGCTGCCGGAGACGTCCTTGGTGACGGTGCTCCCCGGATTTGCCTTGGCGCTGTATACCGTATGGCGGCCATTGTCATCGGTCACAAGGATGTCGACCTGCCGCGGATTTCCGCCTTTCGGGATAGAAATATTCACCGTCCCGTTCTTCTTCGCCTTCTGCTTGGCGGCGACAGTAAGGTTCACGACCGTATCAGACTTTGTCTCACCGGCCGCCGGGTCCTGCGAGACGACCACCGCATTCGCATCATCGATCGAGCCGCCATCACTCGACGTGATGGTGCCGACAGCCAGTTTCAGAGAAGAAAGTGTATTCTTCGCATCTGAAAGCGTCATGCCGACGACACTTGGAATGCTGACCTTCTGCTTCATATTGATGACGATATTGACACGCGTCCCCTTCGTCGTCTTGCTTCCCGGCTCCGGACTCTGGGAAATGATGATCTCCGACGGCTTATCAGGATCATTGCCATTTTCGACAGCCCCGATCGTGAGTCCGAGCTTATCGAGACGCTCCTTTGCCTGAGAAAGGGTGAGTCCCTTGAGGTCAGGGATCAGCATCGTAGAACCGCCCTTGCTGACCGTAAGGTGGATGATGCGCTTTGCCTTGACATTTGTCCCTGCGATCGGCGTCTGGGAAATGACCTCCCCCGCAGGGACGTCATCGCTGGCGATCTCATCAACAGATACCTTGAGATCGAGCTTCTTGAGCGTCGTCTGTGCGACCTCGACCGGCTTGCCTACGACATTGGGCACGGTGACATTCTGGCTGCTCCAGAAGCTGCCGAAGGAGAAGAAGGCCCATGCAAAGCAGCAGACGAAAAGGAGCGCCATGCTGATCCAGATGTATTTCTGCGGCATGTTGCCGATGTAGTTCAGGATCTTGCTTTCCTTGGATATTTTTTTCGGCTTCCGTTCCACCTTGTGGATCGGGCGCGTCATCGCTGTAAAGTCATGCGAAGCCGGCTTGTAGATGGTCGTGGTGAAGCCCTGCGCGATTTTCAGCTCGGAAATAAAATCCCCCACCGTATCATAGCGTTTATTCGGGTCTTTCTGCAGCGCTGTCAGAAGGCACTCTTCGAGCATAGGAGAGATCGCCGGATTGTACTTCGTCGGACGCGGCACATCCCCCTGCATATGCTTGAGCGCGATGGAGACAGCAGTCTCCCCTTCGAAGGGCAGATGATGTGTCAGCATTTCATAGAGCACGATACCAAGAGAGTAAATATCCGTCTTTTCCGTGATCTTATCTCCGGCCGCCTGCTCCGGAGAGAGGTAGTGTACCGAGCCTAAGATGGACTGCTTGTCGATGACGGTCGAAGAATTGATGGCGCGTGCGATGCCGAAGTCAGTGACCTTCACCTTGCCATCTCCCGTGAGAAGGATATTGTGCGGCTTGATATCACAGTGGATGATGCCATTATCATGCGCTTCTTCGAGCGCATTTCCGATGTCGATCGCGATACGGACTGCCGTATCGATCGGAATGCTCGGATGTGACTGGATGTACTGCTTCAGGGTCTGCCCTTCCACGTACTCCATGACGATATAGTGGATATCGCCATCACAGCCGACATCATAGATGCCGACGATATTCGGATGCGTGAGCTTGCCTGCGGACTGTGCTTCATGGCGGAAACGCAGGACGAAGTCTTCGTCTTCTGCAAAATTGCCGTGCAGGATCTTCACCGCTACGACACGATCCAAAAGGATGTCCTTGGCCATATAGACATCAGCCATACCGCCGGAGCCGATCTTTTTGATCAGCTCATATCGTTCGTCAAGAATCTTTCCTATCATTGTTTGCTCCGTCTCTTGCTTATTGTTATTGGTCACGGAAATCTGAGAAATCGCCGATTCCATTGTGGGATCAGTATTTCCCTGAAGGGAGCAGCCCAGAAAAAAACATGGCCGCTTTGCATCCGTTCCTCAGTTCTCATTCAAAAAGTGCCAGAATGACCGACACATTATCCCTTGCACCGGCGGCATAGACAAGCTCCATCAGCCTATGGCCCAGCGCGTCTATGTCCGTCTGTTCTTTACGGGGGCTCTCTCCGATCACACGAGAGAGGGTATCATCCTCGACCATGCCGGAAAGACCGTCGCTGCAGAGGAGGATCAGCGTTCCTTTGCTCACCGGAAAGCATCCCGTATCCACGGAAAGCGGCCGCTCGATACCGACCGCACGTGTGATCTCATTCTTTCTGGGATGCAGACGCATTTCCTCTTTAGAGATCTTACCTTCTGCTACCAGCTGCATCACGAAGGAGTGATCCACCGTCACTTGGGAGAGACTGCCATCCTGCCAGACATAAAGACGGCTGTCTCCCACATGAGCCCAGAAGACTTGTCCCTCCGAAAAGGCGCACACGACCATCGTCGTCCCCATCGAAGAGAGGGCTGGCGTCTTCATCTTTTCAGAGAGGATCGCATCATTCGCCGCCAGTACGGCTTCTTTCATGAGTGCTTCCGATACCGGTTCTTCGCATTTTCTCCGGAAAAAATCCTCTGCAGCAGAGACAGCAAGACGGCTGGCAAGCTGCCCGCCATCATAACCGCCCAAGCCATCGGCCAGAAGATATACATCTGGTACAGAGAGCGAGATCGCATCCTCATTGATCTTCCGCACCAGACCGACTTTTGATTCCCCGTAAGTAAGTATCATACCCTGCCTGTCTTATCCAGGGAAATACAGACTTCGATCGGGCATCGATCCGATCCGTGTTTCCCTTGGAAGGCACAGCGTGATGAAGAGCTCCATCCCTGTGTCTTCCTTGAAATCCTCTTTACTGCTTCCAAAGACGCAACAAAGAGAGTGAAATAAGATTTGTACTAATACTAGCATTTTGCAGGAACATAGTCAATTTGGATTGATGCCCAAGTGGGAAAATCATGGCTGCTTTCCAGCGAAGGCCGCCCACCAGTGGGAATTTTCATCGGGTATACCGCACCGAGTGGGAATGAAGCGAAGCACGGAAGCGGTATCATCTCCCGAGGCCTCTTTGCTGCCTCTGAAAGCTCGGTATGGATCCCCCAAATATTTGCTCCCTGAATTTCTAATCTGGTGTTCTCTTGTTCGCCCCTTTTCCGTGAAGTAATATAATTTCAGAGATGAGAGCGACGAAAAGCCCGATGGAATGGAGGATTGATGTCCATGAGAAAAGCCGTAATGATTCTGATCGCAGCCATTCTTTTATGTGGCTGGAATGTCAATGCAGACAGCATGGCCGGCGAAGAAACGTATGAGATCGTGACTGTACAAGACAATGATACACTCTGGGATATAGCAACAAAGAAAGTCGATGATCGGATGGATGTACGAAAATACATCTACGAGGTGCAGCAGCTGAATCATCTGGGCGATGCATGCATACTGACGCCGGGAAGCAAGCTGAAGCTCCCTGCCGTCAAAGAGTGATCCGCCAGACAATCAAAAAGCCAGTGGGTGTGAATACATTTTCACACCCACTGGCTTTTTGCGTTGCGCAGAAAAATCAGCCGACAGATACGAGCTCGATCTTGAAATTCAGCTCCTTGCCTGCCATTTCATGATTCGCATCAAAAGTGATGGTCGTATCGGTCTTGGCAGTGACCTTGACAGGGAAACGCTGTCCCATCGGGCCGGAAAGGTACACTTTTTCTCCGACTTCCAGCTCTTCGGATCCCGGCATCTGCTTCTGCTCGATGGTCAGGATGTTGTCCGGATCCGGCATGCCGTAGGCTTCCTCCGGCATCAGGTGGATATTCTTGATCTCTCCGACTGCCATATCCTTGACTGCTTCGTCGAAGCCTTTGATCATCTGACCAGCACCGCAGAGGAATTCGATCGGATCTCCTCTGTCATACGAGGAATCAAACTTGGTGCCGTCGTTAAAGGTACCTTCGTAGTGGACTTTGACTTTTTTGTTCGTGTTGCTCATAATGATTCTCCTTTTTATAGATAAATACATATAAAGACATGACAGATGAACGGCGTAGCATTTATTCCCTGCCACCTCCACAGGAGGGGCGCGGAAGGGCGCTGTCTCATTTCTTATTTTACCGTCCGGCTCGTTTTAGAAATTCGTCTTCATCGATGACAGGGATGCCTTTGGCTCTGGCTTTTTCCAGCTTACTGCCGGCATCCTCTCCGGCAACGACAAGCGTGGTCTTATTCGTGACAGAGCTCTGGGTATCACCGCCTTGCTGCTTGATGAGATCCGAAGCTTCACGGCGGCCCATGCGGGTAAGCTTGCCGGTCAGTACGACCATCTCGCCCTCGAAAGCGCCGCCCGCATGCTCTTCTTCGATTTCCTCCATCGAGACGCCGGCATTGCGAAGCTTGTCGATGATCATGAGATGCTTCATGTCATGCAGATAGTCGAAGAGGCTGCCTGCGATGACTTTGCCGATGCCTTCCGTCTCCTGTATATCGCTCGCGTCGGCTACCATGAGCGCGCTCATGGTATGGTAACGCTTCGCGATGAGCTCCGCCCCCTTTTCACCGAGGAAACGGACACCCAGTCCGAAGAGGAGCTTTGCAAGGCCACGCCCCTTGCTGTCCGCGATGGCGGCGATGAGATTCTGTGCGCTCTTTTCCCCCATACGCTCGATCTGTTCGATATCTTCCTGCTTCAGGGTATAGAAATCAGAGGGATCATTCACGAGATGGTAGGCGATCAGACTGTCCACAACGGATGGTCCCATGCCGTCGATATTCATCGCATCACGCGAAGCAAAGTGAATGAGCTTCTCACGGACGACACCGCCGCATTCGGGATTTGTGCAGCGGAAAGCCGCTTCGCCCTCGACGCGGCTGACCGGGCCGCCGCAGACAGGACATGCCGCAGGCATGTCGAAGGGCACCTCTGTGCCGTTTCGCTTCTCCTTCAGGACCTTTGCGACCTCCGGAATGATCTCTCCGGCCTTGTAGATGAGGACATAATCTCCCTCACGGATATCTTTCTCCCGGATGAAGTCCAGATTGTGCAGCGTCGCACGCTTTACGGTCGTCCCCGCAAGATGCACTGGCGTAAGGTCAGCCGATGGTGTCAGCACGCCTGTCCGCCCCATCGTGACGACGATCTTCTCGATGCGCGTCTCGGCTTCTTCCGGCGGATATTTGTAAGCCATCGCCCACTTCGGATCTTTGACGGTCGCTCCCAGCGCACGCTGCTCGCTGAAATCATTCACCTTGATGACCATGCCGTCGGTATCATAGCCGAGGTCATGTCGCTTTACTTCCCACTCATTCACCCCTTCGATGACTCCTTCGATGGAGCTCCATTTCCGATAGTTCGGATTCACCTGAAAGTGGAAATCGGAAAGCTTCTTCAGCAGTTCCTCCTGGCTTTTGATCTCCATGCCTTCGATGTCTCCAAGCGCATAGGCAAAAAAGGCCAGATTCCTTGAAGCCGTCACATGGGGATCGAGCTGACGCAGAGAGCCTGCCGCCGCATTGCGGCAATTCGCAAAGGGCATGATGCCCGCCTCATCGCGCGCTTCATTCAGTGCGATGAAGGATCTCCGCGGCATGTACACCTCGCCGCGTACCTCCAGATAGGGCGGCGCATTCTCGATATAGAGAGGGATGGTATGAATGGTCTTTACATTCGCCGTCACATCTTCCCCCACGCGGCCATCCCCTCGTGTCAGACCCTGGATGAGACTGCCGTTCTCATAGATGAGATTCATGGAAAGCCCGTCGATCTTCAGCTCCGTGATGTACTCCACATGGTCTGCGCCAAGCCCTGCCTTCACGCGGCGGTCAAAGTCCCGAAGCTCGTCCGCATTGAATGCATTCGCCAGCGAGAGCATGGGCTTTCTGAAGCGCACCTTCCGGAAATCATCGGACGCTTTTCCGCCGACACGCTGCGTCGGGGAATCCGGTGTCACCAGCTCAGGATATGCTTTTTCCAGATCCACCAGCTGCCGGTACATATGGTCGAATTCAAAATCCGAGATCTCCGGCCGGTCCAGCACATAGTACAGGTAGCTGTGATGGCGGAGCTCTTTTTTTAGTTTCTCTGCTTGTTCTTTGATGTCTTCCGGTACCATAGATATTTCCTCGTATACAAATACAGCACAAAAGTTGCCTGGGTCAGGTTTAGCCTTCGGGGCGTATCGCCATTTGATTGCGCCCGAAAGAGGTTCAGCAGGTTCAATGGGTTCAACGGGTGATGTGGCGGCTTCGCCGCAAGTATATATGGGGCGATGCCCGAAAGTGAAATTCAAGTCACTAGTCACTCAAGGTTCCTAATCCCTAGCTTACTAGCAACTAGTCACTCATTTCCCTTCGTGATCGGTGCAAAAGCGACCATGAGGCTTCTCATCTTATTTCCCGGGAATTCGATTTTCAGGATCATATTTTTCCCGCTGCCCGTGACAGAGACGACCTTGCCTTTGCCCCACATGGTATGGACAGCGGTATCACCGACCTGCCAGTCATAGCGCGCGCTCACTGCCTTCGGCTTCTTCACGGGAGAGGCGGCTTCCGAGAGAGCGAAGCGGCTCGCTCTTTCATTGCGGCTTCTTTCCTGGAAATGCACTCGCTCACGTTCTTCCTCCGTGATGACCTGATCCACGAGATCCGGCGGGATTTCATCGATGAAACGGCTCGGCATGTACGAATTGATCTTGCCGTACATGGTACGCATGTGTGCATTGGACATATAGAGCTCTTCCTTCGCGCGCGTGATCGCCACGTAGCAGAGGCGGCGCTCTTCTTCAAGAGCCGCAGGCTCCATGAAGGAACGGACACCCGGGAAAATGCCTTCATCCATGCCCGGCAGGAAGACGAGCGGGAATTCCAGCCCCTTCGCACTATGGATGGTCATCAGCGTGACGCGGTCGTCTTCCCCTTCATAGGAGTCGACATCGTTTACGAGAGCGACTTTTTCAAGGAATTCCGCGAGTCCGCCTTCCGGCTGCTCGGTGATGAAGTCTTTCGCAACAGAAAGCAGCTCGCCCAGATTTTCCTCACGGCTTTGCGCCTGCGGATCCTTGTTCTCCTGCAGCTGTGCGAGATACTTCGTATCTGTCATGACCTTCTGGATCAGTTCGAAAACATTCATTTCCGTGGACGCATTCAGAAAATCAAAAATCATCGCAGAGAAATTCGTAAGCTTGCGCTGCGTAGCAGAAGAAAGCCCACTGCCCTCGATGCCCATGATGCCCTCGAACATTGACATGCCGCCGGCATTCGCATAGTCCAGGAGCTTCTCGACCGTCGTCCCTCCGATACCGCGCTTGGGTGTATTGATGATGCGGGTCAGACTGATATTATCCTTGAAATTATTGATGACCTTCAGATAAGCCAGCATGTCGCGGATTTCCGCGCGATCATAGAAGCGTGTCCCGCCGACCATCGTATAGCCGATGCCGCGTCTGACGAGCGCTTCTTCGATGACACGCGACTGCGCATTCATGCGGTAGAGGACTGCCATATCGCCATAGGGGCGATGCTTTTCCAAATGCTCTTTCTGCATCGTTTCGATGATGAAATTTGCTTCCGCATGTTCATCAATCGCGGTGTAATGCTTGAGATGCGTACCGGCATTATTCTCTGTCCACAGACGCTTCGACGGGCGATCCGGATTGTTCTGTATCACTGCATTTGCCGCGTCTAGGATCGTCTGCGTCGAACGGTAGTTCTGCTCGAGCTTGATGAGCTTCGCCTTTGGATAGTCCTTCTGGAAATCCATGATATTCCGTAGGTCCGCGCCGCGCCAGGAATAAATGCTCTGGTCCGCATCACCGACCGCGCAGATATTCTGCGTATCCCCTGCGATGTACTTCGCCATCAGGTACTGCGCATGGTTCGTATCCTGGTATTCGTCGATCAGGATATAGTGGAATCTGTCCTGCCAGCGCTTGCGGATGGTCTCGATGGAGAGCAGCTTCGTCGTGATATATAAGAGATCATCGAAGTCGAGCGCATTATTCTCCTTCATGTGCTTGTCATAGAGCTCATACACATCCGCCGCTTTCTGGTTGAAGAAATTGCTTCCTGCCAGCTCTCTGTACTTCTTCGGATCGATCAGCTGGTTCTTCGCAGAGGAGATCCGGTTCTGCATCGCATTCGGCTGATACTGCTTATCATCCAGATTCAGCTCCTTCAGGCAGTTTTTCACCAGCGTCTTCGAGTCATCCGAGTCATAAATGGTGAACCTGTCCGTATAAGGCGGATAGGAAGCGATCTCACGCCGAAGGAAGCGCGCGCCAAAGGAGTGAAAGGTATACATCCAGATGCGGTCCGCAGCAGGCCCCACCAGATTGTGTACACGCTCTCTCATTTCCTGCGCCGCCTTGTTCGTGAAGGTGATCGCGAGGATTTCATTCGGATAGATCCCCTGCTCAAGCATATATGCGATGCGGCAGGTCAGAGCTTTCGTCTTGCCGGATCCAGCGCCCGCCATGATGAGCACAGGCCCCTTCACCGTCTCGACCGCCTCCCGCTGCCGGGGATTTAAAGTGTCTAAGTAGTTGTTCATTCGTTTCCCTTTTATAACTGTCAGGAATGGGTTCAAAGGTTCAATGGGTTCAACAGGTTATGGAAGGGGCGCACGATTCATATAGCGCCCCATACTCTATCATATAATACTTCGCGTCGCTTTAAATGATTTATGCGCCGCATCACAGTCCGTTGAATCTGTTTCCTATAAAAAAAGCCCACATGACTTCCGTCACTATGGGCTTTCATGCGATCAAATTTCTTATTCAGCGTAAGCCTTCAGAAGGAACGGAGCGACCTGTTTCTTACGGGACATAACCTTCGGCAGATATACAGCGCCGTCTTCTGCTTTTTTGCCGAATGCTTTTTCTGCGGCCTCTTCTGCACCAGAGGTGAACCACAGATAGGTATCTTCTGCGAGGATATCCGTCACCATGAGGTAGGAAGCCGCATAGCCTTTGGCAGCCTTGGTGGCTTCCAGAGCGGCCATGATGTCCGCCTTCTTCGCATTGATCGGAGCGAGATCCATGACGGAGATCTGTCCGCAGCTGAAGGTCTTACCAGCGGATTCGAATTCCTTGGTATCGTTGCCGGCGAGTTTTTCCGCCGAGTAGTCAGAAATGTCTGCGCCTGCTTTCAGCATATCCATGCCGTACTTTTCATAGTCGACACCGGCGATTTCAGCAAGTTCTCTAACTGCGGCCTTATCTTCTTCGGTCGTTGTCGGGGAACGGAAGAGAACGGTATCGGAGATGATCGCAGAAAGCATCATGCCGGCCACAGCCTGAGAAGGTTTTACGCCAGCGGCCTTGTAGAGTCCCCAGATGACGGTATTCACGCAGCCCACCGGACGGACGAGGATGAAGATCGGATTCGTGGTTTCGAAGTCACCGATGCGATGATGGTCAATGAGTTCCAGTACATCGGCCTCTTTGGCCCCATCGACGCACTGCTTGGATTCATTGTGATCGACAAGAATGAGCTTCGTGCCGGCTTCGACTTTTTCGAGGTATTCCGGTGCGGGGGCCTTGAAATAGTCCAGCGCATACTGGGTTTCCTTATTCGGTTCGCCCGCTCTGGCAGCGACCGCTTCCACGCCCTGCTGCTGCTTCAGGTAGGAATAAGAAATCGCAGCCGCGATGCTGTCGGTATCTGGGGATTTATGTCCGATGACGTAAACTTTGCTCATGATTGAAATGCTCCTTTACCATGCAAAATGCAATAAAATTCCATCCCATTATAGCATGGTTGGACATCTTCGTATAGAAGGAAACGCTGATTAAATCGCAGAGTCAAATTCAAGAGTAAAATCTGACATCGATTGAATCAGTGTTTCCAGAAAAATCTTAAGGTAACATTTTCATCGCTGCTTCCCATTGACAATCGGGTTCCTCATGCTATAATGATGGTACTAGAGAAAATATAGGAGTACCAAACGTATCATGAAAGACATCATCATCCATGCAGCCATGGAAGAAATCAGAATGCGCGGCCTGCGCTTCACGATGCAGGATCTCGCGACCAGGCTGAAAGTGAGCAAACGCTCGCTTTACGAAAATTTTTCTTCCAAAGAAAACCTGATCGATGAAATGGTCGATATCATTTTATCGGATATGACAGAGGAAGAGCATGCCATCTTTGCCAGGGATATCCCCATCCCGGAGAAAGTAGAGGCCCTCTTGACCATCCACCCCTACGATGCGGAAATGTTCAATACGAATGTCTATGAAGATTTGAAACGCATGTATCCCCAGCAATGGCAGAAAATCGAAAACTCACGGCTGGAACGGCAGCGACATGTGGAAGTCCTTCTCACGCAAGGCATCGAAGAAGGTACGCTTCGTCCTTTTCAGGTCAGTCTGATCGGGCATATTTTGAAAGATGCCTTTGAGAGCTTTACCTCCTATAGTTTTCTGGCAGGAAATGGCTTGACCTACGAAAAAGCCATGCACAATTTGCTGGATATCCTGTTCAAAGGTATGTTAAGGAAACGCTGATTCAATGGGTAAAGCAGCGCTTTCTTCGAAGTGACGCCATACATATAGTAAAAATGCAGCAGACTGTTGCATTTTTATTTTTCCTTAACGGTACTTAAAATAATTATGCAGTACCAAAGGTTTCAAGGAGGCCTTTTATGAAGCATTGGAAGCGTTTTTTTCTAAGCAGTGCGATTGCACTTTCTTTCATGGTCACAGCAGGCTGCGGTCAGAGTGAGCTCCGGGACAGCAACGCTCTCTGGGGACAGGCCGACGCGACAGAAGTGGACATCAATACCAAGGTACCCGGACGTCTTATCAAGCTGTACGTCAAGGAAGGCAGTGAAGTGAAAAAGGGTGAAAAGCTGGCGGAAATCGACCAGCGTGAACAAAACGCGCTGGAGTCCGCCGCCCAGGCGAAAGTGGAAGCCGCTAAAGCAGCCTGCCTGCAGGCCGAGGCCAATTACGACCAAGCTCTCCGTGACATCCAGCGCTATGAAATGCTCTACCAGAATGGTGCTGTATCCAAAGCGGTGTATGAATCGTACAGCAACAAACGTGACGTCATGTCCGCTGTCTATGAACAATCCAAAGCAAGCCTGGCAGCCAGCGAAGAAGCATGGAAACAGTCAAGCATCAATCAGGGCGAAACCACCCTTGTGGCTCCCTTCGACGGGATCGTGACCACGAAGTACTCCGATATCGGTGCCATGATTTCCAGTGGTATGCCCATCGTCGCAGTGCAGGATCCCGTGGACAACTGGGTGGATTTCAAAGTCAAGGAAACCGAAATGGACAAGTACCCGCTTCATGCGCGTGTGCATATGGAGGGACGCAATCCACAGCTAAAAATCGATGGCGTCATCGTAGACATCTCAAAGAAGCCGAATTTTGCCACCTATCGCGCCACCAGCGAGCGAGGAAATGATGATGATATCATCACATTCAATGTCAAAGTCCAGACAAATGACCCCCGCATTCGCCCCGGCATGCGTTTCAAGGTGGTTTCCGTCGAAGGAAATAGCGACTAGTCAATGGTATTACGATTGATCTGCCAAATAAGGCATCCACAGGAAAGGAGCATGCATGTTTAGAAAAGATCCTCTGTTTATTCCGGGATGGATTAATTTTTTCCTCATGTTTCCATTGGCCTCCAGGTTACCGGAGTCTTTCGGCTGCGAGAATGGCATCATCGAGAATCTGCAAATGTTTTGGCTCTTTGGCGGGCTCATCCTGTGCTCTGCCGCCCTTGACCATCGTTTTCAGGATTGGGGAGGACGGCCTTACACTCTTTGGAAAGCGGGCATTCTTTACTACTTCCTTCTCATCATGAGAGAAATCAGCTGGGGCCGCACCTTCTTCCCCACCGCGAGTGGAGGCTTTATTTCCTATAGCGAAATGGGGCTCTATGGCAAGATGGTCCATCCTATGGTAGGCATCCTCCTCGCTGTGCTTCTTGTCCTTTTATACCGAGCCAAAGTGTGGCAGGCACTCAAAATCACAAAGATCCCCATCACCTCCTCGATCCTGCTTCTCCTCTTTATCGGGTTCTCCTGGGTCGGAGAGCGCACCGCCTTCTTTCTTTTCAGCGGAGAGCTGGCTGAGGAATTGGCCGAATTTGGTGCCTACATGATGATGTTTATGATGACGAAAGAGGCGGAGCAGCGACTCCGTCAGCATACATAAAAGGAGTGACTCCATGATAACAAGCTGGTATGCAGAATGGAAAGCCGCTTTTCTCTCTGAATTTAGAAGGGAAGGCCGTTGGAATACAAGCGCCTTCCTGCTTTTGCTCTGCCTTCCTCTCATATATACACTTCTGCTAGGGGCCGCTTACAGCGCCAATGTGCTGAATCATATCCCGGTCGTGGTCTGTGACCACCAGCAAACCAAGATTTCCCGGCTACTGATCTCGAATTACCATACATCTGACCGATTCACTGTCACAAAACAGGTTGCCACCCATGAAGAAATGCTCGCTGCTATAGAAAATGGGGAAGCCAAAGTCGGCATTGAGATCGAGCCGCAGCTGGATAGGCACATCAAAACCGCCGTTCCTGCCGATGTCGGCATCTACATCGATGCCTCCAATATGGTCTATGGGAGTGCCTCCCTTGTCGCATCCGAAGAAATCAATATGAACCTTCTGGTTTCCGGCAGCCAGCGCATTCTGGAACGGATGACTTATTATCCGGATCACGCGATGAAGACTGCCTATCCGGCGGCCATGAGCGTCCGCATCCTGAATAACCCCACCAACGGCTACTGCAATTTCATGCTGCTTGGGCTGGTCTGCAATGGCGTGCAGATTTCCATCTTCCTCTATGCTGTGGATTTCTTTGAAAAGGATCGAAAGCGTCACTGGAAGTACAAGAGCGCTCTCATCACAGGAAAGATGGTAGCAATGGAAATCCTGTCTCCTTTGGCTTTCACGGTGAGCTTGTGGCTCTCCCACATCCTTTTTGCCGTCCCGCTTCGCGGCGCGTGGTACGAATTTCTCCTTTTGGAAATGACCTTTGTCTTTTTCTTCACAGGACTTGGCATGGTGCTGGCTCTTGCATTTCCAAGCCCTGTACTTGCGCTGCAGGAAATGCTTCTTTTCATCATGCCGGGGATGCTTTACAGCGGCCTCAGCTGGCCGAATGAATGGCTGGATCAGCTCCCCACCCTTATCCGCATGATATTCCCCATCACGTACCTAGCCATGCCGATGCGCGATCTCTCCCTCGCCGGCCGCTCCGAATTGCTTATGCATAGTGCAGCACTCTTCGCGTCGGTCGGCCTTCTCCTCTACGGCATCAGCTACTTGCTGCTTTTGAAAAAATCCCGGCAGGAGGTGCAGCTATGAAAGGCATCCTGTCTATTCTATGGAATGAGATCCACCTGATCTTCTTTCGAGATATAAGGCGAGGCATTCTTCTCATCTGCGCGGCTTCCGCCTATCTTTTGCTCTTCTCGTGGCTCTATACCTGGGGTATCGTGAATCATATCCCTCTCCTCATTGTTGATCAGGACCAAAGCTCCTACAGCAGAAATCTATCCGAAAAATTTGCGACCAGCGATGCCTTTGATGGCAAGTACTGGGGAAGCGAACTGACAGACGTCGAAGATTTCTTCCAGACAGAAGGACGGCACAGCGCTGCCCTCGTGATCCCGAAAGGATTTGCGAAGAATATACAGCACGAGCGTCAAAGTCAGGTGCTCGTGATCGCTGATGGCAGCAATATCATCATCAGCAGTAATACAAATATCGCTGCCTTTGATATCATACAGGCCTTTAATCAGGAAATCGGTGAAAAACTGATCGCCCGCGATGTCAGTCAGGTGCCATACCTTGCCGAGAGACGCCTCTCTCCCGTTCGCTTTTCCTACCGCGTCCTTGGAAATCCGGAGCTGGATTACATGCGATTCTTTGTCTTCGGGCTGGCTCTGATCGCGATGCAGCAGGGCATCCTTCTCGCCGTATCCGCCTCCATTCTTTGGCCGAAGAACCACGTGACAGAGGCAGAGTGGGCGCTCTCCCCGTGGAAACGCTGGCTCGTAAAAAGCTTCGTGTACTGGTTCTTTGGCATGATGTCCTATATCCTCTTCTTGGAAATAGGGAAACATTTTTTCTACCTGCCGGTGAATGGCACTTGGAGAGAGCACCTGCTTTTGGCAGGCAGTTTCATCTTCTGCCTTGTACAGCTGGGCGCACTCCTTCCCTGTGTCGTAAAAGACGAGCTGCTCTTCTCTCGTCTTTCTGTCAGCTATACCGTTCCCGCTTTCATTCTCTCCGGCTTCACCTGGCCACTCCCCCCGATGCCAGACTGGGTGCAGTTTCTTGCTCACCTTTCCCCTTACACTTATGTAGCAGAAGCCGCGAGGAATCTATATATTTATGGCAGCTATTACCAGCTGGAAAGAAACTCTGCGCTCCTTCTTGCTGTAGGGCTTCTCGCCTTCCCTCTCGCGAGCCATCTCTACAGCAAGCGACTTGCGCTGAAAAAAGAGGTGATCAACAAAATATAGCATGCGAAAAGCCATGCCGTCTTTTTGATGGCATGGCTTTTTCTTGTAACTTGTGACTTGAATACTGCCTTCGGGCATCGCCCCATATATACTCGCGGCGAAGCCGCCACCTTCATTCCTAATTCCTCATTCCTAATTCCTCATTTGCGCAAAGCTTTCATTTGCAATCAAAAAGCGGCACGCCCCACGGGCTAACCCTGAACCCATCACTTTCTCAGCTTCGCATTCCACAGCTGTTCGTAGAGATACCCTGCCCCGCGAAGGCCACACTGCGGGAGATCGGAAAAATGAACCTCGTCATGCGACGGAAGTGCGATATGGAAGCCGGTGAATGATCTTCCCATACGCCGTAAGAGGTGCGTCTCGTGGGAAGACGAGAGGACAAGTCCTCCCTGCCAGTCTTCGTAATCCTTGGCGATCTCCTTTTCATTTTTCATGACGACACGGATCGCATCTGCTGCCGGCGTTGATTTCTCTGTCTCACACTGGGCATGGATGCAAAGACGCGCGGTATCGATCCATTCGCTGCGGATCGCTTCAGCGATGCCAAGTGCTTCCGACGGCGGCGCTGAAATGAGGACGGCATCAAACCAGAGCGGTCCCCAGAGAGACTCCAGATTATTGCCTTTTCGAAGTAAAAATTCTTTCAGCTTCGCCGCCTCATGCGAGGCGCGTGTCAATTCGCCCGCTCCCAGCTTTTCGATGATTTCCGAGAGCCAGGCCAACGTACCGTCCGTCCCATAAGGAAGGCCGCAGGAAATATACGGTGTACCGAAATCCCGCTCCATCTGTTTGGCGAGAGAGAGCCCCAGTTCATCTCTCACGACGATGTTGAGAGATGCCGAAGGAGCATCCATGATGTCTTCCCAGCTGCTTCCGCCGCCCGGCATGGAAATCACGCGTATTCCGCAGAGAGAGAGCAGCCGCCGTATTTCTTCCGCATCCTCCCGTCCCTTCATATGAACGGAAGAGAGCCCAAGCACATTGACGGAGGCAGGGATCTTCTCCTTCGTTTTCATTTCCTTTTCGATGCGGAGAGAGGCTGCGGAATACCCCGCCTCAAAGCTTCCTTTCATGCCGCCGCTGTCCATCGCATAGACCGGCCATGGGAGATCCATCTGGTCGGCGATGCCCTGCACATCGTCACCGACAAGGCTGACGCTGCAGTTACTCTCGACAAAGACACGCTCGGGCTTCGCATAGGTCTCTATACTGGAAAGCCCCTTACGCAGATCATCCTCCGTCCCGTAGACAAGAGAATTCGGACTCACCTGCGTACAGGAAAAGCGCATGGACGCCATCGGATTCTCATTATCCACATATTTCATCGCATAAAAATAGCACCAGAGCGGGCCATTCACCACCGTGAAGCTCCCTGGGATGGAGTCAAAGAATGCCGCTGATCCCGTCAGCGCACAGGTACTGCCGTGGTGGCAGGCTGCTTCCCACTCAGACCGTGACATAGGCGACGCCCCCTTTCTTCCCATAGCGGCACAGCAGCCGATACATCGCGCGAAGCTCTGCGATCTCCCCCTCCGTGCCGGTCAATGGCACCATCGGGATGAAGAGCTGCCGCGCTTTCGTATTGTAGATCTCATTCGTTGTAAGGAGGATGTCACAGGCATCCATCACCGCCTGTCCCTCCCGGCTGTCATAGATCGGGATGTCCCCCACGGCGGCGATTTCCTCCCGCAGGGTCTTTTTGTCATCCTCCGTCAGATTATCGAAGAAGACGATCCCCGAGCAGGCAAGGTGCAGGCGCTCGATGCGGGCGATGGTCTCTTGCGGATGATACCAGCGCGGGCCGCGGCCGATCCCAATGACCGCTTTCTTTCCCTTCGTGACAGGAAGGAAAGACGAAGCTGCACGTTCGATGCGTGCCTCTTCTTCTCTGATGATTTTCTCTCCCCGTTCCTTTTCATGAAGGAGGTCCGCCAGCGCGCGGATCCAGTCCTTCGTTCGCTCCCAACCGACCGGATACACATCCCCGAGTGTCGGTACATCATATATATCCGCTAAGAGGCGTGCGATCTTCATCATGCCACCCGGCTGCCCTACCGTTCCCAAAAGGATAGAAAAGTCAGCCGAGGGAATGTCCTTCCACTCCTCGAAAGGCACATACCCGGGAAACTGCCACTTCACCGTGAGACCGAAGCGGGAGAGCAGCCGCTTCACTTCACGTACATACTGCCCTTCCGGACCCATCTGATCTCCAAGAAGCAGCACGCGCCCTTTTATGTGCTTCTGCTTTCGGAAGAAACGACGAATCATCATCTCTGTGGTCTGATAGTAGCCATCGGAATACTCCCCACCCAAAAATCCTGCAAACGGCATGGGAATGACAGGAATCCCATAAGAGGCCTCTGCCGCTTTCGCTTCCTGTTCGATATCATCTCCGATGACCCCTGCAACGCAGGAGGAAACGATCCATACGCACTTCGGGTGATAGGTATCCATCACATAGGAAATACAATCAGAGAGGCGGTCGATCCCACCGAAAATGCCATCTTTTTCCCTCAAATGAGAAGACACGAGCGGGATCGTCTCGCGGTTTTCCTTTCCCCCATCCGCCATGACACGGAAGCTGGCCCCCAGATCCATGGTGGAAGCCACATGCGCACAGCCGATCGGACCATGAAAAATGACAACCACGCCGGGGCAGAAGGCGAGCGAGCGGTAGACGCCGACCAGCGTGCAGCTGCACGATTTTGATTTCGACAAAAGCCATTTAGTCTTGAGTGCCATAGGTACCTGCCAGTTTCTCCAGCTCATCAAATGTCATCGGAGTCGGGATGGAAAGCTCAGTATTCTCCCAGATGGTCTTCGCAAGAGCTCTATATACATCCGCCTGCGAAGATTCCGGAGCATACGATAGCACCGTCTGCTTATGATTCTCCGCCAGATTCACGATCTTATCCCGCGGAATGAAAGCGACGAGGCGGGTATTCAGCTTCTTGCAGAATTCGGTCAGAAGTTCCTTTTCGCCGGGCACATTGCGGCTGTTTCCAATGATACCTGCAAGGCGGACCTCTCCCCTTGCCGCAAAGCGCCGGATGCCCTTGGCGATGTTATTCGCCGCATAGAGAGACATCAGCTCGCCAGAGGAAACGATATAGATCTCCTTCGCGTATCCTTCACGGATCGGCATGGAAAAACCTCCGCAGACGACATCCCCGAGGACATCATACAGCGTCACATCCATATCAGGGATGGCTTTCATTTTGTCCAGAAGCTGCAATGCGACGATGATGCCACGTCCCGCGCAACCCACCCCCGGCTCAGGTCCACCTGCTTCGACACAGGTGATACCATGAAATCCGGTATGTACGATATCCTCTATGCAGATCTCATCAGGATCCTTTCTCCGCACCTGATCTAGCACGGTCTCTTTACAAATATGTCCTAAAAGAAGACGCGTCGAGTCATTCTTCGGGTCGCACCCGATCTGGCAGATCTTCTTCCCCATGAGGGAGAGCGCCGCTGACACATTGGAAGCCGTCGTGGACTTTCCGATACCACCTTTTCCGTAAAAAGCAATTTTTTTCATAGGATTCACTCTCTTTAGTCAGGAAACACGGTTCCGATCTCTGGCAGAAAAAGCCGCATTCCCATAAAACCAGCCGGCACAAGGCCAGCTGCTATCACCTTTATACTATTATAACAACATTAAGCAAGATTAAGCAAGATTAAGCAAGGTGGAGGACATAAGAAAACAAGAAAGAGCTGACAGCGATCTCATCAGGATCCTCTTAATTCTAAACCGCAATTTCCAAAATCCTCTGCGTTCTACGCTAATTCTCAGAAAATATTTTCAATGAAAACGTAAAATTCATTTGACTTTATCTTAACGTTGTACTAAACTAGGGTCATGCGAAATACAGATGAAAGAAAGGAAATCGAGTGCATGGGAAATACTCGACTCACCTCTTCTCTGTATGAATCCCGACAATCGGGAATTTTTAAAGGAGTGATTTTTCATGAAAAAAAGTCTGAAAACTGTTCTGTCTGCATCTATGGCAGCTCTGTGTGTATTTGGTTTCGGCATGTCCGCCAATGCATATGAACTGAATCCGGAAGTCAAGGATGTAACCCCGGCTCTTCGCGAAGCTTCCACCGTCGGTGTATGGACTGCAGAAAACCCGGCTATGAAGAATGCACCAAACAAAGATGCTGTCCTCGTCATGACCTTCGGTACCACCTTCACCGATACAAGAGCTAAAACTATCGATGCTGTAGAAGCAGCCATCCAGAAAGCTCATCCGGATGTACCGGTATTCGAAGCATACACTTCCCATATCATTATCGACCGTGTGAAAGCCAATGAAGGCATCCAGAAAATGACCCCGGAAGAAGCTTTCAAGAAACTGCAGGATGAAGGCTACACCCGTGTCGCTGTCGTTTCCCTCGACGTCATCCCAGGCATGGAATATTCCTATGACTCCGTCGTCACCAAGATGCAGGTTCCGCATTTCAAGAAGATCTCCCTCGCTACCCCACTGATGTACTTCCAGGGCACCGAAGGCGAACCGGATCAGGTCGTTGACTTCCTGAAAGCTCTGTCCTCCCAGTTCCCGAAGATGGGTAAACACGACGCTACCCTGATCATGGCTCATGGCACTCCACATCCGGGCAACGCTTACTACAGCGTCATCCAGGATCGTCTGCATGAACTCGGCATGAACAATGTCTTCGTTTACTCTGTCGAAGGCCGTCCGAATCTGGAAGATGTCATCCCGAAGCTGAAAGCACAGGGCTACAAACATGTCACCCTGATGCCGATCATGATGGTTGCTGGCGATCATGCAAATAATGATATGGCTGGTGATGAACCGGACTCCCATAAGAGCATCCTGAAAGCGGAAGGCTTCGCCGTTGACACCTATATCCATGGTCTTGGCGAAAACGCAAACGTTCGCGGCCTGTATGTAGATCGTGCAACCGAAGCTATCGAAGCTCTGCAGAAATAATAAAATGTGCTATACTAATGCAGAGATGATGTCTCTTCATTAAAAAAACGCTCTTACGTCATCTCGGCGTAAGAGCGTTTTAGTATGTTTTCGATATTCCCCATTATCTCCAAGGAGTCTTCTTATGAAAAAAATTCTTGCATCTATCGCAGCGGCTGCCCTCTGCCTCTCCCTTTCTGCCTGCGGCGGCAGCGGTCAGCCTGCTTCCTCCTCCGCCCTCTCTTACACCTATAAAGACCAGACCATCAGCATGAAGGCCGCTCCTTCGCGCATTGTCACATTGTCTGCGCCACTCATCAATATGGCCTATGCAGTCGGAGGCACCTCCATCGCGCGCCCGGAGACCACGAGCCCGATCCCGGAAGAAGCAAAATCCCTCCCCACTATTGGGCATGTGCAGAATATCAATATGGAATCTCTGGTCGGCATGAAGCCAGACCTCGTCATCGGAGAAAAGACACAAAACAGCAAGCTCGAGTCTCTTCTGAAATCGAGCCAGATCCCCTACGTCCTTATCCAGTATGACGGCATCCATGACAATGTGCCACTTCTGAAATTCATGGGTGAACTCTATGGTAAAACGGACAAAGCCAAAGAAGTGATCGACACCTACGAAAAAGGTGTCAAAGCAGTCACCGACAAAGCGTCCGCTGAAAAGACCCCGGCGAAAGTCGCTGTCCTTCGCGCTACTGGGAAATCTGTCACAGCAGAAACTCCGAAGTCCATCTGCGCTTCCATGGTGGATATGCTGAAAATGAATAACGTCATCACCGCCCACAAGGACCTGAAGCTCGACAGCAAGACTGTTCCCTATTCCTTAGAGCAGCTTTCCGCTGACGATCCAGATGTCATCTTCATCGTCACCATGGGCAAACAGGATGAGATCAACAAATCTCTTGATGACTCGATGAGAAACAATCCTGCATGGGCACACCTCAAAGCCGTACAGGAGAATCACGTCTACTTCTTAGAGCCAAACCTTTTCCTCATGAATCCGGGAATCAAGACCCCGGAAGCACTGGAAAAGCTGTACCAGCTGGCCTATGGGAAATAGTGGGAGCTAAAGGAAACGCTGGTTAAATCGCAGAGTCAGATTCTACAAGAATTTTTATACATAGCTTCATCATAACCTTCCTTAAATAGCTTGCTATTCGCGTCAGGTTATTTCTTGCTATGCATAAAAATCCTAGAGTAAAATCTGACAACGATTTAATCAGTGCTTCCTTAGGGAGTAGGGATGTCGTCATTCCCCCCTACCTCCTTCCGGATAGAAAAAGGATGAAGGTATAGTTTTACCTTCTCCTCTCTCCCACATAAAAACGCCGAGAAATCGCCATACGATTTCTCGGCGTTTTTTCTAATCCCCAGCTGCTGATTCCCAGTCACCCGTCCTCCCCAGATTCCAGACATCACTCTTGCTAGATTTTAATCTGTTACACGCCGGTACATTATATCATAAATGTATGAACCGCTCCTGTGAAAAACAAAAATGAATGCCTATGGGCATAGTCACTCATCTCATCATACAAAAAGCAGCGCCTACACGCTGCTTTTTGTATGATTTTATTTCTCTTCTTCATACGCTCTGATCTCTTCCATCAGGGCATCAATGAGCCGGTCTTCCGGGACGGATCGGAGGATCTTTCCTTTGCGGAAGACGAGCCCACTGCCTTTGCCGCCAGCGATGCCGAAATCTGCCTCCCTGGCTTCGCCCGGGCCATTCACGGCGCAGCCCATGACGGCGACTTTGATGGGTTTCTTAAAGTGAGAGATTTTCTCCTCCACTTCTTTGGCCATCTCGATGAGATTCACCTGTGTGCGACCGCATGTCGGACAGGAAATGAGGACTGGGCCATACTGCTGCATGCCCACGGAGCTTAGGATTTCCTTCGCTGCTTTTACTTCCTTCATCGGATCATCGGTCAAAGATACGCGAATGGTATCACCAATGCCGTCTAAGAGCAGGCTGCCGATCCCGATGGCTGACTTGATCGTCCCGCGGTAGAGCGTCCCGGCCTCCGTCACGCCAAGGTGCAGCGGATAGTCCACTTTTTCCGAAAGAAGACGGTTCGCTTTCACCATCATCGGGACATCTGAGGACTTCACAGAAATCACGATATCATAGAATCCTTCCGCTTCAAGGATGCGAACATGAGAGAGTGCGCCCTCCACCATGCCTTCCGCGGTCGGATGTCCGCCATGTGCTGCAAGGATGTCTTCCGGAAGAGAGCCTGCATTGATACCGATACGAATGGGGATATGCTTTTCTTTCGCCATATCCACCACCTTCACGACGTTTTCCCGTTTACCGATATTTCCCGGATTGATGCGAAGAGCGTCGATCCCCTGCTCCATCGCCGTAAGCGCAAGACGGTAGTCAAAATGAATGTCTGCAACCAGCGGTACATCCACTTTCGCACGGAGCGCGCCCAAAGCTTCTGCCGCTTTTTTATCCGGCACGGCGACCCGGATGATATCTGCTCCCGCCTGATGCAGGGCCTGGATCTGCGAGGCAGCAGCGTCCGTATCGAGCGGGCTGAACGTGCTCATCGACTGGATCGCAATGGGCGCACCCCCACCGATCTTGACACCGCCGACAACGACCTGTCTGGTATTTCCCATTTGAATCTCCTTTTTGTAGTGGTTTACATGAATATATGGTTTAGAGTCAGGTTTGCCTTCCTAAAAACGTCCTATCCTTATCATCTTATCATCGCCGATTGGAATGAAAGTCGTGCGAGAAGCCTACCGCTAAGAGCATATCCCTCTGAACCCGCTTTCCCTACATCAGCGCGCTGATATCATGGAAGAGTGCATAGAAGAAAATCGCGCCCAGTATGGCAATCCCGACCGATTGAATATAAATCAGCGCTTTCTTCGGCAGCTGCCGCCCGAGAATGGCCTCCAAAAGAATAAGGATCAAATGTCCGCCATCAAGAAGCGGGACGGGAAGAATATTGAGAAGTCCCAGATTCAGACTGAGAAGGGCGATAAACATGAAGAGCGGCATGACCCCGTAAGATGCCACCTCCCCTGACATGCGAGCTATTCCGATCGGGCCGGATACCTCCGCACGCCCCGTGCCCGTTACCATGTCATAAAGCCCAGCCGTCATCATATGCAGCAGATCGGCGGCGCGTCCAAACCCCATGGCAATGGCCTCAGTCATCGTGGTTTCGTGATGTTCCACATAAGGCGTGATCCCCATGATGGCACGACCATCGGGCTGCACCTCGGGGATGATCGTCACCTGTCTCGTCGTACCCTCGTGGTCGATTTCCATGGAAACCACCCGATTCCCCTTCTCTTTCAGGGCTTCTCCGATATCCGTCCATTTCACCATAGCCTTCCCCTCAATGGAAAGGATGGTATCTCCGGGCGAAAGATGCTGCTTCTCTGCCGAACTCCCCGCAAGTACGGTGCCGACTTTCGGTAAATTCGGGAAGGTATTATAACCTTCGATCTTGAAGGCGGAGATGAAGATCAAAAGGGCGAGAAGCACATTGAAGAGCGCGCCTCCCACGATGACAAGCAGCTTTGCCCATGTCGGGCGCTGGTTGAAAGCGCGTGGGTCATCCTTATTCTGATCATCCATGCCTGCGATCTTATTGAATCCCCCCAGCGGAATCAGACGAAGGGAATAGAGCGTCTCTCCCCATTTCTTTGAAACGATCACAGGGCCGAAGCCGACAGCAAACTCGATGACCTTCATACCCGTCCACTTCGCCATGAGGAAGTGCCCGCCCTCATGGACGATGACAACGACGGCAAAAACAAAGATCGGAGCCAGTATTGATGAAATCATAGGCATTTCCTCGAAATGAATGCATCTGCCAGCGCGCGAGCCTTGCGATCCGACGAGAGTACACTGTCATAGGAAACGACAGGCTCTGCACTCCAGTACGAGAGCGTATCTTCCACCACATCGAAAATGGAAAGGAAAGAAATCTTCCCGGCGATAAAGGCGCGGATGGCCTCTTCATTGGATGCGTTGAAAGCGACGCCGCCGTCTCCCCCCATTTCTCCTGCCTCGTAAGCCAGCTTCAGCGAACGGAAGACTTTCATATCGGGCTTTGCGATCAGGATCTGCGCGATTTCATTCCAGTCCACGAAAGCATGCGACGGCGAAGGCAGACGGTCCGGATATGTCAGGGCGAACTGGATCGGAAGACGCATATCCGGCAGTCCGATCTGTGCCATGATGGTGCCATCGACATACTCGACCATCGAGTGGATCAGGCTCTGCGGCTGGACAATGACTTCAATATCCTGATAGTCTACGCCGAAGAGCCAGTGCGCCTCTATGACCTCGAGTCCTTTGTTAAACATGGTCGCAGAGTCGAGCGTCACTTTCATCCCCATGTTCCATGTCGGGTGCTTCATGGCATCTGCGACCGTCACCTGCGCGAGCTCTTCTCTTGTCCTGCCGCAGAAGGGACCGCCAGAAGCTGTGAGAAGGATTTTATGGATGCCTTTTTGATCCTGCCCGATCATACTCTGGAAGATGGCAGAATGTTCACTGTCCACCGGACGGATCAGCGTATGATGCTTTTTCGCTTCTTCGAGAACGAGCGCACCGCCTGCGACCAGCGTCTCTTTGTTTGCAAGAGCCAGCTCCTTCCCCGCGCGAATCGCTTCCAGCGTCGGAAGAAGTCCTGTAATGCCGACGACTGCTACAAGGACAAGGTCGACATCGTCTCGCTTCACGACCTCAGAAAGAGCTGCCTCACCGATCAGCACTTCCGCATCGCCATTATAGGTTTCCAGAAATTTCTTCCCCGCATCCTCATCCGTGATGACGATGGCATGCGGATGAAATTCAGCGGCCTGTTCACGTAATTTATCGATGCTTTTATGCGCCGCGATGACGGACGCATGAAAAAGATCCGAATGGAGCCGGATCACGTCCATTGTCTGAGTTCCGATGGAACCCGTGCTGCCCAATACAGCGATTTCTTTCATAGAAGACTCCTTTCGAGGAAATATGAGTGACAGTTTAACTGTGGAGCAGAAGTGAGACTCGAAGACTTTAGAAATCAAAGCCAGAGGGGCGTACCATCTCTACGTCTCCCATTGATAACCAGCGCGCAATACCGCATCTTCATTTCTCATTCATCTCAGCAGTGCAAGCACCGCGACAAGGCTCGGTGCCACAAAGAGAAGGCTGTCGAAACGGTCCATCATTCCGCCGTGACCCGGAAGAATATTTCCAGAGTCTTTGATATCACAGGCGCGCTTTACATAGGATTCGAAGAGATCCCCCATGGGCGCCATGATCGCCGCCATGACGGAAAGGATGCATCCTTCCAAAAGATCAAAACCCGCACAGAAGGAAACAAGGACACCGAGAATGACGCAGCCGACTGCGCCGCCGACAAGACCTTCGACCGTTTTATTCGGGCTGATATGCGGCGCCATCTTATGACGACCGCAGGCCTTTCCCGTCAGGTAAGCGAAAGAATCACTCGCCCAGGTACAAATGAGTGCGAGAAGAATGAGGAAAATCCCCGGCTCCATGGAAACTGCCACCGGCGAGAGCAGCTCATGACTGCCGCGAAGGAGCGCCAGACTGCCGAAGCCCACGCCAAAATAGACGACACCGAAAGCAGAATAAATAAGCCCGGTCATATTTTCCTTCTTAATGCCCAGAATCAGGTAGAGAAGCAGTACAAAGGCAAGAAAAATCGCAGCCAGAAAGGCTTTCAGCGAATAAAAACCGGATGCCAGTACCATGACGGCAGTAGCAATGGCTGTGGCTTTCAGATAGATGTGGACACCGAAATGTTTCAGCATCTTATCATATTCAAGAAGGGCCAGCAGCGAGACGAGGAAAATGGCTCCCGTCAGAAACCAACCTCCCAGATATACCAGCCCAAGGACAGCGATGATACCGATGATCGCTGTGATCACACGCACTTTCATTTTTTATCCTCCGTGAGCCCGCCGAAGCGACGGTCTCTTCCGGTAAACCAGTCGATCGCTTTCGAAAGCTCCTCTTCAGTGAAGTCCGGCCACAGGACAGGCGTGAAGTACAGCTCGCCATAGGAGATCTGCCAGAGAAGGAAATTCGAAATGCGCGACTCTCCGCCCGTACGGATCATGAGATCCACATCCTGGGCATCCGATGGATAGAGATGGGCAGAAATCGTTTCTTCCGTAATGGATTCCGCATCAAGAGAGCCGCTCTTCACTTCGCGTGCGATCTGCTGCACCGCCTGCACGATCTCCATGCGTCCGCCATAGTTGATGGCGACATTCAGGACCATGCCGTCACACTTCGCGGTATCTTTTTCGCAGGCTGCGATCTCCTTGCGAAGATCATCCGACAATGCTGACGGTTCGCCCACGATGTGTACCTGCACATTATCCTCCACCAGCTCACGCAGCTGACTGATCAGGTAGCTCTTGAAAAGCTTCATCAGGAAACGGACTTCGATGGGCGGACGCTTCCAGTTCTCTGTGGAGAATGCATAGAGCGTCAGCACTTTCACTCCCATATGACCCGCCGCACGTACGATGGTCTTCACGTTTGCCGCGCCGACCTGATGACCATAGGTTCTCTCTCTTCCTCTTTCTTTCGCCCAGCGGCCATTCCCATCAAGAATGATGGCCACATGCTCAGGAAATGATTTTTTATCAGACATAAATGGAATCTCCCATAATCAAAATAGGATGGAGTTTAGATAGTGTAAGGGTTCGAGGTTGAGGGGTAGCCCGTGGACCGCCCCGCCCTTCAATTACGTTTAAAAACTCTGCTAGAATAAAAAATGAAGAGGCAGCTTCGTCGCAAATATTTTTTTTCCTTCCTCCGTCCTCTGGAGGACAGTGCTGTTAAGTTAAGCGGCAGAACGTTCTTGGCTCCCCATCGGGGGAGCTGCCCGAAGGGCTGAGGGGGCTACGCAGCGGTATTGCATGAAAGTGTTGGAATATCGATAGCATCGGACTATTTAACATAGCACGCTATTCCGTTAGCATGCCCCTATTGCCTTCGGCACTTCCCCCGAAGGGGGAAGCAAGACGTTACGTAGCTAACGATTTCCTTAACTTAATAGCATTACCCTCTAGGGAAAGGTGCCCGCCAGGGGCGGATAGGGGGACTATGGTATAAAAGACAGCTGGTAGTATAGGGAAAAGCGCGGCGCATTTGTGCTGCTAACGAAAGCACCCAAGCGCCGCTGATGCGGTCTCCCTTCCACATGCGGGGAAGGCTTATATGGTGGCGGCTTCGACGCCTTTTTGATTGGGCGATGCCCGAAAGTAGTATTTTAGTAACCAGTCGATTCTACGATACGAGGGAAGGAATCGTCTCACATATGTGGCATGAGATCCTTCGACTCAGTCCCCACTTGTTCTGGCTGGGGGTTTTCACACATGGGGCGTTTCTCTCCGCTCAGGATGACGATACGGGGGCGGATGGTCTCACCGGCTGGCGGTATCGCCGCCTTTTTAGAAGATGGTATTCTCGTATCGCAGCCTTCCCCTCTAGGGGAAGGTGCCCCACACGGGCGGATAGGGTGACTATGGCATGAAAGACAGCTGGGATAAGGTTTTCGGTCACTCCTAGGATTGGTTCTTTTAACTTTGCTTCCATTTGGTTCTGGGTTCGAGGTTCAGGGGTGAGGTGGCGGCTTCGCCGCCTTTTTTATTGGGCGATGTCCGAAAGTGGTATTCAAGTCACGGGTTACCAGTCATAACAACGATACGAGTAGGCCCTTGGAGACGGAAGTCCCGCAGAGGGACTTCCGAGTTTGGCCTAATCCAAAGAGGCGCCTAGCCTGCCCATTAAGGCG